>Ga0081538_10005434_pt1 | contig 11441 bp, 6 predicted proteins | sample TabmetS5T2R1_FD_71022 | JGI IMG/M metagenome (GOLD analysis project Ga0081538, IMG submission 71022) | Tabebuia heterophylla rhizosphere microbial communities from the University of Puerto Rico - S5T2R1 | ecosystem: Host-associated > Plants > Roots > Rhizosphere ... | reverse complement strand
TCCCCGGCCATGACCGACTTCATCTTCATGGTCAAGGAGACCTCGCACATGTTCATCACCGGTCCCGACGTGATCAAGACGGTCACCGGCGAGGAGGTCGAGTTCGAGGAGCTGGGCGGGGCGATGACCCACAACACGAAGTCTGGCGTGGCCCACTTCGCCTGCGACGACGAGGAGAGCTGCCTCGAGGACGTGCGCTACCTGCTGTCGTTCCTGCCGCAGAACAACCTCGAGCTGCCCCCACGGATGGATACGGGCGACGATCCCGACCGCCAGGACGCGGAACTCGACAGGATCGTCCCCGACAACCCGAACAAGCCGTACGACATGCGCGACGTGGTGCACCTTGTCGTCGACAACGGCGAGTTCTTCGAGGTTCACGAGCACTTCGCACGCAACATCGTCGTCGGCTTCTCGCGCCTCAACGGGCGGCCGATCGGGGTGGTCGGCAATCAGCCGAACCAGCTCGCGGGCGTGCTCGACATCGCGTCGTCCGAGAAGGCCGCCCGCTTCGTGCGCTTCTGCGACGCCTTCAACATCCCCCTGGTGACCTTCTGCGACGTTCCGGGCTTCCTACCCGGCACCTCCCAGGAGTGGGGCGGGATCATCCGCCACGGTGCCAAGCTGCTCTACGCCTTCACCGAGGCCACCGTGCCGAAGCTCACCGTCGTGACGCGCAAGGCGTACGGCGGCGCCTACGACGTCATGAACTCCAAGCACATGCTGGCCGACTTCAACTACGCCTGGCCGACCGCCGAGGTCGCGGTCATGGGCCCGGAGGGCGCGGTGAACATCATCCACCGCCGCGACATCTCGTCATCGCCCACACCCGACGAGCGGCGCCAGAAGCTGATCGGCGACTACAAGGCCCGCTTCGCCAATCCCTTCTCGGCCGCCGAGCGCGGCTACATCGACGATGTCATCGTGCCCCACGAGACGCGCCCCAAGCTGATCAGGGCGCTCGAGACGCTGCAGACGAAGCGCGTCGACACGCCGAAGCGCAAGCACGGGAACATCCCGCTTTAGCGGGATATGGTCTCGCGAGACCGGAGGTCGAGCTCAGTTTCAGAACGCGGGGCAGGATGCCCCGCGGAGGTATCCACGCTTTAGCGGCGAGCCCCCGAGGGGGCGATTCGGGCCGGGTTGGTGCGTATACGGCCGCACGCACGCTGCCAGTGAGGCGCGGCGCAGTCATTCGCTGTCGAGGAGAACGCAAGGGATTGGCAGCGTTTATCGATGAGTCGCGTGGATTTTGGCGGAGGCAATGAGAGGCTCGTCCGTGCAGGATCGATGCACTCAGCCAAGCCAACAGCCAGGGAGGGCCACTTGGAGCGACTCGTACCATCCAATCCGCGGCGGGCGCCGGACGGGCTCGTCGACGAGGCCGTGGCGCGGGCCCAGGTGGGCGATAGGACCGCCCTGCACTACCTCTACGTCCGGTTCGCGGATGACGTCTTCATCTACGTGCGATCCATCGTCGGCGACCCACATGCGGCCGAGGACGTCACCCAGGCCGTGTTCACCAAGCTGATGACGGCGATCCAGAAGTACGAGCGGCGCGGCGTCCCGTTCGCGGCCTGGATCATCCGAGTCGCCCGCAACATGGCGCTGGACTACATCCGCGCCTCTCGGCAGATCCCGCTCGCCGAGGTTCGCACGAGCGACGAAGGCAGAGAGCAGGTCGGCGTCGAGCGCGCACTGGCCCTGCGCGATGCCCTGGATCGCCTTCCCGCCGAACAGCGCGAGGTGCTCGTCCTCCGCCATGTCGCCGGTCTCTCGCCCGGCGAGATCGCAGAGCGGCTCGGCAGGACGGAGGCCTCGATCCACGGACTGCAGCATCGGGGCCGCGGAGCGCTCAGAGCGGCGCTCCGAGAGCTGGAGGCGGCACCGGTCACGGCCGCCTAAGGGGCAGCAACCCCCTCCGAGGCGTAAAGATCACCATTTGGTGCGATGCGGGATCTAGACCAGCGAGCCTACGCTGGACCTCGTTAGAGGGGACATGCAAGGACGGCGGCGGCATCGCGAGGTCGGGCTGTGCCTCGGAATCGGAGCACTGACCGTGCTTGCCGTCTTTCCGGCGGGGGCCTTGGCGGGAACGGCGAGCACGCGAATCAAGCGTGTCTTCTACACCGCCGCGCCGGGGGAGGTGAACAACCTCACCATCTCTCTCCCCGGAGCCGACTACACGCTTGTCGACCTGGGGGCGACGGTCGCCGGGGCGCCCGCCTGCACCGCGGTCGGCGACACGGCGACCTGTCCTGGCGCCGGCATCATCGGGATCACGGTGAGCAGCGGCGATGGGGCCGACAGCGCGACCAACACCACCTCCACGCCCTCGACGATCTCGGGCGGCGATGGCAACGACTCGCTGGCGGGCGGCACCGGCAACGACATACTGCGGGGGAACAAGGGGGTCGACTCGCATGCCGGCGACGCCGGCGACGACTTCATCGACGCCCGGGGGGATAGGGGGGACGTGGTGAGCTGCGGGGACGGCAACGACACCGTCAAGGGCGACGCGGCCGACTCCATCGCGGCAGACTGTGAGACGGTCGACCGGGGCGTCCTTCCGCCGGCTCCGCCGGCTCCAGCGCCTACGCCGACGTCAAGCCCGTCTCCCACGGCCGAGGCTCTACTCGGCTCCTCCGAGGCGCGCCTCCTGGACAAGGGCGCGTGCGCAACCGACAAGCTTGGCACTCCACAGAACGACCGCCTGGACGGAACCGACCTGGGCGACAACCTGTTCGGTTTGCAGGGGAACGACATCCTGAAGGGACTACCCGGCGATGACTGCCTCTTCGGCGGCGTTGGATCCGACCACCTGTCCGGGTCACAGGGCGACGACCGCGTGGTTGGGGACGACAGCAGCGGCGGGGTCCCAGGGAACGATCGGCTGTCCGGCAACGCAGGGAGCGACTTGCTCGCAGGCGGCCCCGGCAGGGATCGCCTGTACGGGGGCGCCGGCGACGACAGGCTGAACGGCGGACGCGGGCAAAACCGCCTACTCGGAGGCGCCGGCAACGATCGCTTGAACGGCTTGAACGGCCGCGTCGACCGGCTCAGCTGCGGTCGGGGGCGCGACACGGTCCGTGCTGACCGCATGGACCGCGTGCGTGGTTGCGAGCGGGTCCGCCTGCGGCGCAGGTGAAGCCGGATGGCGCCCTGACGCCTCAGCGGCGCGGGCCGTGAGTTAGCGCGGCTGGCCCTTCGACATCCGCGTCGCCATCGGGAGCAGCGCGCCGCTCGCCAGCACGAGTGCGAGCAGCGCGCCCGCTGCGAGCACGAGGAGTTCCGAGTGTGAGCCGTCGCCCGACCTCGCGCTCGGCAGGAGGGATCCGATGCGGACGAGGGAGCTGCGGCGAGCGGCCTCGACCCTCGCAGCCGCGGCCTCCCGCGCAGCCGCTGCCTTCCTCGCGCGGGCCGCCTTCCGCCTGGCGGCGGCCCGCTCCTCGCGTGCGCGCCGGCGCTTGGCTGCCCGGCGGCGAGCAAGGGTCTGCGCTGCCCTCGACCCGCCAGCCGGGACGGGCGCCGACTCGGATGGGGCCGCCGGCTCAGGTGCCGACTCCGGCTGGGAGGGGGCGGGGGGCTGAGGCGCCGGAGGCGCGGCCGGCTGTAGCGTGGCGGGCGGCTCGCTCGGCGGGAGGGGGGGCTGCCCGCCGGTGGCCGGAGGCGCGGGCTGCACCGGCGTGTTCTGGGTGGGAGGTGCGGGCGCTGCACCCGGAACCGGATCGGGGGTGATCTTCGGCGGAGAAGGAGCGGGATCGGGGTTCTGCTGCGCGGCTGCGCCGGTGGTCCCGAGGCCGAGAGCACTTACGGCAAGGGTGAGGACGACAAGGAACCTTCTCGTCCTGCGTAGCGGAGCCTTCGGCTCCAAGAGTGTCACCCTCCTCGGTGGGCCAGATCCTCGAATTGCGACCGTAGCCCCCACGATGTGGGATGTCAACGTGACCCAGGACGAGGTCTGGCGCGAACGATCGTAAAGCTCACTCTCTTCCGCTTCGAGCGGTTGCCGGCGGCATCAGTGGCCACGAAACCCGCTCGGAACGCGCCCGGCTTCAGCTTCCTGCCACGCAGCCTGCCGCCGAACCGTCTGGTGTTGCCCCCGGCTACGCCCTGCTGGGTGAAGCTCCCCACCCTGCGATAGCGGGTGCAGCGCGGCCGCCCGCGGTTGGCGCGAGTCCGTTTCCGGCACCGTCCCCCAACCTTCCGGCCCGCGGCCCGTCGGCTGAGGGTCACACGGACCCTGGCGGCCTCGGAGAGCCGGTAACGGAAGGTGGTGCCTCGCTTCACCGCAGCCGCGGGCTCCGCCCCGATGCTGAAGCGGCGAGGGGAAACGCCGAGGGCCGAGATGACCGGCGCCGTGAGATCAGCGACGCTGAAGCGCCGGGGCGAAGCCTTCAGTCCCGAGATCACCGGCGCCGTCACATCGGCAGGAGGAGGAGGCGGCGGCGGCGGTGGTGGGGGCGGCGGGGGCGCGCCATGACAAGCGTTTGAGCCGGAGTCGGTAAACGTCCTGCCCGCCTCGGGGACGAAGCTCCAGTCGTAGCTCGACGGATGGAGCGCGACGAAGAGGACGCCGAAGGTGTCGTTCTGAGCCACCTCGCTGTGGGGCTCCAGTGTGCCCAAGCCCCCAGTGAAGAAGGCGCCGCCGGTGCCCACGACGAACTGGCGGATGCCACGTGCCGGGTCCGGGTTCCCGTTTCGGTCTAGGGGCGCGAAGCGCTCGTAGTTGTGACTGTGGCCAGAGAGCAGGATCTCGACCTCGGCGTCGGCGAGCGCGTCCCAGAGCGGCTGCATGAAGGTGCTGTTGCCGTCGTGTCCAGAGCTGTAGCGCGGATGGTGCCAGTAGGCGAGCGTGCAGGCGGTGGGGTGAGCGGCGAGATCGGCGCGCAGCCACTGCTCCTGCTCCGAGCCGACGCCGCAGTCGACCACATCGCTCGTGTCGGCCGGCCTCGCGCAATTCGAGTTGAGGGCGACCAAGTGCCACGTGCCGATGTCGAAGCTGTACCAGCCCTTGCCGCGGGGGCCGGCCGGGCCGTCCGCCGCGCCCTGGCCGTTGAAGTAGTCGAAGTAGCCCGTGCCGTTGCCCTCGTGATTGCCGAGGACGGGACGCGTTATCGACTTAGCCCGTCCCCAGGTCGGGTTGTAGACCTCGCCGACCTGAGTCAGCCAGGGGTTGCCGTACTGGATGTCGCCGAGTGGAAGCACCGCCGCCAGGGGAGCCGCAACGAGCAGGTCGGACGTCGCCCGCTGCCGACAGCGGTCGGCCGTGCCATTGCCGTTGTTGTAGCCAGGGTCCTGCGTGTCGCAGGCGATGTCACCGGCGGCGGCGATGACGGGGTCCTGCGCAACGGCGGCGGGGGCGCCCACCATTGCCACTGCCGCCGCGACGACCGTGATCACGACCAGGCGGCGCATGGAAGCTCGGACCGTAGCCCGCGCGCTGGGGGGCCGCAAGCCACTCATTGGGGACCTCCGTAACCTCGACGGGTGAGGCCCGACGGCGGAGGACCTCGCCCGGCGCGCCGAAGGAGCATCAGGAAGGTTCCCACGACAAACAGCCCGATCCCGGCGAGAAGCGGCAGGCCGTAGTTGACCCCAGTGGCGGCGGGCTCGCTCGAGTCGAAGTCGGCGAGCCCCGGAAGCCGCGCGCCGCGAACGTCGGCGACCACGTCCAGATAGCTGGACCCATATCTCTCGCTCGGCTCGACGTGGGTATTCTCGCTGAACTCGTTCCAGCTGATCAGCCCGACTGCATCCGGTTGCGACCCTGTTGCCGCGTCCAGCTCGGAACGCAGGGTGGCCCCGTTCCGGCGCTCAACGACGTTGGTGCCGCCGACCAGCCTCGCGTCGAAGCCGGGCGCTGCGGGCGCGATCCAGAGGCCGCCGCGCGCATGGATCGCCGACCCCATTTTCGCCAGCTTCTCGGCGTAGCCCGGATACGTCGACGGATCGACGGAGCCCCAGTAGTACGCATTGCCGTCGACCAGATCGTCCACGCGCCGGTAGCCGTGCACGTTGCGCTCCGATGCCAGAACGAGCAGCGACCGCCGAGCGCGCTGCGTAACGCTCGCCAGCTCGGCCCGCGAGAACCTGGGCGTTCCAGACCAGATGACCAGCGGCTTGGGGAAGAAGTTGAAGGCCGGCGCAGCCGCGTAGCGGCTCCGGAACAGCTGGAGGTCCCGGGCCACCCGTCCAGCGGGAAGCGGTTCACGCTCGAAGTCGAGCCCCTGGTAGATGACGAGCAGCTTGAACCGCTGCGCACCCGCCACCTCGGCGAGCCGCTTCAGCCGCCGATTCAGGACCGGCGTGCTCTTCCAGCTCACGATGAAGCCGTCGATGCCGGCCCGCTTCGCCCACTCGACGTGCTTGCGCATGACGTCCCGGTCGTCGCTCGAATACCGACCGAGCAGCGGGTAGTCGGTCTTCGCCCGGTTCCAGGAGGCGGGGTTGAACCAGATGTAGTAGTAGGCGAACAGGGGATCGGGTGGACCCTGAGCCCTCGCGGGCGGTGCACCCGGCACTCCGATCGCGACCAGCAGCAGGAGGCATGACAGGTAACGAGCCGCACGCCGGCGCATCGGTGCGGGCCGGCGGACGAAGAAGAGCGCAAGGGCGATCGATCCAAGGCCGAGCACGACCACCGCGAAGTCCAGCCAGCTGATCACCCGCAGGTCCACCTCCTGGTCGCGAGAGAGGGCAACCGGTCTCGGCGAGGAGATGCCGAGCGCATCGACGCTCACGCGATAGTCCCCGCGAGGCAGCGATTTCAAGGTCAGGTCGGCGCTCGACCCGAGCGCCACCCGTCGCTCGCGGCCGTTCGGGTACTCCAGGCGGACGTGAGAGCCGATGGGGAAGCCGAGCAGGGCGTCGCGGACCGTGACCCGCACCGCGAAGAGGAGCAGCCGCAGCTGAATCGTCCGATTCGCGGCCGGCATGAAGCGCTGCTGGCCTCGATGCACCACGTTGGAACCGGCGACGAGCACGCTTTCGGCGGCGTAACGGAGCGCCGTCGACCGCCTCCCCTGGCTCTCGGGAACAACCCGATTGCCCTGCAGCCACAGGGAGCGGTTGCGGACGAGGACGTGCCGGCCGCCATCGCTGCCCCGCAGCGTCACCGACGTCACCGCTCTCGGGTCGACCGCGTTGCCGCTCTGGTCGACGAAGCGTGCCCTGACGCGGTGGTAGAGATTGATCGCGGCGATCCGACGGCCCCGGTACCAGCGGTCGAACCGAGCGCGCACGCCGGGAGCGATCTCCGTGTCCAGGGCTCGGAGCGAACCGCGGGCACCGCGGGGGACGCGCGCCCGGCCGTCGCGATCCGCCTCGAACCGATGACCATCCACCGCGAAGCGCATGCCGGGCACCTTCGGAACGGTCTGGATGGCGGCCGGCGTCTGCGCCTTGGCCGGCTCCGCGCTCAGGGTGACGAGGAGAACCAGCGCAAGGGCGGCCGTAGCGGGACGACGCAGCGCCCCCCAGCCGATCAGCACTGCCGCCAGAATCAGCGCTGCGCCGTACCCCAGGTAGATCACCCAGCGGCGCACTCGGGATGTATCCCTGGCGCCGCGCTCAGCGGCGACGATGCTCGCCTCGCGCGGCGGCTTCGAGAAGTCGAAGGCGCCCGCCAAGCTGGCCGCCCGGGCGTCCCGCGGGCCGAGCGGCTTCAGGCGCCAGTTGTCCTCGATGAACCGGAGGATCGACATGGTGTCGAGGCGGGTGCTGTCGACATAGCCGCGGCGCGCGTACGGGCTGACCAACAGCGCCGGCACGCGAAATCCGAGGTTCCCCGAGGGCCGCACGTGGTCGAACCAGCCGCCCGGCTCGTCGTAGGTCCACATGAACGCCGAGCTTCGCCACGCACTGCTCATCGACAAGGCGGTGATCAGCCTCTGGACGAGGGCCTCCCCGGGGCCGATCCGACCCGGTGGATGCTCACTCGAGCCGGCCGGAACGATGTAGGCCACCTGTGGCAGGCTGCCGCCGCGCAGGTCGTCGTAGTACTCGTCGAGGTCCACGATGCGGTTGAAGCGCCTTGGATCTCGCACGTATCGCGGGGAGCTCAACAGCGGCACCCGTACCGCTTGGTCGGCTTGACTCGGGTCGTAGTCCTCCACGTAGAACTTCCACGAGATCCCGCGCTCGTCCAAGCGGTCGAAGATGGTGGGCAGGCTGCCGAGGGTCTCGTCCGGGGCGCCTGGCGTCCCGGTCACCCAGAACATGTGGCTCGCCACGCTGCCGGCCGCCGTCGCGGAGAAGAACCGATCGAAGAGGACGTACTCGTCGGCGACGTTCCAGTAAAACGGCAGATCGCGGTCGTCGTAGTAGCCCATGACAGAGTGCTCCACGTTTTGGCGGTCTCTCGAGGCCGCGCGGACGAAGCCGTCCATCCGCCCATGGGCGTACTGGAGCCGGTAGATGCGGCGGTCGTGACTGAGGTCGGGGACCGGGCGGCCGCCGAGGTGAAACGGGCGGATGCACGGCTTGGCGCGCGTCCCGATGGGCATGCACGTCCCTTTGGGGATCCCGTCGGCCCCTGGATACGTGCCGAAGTAGTTGTCGAACGATCGGTTCTCCTGCATCAGCACCACGAAGTGCTCGATCGGCGTTGTGGGAGGAACGTCCGCGGCTGCGGCCGGCGCCGTTGCGAGCGCCAGAGTCGCCAGCGCCAAGGCCCGCCTCACGGCCGCACCTCGAAGACCACGATGGCCGGTCTGTCTGCGTTCTCCCCGAGAGCCGTCCGGGCCGGCAGGACCTCGGTGTGCACAATCCGCCCGTCATAGCGGTCGGCGTAGCCGAGCAGCGCGTCCGAGAAGCCCGGGGCCCTGGTTGCCGAGAAGGTGTCCCAGACCAGGTACTGCACCTCGCCTTCGCGAAGCGCCCGATCGGGGTTGATCAGCGGCTCATACGACGGATTGCGGTTAAGCGGGTTCGGACTGACCGACAGTCCGTAGGCCTTGCGGCGGCCGTAGTACTGCACGAGGTTCGCCATCGACGGTCCGATCGTCATGAAGGTGGCACCCTTCGGGACGCGCTCGTCGATCCACCCGCCGGCCTCGCGCCCACCCGGAAGCCCTCCCGACCCGGCAACGAAGTTCTCGGGCCGCGCGCCCTCCACGCGCTCCCACGCGGGCACGAGCAGGCTCAGCGCGACGATCGTCGCCCCTAGCGCCTGTAGGCCCCGGCTGGCCGGCGACGGCAGCCGGCTGAGCGAGCGACCGGCGAGCAGGGCGAGCGGGGGGGCGATCGGGAGCAGATACTGGAAGCCCTTGACGGGCCATAGCCAGAAGAAGACGACGGGCACCGCGATCCACGCCACGAGAAGCGTCTCCCGCCAGGACGACTTGCGCCGCAGCAGCCAGAGGCCGGCGACAGCCGCGAGCAGCACGAGCGGCCCAACGGCCTCGGGCACCGTTGCCGGATAGAAGAGCAAGTCGTGGTTGGGGCGCCGAAAGAGCTGCCAGGTGAGGTAACTCTCCCCCGTCCCCGGCCGCCCGGCGAGCATCACGCTGAGCGGGAACGGCGCAACCACGAGCGCCATGACGCACACCGAGACGGCGAGGTCACGTAGCCGCACGCGAAGCTCGGGCGTCAACGCGAGAAAGGCGTAGACCGCTCCCAGCAGGACGATGCTGGTCTCCTTCGACAGGATCGTGAGTCCCATCGCGGCACCGGTGGCGTAGAGCCAAACCGGTCGGCCGCTCAGCACGAAGCGGGTCAGCAGAAGCATCGTCAGCACGGCGAAGAACGTCATCGGTCCATCGAGCAGGACCTGGCGCGAGACCACCACGTGGTAGGGCATCAGGGCCATGAGAAGGGCGGCGAACAGGCCGGCCCTCCGCCCGTAGAGAAGCCTTCCGAGCTCATAGACGAGGTACACGGTGGCCACGCCCATGACCGCGACGGTGAGCCGCTCGAAGCCGTCGTCGAGGCCGAGCCGGAAGCCGACCGACAGCAAGGCCTGCACGAGCAGCGGGTGGGCGCGGAAGACCGGGAAGTACTCCTCGAGCTCCGGATGTTCCGCAATCGCGGCCGCCTGGCCTGCGTACACAGCCTCGTCGCTGTTGAATCCCGTGCTGCCCAGCTGCCAGACCCTCAGCGCGGCCGCCGCGCCGAGAATCGGCACGAGGTACACGGCGGCCGGGGCCTTACTTAGCCGCGTCGCGTTCCGGAACCGCTCGACCCCGGCCTGTTGCTCGGGCCGGCGAAGCTCTGCCGTCGGCGCGGCGTGGCTAAGCGTCTGTGGCCGACCCACCCGGGGCTCCGCCGATTCCTCCCGTGAGGACGCGCGGAGCCTGTGAGGTCGCTTCAGGGAAGTGCGCCGGGGGAGTCCAGCGGCTCACGACCAGGGGAACCCGGCGCCACCAGTCCATCGTCTCGCTTCGCATGACGGCCGCGGGGAGGCCGGCGAGCGCGCTTGCGACGATCGCCCGTTCAACCTGCTTCAGATCGCGACCGTCCTGGCCGCACAGGTATCCCTCGATCGCCGAATAGGGCGGGAAGCCGTACGCATCCTCGCAGTTGCGCATCAGGGTCTCGAGCGCCTCGTCCTCGTCCAGGTAGTCGGCTCCCTCACCTCCGCGCTGAATCACGACCAGCCCGGCCAGCCGAGCCTCGGGTGCGACCTCCACGCCCGGCACCAGGCGCTCCACGTGGTACTTGGGCGGCGGCACGATCATCTGGACGATCGCGTTGATCGTCGCCGCCGGAAGGTGCGTGCGAGCGAGGATCAGGGCGAACCGTCTCCCGGAACGGGAGTGCAAGCGGCTCTGTACGACCAACCCGATGCGCTCGCGCCGCGACAGCAGCGGAGTCTTCACCGCCTTGAGGGTGTGCCGACTGATCGTGAGCGGCTTCGGGTAGGTGAGCACTCGTCCGTCGGGGCTCACCAGGGTGAGATCGTCCGAGAGGAACGAAAACGGGTGCCGGTCGAGCATGCGCAGGCTGGTGGTCGTCTTGCCCGTATCGGTCCTGGCGGTGACCAGGAAGGCGTCCTCCCCTGCCGCCAGGCAGGCGGCGTGCACGAGCGCGTATCCGCGCGCGGCGAACGTCCAGCGCAGGATCGGTTCCACGACGTTCGTGTAGAGGACGTGAGGGGATCGCCGCAGCAGCGGCGATGCGGTCGCCTCGATTCGGTCCTCGAGATCGATTTCCACGGCGAACCCCAGCCCGCCCGGGCCTTCCCGGTACTGGACCGCGGAGGTGCCGTTGGCGCTGACCTGACCCACGCGCACCCGGATGTCGGGCTCGCCGATCAGCTCGCCGACCCGGAACCGCTCGAGCTCGGGCAGGCGAGCGTCGGACATCACGGTGACGATCCCATGGATGTCGTAGGCAGAGGAGCGATCGACCCCGCTTGGGGGGGCCTTGGCCCAGATCCACGTGTCGGCAAGCGCGAACCGCACGAGCGTGAGGGTCAGCAGGGAGATGACGTTCGAGAC
>Ga0081538_10005433_pt1 | contig 11442 bp, 17 predicted proteins | sample TabmetS5T2R1_FD_71022 | JGI IMG/M metagenome (GOLD analysis project Ga0081538, IMG submission 71022) | Tabebuia heterophylla rhizosphere microbial communities from the University of Puerto Rico - S5T2R1 | ecosystem: Host-associated > Plants > Roots > Rhizosphere ... | reverse complement strand
CGCCCCCCCCCCGCCCCCCCAGCCGAGCCCGCCGAGCCCGTTGACGAGGTGCGGCACCGCGGAGCCGAGGGTCAGCGCGCCGACGACGATCCCGAGCGCCGTCCCACGCCCGCGCTGGAACCACGTCGACGCCAGCTTCAGGGCCGGCGGATAGACCCCCGCGAGACAGAAGCCCGTCGCCAGCCGCGCCGCCAGTCCGAGCTCGGCCCCGCCGGCGACGAGCAGCAGGGCGTTCGCCCCCGCCGCTCCGAGCGTGCCGGCCAGGATCACGAGCCGCGGTGAGAACAGGTCGGCCACACCCAGGGCGCTCGCCACCAGCGCACCGGCTACGAAGCCGACTTGCACGGCGATCGTGAGCCATGCCGCCGCCGTATCGCCCAGGTCCCACTCGGCTCGCAGCTCCGGCACGACGGCCGTGGCCGAGAACCACGTCGTCATCGAGCAGACGAGCGCCAGGGACAGCAGCCCCAGCGCCCGGCGCCGCGCTCTCAGATCGGCTCGGTCCACACGAGCGCGGTTCCGTCCAGCACGACTACGCCGTCCTGGTTCTCGATCGTCGTCCGCAGCCGTGTCAGCGGCTTGTCGTCGCGCACTTCGAGCACCTCGACCTCGGCGGTGATCTCGTCGCCGGGACGCACGGGCGCCTTGAAGCTCCAGTCCACGTGGAGGAACACGCTGCCTGGCCCGGGCAGATCCTCGGCGACGACCGCGTTCAGGAGCCCCGACGTGACCCCGCCCTGGACGATCAGCCCGCCGAACCGCGACCGCTCCGCAGCCTCCGCGTCGTAGTGGAGCGGATTGCGATCGCCGGTCAGCTCGGTGAAGAGCTCGATGTCGCGGTCGGTGATCCGGCGGCTCCGGCGCGCCCTCGCGCCGACCTCAGCCAATGATCTCCCCGAGCTCCCGGGCGAGCCTCGACGCGCCGCGCGCGTCCGCGGTAACGACGAGACACGTGTCGTCCCCGGCGAGCGTCCCGACGACCAGGGGGTGAGCGAGCCGGTCGAGCGCACGCGCGATCGCAGGCGCCGAGCCGAGCTCCGACTGGACGACGACGATGTTCTGCGCGGCCACGGCGTTGCGGCCGAACTGCGAGAGCACCGCGCCGAGCGCCTCGCGCGGATCCGCTCGCCGCCCGTCCTGCGCGACGACGTACCGCGGACGCCCGAGTTGGTCGTGCGTCTTCTCGAGCCCGAGCTCGCGGATGTCGCGGGAGACGGTGGCCTGCGTCGCCAAACACCCCTCAGTCGCCAACGCCGCCAGGAGGTCGTGCTGCGTTCCGATTCGGCGCCGCGAGACGAGGCTCTGGATCAGGCGCTGACGCTCCGTCTTCCCGAATGGACGCAGATCGGACTGCATGGGAGCAGAATAGGTTTCCAGCCCGCCAAACCGCGGTAAGGTCCCCACGCGATGCTCCGCAAGATCCTCTGGACCGCGATCTACAGCATCTTCGCCGCGCTCGCAGCGATCGCCGCTCGAACCGCGGCGTCGCGCGTCTACCGCATCGTTGCCGGCGAGGACCCGCCGGCCAAGAAATGAACAAGGCAGACCTACTGATCGACCGAGCCGCCAACCGCCTTCGCGAGGTGGCCGATCGCGCCTCCGCATCGGGCGGAATCGCGGCCAAGGTCGGCGACGAGCTGGCCGACGACGCCGCCTTCCTTCGCCGGCTCAAGCCGAGTCTCATCGTCGCCCGAGCGAAGGGCCAGGCGCCAACCGACCTGCCGGCCGGCAGCGGCGCCCCGACGCCGACCGCGCCGTCCCGCCCGCCCCGCTCCCGCCGGCCGAAGAAAGCGGGAAGCGGTCCGAATCCGCTCGTGATCGTCGGCGCCGCCTTCGTTGCCGGCATCGTGCTGGCGAAAGTGATCGACTGGAGGGGCCATGCCCACCCAAGAGACTGATGTAAGCCTCGGCTCGGCGACGAAGCTCGTCGCCGAGAAAGCGAGCTCGATCGCTCGCCTCGAGCTCGAGCTCGCGTCAATTGAGCTCAAGAAGAAAGTTGCCGCGCTCGGCGTCGGCATCGGGCTTGCGTTCGGCGCAGTCGCCGTCGGCCTCTACGGCATCGGTTTCCTGTTTGCGACCGTGGCCGCCGGTCTTGCGGAATTCATGCCGGTCTGGCTGTCTCTCTTGATCGTCACGCTCGCACTTCTCCTGACCGCCGGCGTGCTGGGCGCGCTCGCGTTCCGCTCGATCAAGCGAGGCACGCCGCCGGTGCCGGAGCAGGCGATCGACGAGGCCAAGCTCACAACCCAGGCGCTGAAGAGCAATGGCAGCGGGTAACAGCCGGACGACCGAAGAGGTCCGCCGCGAGCTCGAGTCCGAGCGCGAGCGGCTCGCGCAGGCAGTCGACTCACTTCGCGCCGAGGTCAAGGAGGCAACCGACGTGAGCGCGAAGATCCGCGGCAACCTGCCGATCGTCGCCGCCGGCGCGCTCGGCGCAGGGTTCTTCATCGCCGGCGGGATCGGCGCGACCATGCGACTCGTGTTCCGGCGCGGCCGCGAGGGCCACGAGAAGGCCCGCCTCGGCCCGTTCTCCTTCGTCCGCCGCGACTAGCGCTCTACGTCACCCGGAAGCTGCCTCGCATCCTTCGGGCGTGCGGATCGCAGACGAAGCGGTGCATTCCGCGCCGCAGCGTCAGCGTCCAGGTGACGGTCCCCTGGAACCGGACGGTGGTCTTGCGATTCAGGCGAGGCCCGATCAGGTGGAAGTTGTGCATGCGTGAGCGGTCACGCACCCGGATCCGGTAGCGGCCTCGGCGTAGGCTCGTCACGCGCCGGCCGTTCGCGGTTCGCAAGGAGATGGTGGCGCCCGGCCCGACCGTCGCGGTCAGCGTCTGGATGCCGGCAGGCGGTGGCGGTGGCGGTGGAGGAGTCGGCGGCCCTCCGCCGGTTGTGAACGTCCCGCGCATCTGGCCCGCGTGCGGATCGCAGACGTACGTGTAGCGAGCCGCGTCTCGGAGCGTGACATTCCAGGTCACCGTCCCGATGAACCCGACGTCCGTGGCCATGTTGACGCCCGGACCCATGAGGTGGAAGTTGTGGTGCTCGGACCGGTCCCGGACCTCGATCTCGTACGCGCCGGCCGGGAGGTCTGTGACCCGGGCGCCGGCGGTCGTCGTGAGCGCGATCGTGAAGGCGTCGTTCTCCCCGACTGTACCGATCAGTCTGGTCTGAGCGAACGCGGCAGTGGGCGACGCCAGCAACGCGCCGGCCGCGACCCCAAACACGAGTAGGCGAATGCGATGAGTCATGACTGCAAATACGTCTTCCCATCCCGCATGGATTTAGACTCGCCTTGATGCTTCGCAAGAACGCCAAGGTCGAGCTGATCAAGGGCGTCCCGCTGTTCTCGGAATGCTCGCGCAAGGAGCTGACCGAGGTCGCCGGAATCGCGGACGAGATCGACCTCCGCGAGGGCAAGGAGCTCACGAAGCAAGGGCGCCCCGGCCGCGAGTTCTTCATCCTCGTGGACGGCACGGCCGACGTGAAGAAAGGCTCGCGGCGAGTGAACCGCCTCGGCCCCGGCGACTTCTTCGGCGAGATCTCCCTGGTCAGGCAGGTGCCGAGGACGGCGACCGTCGTCGCCACGTCACCCGTCCGCGCGCTTGTGATCACCGACCGCAGCTTCCGCTCGCTGCTCGACCACCAGCCGGGCATCCAGGGCAAGGTCATGACCGCCCTGGCCGCGCGGCTCGGTCCCGACGCGGATCTCTAGGCGCGAAGCTCGGCGCCGAAGCGGTCGCGCAGCGCGTCGACGATCTTCGTGCGTAGCCCGGCGGCTTCCTCGTCCGTCAGCGTGCGCTCCGGCGACCGGAACTCGACCCGGAACGCGATCGACTTCCGGCCAGAGCCGACCTGCTCGCCGCGGTAGACGTCGAACGGTGTCATCTCGCGGAGCTCCGGGCCTGCAGCTGCACGCGCCGCGTCGACCAGGTCGCCCGCGGCGACTTCCTCGTCCACTGAGAACGCAAGGTCCTGCTTCACCGGCGGATAGGTAACGACGTCCTCGTACTGCGGCGCGTCTGCCGCCGCCCCGACGAGTGAGTCGAAGTCGAGCTCGAAGGCGCCCCAGACGCCCTCGAGCAAGCTCGGGTGCAGCTCGCCGACCCAGCCCTCCTTCGTCCGCGCCGCCTTCCCGGGGTGAAGGAACGGCTCCGCGGCCCGCTCGAAGCGCGGCTCGGCGCGAATCGCCTCGTACACCGTCTCGACGGCGCCCTTTGCCTGGGCGATGCCGCCCTCGACAATGCCGCCCAGCCGCTCCCGCTCCTCGGGAAGCTTGTCGGCCGGCAGAAACACCCGGGCGATCTCGAAGAGCGCAATCCCTTCGTTCCCCACGGCGACGTTTCGTTCGGCCGCCTCGACGAGGCTCGGCAGCAGCGTCCGGCGGAGCAGGACTTGCTCCTCCGTCATCGGCTCCGGCAAGGCGAGCGCGCCGTCGTCGGTTCCGGCCGGATGGAGCGTCGGCGTGTAGGCCTCCGAGAAGCCGGCGCCGAGCAGCGCCTCCTCGACGACACGCCGCAGGCGCTGCGCGCGTGTCAGCCGCCCGGTCGCGCTCCGACTAAGCGGCAATGTGAAGGGAACGTCGTCGAGCCGGAAGCGCGCAACCTCCTCGACGACGTCGATCTCACGCGTCACGTCGCGAGAACGCCAGGTCGGCGCGACGACGGTCCCGTCGTCGGTGTCGAAGCCGATCCGAGTCAGCCACTTCTCCTGCTCGTCCTCGGGAAGCTCGATCCCGACGACCTCGGAGGCGCGATGCGGTCGGACCACGATCCGCGGGCGTTCGGGGAGCGCGCCGTGGGCGTCGGTGTCACCCACCCACTTCGCGCCGGCGAGGTCGACGATCAGCTCGGTCGCGAGCGCAGCCGCCTGGGGAGCCAGGTGCGGGTCGACACCTTTCTCCCACCTGTTCGAGCCCTCGGTTCGCAGCTTCAGCCGCTCGGAGCTGCGGAGGAGCCCGTACGGCTCGAAGTTCGCGGCCTCGAGGAGGACGGTCCTGGTCTCGTCGGTGACCTCCGTCTCCTCCCCGCCCATGATCCCGGCGAGCGCGACCGAACGCTCCGCGTCGGCGATCATCAGGTCCGAAGGATCGAGCTCGCGGTCGACGCCGTCGAGCGTGCGCAGCCGCTCGCCGGGGCGCGCGCGGCGAACGACGATGCGGCCGTCCGCGAGCGTCGTGTGGTCGAACGCATGCAGCGGGTTGCCCAGGGCCACCATCACGTAGTTCGTCACATCGACGACGTTCGAGATCGGACGCATCCCGGCAGCACTCAGTCGTGCCCTCAGCCAGGGCGGCGAGGGCGCAACCTCGACCTCCCGAAAAAGCCGCCCGATGTAGCGCGGACACCCCTCGAGGTCCTCGATCGCGATATCGACGGCCTCGTCGCCGCTCTGCGCCGGGTCCTTGCCGGGCGGTGGAGCGAGCTCGCTCCCGAAGATGGCCGCCACCTCCCGCGCGATTCCGTAGACCGCGAGCAGGTCGGGCCGGTTGCCGGTCGGCTCGACTTCCAGCACCTCGTCGGAGAGCGGCAGGACGTCGCTGAGCGGAGCGCCCGGATCGCCGTCGGCGAGAACGAGGATCCCCGTGTGGTCGGGCCCGAGCTCGAGCTCGCGCTCCGACAGGATCATCCCGTCGCTCACGATCCCGCGCAGCTTCGCGCGCTCGAGCTTGTCGCCTCCCGGCAGGACCGCGCCCGGGAGCGCGACGGCGACGGTCGCGCCGGCGCCGAAGTTCCAGGCTCCGCACACGATCTGGCGCGGCTCGCTCTCCCCCACGTCGACGCTGCACAGCTGGAGCCTGTCGGCGTTCGGATGCTTCGCGGCCTCGAGCACGCGGCCGACCCGGTACAGCCCGAGGTTCCCGTCCTGATCGGGAACGCCGCGGAGCTCGATGCCCTTCACCTCCGCGCTCGAGATGCTCAATCGGTCGGCAAGCTCGGAGGTCGGCGCGTCGACCGTGACGTATTCCTGGAGCCAGCTGAGCGGGAGCCGCATCAGAACTGCCTCAGGACGCGCACGTCGTTCTCCCAGAGCACGCGGATGTCGGGAACGTTGTGGCGGAGCTGCGCGACGCGCTCGAGCCCGCAGCCGAACGCGAAGCCGGACCATTCCTCCGGGTCGATGCCGCCGTTCCGCAGAACGGCCGGGTCGACCATCCCGGCGCCGCCCATCTCCAGCCAGCCCGAGTAGCCGCAGGTTCGGCAGCCCGAGCCGCCGCAGATCCCGCACGACACGTCCGGCTCGATCGACGGCTCCGTGAACGGGAAGTAGTGCGTGCGGAAGCGAACCGCGCGGTCCTCGCCGAAGAGCTCGCGCATCACGTGGAGCAGCGTCCCCTTCAGATCGGCGAGGGTGATTCCGCGATCGACGGCGAGCCCTTCGAACTGGTGGAAGATCGGGTAGTGAGTGGCGTCGATCGTGTCGCGGCGGTAGCAGCGGCCGATCGAGACCATGTAGATCGGCGGCTGGCGCTCCTCCATCTCGTGGATCTGCGACGGCGAGGTCTCCGTCCGCAGGACGACGTCCCCGTCGAGGAAGAACGTGGCGCGCGGCGACCGCGCTGCGTGCCACGGGGGGAACTCGAGCTTGTCGAAGTTGTATTCGGTCGTCTCGACCTCGCGGTCGTAGCGGACGTGGTACCCGAGCCCGACGAACGCGTCCTCGACGTCGCGGCGGACCTGCGTGATCAGGTGGAGGTGCCCGCGGCGGCGCCTCTCGCCGGGAAGCGTGATGTCCACCGTCTCCTCGGTGAGTGTGCGATCCAGCGCAGCTCGGTCGAGCTCGCCCTGTCGCGTCGCAAGCGCCTGCTCGATCGCCTCCCGGGTCGCGTTCAGCGCCATCCCGGTTTCGCGGTCGCGCACCTCGCGCAGCGCCTGCTTCAGCTCACTCTTGCGACCCAGGTAGTGGATCCGCGCTTGGTCCAGCTCCGCAATTGTCGTTGCGCGCTCGACAGCGGCGAGGCCTTCCTGCCGGTACGCGTCAGCGTCCAAGACGGCCCCGGTTCGAGTCTCGGTGGAGCGGCGGCGAGGGCGTCAGCGCCGGTCCCCGGACACGAGCCGGGGCCGCGTAAACGGGGAATCCAGACGCCTCATCGTCACGCGCACACGATAACGGACAATGCGGCCGTGGACGTCTACGGGCCGTTTGCGGACATCTATGAGGAGTGGTCGGCGCCGATGACCGAGGACATCCCGTTCTACGTCGGCTTGGCGCAGGAGGCGGACGGCCCGGTCGTCGAGCTCGCCGTCGGCTCCGGTCGGGTCGCGGTGCCGGTTGCCGAGGCCATTCGCCGACGGGTCATCGGCATCGACGCATCGCCCGCGATGCTGGCGAAAGCCCGTGACGCCGTCGCAGCGGCCGGCGTCGACGTAGAGCTGCGCGAAGGCGACATGCGCGAGCTCTGGCTGGACGAGCCCGCCGCGCTCATCTACTGCCCGTACCGGTCTCTTCTCCACCTCCCGACGTGGGCTGACCGGCGGCGAGTCTTCGAGCGCGTGGCCGCCTCCCTTCGTCCCGGGGGCCGCTTCGCGTGGAATGCGTTCGTCTTCGATCCCCACATCGCGGTGCGGATGGACGGCGTCGCTCGGCCGCACTTGGATTCCGAAACGATCTGGGAGTACACGGCGCATCGCCCGGAGGACAACCGGATCGACATCACGGCGTATGTCGGCGAGCCGGGGCAGGATCGCCGCGACCTCCAGCTTTGGTGGCTGACCCGGTCCGAGTGGGAAGGACTGATCGACGTGGCCGGTTTGGAGGTGGAGGCGCTGTACGGGTGGTTCGACAAGCGTCCGTTCGAAGACGAGAGCAGGGAGTTCGTGTGGGTCGCCCGCAAGCCGGCGTAGCGGTGTCTCTGTACGACGCGATCGCCGAGCTCTACGACCCGTGGAGCCAAAGCGTCACCGAGGACATCCCGTTCTACGTCGCCGAGGCGCGAAAAGCCGGCGGCCCTGTGGTCGAGCTCGGCGTCGGGACCGGGCGGATCGCCGTGCCGACTGCACAGGCGGGCGTCGCTGTGATCGGGGTCGACTCGTCGGCGGCGATGCTTGACGTCTGCCGGCGCTATGCAGCTGCCGAGGGTGTCAGTGAGCTTCTCGATCTTCGCCTCGGCGACCTCGCCGCGCCGCCCGTCTCGGAGCGGGTGCGGCTCGTCACGTGTCCGTTCAGGTCGTATCTGCACCTGCCCGACGAGCAATCGCGCTTAGCGGCGCTCGCCGCCGTCCGCGAGCTGCTCCTGCCCGGGGGCAGGTTCATCTTTGACGTCTTCGCACCCCGTCGCGACGACATCGTCGAGACACACGGCCGGTGGATCGAACGCGAGCCCGAGATCTTCGAGCGCGCGGATTGGGACGAGGAGGCCCGCACGTTGACTCTCTCCGTCCGCGGCCCCGGCGGCGAGACGACGATGTGGCTGGCGTGGCTCAGCGCACGCGAGTGGCGAAAGACGCTGATCGCTGCGGGATTCGAGGTCGAGCGAGTCTACGGCTGGTTCGACTACCGCCCGTACCGCGGCGGCGAGGACATGGTCTTCGTCGCGCAGCGAAGGGCTTAGCGTCCGCGCGGCAAAGCCACGCGGACTCTCAGGCGGCGCCGCCGAGTCGGCGCCTCAGAGCAACTGGACGTCGTCGCCGGCCGTGACCTCGCCGGTTCGGACGACGCGGGCGAGCATGCCGCGCTTCCCGTCCAGCTCCCGCTGGAGACCCGGACGGATCTCGTCCATCCGTGAGCAGGGGTCGCAGACCATCGTGATCTCGAACTCCGCCTCGCCGACGCGGAGACGCTGCCCGATCGGCCAATCGTGGACGTCGGCACCCTCGATCGTGAAGTTCTCGCGGATGCGTCCGTGCTCGACGCCAAGCGCGTCGAGGTGCTCGGCGGAGGCGAAGAGCACCTGGCGCTTGGTGCCCGCGCGCGCATGCGCGCAGCCTTCGAGGCCGTGGCCTTCGACTGCTCGCGCGCTCTCGCGCGAATCCATTCGGCCACTGTTCTTGGCCGGAGAAGTCCAGAGTCCCGCGACGCGCGCCATGCCCAGACCTTACCGGTGGCGTCGGCTCCAGTCGTAGAGTGCGATGGCCGCCGTCATCGCCACGTTGAGCGACTCGGCATCCGGAGCGAGCGGGATCGTCGCCCGCAAGTCCGCCTCCGCGACGACGTCGTCGGGCAGGCCCTCCCGCTCGGCGCCGAGGAGGAACGTCGCCCGAGGCGGAAGCTCGAGCTCGGCGAGCGGCTCTCCGCCCTGCGCGACGAGCGCGACGTGCGGGCGTGGCGCCTCCTCGAACCGCCCGAGCGGCACCCGGAAGACTGCGCCGGCCGACGCGCGGAGCGCCTTCGCCCCCGTCGGATCGGCACAGCCGGCGGAGAGCGCGACGAACGACGGGCCGAGTCCGTCCGCTGCTCGCAGTATCGTGCCTACGTTGCCCGGATCGACAACATGCCAAAGCGAGACCCCGACCGGAGGTGGATCGGCCGGATCCAGGTGCGGCAGATCGGCGCGGCGGAAGACCGTGAGCACACGCGATGGATGAGCGAGCGCTGAAATCTCGGCCAAGAGCCCCGGCTCTACCTGCTCCACGTCCTCCAGTCCGTCGAGGGCCGGTGGGCGCTCGGCGTCGACCAGCGCTTCGACCGGGTGGATCCCAGCCGCGAGCGCCGCCCCGACGAGATCTTCTCCCTCACAAACGAAGAGCCCGAGGCGTTCGCGCTGTCGGCGGGACCGAAGCCGGCGCACGAGCTTCAGACGCGGGTTGGCGGCGGACGTGATCACTCGTCCGCTTCGAGCCACTCGAGCCACTGGCCGTGAAACCCGGCGTGGGCGAGCAGCCGCTTCTCTCCGCCGGGCCATAGCCGGAGCCAGATGCCCCAGTACCGGTGCTCGCCGGCAGCCGGCTGGCTGACGGAGATGAGCGCGAGCGGGAACTGCTTCCCGGCCTCGTCCGCGGCGACGACGATGCGCCTCCAGTCGTCCTGGTCGATGTAGCCGCGGACTGCGGTCTGGAAGACGACCGTGAGCGCACCGAGCTGCCGGTCGGCGAGAAGCGCTGGCAGGCGCTCGACGACGTCGCCCTGCTCGAGCTCGGGCGGATCCTCCCGTAGCGTCTCGACGGCGCGGTCGAAGCGTTCCAGCCTCGCGTGCTGGTCGGCCCAGACGAAGGACTTGAGCAGGAGCATGTCCTCGGGCTCGGTGACGTCTCGCGGTGAGAGGTCGACGCCGCGACGATGCCGGACGAACGGCCTGCGCTCGAACAGTTCGCCAGGGACGGCGTGCCGCTCCTCGCCCGCGAGCTCGAGCACCGCATCCTCGGAGCCCCAACCGCCCTGCTCGTAGCGGTAGCGGTAGCGGTCCCAGACGAGGTTGAACCCGGCGCTCGACCCGAGCTCGATGAGATCCAGCGTCTCGACGTCGGCCCGGCGAGCGACCTCGAGGAAACAGGGCAGAAGGAGCCAGCTGCGCTGGACCTCGTTCGTCTGGACGCCGTGTGCCCGGATGAACTCGCGGAGCCACTCGCGGCGCTCCTCGAGCACGGGTACCGGATCGCTCCAGGGGTCGATCCCCTCGCTGAGAGCGAGGTAGTGGAGCCCGCCGAGGAGCTGGAGCGGGCGGTCCCAGCGGGCGTCGTCGAGGATCTGCCGGACTGCAGGCTCGTCAGCTAGCCGCCTGCACACCTCGGCGTAGAGCGGGGAGCCGGCGCTCTCGCACTGCTCGGCCTGGTGGAGGAAGACCTGGTCGAGGGTCTTTGTGCTCAGCGCCTCAGCGCTCGAGTGCGGCCTTCGCCTGCTCGGCGATCTTGCCGAACGCAGCCGGGTCGCTCACGGCGAGCTCGGCGAGCACCTTGCGATCCAGCTCGATCCCTGCCTTCCGGCAGCCCGCGACGAACTGGTTGTACGAAAGCCCCTCGGCCCGAGCGGCGGCGTTGATGCGGATAATCCAGAGCCGGCGGAAGTTCCGCTTCTTCGCCTTGCGGTCGCGGTAGGCGTACTTGAGCGAGTGCTCGACCTGCTCCTTTGCGGCTTTGTAGGTCGTGCTCCGGCGGCCGACGTAGCCCTTGGCCGCCTCGAGGACCTTCGCGCGCTTCTTCCGCGCGTGGACTGATCGCTTGACCTTCGGCATTACGAGCGTTCCCTCTTGAGCCCGAGCATCCGTCGCACTTCGCGCGAGTCGGAGCCAGAAACCGCGTCCTGGTGGCGGAACCTACGCTTGCGCTTCGCGGATTTCTTCTCGAGCAGGTGGGCTTTCCTCGCGCGGCGGCGCAGGAGCTTCCCCGCCCCGGTCATCTTGAACCGCTTCTTCGCGGCTCTTGACGTCTTCTGCTTTGGCATCTCTCGCGACTCCTGCGTTCTTCGTCGGCCCCAGCACCATCACCATGTTGCGCCCGTCGAGGAGCGGCGGCGACTCGAAGGCTCCGATCTTCTTCACGTCCTCCGCCAGCCGCATCAGGGGGTCGCGGC
>Ga0081538_10005432_pt1 | contig 11444 bp, 14 predicted proteins | sample TabmetS5T2R1_FD_71022 | JGI IMG/M metagenome (GOLD analysis project Ga0081538, IMG submission 71022) | Tabebuia heterophylla rhizosphere microbial communities from the University of Puerto Rico - S5T2R1 | ecosystem: Host-associated > Plants > Roots > Rhizosphere ... | reverse complement strand
GTTCGCCGCCGTTCTGGTCAACACGTATGTCCGCCGGCGGGCGGAGGGGTCCCGGTCATGACGCCGCTGCTCGAGGTCCGCAACCTCTCGAAGTACTTCGGGAACGTCATCGCGCTCAAGGACGTCTCCACCGTGGTCAACTCGGGCGAGGTGACGTGCGTGCTCGGCGACAACGGCGCGGGCAAGTCGACGTTCATCAAGATCCTCTCGGGCGTCCACGAGCACAGCGAGGGAGAGCTGCTGCTGGAGGGACAGCCGATCCGCTTCTCGTCGCCGCGCGACGCCAAGGAGGCCGGGATCGCCACCGTCTACCAGGACCTGGCCACGGTGCCGCTGATGGCGATCTGGCGCAACTTCTTCCTCGGCTCCGAGCCCACCAAGGGCGCCGGACCGCTGCGGCGCATCGACATCAAGCAGGCCAAGCAGACGATGCACGAGGAGATGGCCAAGATGGGCATCGACGTCCGCGACCCCGACCAGATGGTCGGGACGCTCTCGGGCGGCGAGCGCCAGGCGGTGGCGATCGCGCGTGCGGTCTACTTCGGGGCCAAGCTGCTGATCCTCGACGAGCCGACGTCGGCGCTCGGGGTCAAGCAGTCCGGGGTCGTGCTGCGCTACGTCGTGCAGGCGCGCAACCACGGGCTGGGCGTCATCTTCATCACCCACAACCCGCACCACGCCTACCCGGTGGGCGACCGCTTCGTGGTCCTCAACCGCGGCAAGATGCTGGGCGCGTGGGACAAGGGCGGCATCAGCCGCGACGAGCTGGTGCGGATGATGGCCGGCGGCGCCGAGCTCGAGCAGCTCACCCACGAGCTGGAGCAGGTGACGTGACGCAGGTGTCCCCCGCCGCCGACCCCGTCGACGGCGGCGGGCAGCGCACCCGGATCGGGGTCGGGCTGATCGGCTTCGGCTGGCTCGGCCAGGCCCACAGCCGGTCGCTGCTGCGGATCCCCACCCTGTTCGCCGACCGCCCGTTCGAGACCGACCTCGTGATCTGCGCGGACACGATCCCCGGCCGGCTCGACGAGGCGGTCGACGACTTCGGCTACGCCGAGTCGGCCGCCGACTGGCGCCGCGTGGTCGAGCACCCGGACGTCGACGTCGTCTTCATCACCGCCCCCAACATGCTCCACCTCGAGCTGATCGAGGCGGCCGCCGCGGCGGGCAAGGACATCTTCTGCGAGAAGCCCGTGGGCGGCACGCCGGAGCAGACCGAGCGCGCCGCCGAGGCCGCCCGCGAGGTGATCACCGGGGTGGGCTACAACTACCGCTGGGCGCCGCTCGTGCAGTACGCCAAGCAGCTGATCGCCGACGGCCGGCTGGGCGAGATCACGAACTACCGCGGCCGCTTCTTCTCGATGTACGGGAGCGACCCGCTCAACCCGCTCTCGTGGCGCTACCGGCTCGACGAGGGCGGCCACGGCGCGTCGACCGACCTGCTCAGCCACGCGGTCGACCTCGCGCACATGCTGCTCGGCCCGATCGCGCGCGTGGTCGGCACCACCGAGACCTTCATCCGCGAGCGGCCGGTCACCGCCGCCGGCACGCACTACGGCCGCGGCAGCGCCGAGGACCCGCGCGGCCCGGTCACCAACGAGGACTACGCCGGCATGCTGTGCGAGTTCGCCTCCGGGGTGCGCGGCACGTTCGAGGCCAGCCGGACGATCGTCGGGCCCGAGAGCCAGATGGCGTTCGAGGTCTACGGCACCGAGGGCGCGCTGAGCTGGAACCTCGAGCGCATGAACGAGCTCCAGCTCTACCTGGCCGAGGACGAGGCGCACACCGGCTACCGGACCGTGTTCGGGGGCGACCGCTTCCCCTACCACGGCAGCTTCGTCCCGGGCAGCGCGAACGGGATCGGGTTCGAGGATCTGGTCGTGATCGAGGACTACGAGTTCTTCCGCTCGCTCGCCGCGCGGCGGCCGCACGCCCCCGGCTTCGACGACGCCCGCGCGTTCGTGCGCGTGCAGCGGGCTCTGCTGGAGTCGGTGCGGAGCGGGCGGTGGGAGGACGTATGACGGTCGGGACCGCCACGGTCGGGATCGGGGTGATCGGCGTCGGCCGCATCGGGCGGATGCACGCCGAACTGCTCGCCCGCCAGGTGCCGGGCGCCCGGCTGGCCGCGGTCCACGACGCGAACCCGGCGGCGGCCGACGGCGCCGGCGGCCGCTGGTACGACGCCGTCGAGGACCTGCTCGCCGACCGCGCCGTCGACGCGGTCGCGATCTGCTCCTCCACCCACACCCACGCCGACCTGATCGTCGCCGCGGCCCGGGCCGGCAAGCCGATCTTCTGCGAGAAGCCGATCTCGCTCGAGCTGGCCGAGGTCGACCGCGCCCTACAGGCGGTGGCCGACGCCGGGGTGCCGTTCCAGATCGGCTTCAACCGCCGCTTCGATCCCGCCCACCAGGCCGTCCACGAGGCGGTCCGGCAGGGCGCCGTCGGCGACCCGCACCTCGTGCGGATCTCGAGCCGCGACCCGGCGCCGCCGCCGATGGACTACGTGCGCGGGTCAGGCGGCATCTTCCTCGACATGACGATCCACGACTTCGACATGGCGCGCTACGTGACCGGCAGCGAGGTGGTGGAGGTGTTCGCGCGCGGCGCCGTCCGGATCGACCCGGCGTTCGCCGAGGCGGGCGACGTCGACACCGCGCTGGTCACGCTCGTGCACGAGTCCGGCTGCCTGACCGCGATCGACAACAGCCGCCAGGCGGTCTACGGCTACGACCAGCGCGTCGAGGTGTTCGGCTCGGCCGGGATGGCGACGTCCGAGAACCCGCTCGCCCACACGGCGGTGGTGCGGACGGCGGACGGCGGCAGCACCGGCGCGCTCCCCTACTTCTTCCTCGAGCGCTACATCCCCAGCTACCTGCGCGAGTGGGAGGCGTTCGTGACCGCGGTGCGCGACGGCACGCCGCCGCCGGTGTCGGGCATCGACGCGCGCGCGCCGCTGGTCATCGGGCTCGCGGCCTGGCGGTCGCTCAACGAGGGCCGGCCGGTGGCGCTATGAGGGTCTGGCTGACCGGCGGCTCCGGCTTCGTCGGCCGCCACCTGCTCGACGTCTTCGACGACCTGCTGGCGCCATCGCACGCCGAGGTCGACGTCACCGACCTGAACGCGGTGCGCCGCAGCGTCGACGCCTTCGCGCCCGACGTGCTCGTCCACGCCGCGATCCTCAACGACTTCGCGCGGCTCGAGCGCGAGGGCTGGGCGGCCTACGTGGGCGCGACCCGGAACGTCGTGGCAGCGGCGGACGGGGCGCACGTGATCCTCGTCTCGACCGACTGGGTGTTCGACGGCACCGGCATCGCCACCGAGGCCACGCCGACGAACCCCGTCAACCTGTACGGCATGCTGAAGGCGGCGAGCGAGCAGGAGGTCGACACGGTCGCGCGCATCTCGGCCGTGCAGGGCGTCTACGGCGCGCCGCGCAGCCAGGACGCGGGCTTCGGCTACTTCGTGGCGGCGATCGTGCGCGCGCTGCGTGCCGGCGAGCGCTACACGGTCTGGGAGGGCCCGGAGATCAACAACCTCGCGACGCCGACGCTGGCCGCCGACGCGGCGCGGCTCATCCGCCGGATCGCCGAGGGTGGGCACCGGGGCGTCTTCCACTGCTGCGGCGGCGAGTCGGTCTCGCGCCGCGAGCTCGCGCTGCGCACGGTCGAGGCCTTCGGGCTCGATGCCTCGCTGCTCGACTTCGGCCCGCCGCCCGACCCGGGCTTCCCGGTGCCGTACGACACGCGGCTCGACGCGAGCCGCACGGCGGCCGCGCTCGGCGTCGAGCTGCCGGGCGTCGACGAGCAGCTGCGCCGGTTGGAGAGGAGCCTCGCGTGCACGACCTGATCACCATGGGCCGCGTCGGCGTCGACCTCTACCCGGAGCAGGTCGGCGTGACGCTGGCCGAGGTGAAGACGTTCGCGAAGTCGCTCGGCGGCAGCGCCACCAACGTGGCGGTCGCCGCGTCGCGGCTCGGCCGGCGCAGCGCCGTCATCACCAAGGTCGGCGACGACCCGTTCGGCCCGTACGTCCGCGCGGCGCTGCGCGGCTTCGGCGTCGACGACCGCTTCGTCGGCACCCACCCGACGCTGAAGACGCCGGTCGTGTTCTGCGAGATCCACCCGCCCGACCACTTCCCCCTGCTCTTCTACCGCGAGCCGCAGGCGCCGGACATGACGATCGAAGCCACGGAGCTCGACCTCGACGCCATCCGGGCGGCGCGGGTGTTCTGGACGACCGGCACGGGGCTGTCGGCCGAGCCGTCGCGCAGCGCCACGCTTGCCGCGCTCGCCACGCGGACCGACGGGATCACCGTGCACGACCTCGACCACCGCCCGATGTTCTGGTCCGACGAGACGGAGGCCGGCCACTGGGCGCGCGCGGCGCTCAAGCACGCGACGGTGGCGGTCGGCAACCAGGACGAGGTGGCGGTGGCGGTCAAGACGCGCGACCCCTACGCCGCTTCGGCGCACCTGCTCGACCTCGGCGTCCAGGTGGCGATCGTCAAACGCGGGCCGGAGGGCGTGCTCGCACGTACGCGCGACGAGCTGGTCGAGGTGCCGCCGGTGCCGGTCGACGTCGTGTGCGGCCTCGGCGCCGGCGATGCGTTCGGCGGCGCGCTCGTGCACGGGCTGCTCGCCGAGTGGCCGCTGGAACGGACGATCCGCCTGGCCAACGCGGCCGGCGCGTTCGTCGCCGCCCGGCTCGCGTGCGCGGACGCGATGCCGGCGCTGGAGGACATCGAGCCGCAGGAGGTGCGGACATGAGGCTGACCGTCGCCCAGGCGCTGGTGCGCTTCCTCGCCGCCCAGGAGATCGAGCGCGACGGCGAGCGCCGCCGCTTCTTCGCCGGCTGCTACGGCATCTTCGGCCACGGCAACCTCGCCGGGCTCGGGCAGGCGCTGCAGCAGCACGAGGACCTCCTCCCCTTCCACCAGGCGCGCAACGAGCAGGCGATGGTGCACCTGGCGGCCGGCTACGCGCGCCAGCGCAACCGGCTCGGCGCGTTCGCGTGCACGACGTCGGTCGGCCCGGGCGCGACGAACATGGTCACCGGCGCGGCGCTGGCCACCATCAACCGGCTGCCGGTGCTGCTGCTGCCGAGCGACACGTTCGCCACCCGCGCGCCCCATCCCGTGCTCCAGCAGCTCGAGCAGCCCCACGACGCCACGCTCTCGGTGAACGACTGCTTCAAGCCGGTGACGCGCTTCTTCGACCGGGTCGAGCGCCCCGAGCAGCTCGTGAGCGCCGCGCTCGAGGCGATGCGCGTGCTGACCGATCCCGCCGAGACCGGGGCGGTGTGCCTGGCGCTGCCGGAGGACGTCCAGACCGAGGCGCTCGAGGTGCCCGACGGCTTCCTCGAGCCGCGCGTGTGGACGCTCTACCGGCGACCGCCGGCGCGCGAGCCGCTGGCGCGCGCGGCGGGGCTGATCCGCGCCGCCCGGCGGCCCCTGATCGTGGCCGGCGGCGGCGTGATCTACAGCGAGGCGACCGACGCGCTGGCGGCGCTCGTCGACGCCACCGGCATCCCCGTCGGCGAGACGCAGGCCGGGCGCGGCGCGCTGCGCTCCGAGCATCCGTGCGCGCTCGGCGCGATCGGCGCCACGGGCACGGCGGCCGCCAACCGGCTCGCGCGCGAGGCGGACCTCGTGATCGGGATCGGCACGCGCTGGAGCGACTTCACGACCGCCTCGCAGTCGGCGTTCCAGGATCCGGACGTGCGCTTCGTCAACGTGAACGTCGCCGGCTTCGACGCGGTCAAGCAGAGCGCGCTGGCCGTGGAGGCCGACGCGCGGCTGGCGCTGGAGGAGCTGCACGACGCGCTCGCCGGCCACCGCGCCGACGCCGAGTGGACGGAGCGCGCGGCGGCCGAGTCGGCGGCGTGGGCGGCCGAGGTGTCGCGGCTCGTGAACGCGGGACACGCGCCGCTGCCGAGCCAGGCCGAGGTGATCGGCGCGGTCAACGACGCCGCGGGCGAGACCGGCGTGGTCGTGTGCGCGGCGGGCTCGATGCCCGGCGACCTGCACAAGCTGTGGCGGGCGCGCGACCCGAAGGGCTACCACGTCGAGTACGGCTACTCGTGCATGGGCTACGAGATCCCCGGCGGGATGGGCGTGAAGCTCGCGGCGCCCGAGCGCGAGGTGTTCGTGATGATCGGCGACGGCTCGTACCTGATGCTGCCGGGCGAGCTGCCGACCGCCGTGGCCGAGGGGATCAAGCTCGTGGTCGTGCTCGTGCAGAACCACGGCTACTCCTCGATCGGCGCGCTCTCGCGCTCGGTCGGCTCGGCCGGCTTCGGCACGCTCTACCACGCGCGCGAGAACGGCTCCGTCCCCACCGACGACCGCCCGACCGCGCCGCTGCCGATCGACCTCGCGGCCAACGCGGAATCGCTCGGCGCGCGCGTCCTGCGGGCGGAGACCGTCGGCGAGCTGCGATCGGCGCTCGCCGAGGCGCGCGAGGTGGACGGCCCGGTGGTCGTGCATGTCGAGGTCGACCGCTACGCGGGCGTGCCGAGCTACGAGAGCTGGTGGGACGTGCCGGTGGCCGAGGTCGGCGGCGACGAGCCGGTGCGCGCGGCGCGCGAGGAGTACGAGCGCAACCGCGCCGCCCAGCGCCGTCATGTCCGGAGCCCGTCGTGAACCTCGTCGTGCGCGGCGCGGTCACGCCGGAGTCTGCCGGGTGGTCGTACGTCGGCTTCGAGGCGGCCACGCCCCCGCTCGAGCACTCGACAGGCGCGACCGAGCTGTGCATCGTCGCGATCGCCGGCGCCTGCACGGTGCGCTCCTCACGCGGCGAGTGGCGGATCGGCGGCCGCCCGGATCCGTGGTCGGGGCCGCCCGACGCCGTCTACCTGCCGCCGGGGACCGACTACGCGATCGAGGGCGACGCGGAGGTCGGCCTCTGCAGCGCGCCGGCGGGTCGCGGTGCGCCCGCGCGCATGCTCCCCGGGTCGGCCGTCGTGCCCGAGACGCGCGGCCACGGAGCGCACGAGCGGACGATCCGCCCGATCCTCATGGGCGACGAGGCCGCCGACTCGCTGCTCGTGTGCGAGGTGCTCACGCCGGCCGGCCACTGGTCGAGCTACCCGCCGCACAAGCACGACCGCGACGCGATGCCCGAGGAGTCGCTCCTCGAGGAGACCTACTACCACCGCATCACGCCGCCGCACGGCTTCGCGGTCCAGCGCGTCTACAGCGGCGACGGCTCGCTCGACGAGACCGTGACCGTGCGCGACGGCGACGTCGTGCTCGTGCCGCGCGGCTACCACACCGTCTCCGCCCCGCCCGGCTACGAGCTCTACTACCTCAACGTCATGGCCGGCCCCGTCCGCGCCTGGGCGGTGGCCAACGACCCCGAGCACGAGTGGACGATGGCGCCGTAGACTCGGCCCGCCATGACGCTTCCCGACAGCGCGAAGGCGCTCATCCGCGCCGGCGCGCTCGGCCACCTGGCCACCATCGCCGCCGACGGCCGGCCGCAGGTGACGGGCGTGTGGGTCGCCGTCGAGGGCGACGACCTGCTGACCGCGCACCTCAACCCGCGGCTCAAGAAGCTGGAGAACGTCCGCCGCGACCCGCGCGTGACGATCTCGTTCGAGGGCAGCGAGATCCGCCCGCCGGGACTGCAGGAGTACCTCGTCGTCCAGGGCCGCGCAACGATCGAGGAGGGCGGCGCGGCCGCGCTGCTGCAGGAGCTGGCACACGTCTACCTCGGCCCCGACGTCAAGTTCCCGCCGGTGGACGACCCGCCGCCCGGCGTCCGGATCCGGATCGCCGTCGAGCGGGTGGGCGGGATCGGCCCCTGGGCCGGCTGACCTGGCCCGCGCCGGTCTGCGAGGATCGCGAGGCCACGACCGAAGGAGTGTCGACGATGCCCTCGCGCCTCAATCCGTACATCACGTTCCCCGGCACCGCGCGAGACGCGATGGAGTTCTATCGGGACGTGTTCGGAGGCGACCTGAACGTGAACACGTTCGCCGACTTCGCCGGGCAGGAGGCTCCCAATCCCGACGGGATCATGCACGCCCAGCTCGAGACCGACCGCGGGTTCACGCTGATGGCCTCGGACCTCCCGCCCGGGATGGAGCACCAGCCCGGGAACAACATGGCGGTCAGCCTCAGCGGCGACGACGGCGAGGAGCTGCGCGGCTACTGGGAGAAGCTGTCGGCCGGCGGCACCGTGACCATGCCGTTCGAGAAGCAGATGTGGGGCGACGAGTTCGGCATGTGCGTCGACCGCTTCGGCGTCGGCTGGATGGTCAACGTCAGCCAGCCGCAGGGCTAGAGCGTCCGCCGTGGCGGCCGAGCTGCTCGTCGACGCCGACGGCGCGGTCGCGACGTTCACGCTGAACCGGCCCGACCGGCTCAACGCGATCACCCCGCAGATGGTCGACGAGCTCGACGCGGCTCTCGCGGCGGCGCTCGCCGACGAGGCCGTGCGGGTGATCCGCATCAAGGGCGCCGGCCGCGCGTTCTGCGCCGGCTACGACCTCGAGTGGGCGAGCGCGCTGATGCGGGACGACGACCCGTGGGATCCGGCGGCCGACTACCGCGTCATGAGCCGCTACGTGAACAGCTACATGGCGCTGTGGCGGTCGCCGAAGCCGGTGGTGGCGCAGGTGCACGGCGCGTGTGTCGGGGGCGGCTCGGACCTCGCCCTGTGCTCCGACCTGATCGTCTGCGCCGAGGACGCGCGCATCGGCTACCCGCCGGCGCGGGTGTGGGGCTCGCCGACGACCGCGATGTGGTTCCACCGGCTCGGCCTCGAGCGCGCGAAGCGGCTGCTGCTGACCGGCGATCCGATGGACGGCCGGACCGCCGCCGAGTGGGGCTTCGCGTCCGCCGCCCACCCCGTGGACGAGCTCGACGCGGCGACGGTCGACCTGTGCGAGCGGATCGCGCGCCTGCCGGCCAACCAGCTGCAGTTCATGAAGATGCTCGTCAACACCGCGGTGGAGCAGCAGGGCCTGGCCGCGACGCAGACGCTCGGCACCCTGCTCGACGGCGCGGCTCGCCACACGCCCGAGGGGACGGCGTTCTCGCGCGCCGCAGCGGCGGATCTGAAGGCCGCCGTCCGTGCCCGCGACGAGCCGTTCGGCGACTACGGCTCCGGCTCGAAGACGGTCTAGCGAAGAGGGATCGACTGCCCGCGCTCGGCCTCGGGGCGCGGGCCGAAGATGCGCCGCTCGGACTCGTCGATCGCGACGTCGTTGATGCTCGCCTCGCGGCGGCGCATGTAGCCCTCGGCGTCGAACTCCCACTGCTCGTTGCCGTAGCTGCGCCACCACCGGCCGGACGCGTCGCGCGACTCGTACTGGAAGCGCACGGCGATCCGGTCGTCGGTGAACGCCCACAGGTCCTTGCGCAGCGCGTAGTCGAGCTCGCGCTCCCACTTGCGCGTGAGGAACCCGACGATCTCCGCGCGCCCGTTCAGGAACTCGTCGCGGTTGCGCCACTGCGAGTCCTCGGTGTAGGCGGCCGCCACGCGCTCGGGGTCGCGCGTGTTCCACGCGTCCTCCGCCGCCTGCACCTTCTGGCGCGCTGTCTCCTCGGTGAAGGGCGGCACGGGCGGTCGCATCAGCTCACCTTCGTGTAGGTCAAGTGGAAGTCGACCTCCCAGGTCGCTCCCTCGTCGTTCGAGGTCTCCCAGTCACCCTCGATCCGCCGTCCGTCCTCGCTGAACGTGCCCGACCAGCGCTGCCAGAACTTCAGCGGCGAGAAGTCGGGCTTCGTCCGGGAGAGCGTCCAGACGCCGTTCTCGAGCCCCATGTCGTACACGCGCGCGACGCCGCGCGAGTCGAAGTAGTGCTGGAGCAGCGTCTCGCCACCGTCGTGGGAGCCCATGATCGCGATGCCGTCCGGCGCCTCGGGATGGGGGATGTCCCAGCGCTCGACGATGAACTGCTCGCCCGGCATCCAGTCGATCAGCACCCGGCCCTGCGGGGCCTGGGGGATCTCCATCCCCATCGTCCACTCGCCGATGAACGCCTCGAGCCCGTGCATGGGCACATGTTTACAGCGTCGCCGTGACCGGGTGGGTACCGCCCGCGACCTCGAGGTCGCCGGCGCGGACCGCCTCCCCGCATCCCGCGCAGGTCACGGCGGCGTGGAACTCGGCGCCGCAGGTGTGGCGGAAGATCACGGGCTCGGCGCCCGGGTTGCAGTGGCGGTCGCCCCACTCCTTGATCGCGAGCAGGACCGGGTGCAGCTCCAGGCCGGCCTCGGTCAGCAGGTACTCGTGCCGCGGCGGGCGCTCCGAGTAGGGCCGGCGCTCGATCACGCCCGCCTGCTCGAGCTCGCGAAGGCGCCGGGACAGGACGTCGCGCGGCGCGCCGGTCCCGGCCGCGATGTCGTTGAAGCGCGTGTTGCCGTAGCGGATCTCGCGCGCGATCAGCAGCGCGTAGCGGTCGCCCACCAGCGCGAGCGCGTCGGTGATCGAGCAAGCCCGAGGGGAAGGTTTGCTTTCCGGACCCACCACGCGTAGGTTCCCCGTCGGTTGGGAGATCAAACCGACACGGGAGCCTCCATGAGCGAGCCGGCCATCGTCCTGATCCACGGTTTCTGGGTTACGCCGCGCAGCTGGGAGCAGTGGAAGGAGCACTACGAGGAAAAGGGCCATCGGGTCCTCACCCCCGCCTATCCGGGCTTCGAGGTCGAGGTCGAGGCCCTCAACGCCGACCCGACCCCGATCGAGCAGGTCACGGTCCCGCAGATCGTCGAGCACCTCGAGGCCGTGGTCGGCGCGCTCGACCGGCCGCCGATCCTGATCGGCCACTCGGCCGGCGGCGTCTTCACGCAGCTCCTGCTCGACCACGGCTTCGGCGCGGCCGGCGTGGCCATCGACTCGGCGCCGACCGAGGGCGTCAAGCGCGTGCCGCTCTCGCAGGTGAAGGCGTCGTTCCCGGTGCTCAAGAACCCGGCCAACCGGCACAAGGCCGTCGGCTTGACGTTCGAGCAGTGGAACTACGCGTTCACCAACGGCTTCCCCGAGGACGAGGCGCGGCGGCTGTACGAGCGCTACCACATCCCCGCCTCGGGCTCGATCTTCTGGGGCAGCGCGCTGGCCAACATCCACCCGGGCAAGGACGACACGTGGGTCAACTACAAGAACGAGGACCGCGCGCCGCTGCTCTTCATCTCCGGCAGCAATGACCACCTGATGCCGCCGTCGATCCAGCAGTCCAACGCCAAGCACTACAACGACAAGGTCGTCACCGAGGTCAAGGAGTTCGAGGGCCCGCACCTGCTCCCCGCCTGGCCCGGCTGGGAGGAGGTCGCCGACTACGCGCTCGACTGGGCGCTGCGGCACGCCCGGCAGCCGGTGTGAGGATCACGCACGTCGGCGGGCCGACGGCGCTGATCGAGATCGACGGCCGGCGGCTGCTGACCGACCCGACGTTCGACGCCCCCGGCCGGAGGTACGCCTTCGGCTGGGGGGCGG
>Ga0081538_10005431_pt1 | contig 11445 bp, 12 predicted proteins | sample TabmetS5T2R1_FD_71022 | JGI IMG/M metagenome (GOLD analysis project Ga0081538, IMG submission 71022) | Tabebuia heterophylla rhizosphere microbial communities from the University of Puerto Rico - S5T2R1 | ecosystem: Host-associated > Plants > Roots > Rhizosphere ... | reverse complement strand
CGCTCGTAGGCGCCGAGGACGCTGGCCTTGAACTCCTTGCCGGAGCGCTCCTCGACGTCGTGGAGGGAGAGGCCCTTCTGCAGGCGGATGTTGCGGAGCCGTTCGCCGACCTGCTCCGCGTAGCTGGCCATTCCGACCTCCTTCGCCGCAAGCCCGCGAGCGTGCGCGGACTCTAGCATCGCCCCAACTGCCCAGCAACGATCGTCCGGGCAAAGTGCTCGCAGACCGCCATCGGTCTAGGACTACTTGCTCCTGAAGAAGCCTGGTAGGGGTGGCGGCTGTTGTGCTGGTTGGGAAGTCGGCGCCCCGACCTGCGGGTCATGCGGCGACCACCGTCATGCGCTGCAGGTTGTAGGCGAAGATCCCCAGTCCGACCCAGGTGCGGGCGCCGCCCAGCCGCCGCAGCCGGGTCCGGCGCAGCCCGAAGGAGCGTTTGAGGTGGCTGATGCGGGCCTCGATGCCGACCCGCCAGTTGCGTAGCCGCCGAAAGGCTCGGGTCCGCTCCACCGCCAGCCGTGCCTTCCCAGGCGTGCCGTTACGCTGCAACCCGATGTGCTTGACGCCAAGCGCGGCCAGGGCCTGGTCGTTGGCGGCGGTGCCGAACCCACGGTCGGCGACCACGGTGCCAGGCAGCCGGCTGGTGACCGCCACCACCCGCTGCACTGCTGGCAGCAGCTGCGGCGCGTCCGGTGGGTTGCCGCGCTGGAGCTGGTGGTCGGCGATGAAGCCGCGCTCGCACTCGGCCAGCAACAGCGTGTAGCCGAACTGGGTCGGCGTTCTCGGCTTGCCCTTGCGGATCGGACGGGCGTCCGGGTCCGACAGCGACACCAGTCGATCGGGAATTACCCGGCTGCCACCAAGGCGCTGATCGGTCTGGGCCAGCAGCCGCTCGGTCGCGGTGATCGTCTCGGCCAGCTCGCCGACCAGCCGGGCAAGCCGCCCGTCACCACACCGGCGTTCCAGCGCCCGGCGGGCGTTGCGCGCCACCACCTGGACCTGGCGAAGCGACTGCCTGGCGATCGCCGCGACCTCGCCGGTGAGCCGGTCCACCTCGGCCATTGCCACCCCGGTGCGCCGCCGCAGGGTGCGGGCCAGCTGCTTCATGCGCCGCCCGGCCGCCCGGCCACGGTCGCGGAACCGGGTCCGGCTGGCCGCCCCACGACCCTTGATGCGCCGCACCAGCCCGCCCAGCTTGCGGACCGCATGCTCCAGCAGGTCGGCGTCGGTCGGATAATCGATGTCGGCCTCGACCACGGTGGTGTCCACCCGCAGCTTGCGGGCCCGCAGCAGCCGGTCGGCGCCCAGCTTGGCCAGCAGCGCGGTATTCAGCTGCTCCACCGTCTGCGGGCCGGCCCGGCGTACCAGCTTGACCAGGGTGGTCGGGTGCGGGACCGGCCGGTCCAGCGGGATGCGGCAGAACCGCCGCCACGAGATCGAATCGGCGACCTCCCGGCACAGGCTCTCGTAGCCCAACCCATAGCGGTGCTTGAGGTACAGCAGCCGCAGGAGGGTGTCGACCGGCACTGACGGGCGGCCGAGCCGGCGGTCGAACAGCGCCCGCCAGGGCGCGAGGAAGCGCTCGTCGTCCAAGACGGCGTCGATTTGGGCGAGCTCGGCGGGCAGCCGCTTGGCCTCCTCGGGCAACAGCAGCTCCCAGATCGTGGTCTGCGGATCGGTCTCGCGCAGCACCGGTGACCTCCAAGGGACACGGCGGCAGAAGAATCACAACGGTGTCATTCAACCACGAACCGGACCCCGCCACCGACGTTATCGCAGCTCAGCAGCGCTTTAACCGCCCCCTTCTTCAGGAGCAAGTAGTACTACTTGCTCCTGAAAAAGTCCTGGTAGGAGTATGGGCCGGTGGTGCGCTGGCAGCGAGGTCGAGGCCGGCGTGGAGGTCAACCAGCGATCACGGTCATCCGCTGCAGGTGGTAGGCGAAGATCCCCAGCCCTACCCAGGTGCGGGCACCGCCCAGCCGGCGCAGCCGGGTCCGCCGCAGCCCAAAGCTGCGCTTGAGGTGGCTGATGCGGGCCTCGATGCCGACCCGCCAGTTGCGCAGCCGCCGGAACCGCCGGGTCCGCTCGAATGCCAGCCGCGCCTTGCCCGGGGTGCCGGTGCGCTGCAGCCCGACCCGCCTAACGCCCAGGGCGGCCACCGCCTGGTCGTTGGCGGCGGTGCCGAACCCACGGTCGCCGACCACCGTGCCCGGCGGCCGGCCGGTGACCGCGATGACCCGCTCGACCGCCGGGACCAGCTGCGGCGCATCCGGTGGGTTCCCGTGTTCGGCCCGGTGGTCGGCGATGAAGCCGCGCTCGTCCTCGGCCAGCAACAGGGTGTAGCCGAACTCGGTGGGCCGGCCTGGCTTGCCCTTGCGGATCGGGCGGGCATCGGGGTCGGCCAGCGACACCAACCGGTCAGCGATCACCCGGTTGCCGGCCAGCCGCTGGTCGGTCTGGGCCAGCAGCCGACCAGTGTGGATCATCGTCTCCTCCAGCTCACCCACCAGTCGGCCAAGCCGCCCATCACCAGGTCGGCGGTCCAGCGCCCGACGGGCGTTGGCCGCCACCACCTGCACCTCCCCCAGCGACCGCCTGGCGATGCGAGCGACCTCGCCGGTCAGCCGATCCACCTCGGCCATCGCCACTCCGGTGCGCCGGCGCAGGGTGCGGGCCAACTGCTTCATCCGCCGCCCCGCCGCCCGACCCCGATCCCGGAACCGGGTCCGGCTGGCGGCACCGCGGCCCTTGATCCGCCGGACCAGCCCCCCAGCTTTCTGACCGCGCCCTCCAGCAGGTCGGCGTCGGTGGGGTAGTCGATGTCGGCCTCGACCACGGTGGTGTCGATCCGCAGCTTGCGCACCCCGCAGCAGCCGGTCCTGGGCGAGCTTGGCCACCAGGGCGGCGTTCAGCTGCTCGATCACCTCGGGGCCGGCGCGGCGGACCAGCTTGACCAGCGTGGTCGGGTGGGGCACGGGCCGGTCCAGGCCGATGCGGCAGAACCGCCGCCAGCCGATCGAGTCGCCGACTTCCTTGCACAGGCTCTCGTAGCCGAGCTGGTAGCGGTGCTTGAGGTACAGCAACCTGAGCAGCGTGTCGATCGGGACCGACGGGCGGCCCAGCCGCCGGTCAAACAGCGCCCGCCAGGGCGCGAGGAAGCGCTCGTCGTCCAGGTAGAGGTCGACCGCTTGCAGCTCGGCCGGCAGCCGCTTGGCCTCCTCGGGCAGCAGCAGCTCCCAGATCGTGGTCTGCGGGTCGCTCTCGCGCAGCACCGTTGCCCTCCAACGCACACGGCAGCAGGAGAATCACATCGGTGTCATTCAACCACGAACCGGACCCACCCACCGGCATTTCCGCAGCTCAACGCCTACTTCTAGCCCTACTTCTTCAGGGGCAAGTAGCACTAGCCACCGAGCAGCCGGCCACCGCACCCGCCCTCGGCGGCCTGAGCCGTCGCTTGACCTGGTGCGTGGCGGACCGCCACGGTTAGTTACCGCCAACGGCGGCGGGGGTACATCAGGGTGCGACACCGCCAATACGATGGGAATCGGTACGCCTTCGGTGGAGACCGAGCGATACGACAATGGCAACCCAGCCCAGCAGCCGAACCTGGAGGCCGTGTCGGCCCAGGCGGCCAAGTTCTTGGAGCAGGTGCCGGTCGGTGAGCTGGTTGGGGCCAAGCTGAGCCGCCTGGTGGGCGGGTTCCTCCACAGCGACGTCCTCCCTCAGGCACGTCGGGCGGCCGACCTGGGCATCGATCCGACGCCGCTGTTGGCCGTCACGGCCGAGGTCTTGCGCTTGTACGCCGACGCCCTCCACCCTCACGAGGTCGCCGAGTAGTCCCTGGAAGGCGGGGTTGAGGAGGCGCTCAAACGCTGGAACGAGCGCGTGTCGCCGTGTCGAAGTCCTGTGGAGAGGGGGACGGTTTCCCCCCCGTGGTTGTCGGCTGGACACCGGGCTTTGTCCGTCTGATGTGGCACGCGGGTGGCACGACAGGGAGGACAACGCTTGCCCGGCTCCCCGTTGTCAGTGCAACTCGGGAATGGCCGCCCGGCCGCGGCCGGATCGTTCGTTCAGGGCATGGCGGCGTCGGCCTGGTCCGGCCCATCGCCAGCCTGGGGTAGGGGGACGGCGAAGCTGAACCCGACCACCCGGTCACAGGCCCGGAGCAGGGTCAGCGCGACCGCCACCTCCGGCCCCTCAAGGCTGGCCACATAGCGCGGGCAGCCCGCTTCGTCGCTGAACACCTCGCCGAGGTCGACCAGCAGCTGCACCCGGACCCACAGCGCCGGGTCACACGCCAGCTGGCCACGGGTCAAGGTGGCGCCCACCGGCTGGCCATCGATCAGCCCTTCGACCTCGAATCCGTCCAGGCTGGGAGCACCGTCCTGGCTGGTGGTGGCGACCCGTCGGCGGATGGTCGCCGCCTGACGGACGGCGCGGGCGTTGGCGTAGGCGTCGGCGGCCTGCCCAGAAACCTCAGGCTCTGGGTCACCGCCCGCAAGTACCGCTCCCGCAGCATGGTCGAGGTGGCCCATGCCTGCTCGGCCTGGTTCCGCAACGCCCAGCGGCGGACCAGCCTCGGCGTCTGGTCAGCTGGCCTGGCCGCCCGGTCGCCCATCACGGCGTCGTGGCGACCGAGTTCCGCCATACCCACTCCTCGCGCCATCCGGATCCCCGTGGATCCCCGGGGGCAACGCTACGCCGGCAGGGGCAGCCCGAAAAGACCAACGATCGTGTCGACCGACGCCGTCGGCGGCCGTCAGGAGCTATCGACCCCATCGGCGACACGGCCTGCGAGCCGGCCAGGCGGTGCTGCTGGTGCGTGGCCCAGACGGCCTGACCAAGCCCCGTGGTCAGGGCGGCTGGGCGGTCTGCAGGGTGCACCAGACGACCTTGCCGCCGCCGGGATGGGAGTCCACCCCCCAGGCCGTGGCCAACTCGGCCACCAGTCGCAGCCCGCGGCCGCTCTCGGCCTCGGGGTCATCGGGGACCGGGCCCAGCAGCCGCCGGCCCAGGTCGCGTACCGCGATATGCACCAGCGCACCCTGCAGCTCCAGCCGCAGCCGCAGTTCGGTGCGGGCGTGGAGGACGGCGTTGGTGACCAGCTCGTCGGCCAGCAGCTGGGCGTGCTCGCTGAGCTCTCCGTCGGCTGGGCCGAGCTGCCAGGACTGCAGCGTCTCCCGGACGAAGAGGCGAGCGGTGGCCGGGGCGGTCGGGGTCGGGGCCAGCCGCAGCTCCTGCCGCAGGTACGGTGGCCGCACCAGGGCCTGGTCCAGGGCCTGGTCCAGGTCGGCGTACAGCGGCAGGAAGTCGGGAACCCGGAGGCGCCCGAGGACCTCGGCGACGGCCGGCCGGGCCCGGCACAGCAGCAGGCTGGTCCCCGGCCAGCCGCTGGCGGGATGGTTGGCCACGGTGGCGAAAATGGTGGCGCAGACCGGGTCCAGGGCATCCACCCCGCCGAGGTCACAGATGACCGCTAACGGCTGGCTAGCGAGGTCCTTGAGCAGGGCACGCTGGATCTGGGGGGCGGTGGCCAGGGTGATCTGGCCGGTCAAGGTCACCACCAGGCAGCCGTTGCGGGTGGAGTGGTTGATCTGCATCCCGCCCTCCCCGCCGTGCCGGCCGCCCCAGCTCACGGCCACGACGAGCCTACCCATGTGGCGCAACCGCTACCCGCCGATCCGGTCGGCCGACCCGTTCCCAGGCCGATACGCGCTCGGGGCGGAACGGACCCAGCACGGACCAGGCCGCCGGAGTGCCACGCTTGCCAGGCTTCTGGTTGGTTGCCACGCTTGGGGGGGCGGGCCCAGGGATCGGCGGGCTCGCTCACGGTTGGGGAGGCGATGGCCGTGCCTTCTGATGGCGACACCGGCGACGACGTACTTGACCGCCTGTGGCGGTTGGCGGCGCAGGCGATCGAGCCTGCCGACCGGGTGCTCGACGACGGCGAGGGGACGGTCGGCGCGGCCGAGGAGCCACATCGGCCAGCCACCAGTGCACGCGAGCGGGCGGCGCTGGCCAACGCCGCGAGCTGGCGGCGCACCTTCGGGCGATCGAGCTGCACGAGCAGGCGGCCGAATTGCAGCAGCGTCAGCATGGGCGCGGGCCTGACCGCCCGGTCGGGGTAGCCAAGGAGCGGGCCGAGGCCGAGCGCTTGCGCGAGGCTGACCCGGGCTGAATTCGCTGCCATCAGGGGTTTCGATAGCGGACGGCTCGGCTGGGTAGCTCCCGGCCGGAGGGCTGGCCGCCGGCCCAGACCCCGTCGGCGCCATCCCTCCGCTGCGCCCCGACCGTGTGGTTCCCCCTTGGGTGGAGGGTGAGGCCGGTGCCCCGGTAACCGTCGGGTCGCTGCCGGCGCGAGGACGGCCGCCGCAGGCGGCCGCTCGCAGGCCGGCCTTGAACTGTATGGAAGGATCTCACAGCCAGCCTGATAGTCCAGATGACGGACAAGGGGGCTGACGACGGATGCAGCACTACGGGCAAAGTGATTGCCTGAGGTTCTGCAGTCCGGTCGCTGTCGCTTCAATCAGCGCTGATTCAGGCAACAGGACTCGAGGTAGCCATGGGATGTCGGCTGTGACGTCCTGCAGCTGGCAGCCGAGGATCCCTCCCACGATGGCCGCCGTGGTGTCAGTATCGCCCCCCAAGGCGACGGCTTGCTTCATCGCGGTGGCTAGGCTCATGGCTTCCCGCAGGACATACAGCACGCTTGCGACCGTGGTCATGGCGTGGGGCGCCATCTCCGCCGTGGATGGTGCCCACTCTCCGCTGGCCGCCTGTCGCAGCGGCTGGAGGGCTGCAGGACGCAGTGCGTAGAGCCGCGCCAGGTGGTCAGCTTCCTGGATCCCGGCGGCTACCACGGTGGCGAGCGGATACTGCTCGATGGCCCAGGCGGCCATCTCGGCGACCACACAGGCGCTGATGATCGCCTCGGGAGCGCCGTGCGTTGTTCGAGAGATCCGGGTGGTCAGCTCTCGGCGATGCATTGCCGCGACGACCGGGGTTGCCCAGCCGAACGGCAGCGCCCGCATGGCCGCGCCGATGCTGCTGCCATCGGTGGCGTGCAGCTCGCCCGTCGTCAGAAAGCGCCGCACCGCGGCCTGGGTGGTCGGACCGGCACCCCGCATCTTTGGTAGTGCCGTGGCCAGCCGATCTAGAAAGTCCCACTCGTCGATCTGCCCGTTGGCGTCGACGAGATACGCCGCGACCAGCAGCAGCTGCTCGGTGTCATCCGAGGTTGCGCCTCGGGGCCAGTCCCCTCGCGCCGGGAGTGCCTCCAGCGCCTCCCAACGCACCTCCTCTGGCGTCCTTCCCTCCCAGGGAACGCCCAGCGCATCTCCGGCCGCGTAGGCAACGATGCCCGCGCGAACGTGTTGCGGCGTTGCAGCAACCCCATCAAAGGAGGGTCGGTCCGACAATGCGCCACCTTCGATCCGAAACGGGCCTCGGCACGTCCGAGGTCAGCATGACCCCTGATGGGGATCAGCTGGCAAGCGCCAGCAGCCGATCCTGCACGTCTTGGACGAACGCCTCGTTGCGCCAGCGGGTCAGCTGGCGGCCGGCCGCGAAGGCACGGCGCTTGCCGGCGGCGCTGCCGGTCAGCTCCACCAGATCAATCACCTGGTGCAGCACGGCGCATGCCTGCTCGGGGTCGTCCTGGAGGACGAAGACGGTCGAGAGGTCGGCCAGGATCACCGACTGGTGCTTCTCCTTGCCGGCACCCAGGCGCTGCGCCGAGTCCTGAAGCGCTGCCTCGGCGCCCGTGGGGTCGTTCAAGCGAAGAAGGCAGGCGCCGACGAAGCCGCCCAGCTGCTCCCTGCCAAAGACCCCGAACATCGGATCCTCAGCCGTGACCTTCGACAGATGGAAATCGGCCCGCTCCAAGAGCAGCCTGGCCTTCCGCTCCTCACCAACCAGCGCATGCGCCTCGGCGGCAAAGGCCGCCAACCAGCCGGCAACAACGTGACTGGAGCCATCCGCGGCGCGGGCGGTCGCCTGCTCGGCCAGGTACAGCCCGTTCTGGGGGTTCCCGTCGCCGGTGTAGACGGGCAGGAAGCGCTGGAACATCCGGGGAACGCCTCCGCCCAACCTTCCTTGACGTTGCTGGCGGCGGCGATGGCCCGGTCGTAGCAGCGGGCGGCCGTCGCGTGGTCCTGCTGGCCGGACACATCCGACTTGTTGACTGTGCTCGGCATGCTGCTTGGTTAGGTAGCGTGTCCAGGGCGTCGACGGGATGGCTCGGAGACATCCTGCCGCCGTAGGGCTGGCTCGCCGTGGGCATGCCACCCGCCGGCGCCCGGTCGTGGCCTGACTGAACAGAGGCCTGAGCGTGCCGTCCGAAAGTCGGACTGTCGGCCACGGCTCCTCGTCCGGTGAACAGAAGGGAGACCTCCATGTCCCTGGTCATGCTTGGCATTGACCCGCACAAGCAGTCCCACACCGCCACCGCCCTGGTCACCGGGTCCCACCAGCAACTGGCCACTCTCCGAGTCCCGGCCAGCCCGGCCGGCTATCGGCAGCTGCTGGCATGGGCCCAACAGTTTCCGCAGCGGCGCTGGGCGGTCGAGAACGCCCGCGGCCTGGGCTACCACCTCACTCAGTGGCTGCTGGCTCGTGGGGAGACCGTCCAGGACGTGCGCACCACTGCCACCGCGCGGGTCCGCGAGCTGTCGCGCGGGCGTGGCCGCACGACCGACGCGCTGGACGCGGCTGCCGCGGCCGGGATCGCGGCCTTGCAGGGCGACGCCGCCCAGCTCCAGCCAGAGGACGCGACGGTCGTGCTGGCGGTGTTGGAGGAGCGGCGCAGCAACCTGGTCGCCCAGCGCACCCGCAGCGTCAACCAGCTCCATGGGGTGCTGCGCGAGCTCATCCCGGGCGGCGCTCCACCCAAGCTGCGTGCCGACCGGGCCGCCGCGCTGCTGCGCGGTCTCCGCCCGCTGACCGCCGCCGACCGTGCCCGCAAGCAGGTTGCCTGGGATCTGGTCGCTGAGGTCGGTGGACTGGATCGCCGGCTGGCCATGATCGGCAACCGGATCCAGGACACCGTCGCGGCCCTGGGCAGCCGGGCCACCCAGACCGTGGGCGTCGGCCCGGTGATTGCCGGGCGGCTGCTTGGCCGCACCGGACGGGCGTCACGGTTCCCCACGGCAGCACACTTCGCCAGCGACACCGGCGCGGCTCCCGTCGAGGTCGCCAGCGGCGAGCGCGCTCGGCACCGCCTGTCCCGCGCTGGTGACCGGCAGCTCAACCATGCGCTCCACATCATCGCCCTGGTCCAGGTCGGCACCCCGGGCTGCGCCGGCTACCACTCCTTCCGGCGCAAACTGGCCGAGGGCAAGACCAGCCGGGAAGCCATGCGCTGCCTCAAGCGCCGGATCGCCGATCACGTCTGGCGAGTCATGCTCAGCGACGAACAGGCCCGCAACCACCGCCAACCCCAGGCGGCTTGATGCCATGAAGGAGCGGGGCCTCCGCTCCCCGGTGACGGCACCCGAGTGCTGGACACTCGGGCCGTTCACACCAGCCACGACGAGGGAGGCCCCATGGGTGAACAGTACGTCGGGATCGACCTGCACCGCCGCCGCTCGGTGATCGTCCGCATGACCGGCGAGGGCGAGGTGCTGGAGATCGTCCGCATCGCCAACGACCCGGTGGCGTTGTCGCTCGAGCTGGCCAAGGCCGGCCCCGACCCCGAGGTCGTCCTGGAGGCGACCTATGGCTGGTATTGGGCCGCTGACCTGTTGCAGGCGTGCGGCGCCAGGGTGCATCTGGCCCATCCGCTGGGGGTCAAGATGTTCGGCTACCAGCGGGTCAAGACCGACGCCCGCGACTCCAGGAACCTGGCCGAGCTGCTACGCATGGGCCGACTACCCGAGGCCTGGCTGGCGCCGCCCCAGGTGCGGGAGCTGCGCGAGCTGGTCCGCTACCGGGCCAAGCTGGTGGCCCTGCGCAGCGGCCTCAAGGCCCAGGTCCACGCCGTGCTCGCCAAGGAAGGCGTGCGGGTGCCGATGAGCGACCTCTTCGGCGTGGCCGGCTCCAGGCTCCTGGACGAACTCCACCTCGGCCGCGCCTATGGGCTGCGGATCGCCTCCCTGCGCTCGCTGATTGGGGTCTACGACCAGGAGATCACCGCCCTGCAGCGCGAGGTCGCCGCAGTGTTGGCCGGTGATGTCGGCTACCTGGCCATCCAGGCGATCCCCGGAGTGGGGCCGGTGCTGGCCGCCGTCTTCGTGGCCGAGATCGGCGACATTCACCGCTTCGCGGGCGCCCCGCAGCTGTGCTCCTGGGCCGGGCTGACCCCTCGCCACCGCGAGTCCGACACCACCGTGCGTCGCGGCCCGATCACCAAACAGGGCCCCCGGCTGGTCCGCTGGGCCGCGGTCGAGGCCACCCAACGCCTCCCCAGGGGAAGCAAGCAGGCCGCCTCGTTCCACCGCATCGCCGACCGGCGCGGCACCGGCATCGGCCGCGTCGCCGCCGCCCGCAAGCTCCTCACCTTGGTTTACTACGGCCTGCGTGACGGCCAGGTGCGCTGCCTGACCCGGTTGGCTGCGGAGGCGGGATGAACGGCTCGGGCGCAGCCCTGGCGCGTGCTCGTGTGTGTCATGACCCCCGCTCCGGCGGCGTGGTCGCCCGCTTGATTGAGCCCGCCCGGCTGCGGCCGCACAGCTCCATGCCGCCTGGCGCGGCGAAGGGATGACCGGCACCCGAGCTCGGGCTGCCCACAGCCAGCGATTGCTGGCCATGGAGCTGCACCCTCCCTCGACACCTGCCTGAAGGAGGCCATCGACAAGCGACCGCTCCTCCTCCGCTTCTATCCTGCGTCAGCACTTGACGGCCCCAAGGTCGTTCGTCTCGCTGCGCTGCGGGCGCTCCACCGTTGACCCCGTCGGCGGGCTAACGCCTGCCCGCCTCTACGGAGGGAATGGCACACGACACCCAGACGATGCTCTTCCTAGGGTTGACCGTCCCCGCTCCTTCAGGGATGACACACAGAGGAACCTACTTCGTGTCCCACACCGAGGTGGCCAACACCGTCGGCAAGACCGTCGACTCCAATGTGGTCTCGGAGGCGGTGATCTTCGCCGGGCTGGCCGGGGCCATCGCCTGGAACCTGCTCACCTGGTGGCTGGGGCTGCCGACCTCGTCGTCGCACGCCCTCATCGGGGGCTTCGCCGGGGCCGGGATCGCCAAGGCCGGCTTCGGGTCCTCAACACGGCCAGCCGGGTCGACGGGCTGTTCCGCCGCCTCCACCTCGTCTCGGCGGCCGCCTTCAGCCTCGGCCACGGCGGCAACCACGCCCAGAAGACCATGGGCATCATCAGCGCCCTGCTGGTCGGCGCCGGCTACCTCCAGCTGGAGCCGAACGGCGACCTGCCGGTCCCGGACTGGGTCGTGATCTCGGCCTACACGGCCATCTCCCTCGGCACCCTGTCGGGGGGCTGG
>Ga0081538_10005430_pt1 | contig 11445 bp, 10 predicted proteins | sample TabmetS5T2R1_FD_71022 | JGI IMG/M metagenome (GOLD analysis project Ga0081538, IMG submission 71022) | Tabebuia heterophylla rhizosphere microbial communities from the University of Puerto Rico - S5T2R1 | ecosystem: Host-associated > Plants > Roots > Rhizosphere ... | reverse complement strand
AAGTCCAAAAAATGGGCCTGAATTCTCGTTTCTATTTAATGTAGTAAAATACAAGTCATTTTGTATAGATCCATGATTCTTCAAGTGCAAAAATTAGTCAATTTAGTGAAACTGACATTCTACTTTATAAAAATACCCACGAATAACTTGTAGTAAATCTTATGTCTAGCTTTATTTATGATATAAACTACTATCACCATTAGAAACTTGATGCGATATCCTATGAAGACAGTCAACATTGAGCGAACTAATAACCGATGTGACATTTCCCTCTACCATGCCCTCCATGCAAAACCTGATCTGTATTCACAGCGCATACAGACAATATGCTCGTTAAAATGCCTGCATTATTCCAATAGTAAACAATATGTTATTTCAGAATTTGAGGTGAGAGAAACTGAAAACTAGAGGAAGCACAGAGATTATTGGGTTGATCCTTCAATCTGTAGATAATGAACCTCTGACGCGATCCAAAATTATGTATCAAGCAATCCTCAATTTCAAGCAAGTAAGTGATTACGCTGCATATCTGACAGAAGCAGGATTGTTGACATACTTGACTGAAGATAGAAAGTATGCCATGACAGAGAAAGGTAAACAGTTCCTGGCATTGTTCAAAGAAACAAACAGTTTGCTTACTACTACGGCTTATGATAGCCTGACGTTAGACAACAGCGAGCAACAAGAACAGAAGGTAACTTTACATAAAAAACAATAGTAATGAAAAAAAGATATTCACAAGTGGCCGAATGGTAGAGCGGCGCTTATACACGATAAAATTCACTGTCTGTATAATACATATAGACGAGGGGACAGCCAAAGCGTGTATATGTGTTGGCAAAGGATGGATACACTCATTATTAGATGCTCAAACCTGAAGTTTATCAGGTAGCATAACAATATTTTTGTCATTGTCAAATATAATACACAATAAATATTCAAGGGCATTATGAAGCAGAGCTATTTGTTTCTTCAATCTTGGTTTCCTATCTGGGCTATGTTTGCCCGGCATACAAGAAATTCTTAGTGACTGCCTCAGGGTTTTAATCCTTTTCCAAAATTTCAACAGAGCATACAGATACAAGCTCCTTGAATCTAGCTGCATCTTTTTCGCTGCCTACTATTGATCCATAATGCATAGGGATAGCCAGTTTCTTTGGCTTTATCTTTTCGTTTACTGCTCTAGCTGCCTCCTCTGCAGTCATAACGTAAGTTCCAGATACTGGCACCAGAGCTATGTCTGGTTCAGCGGCACTCATCTCTGGAATATCATCCGTATCGCCAGTATGATAGATGCGCACATCATTCAAAATGATGATAAAACCGACCTTTCCATCTGCTTTCGGATGAAAATGCTTATTCGTATTATATGCAGGTACGGTCTCTATTGTGATGCCATGAACTGTGAGCTTATCGTTTGGAGCAACGCCTTTGGTCTCTCTAGGATTGATAATTTTTAGCTGTTCGATGCACTCAGCGGCCGCCACGATCGTGGTGTTATTGCCAATAATGTGTTTGAGGTCGTCCATACTTAGGTGATCGTAATGGTTATGAGAAATGAGAACAATGTCAGCATCTTTATTGTTGTGATGGGGGTTGGAAATTTGGTAAGGGTCAATATAAACAATGACCTTTCCGTCGACTGTCAGTTTGTAGCCATCATGACCAAGCCACTGAAATTTGACTCCATTATAGTCCAGCATATTATCACTATTACCTGTATATGTTGGCACCGAGAATTTTATTTAAACGTGATCCTTGGCTGTAATTTTTGGATTTGCAATGATGAGATTGTCTTTGCTTAAGCTTATTACCAAAACTTTATTGGCTATTAGTCTACGGCGCAGATCGGTGTCTATCGTCGCAACGGCACACTTTTGAGTCATCGCATACTCGATTATAGAATCGTCAGCATGCCTTGCAGGTAGAACATGTACTTTGGGGAATTTCCTGTTTGCAATTTCAAGTGCCGTTTTTGCCAAGCGTGACCTCTTCGGACCGGCATTTTGAGCGAGCCTTTCTAGCTCTGCTTCTACTATATCCGGGACAATGAAGTCAAGTCTGCCAAGCTGTGATTCGATCTTTGCGACACGCTTTAAGGGCTTTGAAACAAGGACCATTAAAAAACTTGTATCGCATAGGATTTGCATATATACTAAGTGGCTATTCCTGAACCAATCAGACGCCATCTTTCTGCGATTCTTCTGCTAACAGCAACCCTACTTTTGGGCATCAAGCATACCGGCTTTTTCAGCTTTACTTCCACCTTACTGTCTCTCACATTTGTAACATATCCGCTTGCCGCTGCTGTTCCTATGTTGATCCTGATTGGCTCTTTTGGCTTGATGGGTTCCACTTTGACCATTTCTGCAGTGCCCACGGCCGTATCGAAAAGTACTACCTCTATGGTGATATCTTCTACATCCTGTGGGAGAGTCCCCGGCTTCCCTACGACAGAGCCAATGAGTGAATCGCTCTTGGTAAATGTGGGGTCAAGCTTGGTGCCTATAGCAACAAGGCCTCCAGGTCTGACTGATTTGACGAGCCCTGCACCTGTTCCTAAAGTTGATACCTCTGACGAGATCGGCTCATACTTTCCCTTTTTCTCGTCCAAAATTCCCGGACGGATCTCAATTTCGTCTGATATATTTAGCTGGCCCTGCACCAGCGCGCCGCCTATGATGCCACCCTTAACTTGTTTGACTGGACTTCCAGGCTTATTAACATCAAATGAACGTAATACATGCATTATAGGTTCTGCATTCTTTAGACGCATAGGTGTCTTGATAGTTTTTTCAATGGCTTCGATGAGCACATCTATATTCAGATTATGTTGGGCTGATACAGGGATTATGGGCGCCTTTTCTGCAATACTTCCGCTGACGAAGTCTTTGATCTGCCTGTAGTTATCAAGTGCTTCTTCGTACTGGGCAAGGTCAGCTTTATTTTGTACTAGGACGATCTGTTGTATGCCAAGCACAGATAGAGCAAGTAAGTGTTCTCTTGTCTGTGGTTGCGGCACCCTCTCATTAGCTGCTATAACCAAAATTGCTCCATCCATTAATGCTGCTCCAGAGAGCATATTTGCCATTAAGCTTTCGTGACCTGGCGAGTCGACAAAACTCACTACGCGGAGAAGTTCACTTTTACCTCCGCAGTTAACACATTGGGGTTGAGTGCTATAACATATTGGTGGGGGGCAGTCAGGACACTTGTAAAAAGCAGCATCGGCATAGCCAATTTTGATGGTGATACCTCTTCTAAGCTCTTCACTATGAGCGCTGGTCCAGACACCTGTAATGGCTTCGACAAGCGTCGTCTTGCCATGGTCGACATGGCCTGAGGTGCCAATGTTGACTGACGGCTGATATCCATATTCATTGATATACCAATCTGGAAGAGTCTCTTTCCAATGCAACAATTAGTATCCTAAAATCCCGGAGATATTAAGGTACGGAACTACTGTTTTTTATTTGCTGACTCTGTTTTGTTTTCACTACTTTTCACATCGTCTTGCTTATCAGGTAAGCCACCTTCAATAAGCAGTGAGTTAAGTTGATAAATTTCTTCAGTGACCATATTGCCTCTCACTAGCTTTCTGATTCTAGATTCGCTTCTGTTACCGACACCTGTTGAAAGCAGAACATACTTTTTTACGCCACCGTGGACATCGGCCCGCATTGGGGTACCTGACTTGTCGCTACCTCCTGTTATCTTTAGCTTACCGCCAGCGACACCAATAATAGAAGAATCGATTATGCTACCAACCTTTGTGCCCAAAAGTGGCTGTGCCGTCCTATCTTTCAGCTCTTGAGCAATTGTCTTTCCACTTTTATCTGAAATTGTCAGCTTGAACTGAGCCAAACTAAAATTCAGGCAGACCTAAGGTTTAATTAATCTTTGGCTATAGGTATGCTCGTTTCTTAATCTTATAATTTACGCTAATCGGCGCTGGTTTTTTCATGATCAGACTTATTACAATCCCCAATTTAGTGGCGTCCACCTCTTACGGATTGGATCATCTCATAATTCGACATAACTTCTAAACGTCGTATCATGTGTGATTGATTTGCAGATGCCACGAACCCGTCTAACTCCCAACGAAAAACAGTTAAAAGAGATGCTTTAGAATTAACCTTGAGTGGGAGAAGAGCAAGAGACAATCGATTGCCCCCGCTGCGGGTTTAAGATGAAGCATATGCAGGCCTGCCACATGGTCTGCACGAATTGTGGTGGACACATGGATTGCAGTGAGAAAGGTTTAACCTGGTAATCAAAAAGGGTTTCTGTCCCAGTTCATTTGAAAGTTGTCTGAGAGATCAACTGCTCTGCCTTTCATTATTTCTATGTAATCATTATATGATGAAAAGAAGCCACAGTGTCCGCATTTTACTTCACTCAAGTTATCATTCACCTCTGCTTTCTTACCGCAGTTTGGGCATTTTGCTTCAAGCATGTCTTAGAGTAGCATTGCATTATAAGGTATTATTAATAAACAGTTCTTTATCAAATAGAGATAACTGGAAGGGGGGCCCGTGCAATTGTCAAAACTACTCTTTTATAAACTGCAGTGTTATCTTCAATATCGTCTCCCCTGATATATTGTATTGAATTTTTCTAAAATGAAAGAGAGGCATTAGCCATTTTGCCACGTAGAATCCACAGATAGGAGCCCCATACAGCCAAAATGAGAACTTGTTTCCATCTGAGGGTTTAAAGAAAGCAAAAAGCAAGAGCAAGAATTGAGTTTGCGCCCTGACATTGCTTATCGACACCAAATTGCAAAAACGGATTTTATTCTTTCTGCTGCAGACAATCGCTATTCTGACACTCTGTGTTGACGGAATATTAAATGAACCTACTAATAGATTTGGCCTAGATATAAGACCACTTTCAAAAGCTTACAGGTCCTAAGCAAACAAGACATCGTTAATAAAGTGTGAAGTTCCTTAGACAGATGTTTGACAAAGATAGGTAATGCCTACAGGCGATTCCATGGCATGATATCTGACAGGCCCACAAACTTTAGCTGGGTCAAGGAAGGTAAGCTGGCCGGTTCAGGACTGCCTGTCAATGAAGAGGAATTCAAATGGCTCATTGATAAAGGCATTAAGTCTATTGTGACCGTAAGAGAAGTCCCGCTTCCTTCAAAATGGTTTGACGGTAGCGATATCGATTACTTACATCTGGCGGTGGAGGATTATGGAGCCCCCAGCGTGGAAGTTATGGATGAAGCTGTAGATTATATAGATAAGAAAATTAGCAGTGGCAAGCCGGTACTCGTCCATTGTGCTGCAGGTAAGGGAAGAACAGGTGCAGTGCTTGCTGCATACTTGATAAAAAAGGAGAACTTTACTGCAGAGCAAGCGATAGAAAAGATAAGGATTATGAGGCCTGGGTCCGTGCAGTCCTTGACTCAGGAAACCGCCCTTTCAATGTATGAAAAGTATTTGAACTTTGAGAAGCATTGATATACTCTTGTCACTCTGGCACCGAGTCTGCTACTAGCTTACCATCCTGAACCTTGACAAAAAGATAGCGGTTATCTTTGAAGATGAGAGTAATTTCACCCTTCTTTTCCTCCACGTCGAGCAATTCCTGCCCCTTAATACCATCAAATTTGACCATATCAGCTATAGTGCGTAGATGGATCTATTTAGATTTAATTCATCTGCTGATTGTTATTTTCCCTTAACCGGGGCTATTAACGAGCCGATAGCTTGTGACGCAGCTTGTTGCTGATCCATAGCTACCCAACGCGAATGCTAATTATCCTAGGTTTTCCGTTTTTGCACTATGTGTTACCCTAATTTCTTCGCTCCTATTTCAAGTTGAGGAAATAATGACAGCTAATATTAGATGAGAAGTAGTATGCCGTTGAGCTCATTCAACAGATATCTTGAATTTTCTTTCATCTATCTCGACCACTTTGTATCTTACATTCATAGCAGTATCTTCATTTTCTAGTAAAGTGACATTCTTCACGCGTACAAGATAGGTTAGGTCATTCTTCATCCTTGACAGGTTTATCCTTTCCTCCTCTGTCAATCCCACAATGTAGGCGGTTTCGATTATGTCCGTTGGGTTATATTGTCGCTCTTTACGAAGCTGCTGGAGCTGCCTTGCTAGATCTCGTAATAGTCCCTTAATAACCAAATCCTTATCGCGCGAGGTGGAAACGAATACCACAAGGCCATCTCTTTCAGAGCTAAAATATCCCTCTGAGGCTTTATATGAAATCTCGATATCTGAAGCCGATAGAACAATTGTCTTTCCGTCATATCCTAGCGGGTAGCCGTCCGAGTTTTGCAAAGTGTGTATTAGTTCAAGCTTGTTGACCCTTTCAAATTCTGCTAAAACCTTATTAATATCTGCCCTTACTCTTGGAGCGATGTTTCTTCTAATGAGTGATATTGAGATAGAGATTGGCATCGCTTTATCAAGGAGGCCAGCAACCTTTGCGAGCTGAGAACTATTGGATATTTCAACGAGTCTATAGCGCTCTGTGTTAAGCTGGTTCTCAAGCAAATAAGACATCCCTTCCAGTTCAAGAGATTTCAAATTTTGACCACATATGAGAACTTCCTTTATGGGCCATCGCCTCTTAAGGCTAGCAAGGTTTCTTGCTGCGTTGGCAACAGAGACAATCTCTTTTATCTTATCAAACACTGATTCAGCACTCCAGCTGACCAATTTTTCATCAGGCTTTGGCCAGCTTTCAAGCAGGATACTTTTTTCTTTCCTAAAGCACGTGATGTATAGGTACTCAGTTATGAAAGGAGACAGTGGATGAAGCATTATATCTATTTGCATCAATGTGTGACTTATCACAGAGTATACAGCAAGCCTTTTGCGGAGACTCTCCGGATTATCGTCCCAGATTATGTTCCTTGTTATAGGAACATATGTTTGGCTAAGATTGTTAATGATAAATGCATCAATCGCTTTGGCAGCTTCATGAAATCGACAACGAATCAATGCTTCGCTTACTTCCAACACCAGCTTTTGTAGCTTTGAGAGGAGCCAAACTTCTGGTAATCCAAGAAGACCATTTTCTATTACCCATTTGAGCGTGTGCTCTTCTCCATTGAACCTATCAAATTCACTATTCTGCTTGAAATATACGTGAAGATTATGTAGTGTGCTTAGTATCTGGTAGGGCCTCGTCTTCATCTCATTGATGCTAAAATTAAGTGATTCAATAGGGGATGATTTCCACATAAAGTATAACCTAACGAGGTCCACTGAATTTTCTGTCAAAAGTGCATTAGCTTCAATGATGTTGCCTAGGCTCTTGCTCATCTTGTTACCTTTTTCATCAAGGACATGTCCTTGGAAAAGAAACGAGCTGAAAGGCGCTACCGCTGATTGATTCATTATGACATTTTCCATTAATAGAGTGTAGGCCCATCCTCTTGTCTGATCTATACCTTCTGTCAAAAAGGCCGCAGGGATAAGTTGGGCGTATTCCTGATCTGTGAGCGAAGCATAGGGAGCAGCGCCACTGTTATGCCAAGTGTCGAGGACAAATGGTTCACGTTGCATCTCTGCACCACAATTATCGCATTTTATTTTGATTCTATCGATCCAAGGGCGATGAAGTTCAAAGTTAGGGCCATCTGGGAGATCGATTGCTTTGTTCAGGATCTCCTTTCGTGAGAAGAGGAAATCTTTGTGAGAGCAGTCGCTGCATGACCACACTGGAAGAGGAGTGCCCCAAATCCGTTCCCTCGATATACACCAAGGATGTTGTTCTCTGATTATTTCTATAAACCGGTTCTTTGGAGGATCAAAAAAGTAGTTTACATTTAGTGCAGCCTGGAGTGGTTTCTCCTTCAAGTTTAAAATAATATAGAAGTACTCTCGTCGCGCTAGCCACACTACTTTATGATGAGAGCGCCAGCATGTAGGGTATTGGTGCTTTATCTTCCCTATCTTGATTGATGCCTTAGCTTCTTTCATTGCCTCTACTACTTTATTATCGGCGTCTCTGACAAAAAGATCCTTGAAGGCTCCAGCTTTTTCTGTAAATATCACTCTATCGTCTATCGGCACAAAAATAGGAAGATTCTTTTTTGCTGCTATCTCGAAATCTTGCTCGCCATTTGCTGGTGAGAGGTGCACGAGACCACTTCCCGTGGCTGTGTCGACAAAATCGTCTGTTATTACGAAATGGATCGATCCGTCAGCTGCCAGCTCCGCTAGATGTGGTATCATATGGAGTAGAGGGTGAATGTAATGTAGACTATCAAGCTCTCTTCCCTTGATCGTTTTTTCAACTGTAAAGTGTTCTATATGCAATTCCTTCATAAGATCATTCATCCTATCAGCACCTACAATCCACAGCTCATCATTAATGCGCACGTAGTTATAATCAGCCTTAGGATTTGCTCCTACCATTTCATCGGTAACAATTGTAAAGGGCATTGTCGTCCATACTATCAGGTAGGCATCTTCCTCCATCAGCTTGACTTTATAGTAAAATGAAGGGTCTTCTACGGTTTGATATCCCTGATTCACTTCTGCGTTGCTAAGGGATGTTTGGCATGAGGGGCAGTAAGCAACAACTCTGAACCACTCCGTAAGTACCCCACTTTCCCATGCCTTCTTCAGATACCGCCACTCTCGCTCTATGTATTCATTGTGGAAGGTCCAGTATGCCTTTTCGTAGTCAAACGACATGCCAAGTAGCTTGTCAACAGCAACCCACTTTTCATTGTACAAATGGACTATCTTCTTGCAGGTTTCAACAATTTTTTCCACACCAACCTTGCTGACGTTTTCTGCCTTGCTGCCTGTCAGCCCAAGCTCCTTTTCCGCTTGTAGCTCTACCGGCAAGCCTTGTGTGTCCCAGCCTGCACGGAAGACAACTCTCTTTTTTTGTAAAGTGTTAAACCTATACCAGAGATCTTTGATAATTCTGCCTCGAATGTGACCAACGTGGGGCTCGCCATTCATTGTAGGAGGTCCCTCTATGTAGCCGATAAGCTCTTTTCCTGCCAGCTCAGACTCTAAGTAAGCCGTTAAATCAAGATTACTCAGATAGCCTCGAACATTGTTTTCGATCGCCTTGGCATTGAAATTGACATTAAAGTGCATCTGCGCGAGAAATTCCATAGCGGAGCCTGCGTTTATGTTTTTGGCTATTCAAGCTAGAGCACACTTTGATTAAATCATGATTATGTTTATTTATCTACACAGTTAGTGCATAAATCAATAGCGCTCGCAGCTCCATCTTTCTCAGTATTTGGGTTTTTGCCCGATCTTTTTTGTGCGCGCAAAAATCTCTACGATCTTATTATTTCGCATATACATATTTTGCAGGAAGTTACATTTCTAGTATTGTAAGGAACCTATGGCTTCTCACTGTAAATATTCAATTTAGTCATTGTTACTATCATACTATCACTAATAATATTATTTGAGTACTCTAGTTGATATCAGAAGTGAGGCAGCTCTGGATTTATGATTATTATAGTTCTCTTTTGTAATACACTATAGCCATCAGATTCTCATTTAATTTTCAGTTCTTCCAGATATATTGACGGCGAACCAGCTCCCCGCTACATTTGACGGGTAGGCAAGGTTGATTGTTAGATTTGGTTAGATAGTGCCACTCCAACAAAACGCTTATGTTGACTGCGCCAACTATCTGAGATAATCAAAGTCTGAGAAGCCTTCAAAATAATAACGCAATTATTCTCAATTATGGGCTGCTGTGTTGCGTAAGGGCTAAAAAGCAGATACCTACATGAAGATTTTATGTCTTTCTATCATTATTATGATTAGCATAAGGGCTACACATTCTATAGCAAGCATTATGAAGTCTACGACTTTACTCTTAAGGTAGAAAGCTACAATATATCTAATCGTGTCTAATAATAATTGATGCTTGATCCTATATCAAGTATGAATAGGCAGTCTTAGTTCTGAGCCTAAAAGGTAGATTGGAGTTACTTCAGTGGCTAGGTCGTTCAGTAAGGGACCAACGCAGTTTTTCAACCCTGATTACAGAGGGAATATTGCGATGAATACTGACACAAACACTATAGCTACAGTGTTGAGCAGCTTAATTACCGTGTTGAGCGCTGGCCCAGCCGTGTCCTTATATGGATCACCAATCAGGTCCCCCACTACTGCGATTGCATGAGCCTCAGTCTTCTTCTTACCTTGCATCTCGATGTATTTCTTGGCATTGTCCCATGCGCCTCCGCTGTTTGCAAGATGGTACGCAAGGAACAGCCCGCTTACCACGGCACCCATCAGCACGCCTGCCACAGCGGTTGGACCCAATAATACTCCTATTACAATTGGCGCAGCAATTGTGACTAGTGCAGGCTTCCAAAGCTCCCTTAGGCTTGCCGTCGTTGCAATGTCCACGCATTTAGCATAGTCTGGAGTTTCCGTGCGGTCCATTATGCCTGGCTTTTCCCTAAACTGACGCCTCACTTCGTCAACCATCTTTGAAGCTGACCTACTGACTCCTGCGATAAGCTGGCTTGTTACAAAGAATGGGATGAGGCCACCTACCAAAAGCCCTATTACGAGCCTCACATCTGAAAGCGAGTATTCAAACATCATTGCTGGGAATATCCTGTCAGCCTCAAGCTGAAACGCCTGTATAATCGCAAGTGCAGCAAGGCCTGCGCTTGCAATTGCAAACCCTTTTGTTATGGCCTTGGTGGTATTGCCAGCGGCGTCTATCTTGTCAGTTATTGTTCGATTATCTTCACCCATGTTAGTCATTTCAACAATACCGCCAGCATTGTCGCTTATTGGCCCAAATGCGTCAATACAAAGAACGATCCCCGCAAGACTGAGCATCGCCATTGCAGCCATCGCTGTACCATAGATTCCCATGAGCGGGTCCTGAGTCACTCCATAAGTAATGGCATATGAAACGCCAAGTACAATGACTATGGCAACCATAAAGGGTCCGGTTGACCGCATGCCCATGACGATGCCAGTAAGTGTGTTAGAGGCATATCCCCACTTGGTCGAGTCTGCAATCTCCTGCACGGGTTTGTACTTGGAGTTGGTGAAATAGTCAGTTATTCTCTGTATAACTGGTACGAGTATCACTCCCACTACCGTGGTTGCAAACAATGAATACGATAGCAGGTTATAGCCGAGGAAGGCGGTTGTGAACAGGAAGTTGAGCCCAATGGCTATTGCAGCGGTTACTATAAACGCAATATTGAGCGGCCTCATTGGGTCAGATATCTTTCTTGAAGTTATCGTCATGGCACCTATTATTGACGCTATCAAGCCTGAAGCTCCTATCAGCATTGGGTAAAGCACCATTGGGTTTACTTCGATCCCCACCAATGGAAGCACCGTTGGCCCGAATCTTTCGCCGCCTATTGCTTCTAGGCTTCCAGGGGCGATAAGTGCACCAAGCAACATGGCGGCAAGTATTGTGACAATGTATGATTAGATCGGAAG
>Ga0081538_10005429_pt1 | contig 11446 bp, 8 predicted proteins | sample TabmetS5T2R1_FD_71022 | JGI IMG/M metagenome (GOLD analysis project Ga0081538, IMG submission 71022) | Tabebuia heterophylla rhizosphere microbial communities from the University of Puerto Rico - S5T2R1 | ecosystem: Host-associated > Plants > Roots > Rhizosphere ... | reverse complement strand
GCGCCCGCCACCGCCAGCGCGCGCGGGCTGGGGTTGGGATGATCCGCACCCATGACCAGCCTTGCTGACCGCCTGCTGCCGATGCGCTGTGGCAGCGCATCCAGCCGCTGCTACCACCGGCACCAGCCCGCCCACGAGGAGGTGTCCCGCGCCGGGTCTCAGACCGTAACTACGTGGCCGCGATCATCTTCATGGCCCGGACCTCGACCCCGTGGGCGCTGCTGCCTACCAAGGAGCTGGGCTGCGGCTCAGCCACGACCTGCTGGCGGCCTGCCGCTGTCGGTGGTGCTGAGCGCGGCCAATGCCAACGACTCGACCATGTTGGAGGCGGTGCTGGAGGGCATCCCGCCGATCCGGATGCCCACCGGGCGCCGGCACCGCCGGCCTGGGAAGGTGCATGCCGACAGGGCCTATGACCGTCGCCCCTGCCGAGCCTATCTGCGTCGGCGGGCATCCGGCCGCGGATCGCTCGGCGCATGATCGAGTCCTCGACCAGGCTGGGCCGCCACCGCTGGAGGATCGAGCGGACCGGGGCCTGGCATGGTGGCTGGCGTCGGCTGCGCATCCGCTACGAGCGCTGCTCGGAACGCTGCTATGCGTTGGCGATGCTGGCGTGTGCGGTCATCTGCTTCAACGCCCTCCAACAGCGACCCTGGTAAGCCGTTCCGGAAGGTCCTAAGGACCTCTCGGTGCCGCCAGCAGGTATCCTGCTGGGCGCCGTTCCCCAGGAGCTCAGGCCATGGACGACAATGCCACGCCACCACTGCCGCCAAGGCTGGCTGAGCTGGTGGTTGGCGACAGCGCCGGACGGACGCTGCCGGTCAAGTTGCCCCCAGGCAGGCTGGTGCGGCCTAATCCCAGCTGGGTAGATCGCAGCAGCCACGCATCGGCGGCGCGGCCCGCCTACTGGCTCAGCGACACACCAGCCCCCGCGGCGCTGTGGCCGCAGCTGCGCACGGCGCACCGCCAGTCCGGTCTGTGGCCACTGCTGCTCCAAAGCGAGCACACCGATCCTGCGCTGCCCTGGGCCGCCGGCGAGGTCGACCCACAACCGGTCAGCGTGATCGACCGCTATGACCCTGGCGTGTTCCTGGCCACCGTGTGGGCCGCCTGGGTGCAGGACCAGGAGGGCGAGGAGGAAATCGACTACCACTTCGAGGACCTGGCGCCGTTCGGTCGGGACTGGCCCGGTCTTGCCCCGCCGGGTGAGCCGATGGAGGACCCAGACGTGGTGGCCGACTGGTATGCGGGACTCCTCCACGAGGACACCGCGCACCTGGGCCTGGTCGCCGCCGACCGCAGCGCTGACACCCTGGCGGTGACCGGCTGGACGGGTCCGGCCAACCACGCCCAGATCGTGCCGCTGGCCGCGGTCGTGCGCAGCTGGGAGGACCGCTTCGGCGTGCGGGTGACGCGGGTGGGGCTCGACACCCTGGACCTCAGCGTCGCCGCGCCCCGCAGACGACCGAGCATGCCCTGCGCGTCGCCGCCGAGCACTTCGCCTTCTGTCCCGACAACATCCAGCAGGCCTCGCCCGGTCAAGACACCCTGGGCGGCTACGCCGAGCAGATGCGCGGCAAGAACTCGTGGTCATTCTGGTGGGACTGACACCGACCACAGCTCCGTATCCACATGTCGGGTGACGTCTAGCGCATAGCACCCGGGCGGCACTGCTCGACCCGCTCGGCTTGGACCACCACGGCGAGGCCCGGCTGCGAGGGGCTAGGGCAGGGCAAGCGACACCAGGATCCTCGAACGCTCCAGGTTCCGGAATGTCCTCTTAGCTTGTGATTTAACCTGGTGCGCTGGGTCGGTTAGGCGACCTTCGCGAGCTTGGCCGCTTTCTTCTGGGCTTCTTGGCGGGCTTCTTGATCGCCGGGTAGCGGGTTGCCGGCCCCGAGCACCGGCCTTTGGGCCGGCCAGGCGGGCATCCGGAAGGTTTCGGCGCAGCAGCCGGTGAGCCGAGCCGGACCAGAAGCTGCGGAAACCCGCGGCGTACTCGGTAGGGTGACAGTCGCGGCTGGGGTCGGGGCCGCTCCCACGGCAGCCGCGTGTCCGCGGCCAGCTGGCGGGCCAAGCGCAGCTGGGTATAGCCGGCCAGCACCAGCCAGGTCCACCGCTCGGCCTGCTCGGGCTGGCGGGGCCGCGGGATGGTCCAGCCGAGGGTCTGCTTGGCGAACCGGACGGTGTGCTCCAGGTCGAACCGGCGGACATAGGCCCGCCAGGCCAGGTCCAAGTCGAGCTGGCCGGGGCCGGCCCACCATAGCCACAGCACCTTGGGCGGCCGGGTGCGGGCCGGGACATGCTCGACTTGGATGCGGAGGATGGTGCCGCGCACGATCGGCCGCGGCCCGCGGCTGCCGTGGCCAGGGTGGCGTTGCTGTTTGGGATGCAGTCCGCTCCAGGCGGCCACGGTGACGATGCCGTACTGGTCGTCCTGACAGGTCAGGGTGGCGGTCGGGGTCGGCCAGGTGGCCGGGTCGGCGCAGTTGAACTTGGCGCCGTGGCGGCGCGGCCGGCCGCCCTTGGGTGACCGCGTCGTTGGTGGCGGATCGGCGTAGAAACAGCGGTCCGAGCGCAGCCGCACCAGCACCGCCACCCGCTGCTCAGCCAGATCGAGGGTGAGCTGGGCCGAGTCGTAGCCGCCGTCGAAGACGAACAGCGGCACATGCCCACCAGTATCCAGGCGGCCGAGCAGCGCCTGGACCTGCACCGCGGCTTGCTCATCGGTGTCGTCCAGCGGGTGCAGCCGGCGGGCGTCCACTGGGGCGGTCCAGGAGTCGCGGTCGAAGCTGAGCTGGGCGATCCACTGGAAGGCCCAGCCAGCGATGATCGGCTGGCCGGCCGAATGCCGCGAGGGATGGTAGTAGTAGCCACGCTCTGGGGAGCACTCGGCGTCACAACGCGGCCAGGTGGTCACATCGACCGCGAACACCGGCGGGTCGGCCTCCGGGAGGCAGTCGACCAGCAGGTCACGCAGCCGCTCGGCGTCGATCCGGCCGCAGGCCAGGGCAGCGTAGACGCTGCCCCAGCCGCGCCGACAGACCGCCTCCAGGCTCAGATACGACAGCGAGGGGACCGCCTGGGCGCACAACAGCGCGTCGCCCAGCTCGAACAGCGCATCGGCGCGGCGGGTGAAGCAGGCATACAGCTCGGCCCGGAACGCACCGAGCCGCGCCAGGGGGAAGGTTGGCATCGGCATGGCCGCGCAGCCTGACCCAGCCGACGGCTACAGGCAACCTGACCAGCGCAGACATCCTCGCCAGGTTAAATCACAAGCTAAGGCCGCCAGCGATTGCGGCTTGATCGCCAAAGGAGCATCCACCTGGCGATCGGCCCGCGTGGGGTGGTAGTGATCGACAGCAAGCAGTACTCGGGGACGGCTGCAGCTCGACTCCTACGGACTGCTGTGGCATGGCCGCCACGCGCTGGCCACGACCCTGCAGGCGGTCCGGTGGGAGGCCGACCAGGCCGACAGGTCCTGGGCGTCGGCGACGTCCAGGTCGCCGCGATCGTCGCCGTCCACGGTGCCAGCGTGCCCTGGGGTGGGGTCACGGTCGACGACGTCACGGTGATGCCGGCCGGCCGAGTCCCCGACCTGCTGTGTGCCCTGCCAGTGGTACTGAGCCCGGAGCGGGCGGCCTGGCTGGCCGGCTGGGCCCGCCTGCGGTTCCGGCCGGCCGCGTGACCTCCCCGCCGCAAGGTCCATGAGGAGGCTGGAGCGCCAGGGGGATCGACGCGTCGACTCGCCTCTCGAACATGTGTTCGGTAGCCTGCGGCGGTGGGACGCGGCAGGACCCGGAGCTGGGCCGGCCGATCGCGGCACCGCTGGAGCAGTGCGTGCAGCTGATCGGCGTCGACTGGCCACTGTCCGCCGGCTGGCCGCCAGGGTCGCGCCCTACTACCAGGCCGACGGTGAGCCGGTGTGGAGCCTGATGCTCCTGGGGCGCCAGCTCGGGCCCGAGGCGTTTCGTCGGCGGCGCGCCAGGGCTCCCCCTAACAAGGCGGTTGCCGGCGGGGCTCGCTTGTTGGGGGCAGCCGGCGGGGGTCTACCTTGCTCGGCAAGGTCCGCGACGCGGAGCGCCGCTGCCCCACGAGCGGGCGTGCCTGGTCCACGTTTGGTCCACATGCCATCGGCGCCGAGCGGTTCGCAACGGTCTCCAGCGGTCTCCAGCGGGAGATCATTCGCGCAGGTTGCAGGCGCGATCCTGGGGAAACAGGCTCGCGGGCAGAACCTGATAAGGATGAGGTCGCTCCAGCTCCGCTACTTCTACTCGCCAAAGTGCAGCGCCCCCAGCAGGCCGAGCCCGCCTGAGGGCACGAGCGACACATCGTGGTGGTGATGGACGGCACTGACGCACGCCCGGTACCCGACTAACGTCCGCACTGAGCGGTGGGACACCGACTGCTTGTGACCTGAGGGGAACCTTGCTGTCCGGCTACGCGACAAGTGGTCAGAGGGTCCACAACCGCTGAGGAGCCGTCGATGGCGAGTGGAGTACACCATATCTGAGCTTATCGCGGGGGTCCTCGACGGACTGGCCGGGCTGCAGCCGGGTGTGCTGTACCTGCTGGCCGGCCTGTTCACGGCGCTGGAGACCGCGGTCGGGATCGGCCTGCTGGTCCCGGGCGACAGCGTGGTCCTGCTGGCCGGCACCACCGTCAACACTCCTTATCGGTTCGCCGCCCTGGTCGCGGTGACGGTGCTCGGGTCACTGACCGGCGAGTCGGTCGGCTACCTGCTCGGCCGCCGCTACGGCAGCCGGCTCCGGGCCAGCCGCCTTGGTCGGCGGCTGGGGGAACACCGCTGGGCCGCCGCTGAGGCGTTCCTGGCCGGCCGGGGCGGCCGGGCGGTGGCCGCGGCCCGCTTCGTCGCCCTCGTCCATGCGCTGGTGCCGGTGGTGGCCGGCACCGTCGGGATGTCCTACCGGCGGCTGATCGGCTGGGGTGCGCTGGGGGCGGTAGCCTGGTCGATGCTCTATGTGGGGATCGGCGCCGCAGCCGGCGCGTCCTGGCGACACTACGGCGACCGGGTCGGCCTGGCCGGCCTGGCCGTGCTCGGCGCCACCCTCGCGACCCTGCTCGTGGTCCGGGCAGCCAGGCGGGGCCCCGGCCGGCCGGACCGCCGGGTCGGTCCGCGTCCGTCAGCAGCGTCCCAACCCCAGCATGTTCACGCAGACGACGGCGACGTCTGCTTCCCCGACCACACCTTCCTTCAGCTCCTGTTCGGTTACCGCTCGCTGCCCGAGCTGGAGTACGCCTTCCCCGACTGCGCTGTCCGCGACCAGCCGGCGACCGGCCGCTCGCGCAGCTAGATTCGTAGCAACCGCGTACGCGCCGGTCCCTCCGGTGGCTGCGGTGACGTCGGAGGCAGTGCTGAGCGAGATCGTTGACGCCATCCCCTTCATACGCAAACATCGGATGACTGTTGCGTGAGGGAGGGTTGAGAAGTCGAGTGGCCGCGCCACGCACGGAAACTGCGATCGCCAGGATCAGGGACCTGATCCTGTCCGGTCGGCTGGCCGCCGGGTCGCGGCTGCCTCCCGAGCACGAGCTGGCCGCCCAGCTGGGGCTGTCGCGCAACACCGCCCGGGAGGCGGTGCGGGCGCTGACGACGGCCAGGGTGCTGGACGTGCGCCGCGGCGACGGGACCTACGTCACGAGCCTCACCCCCGACTTGCTGCTGGAGGGCATCGGGGCCGCGGTGGAGTTGATGCGCGACGACAGCGTGCTGGAGGTGTTAGAGGTCCGGCGCTACCTGGAGCCGGCGGCGACCGCACAGGCTGCCAGCCATATCGACGAGGCCGGACTGGAGGCGCTCCAGGACACGATCAGGCGCATGCGTCACGCCACCGATGACGAGCAGTTCGTGGCCGAGGACGCCAGCTTCCATGCCCGGGTCGCTGAAGCGTCTGGCAACGATGCGATGGCGTCGCTGCTTGCTGGGCTCTCGAGCCGCACCCTGCGAGTACGGGTGCTCCGGGCGATGACGAGCGCCGACGCGCTGGAACGCACCATCGAACAGCACGAGGCGATCTATGCCGCGCTGGCCGCCGGCGACCCCAACCTGGCGTATGCCATGGCCGTTCAGCACGTACTCACCACCGAGACCTGGCTGCGCCAGCTGCTGGCCAGCGGCACCGAAAGGGGCGTCTAGCTGGCGGGCGCGACCGCCGCGGACCAGACGGGCCCGTCGGGAAAGCGGTGGCCGGCCAGCGCGGCCGGGGTCATGGCCGCGAACCCAGGCGCCGCGGGTAGCCGGTAGCGGCCGCCGGTCACCCGCACCGGCTCGGTGAAGTGCTCGTGCAGGTGGTCGACGTACTCGATCATCCGCTCGTCCAGGGAGCCGCTGACGGCCACGAAGTCGAACGCCGACAGGTGCACGACCAGCTCACACAGGCCGACCCCGCCGGCATGCGGGCACACCGGCACCCCGAACTTGGCCGCCAGCAGCAGCACCGCCACCACCTCATTGACACCGGCGAGCCGGCAGGCGTCCACCTGGCAGGCGGCGATCGCGCCGGCCTGGAGGAACTGCTTGAACATGACCCGGTTGTGCACGTGCTCGCCGGTCACTACCCGGACCGGGGCGATCGCCTTGGCGATGGCGGCGTGGCCGAGGACGTCGTCGGGGCTGGTCGGCTCCTCGATCCACCACGGATCGAAGCGGGCCAGCTCCCTCATCCAGGCGATCGCCTCGGGGACGCTCCACACCTGGTTGGCGTCCAGCATGAGCCCCCGGTCGGGGCCGATCGCCTCCCGGGCCACCCCCAGGCGCCGCAGGTCGTCCTCCAGGCTCCTGCCCACCTTGAGCTTGAGGTGGGTGAAGCCGGCGTCGACGGCTTCGCGGCAGAGCCGCCGGAGCTTGTCGTCGTCGTAGCCGAGCCAGCCGGCCGAGGTGGTGTAGGCCGGGTAGCCCTCGGCGGCCAGCTGGGCCTCCCGCTCTGGGCGGGTCGAGGCCCGTTCCCGGAGCAGCCCGAGGGCCTCGGCCGGGGTGAGGGCGTCGGTCAGGTAGCGGAAGTCGACCAGGTCGACGATCTGCTCGGGCCGCAGGTCGACCAGCAGCTTCCACAGCGGCTTGCCCCGCGCCTTGGCGTACAGGTCCCAGACGGCGTTGACGACCGCGGCCGTGGCCAGGTGGACCACGCCCTTCTCGGGCCCGAGCCAGCGCAGCTGGCTGTCGCCGACCAGCCGGCGCCACAGGCCGCCCATGTCGGCGAACAGCGCCTCGGTGCCGGTGCCGACGAGCACGGGGGCCAGGGCGCGGATGGCCTGCACGCACAGGTCGGTGCCGCGGCCGATGGTGAAGCAGAAGCCGTGGCCCTCCAGGGCGGGGTCGCTGGTGTGCAGGATCAGGTAGGCGGCCGAGTAGTCGGGGTCAGGGTTCATGGCGTCGGAGCCGTCCAGCGCCACCGAGGTGGGGAAGCGCACGTCGACGGTGTCGAAGCCGGTGATCACGGCCCCGGGCGCGGCGGGCGGCCGCCTGCTCACCCCTTCACCGCCCCGACCAGCAGCCCGCGCGACACGACCCGCTCCAGCGCGACCGCCAAGGCGACGACGGGCAGGATCATGATCTGGATGAGCACCGACATGTACCACCACTGCGGGCCCCGGGTGGCGTTCTGGGCGGCCACGGTGAGGGGCATCGTCTGGGCGTCGGCGCTGGACAGGAACAGGGCCAGCAGGTACTCGTTCCAGGCGAAGACGAGCACGATGAGGAAGGTCGCGACCAGGCCGGGCGCCGACAGGGGCAGAGTGATGGAGCGGAACACCCGGAACGCCGACGCCCCGTCGACCACGGCCGCCTCCTCCAGCTCCCAGGGCAGCTTGGCGAAGTAGTCGCGCATCAGCCAGACGACGATCGGGAGATTGGTGGCCGCGTAGGTGATGATCAGGGCGGTGCGGGTGTCCAGCAGCCGCAGGTGCTGGAAGAGCACGTAGATGGGGATCACCACCGCGACCGGGGGCAGGATCCGCTGGGAGATCATCCAGAAGGCGATGTCCCCGTTGGACAGCGTCCGCCGGAAGCGGCGGCCGATGGTGGCGGCCAGGATCGCGAAGCAGCCCGCGGCGACGGCCACGGCCACCGCCGGCGGCATGCCGAGGGCGACGGCGACGGCGACCAGGGCCAGGCAGCCGGCGACCAGCGCGATCATCCCGAGGCGCGGCTTGTAGGGGAAGCGGGCGAGTGCGTAGGCGCCGGCCGACCCGAGCACCAGGGCCAGGACCGAGCTGCTGAGCGCGACCACGACGGTGTTGACGTACGGCCGCAGGGTGTCGCTCCTGAGGTCCACGAAGATGTAGCGCCAGGCGTCGAGGGACGGCTGGAAGTCGACGAACGGCAGGTACACGGGCCCGCTGTTGACCTGGACGGGCAGCTTGAACGAGGTGATGACCAGCCAGTACAGCGGGAACAGGACCACGACGGCCCAGCCGACCAGGATCAGGTAGGCGGCCAGCTTCCCGGCCGGTGGCAGGTCCCTGACCGAGCGGCGCCGCCGCGGGCTCATCGGCTCATTCCTCCGCGATCCGTCGCCGGACCAGGTTGACGTAGGCGAGCGCGGCCACGGTGACGATGAACAGCAGCGAGTAGGCGACCGCGGCCGACTGGCCGAGGTCCAGGGTCCGCCAGCGGATGTAGGCGTGCAGGCTGAGGGACTCGGTGGCCGTGCCCGGGCCGCCGTTGGTCAGGATGTTCGGCAGGTCGATGATCTTGAAGGCCTCGATGAGCCGGATGAGGACGACCGTGGCGCACACCGGCAGGATCGCCGGCAGCGAGATGTGGCGGAAGATCTGCCAGCGGTTGGCGCCGTCGACCATCCCCGCCTCGACGGTGTCGGTGTCCTGGGCCTCGAGGGCGGCCAGCAGGATGATGAACATGAACGGGGTCCACTGCCAGATGTCGCCCACCATTACCGCGACCCGGGCCCCCCAGGGGTTGTTGACCCAGGAGAAGTCGCTGAGCCCGACGGCCGCCCACAGCGGCTGCAGTGGGCCCTTCCCGGTGTCGGTGAGCATGCGGAACATGTAGGCCACCCCGACCGGGGTGATCATCATCGGCAGCAGGAACACCACCCGGAAGAAGCGCTGCCCGGGCAGGCCCTGGGTGAGCAGGTAGGCCAGGCCCAGCCCGAGGAGGAACTGGGCCGTGATCCCGACGAGCACGTAGACCAGCGTCACCATGGCGGTGCCGGGCCGCCCGCCGGCGGCCAGCAGGGTCCGGGCGGCCAGCCACAGGGTGCCGGCGGCCAGGAGCGCGCCGAGCGCGCGGAAGACCATCCCGGCGACCGAGGCCCCGCCGCGCCAGGCGCGGACCAGCCCCCAGCCGAGCAGGGCGACGCCGGCGGCCATGACCGCCCAGCCCACCGGGCCGAGCGGCCGCAGCACCCCGAGGAAGTTGCCCTGCTCGCCGCCGACCAGGAGCTCGCGGAAGTTGTCCAGCCCGACAAAGCGGAACTCGAAGCCGCCCCGGACCAGCTTCAGGCGCGACAGGCTGATGTACAGCGAGGCCAGCAGCGGGTAGATGGAGACGAACAGGATGGCCAGCAGGGCGGGCCAGATGAACGCGGCCCGGACGGCGAAGCTCGCCCCCAGCGACGCCTGCGAGCGGGCCCGGGCCGCTTCCCCGGCCGCCCCGGGGCGGCCCCGGCCGCCCGCCACGCTGGCCGCGTCCATGCGCTAGCGCTGGATGTTCAGGCTGTCGGCGTAGGCGGCCTTCTGATCGTCACGCCCCTCCTCATCGGTGATCTTCTCCCAGCCCTGCTCGATCTGCTGGATCGCCTGGTCGCGGGTCAGCTCCCCGGCCAGGAACTGGGCCACCGCCGTGTCGAGGACCACGCCCTGGTACTGGGCCGACTTGGGGACCCGCAGGTCGAGGATCATGTTCGGGCTCTGCAGGCTGTCGCGGATGGCTCCGAGGTAGTTGTCGGCGCCCTCCTTGCTCATGCCCGCCTTGACCCACAGGTCGGTGTCCTCGAACTGCGAGGTCCGGTAGGGGTTGAACCCGGTCTTGCCCAGGGTCACGTCGAGGTTGGATTGCTCCGGGGCGCTCATGAAGGACAGGAACGCATAGGCGGCGTCCTTGACCTTCTGGTCGACGGCGGCGTTGATCGCCCCCGACCAGCCGCCAAAGGCTGAGAACGGCGCGTGGTTGACCCCATCGATGGCGTGCGGGCACCTGGTGGCGTCGCAGTCGACCAGCGTGCCGCTGGCCCGGTCCAGGACCTTCTTGGACCCGGGCATGATGACCGCGCCCACCTTGTCCTTCACGGTCGAGGTCTTGGGGTCGATGGCCAAGGTCCCGATGTCGCCCCAGTCGGCCGAGAGGGCGCAGCGGCCCGAGGTGAACAGCCCGCGGGTGTCGCCGACGTCCAGGTTCAGCTCGTCCTTGGGCGCGTACTGGGTGGTCTGCTTGTAGACGTCAAGGGCGGTCGCAAACGCCTGGTTGTTGACCAGCGGCTTCATCGAGTTGACGTCGAAGAACGCGCCCTGGCTGGTCCCCTCCGCCTGGAGGTAGGAGCCCGCCACCGACCACGACATCCAGTAGGACTGGGCGGCCCGCTTCTTGGCGATGCAGGACCCGTAGTCGGCCTTGCCGTCATCGTTCAGGTCCTTGCCGTTGTAGCGCTGGGCGATGGCCAGGTAGTCGTCCCAGGTCGCCGGGGGCTTCAGCCCGTCCCGCTGCAGCAGGTCGCTGCGGTAGTAGACCATCTGGAAGTCCCCGTCCAGCGGGATGGTGTAGGTGCGTCCCTTGTAGGAGGCGCTGAAGTCGCGGAAGAAGGGAGCGATGTCGTCCCACTTCAGGGCCTGGTCGGCCTTGACCCGGTCGGTGATGTCCTCCAGGTAGCCGGGCGGGACGAAGTCACCCATCCACTGCGGGTCGAAGACGAACGCGTCGTAGCTGTTGGTGCCGGTGGCCAGGTCAGTGAGGATCTTGTCGTAGAGGTCGGCGAAGGGGACGGTCACCACCTTGATGGTGGCGCCGGTCCGCTGGCTGAAGTCGGGGGCGCGCCGTTGCAGCGGCTCGGCGATCTGCGGCCCGGTGAAGGTCAGGACGGTGACCTCGACGCCCTTGAACTGGTCGGCCCCGGTCCCCTGCGTCGACTGGCTCTGGTTGTCACCCCCGCCACCGCTGCTGCAGGCGGCGAGCAGCACCGAGACGACGGCGATGCATGCGGCCCAACGGGAGCATTGACGCTTGGTCATGCTGACCTCCCATGCGTGTGGGGCCGTCATCGGCCCACCCGGCTCCGCCCCCCCAGCCGTACCGTAGCCGCGGAAACATCGGATGTCTAGGGCGCGTTAGCCAGCGGTGGGGTCGATATAGCCGATGGTCAGCAGGAGGTTGGCATACAGCCGCTGGTCGCCGGTGGCGACGGCGAGGTGCACATGGGGCCGGCGGGTCAGCTCGTAGAACGCCATCCGCTCCACCACCTCGACAGGGAGA
>Ga0081538_10005428_pt1 | contig 11446 bp, 5 predicted proteins | sample TabmetS5T2R1_FD_71022 | JGI IMG/M metagenome (GOLD analysis project Ga0081538, IMG submission 71022) | Tabebuia heterophylla rhizosphere microbial communities from the University of Puerto Rico - S5T2R1 | ecosystem: Host-associated > Plants > Roots > Rhizosphere ... | reverse complement strand
TCCAGCGGTGTGGTCTGCTTGGGATTGATACTCCCCATGATCAGGTACCGGCCGCCGTTTTTCAACATACGCACGCCCTCGGGGATGACCGACGGCGAGCCCACCACCTCGACGCACACGTCAGCCCCCCAGCCATTCGTCAGCTCCCGCACCTGCCGTACCCGTGCCTCCTCGGTGTCATAGGTCTCCAGGTTGATCAGGTGGTCGGCCCCGAAGACAGCGGCCATCTGTAAACGCGGTTCAGAGCGGTCGATGACGATGACCTTCGCGGCCCCCATATCGCGCGCCACAGCGGTGGCGTAAATCCCCAGCCCCCCAGCCCCCTGAATGACGATGGACTGGCCGATGCGCAGGCCGATGCGTTGCAACCCATAGGTGACCTGTGCCAGGGCGCAATTCACCGGCGCCACCATCTCGTCAGACAGGTTCTCAGGCACCTTAAAGACATAATGCCCAGGTCGCAGATAGTAATACTCCGCATAAGCCCCCATGGAGATCATCACATCGTCCATCTGATAGGGGTGACGCATCATGTTCACGCAGGCCGAGCGGTAGCCCTCCAGGCAAGCATAGCAGCGGCCGCAAAAGTAAAAATAGAGAAAGGTCACGCGATCGCCCACCGCCAGCGTCTGTCCCTGCGAGTCGGTCCGAATGTTTCGACCCAGCTCCGCCACCCGCCCCACCATCTCGTGACCGATGATGTGATCGCCCGCACGTAGCGGCGTATCCCCGCGCCAGATGTGGAGGTCAGAGCCGCAGATATTGGCTCTGGTGATGCGCACCAGGATGCCCTCTGGTTCGACCGGTGGCAACGTGACGTCACGAACTTCCATACGGCCTCTGGGCGTGTTGAAGATGGCAGCTTTCCCGAGCATGTGCGTGCTCTCCCGACCGATGACGAAACTCCCACTCCCGCGATCAAGCTGGACTACGTTATGAGCGTACGCCCCACCACCGTTGGCCGCCGAAAAGTGTCCCACCATTTCCCAAGGGAGCGCCTTGAAATCCACCTCCCCTCCCCCTCTCCTGGTGGGAGAGAGAGCACGGGGGAGGACAGCTGGGGACAGATCACGCCTTCAAGCGTACATCCTCATAGGGGCCGGAGTAGATGAACACCGAGATCAGCCCCAATCCAGAGACCGCCACCCGCGGACCCGACGCACACAGAAAGCCTAATTCCCAGATGGGCATGAAGTAAGCCTCATCGTAGACCTTCTGCTGAATCTTGTGCAGAATGGCTTCCCGCTTCTTGGTATCCAGCTCGACGGCTTGCTGGGCGTACCACGCATCGATTTCAGGGTCTTTCAGGAATGATAACGATCCTGTGCTCGTCATGAAAGCTTCGATGCGCGTGGCGGCATTGCCGTAGGCGCCACTGCCCTGGCGCGTCAGGTTTTTGACGCGTTTCTCGCCTTGTGCCGCTACCATGGCGGCGCGCTCGATGGCCCGAACCTTGGCGCGAATCCCCACCGCCGCCAGATCGTTCACCAGCGCTTCCACCACGGGTGCGTAGACGTTCTCGGTGCTGCATTCGCCGGCATCGAAGCCGTTGGGATAGCCGGCTTCCTTGAGCAGTTCTTTGGCGCGCTTTGGATCGTAGGGGTACGGCTCCAGCGGCAGCGCATATTCCAGTTTGCGTGGCACGATACTCCCGGTGAGCACCGAATATCCGAGTGTCTCCGCCTCATTGGCTGCTTGGCGGTTGAAGGCCATGTTGGCCGCCAGGCGCACCCGCTTATCGGCCCAGGGAGATTTGGGTTCATACATGTCGACAAAGCTGACCCACTGGGTCGTCGGAATCACCACCGGTTCCAGTTTCAGGTTGGCATCACGCTGGACCTCTTCCGCCAAAGGACCGTACAAGGCGTATGCCACATCGGCCTCTTGCCTCTTCAACATCGCCAACCGTGTCGTGGCCTCGGGCACGCTCTTCAGCACGAGGCGTTTGACGTGCGGCACCTTGCGCCAATACTTGGTGTTGGCCTCCAGCACGAGCTCGACTCCCGGCTGATGCTCTGCGAAGCGATAGGGACCGAGACCGATGGGGTTCCTCTTAAATTCCTCGGTGCCGACTTTCTCGATATAGTTCTTGGGGACGATCCACCCGGCCCCAGACGCGAGCGTGCCATAGAAGGTCATGAAATCTGGCCATGGCTCATGCGTGCGAAAGCGGATATGATGCGGATTGACGATCTCCACAGCTTCGACCTTGGACTTCATCAGCGCATTGCCAGCCCCCTTGTAGCGCTCGAAGCTGAATTGTACATCCTCCGCGGTAAAGGGATCGCCATTGTGGAAGGTGACTCCCTGGCGCAACTCGAAATCATAGGTCAGGCCATCCGTGCTCTGGTGCCATTGGGCGACTAGGCTGGGTGCCATGGCGCTATTGGGCATGGGCTTGAACATGGCGTCATGCAGGGCGTACATCAGCATGAACGGCGTGATATTACCCGGCGTCTCGGCCGGATCGAACCACGTCGGCGCGATGGTCACGTGCACGGCCCAGGTCATCTGGCCGGAGGGCTCATCCTTGGCTGCAGGAGCGGCCAGAAGCCGGGGCCATCCTTGAAGCCAGGCCGTCAGTCCGGCGACCCCGCCCACTGAGCCTTGCAGAAAGCGGCGTCGCGTCAGAGACAACTTCACATAGGGGGAATCCTGCGTCATCCAACACCTCCTGCGGCATTATATGCCTGTATCGTGCTTGTCCGTTGCGATTCACACCACAGAGCTACCGATTACCGATGATAGACGGCCCTCGGCACTGTGTCAAGAATACGCTGGCCGCTAACGCCGGCCCTTCACCAGCAGGCGCGATGAGTTAGGCATAGGCCATGAGCCAAGCGGCTACTTCCATGCGGTTGCGAGACAGCCAGCGGGTGTTGATGCGAATGCGCTCCAGACATTGCTGCACCGTGCGGGTCGCTGAGGGCACCGGATGCGCCAAGAAAAACTCCGCCACTTCCCGCTCCTTCGCCAGCGTGGTAAAGGAACTCGTCACCGATTCGATCAACCGCGTGAGGAGAAAGCCTCCCCCGCCATAGCGCTGGTCGAATTCGGACCAATTCGCCTGGACAAACCCCCAGGCCAGATCGCGCCCGTGCGGATTGGCCGCCACACCCGCCACCACACGAATGGTATCTTGGGAGCGCACCACCGGCGACAGCGACAGGTCCAGGGCATCCCGCAACAGGTCTGGCTGCTGGAAGTGGGTCAAGGCCGCGAGGGCACGGAGTTTTTCCTCCTGCAAGGTGGCCCTCCGCTCCACCTCACGCAACGCGTCATAGGTTGAACGATCGCCGCCAAACGCCGCCAGGTTCAAGACGGTGCTGCGCAGGTCCGGATGAACCGCCTGGGGGTCGTCGATAAATCGATTGAAGCGCGACCGCGCCTCAGCGATGACCGGTGCCTCCTCATAATGTCCGATCTCGTGGAGCACGATCCCGCGCAGCAGGGCGTCGAGGTGGGATTCATCGGGTCGTGCCTCCCATCCCAAATGCGCCACGATCGGCCGCAGCAGGTCGCGAGCAAAGCTTTTGAACTGTGGTTCAAACGCTTCAGCGGCGAGTATATTCGCCAGCCATCCTAAGCTGCCTGCTAAATCGCTCCACACCGGGTACTCGCGTTCCTGAGCATAAGCCATCGCCAGCGACAGGAACTGCGTCGCCGGCAGGTACCCGGCACGCATGAGGGCGAACGCATCAGCTGCCAGGCCAAGGCGCTCGGCGGTCGGCAGAGCTTGCGTTTCGATGGCGGGCCGCGCGCGCTCCCACATCTCGGCGCTATAATTTGCCCGGAAGAAGCCAGTGCGGCCGGCGTTGACGATGATCCAGGGTTGGTCCCCCTCGGCGGCCACTCCTCCGGGCAATGGTACGCTGGCTTGCCGCTCCTCGATGATAGTCAAGAACGGGCTAGCGGCCCCAGCGCTTGTGGTGGCTCCGCTCTTGACTGCGACCGGAATACGCCAGAGGGAGGGATCCGGCTCATCATGCTCGGGGTCGTAATCGTACACGAAACGACTTTGCGCCAGCGTCAACTCCGGAGGCTCACCCTGGCGGTCTCGATGACGCACCTCGACGACTGGATAGCCGGGCTGTTTCGTCCAGGTGTCCATGATCTCCTTAACCGGCTTGCCCGAGACATGCGCCAGCGAGGCCCAGAGGTCCTCAGTACGGGCATTCCCGTATTCATGGGCTGAGAGATAGTGGACGAGGCCCCGGCGGAAGGTTTCTTCCCCGAGGAATTGCTCCAGCATGCGAATGATGGCCGCGCCTTTGCTGTAGCTGATGGCATCGAACAATTCGTTGATATCGTGCGGGGTTTTCACCTCGGCTTCGATGGGATGGGTATTCTTCAATCCATCCAGGCTCATCGCCGGGCCAGTATCGGAGAAGATGAACTGCGTCCACATATCCCATTCGGGGAAGAGGTGATCCACCGCCTTGTACTCGATCCACGAGGCAAAGCCCTCGTTCAGCCAGAGATCGTTCCACCACGCCATCGTCACGAGATTCCCAAACCACATATGGGCGATCTCATGAGCGATGATGATCGCCACCCGTTGCTTCGTAGCGGCCGATGAATGCGCCGGGTCGACCAGCAAGGCGACTTCGCGATAGGTGATCGCGCCCCAGTTCTCCATGGCGCCCGCGGCGAAATCCGGAATGGCGATGAGGTCCAGTTTCGGTAACGGGTAGGGAATGCCAAAATAGTTGTTGTAAAAGCTCAACAGCCGACAGGAGACGTCGAGGGCGAAGCGTCCCTGCTCTTTTTTGCCCGGCGTCGTCCACACCCTGACCAGTGTCCCCTCAGCCTGAGCCTCCACACACTCGAACTCCCCCACCATGATGGCGAGCAGATAGGTGGACATGATAGGGGATTCAGCAAAGCGCACCAGCTTTGTCCCTGAGGCCTGAGGCGTTTCGCTGACGATGGGCATGTTCGAGATAGCCGTGAGGGTATCGGGAATGATCAACGAGATCTCAAACTTCGCCTTGTGCGCTGGCTCATCCCAGCACGGGAAGGCCCGACGTGCGTCTGGCGCTTCGAATTGCGTCGTCGCCATGGCTCGCTTGGCGCCATCGGGCAGCGTATACTCACTCCGATAAAAGCCGCGTAGTTTGTCGTTCAGAATGCCGGTAAAGCGCATGAACAGCTGCATCGCTCCCGTCGGTAGTGGCGCGGCGAACGTCAATGTCGCCGTTTCCTGTTCAGCATCGAACGCAATCGCCTGGGCTGGGGCCCGTTGTCCATCTTGTAGAAGATAGGCCTCCTGAATTTCCAGCTCGGCGGCATTGAGAACGATCTGCGAGGTCGGCTGCTGCACCTCGATCTCGATGGTCTCCTCACCAGCGAAGGTGAACGCCGTCAGATTCGGCGACAGGCTGATGTGATACTTGACGGGGCGGACCTCGGCCGGCAGCAAAGACGTAGCCACAGTAGCCATCTGTACCTCTCCTTCCGTGAACGGATGGTCTTTCCGAATACATCGTATCTGCTGAAGTACCTTCTTTCATCTTATGGCTTGAGACCGGGCAGTCAACAAAAAAGGTGGCATGGTCTCCGGAGATGGTCCCCCTTGCCACCGCTTCGGCGGATCCCTATACTGAGGCGACTAAGGGGTTTTCATGCTCCCCCTTTGTTGTTCCCTCCCCCTCCGGGAAGGGCCTTATCTCCTCTACCCTTATCCCTCACTCTGGGAGAGGCCCTAGCCATTCTTCCCTCTCCCTTTGGGAGAGGGTCAGGGTGAGGGGGCAGGGAGGGAGCAGTCCAGTCTTCGGAGAGCGTCTATGCGCCAGCAGCCAAAACCAGCCGTTGTTCTCCTCAGCGGTGGTCTCGATTCCACCACGACTTTGGCCATCGCCAAGCACGAGGGATTTCAGCTGCACGCCCTGACGTTTCAGTACGGGCAGCGCCATGCCATTGAGATCGATGCCGCCCGCCGGGTGGCGCAGGCCATGGGTGTCAAACGCCACGTCCTCGTCGACATCGATCTCCGCGTCTTCGGCGGCTCGGCGCTGACCGACGATCTGACGGTGCCGAAGCACCGTGCCGCGGAAGAGATCGACCACGCCATTCCGAGCACCTATGTGCCGGCTCGCAACACCGTCTTCCTGTCATATGCCCTCGCGTTTGCCGAGGTAACACAGAGTGATGATATCTTCATCGGGGTCAATGCGCTCGATTATTCCGGCTATCCTGATTGCCGCCCGGAGTATATCCGCGCCTTCGAAGCGATGGCCAACTTGGCAACGAAGGCAGCCGTTGAAGGACATCAACGGCTGCGTATCCATACCCCCCTCATACAACTTACCAAGGCGCAGATCATTCAACGGGGCATAGCGCTTGGCGTGGATTACAGCCTCACCCATAGCTGCTACGACCCCAGCCCTGATGGCACGTCGTGTGGACAGTGCGACTCCTGCCTGCTGCGGCTGAAGGGTTTTTCGGAGGCGGGCGTGGCGGATCCCATCCCCTATCGTCTCCCGCCTTCAACACCTGCTCTGCGTGCATAAGATCGCTCCCGCCTCTAGCCTCCTGATTTCGAAATCCAGCCACAATTATGGTCATGCGAGGGGTGGGACTGCTCCTCGTATGCTAATTTCCTGAGATCGCCATGGGGCTTACGAGGCTGCTCTTCGGGTGATGACGCCGCGATCAGTGGGCTTGCTCATCTCTGATGGGGGGCGTCCGTTCGCGTGCCAAGATTCTTAAGCCTTCCCCTGCCCACGAAAACCGAGATGCTGGCTGATGCCCCGGCAGAATTTTGTTGCAATCAATGCCCGGGCGAAATATACAGGGTAGCGACATCAAGCATCAGAGGTGAGGGTTGCTCTGGTATTCCGAAACTGTCGCCCCTCGAAGGATAAGTGAGGTTCATCGTGCACGCTTGGAGGCAGAATCGGCAACTGCCGAGTGAGCACTTGTTGACGGCGAATGAAAACCATGGGCTGAAATTGAGGCGAGTATCGCAAGGGGGACAAACCATGATCGAAATGCTGATGCTGCGGTCCTCATTGTTCAAATTCCTGTTGTTGCCGTTCGTCTCGAGCCTGTGCCTCGTGACATCCCTGCATGCGCAAATCACCCTCCCGCCAATCCTGAGCGGCATCCCCGGTCTTGAGCCGCCCCAGGTTGCAGTTGGACGCGCCATCGAACGCCTGTGCCCGAACTTGAATCCACGTGACCCAGGAGCGGAGGGCGACCTACAGATCCGCTGTACCGAACTTGTGGGCAACGCCAACCCACAACAGGGTAATAATCCGGAGGCTGTGCGCAATCCTCTCCTGCAAATGACCAGCAAGGAAGTCAGCAGCCAGGGATCCAGTGTTATCGAGACCTCAACCATTCAGCCCAGCAACCTCGTAACTCGGATGAGCGAGCTGCGCCGAGGTGCTACAGGTGTTAGCCTCATGGGGATAGCCCTGCACGACCTGTGGAAGACGCCTCCGAGCGCAGCGGTCGCCAGTCTCTGGCCCGGCCAGGACAGAGCGACCCTCGGAGATACCGGTGTGCCGAACACGTTCCCTAAATTGGCTACAAGCTTCTCAGGAAATAGCTCAGAGCCTATGCTCGCCCAAGGTCTGAGTGCTGGCGCCGGAAGCTCGGCTGGGGCGAATCCATTCGGGCGCCTCGGTATGTTTGTGAACGGAACCTTTAGCTTCGGCGACCATGACACGACCAGCCGTGAGGCCGGCTACGACTTCGATGTGTATGGCGTTACCGGCGGCGTTGACTATCGTTTCACTGATAATTTGGTCCTCGGCCTCGCCTTCGGGTACACTGACATCAGGGATGAATACACTTCTGCTCGCGGCTGGACGGACGCCGACGTTTATACGTTCTCCGCCTTCGGAACCTATTATCTGGGCAGGTTCTACGTCGACGGGATTTTCAGCTATGCCTGGAATGATTTTTCCAGCGCGCGCAACATCGTCTACGCCGTTCCGAGGACTGACGAGATGGGTAATCCTATACCAGGTACCACCACGGTCAATCAGACCGCCAGGAGCGAAACCGACGGCACCCAGTACTCCTTCGGCCTGAGCGGTGGCTATGATTTTACGGCCAGGGGGTTTACCTTTGGCCCGTACGGACGTCTGAGTTATCTGAAGGCGGACATCGATGGCTTCCGGGAGCGCATTGATAATACGGCGCCAGGGTTCGGCTTAGCATTGGCGTTTAACGACCAGGACATCGAGTCTCTGACATGGGCCCTTGGAGGCCAGGTCTCATACGCCATTAGCACAGGCTTTGGAGTGCTGGTCCCGCAGATGCGGTTCGAGTGGGAGCATGAATTCCTGGATAATCAGCGTATAATTACGGCGAGCTTCGTCGCCGATCCGTTCCCTTCCCCTACACCTATATTGTTGGAAACGGATAACCCGGATCGAGATTATTTCAACTTGGGCGCGGGACTGTCAGCCGTGTTTCAGCGCGGCGTGTCAGCCTTCGTCTATTACGAAACCGCGCTCGCCTTGCGAGATGTCACCGCGCATCAAGTCGCTGTCGGGCTCCGATTGGCTTTCTAAAGGGAGGCCCGAGGCAGGATATAAGAGGTGTACAATGGAAGATCGGTGCGGTTTCGCCGTCAGGCCCGCTCATCGATTGGGTCAGAGACCCCTTTCGAGGCGGGGGCTCACCCTGTTCACGGTCACCCTCCTCCTCTCGATCTGGGGGTGTCAAAGCGTTCAGGATGGGGGAAGTGTTAGATCGAATTCTGGCGCCCCCCAGGCCCGCAGCGGCGACGAGTTGCTGGTCGTTGACTGCTTGCTCCCCGGCCAAATCCGCAAGTTGGGACGTTCGATGGTCTATCTCACCCCCCAGAGGCCGATCAAGACCTCGGCGCAGGATTGCGAGATCCGTGGGGGGGACTATGTTGCATACGACCGCAGCGATTATGCCACGGCGCTGAAAGTCTGGCTCCCGCAGGCCAAGGAAGGGGATACATCAGCACAGACCTACGTGGGCGAGATCTACGAGAAAGGCCTGGGGGTACCTCCCGACTATGCCCTGGCGGCCGAATGGTATCGTCGGGCGGCTGAGCAGGGCTTTGAACGCGCCCAAATCAACCTCGGCCACTTATACGAGAAGGGGCTTGGCGTCGAGCGCGACCCGCTGACGGCGTTATACTGGTACCGCCAGGCCTCGGGCCTGAGCCAGGCCATCGCCATCGATCCCGGCAGCCTCAACACCCAGACACGCCAGGAGGTGGAGCAGCTGCGGCAGGAAGTCGAACGTCGGAAACGCGAATCGGGAATGTACCAACAGCAATTGGCGCAGGCCCAGCAGCAGCTAGGAGTGGCCCGACAAGAGTTGGCCAGGCGCAGCAACGAGGCCGAAGCCGAGGTCAAGACTCTGGACCAGGCACGCCAACAGCTCGAGCGGCAAAAGCAAGAGACCGCGGCGCGTGATACCGCCGCCCTCAAGAGCCTGGAAGAGCAGCTTCGTCAACGGGAGGCTGACCAACAACGTCAAAGCCAGGAGGTCGCACGGCTGCAGCAGGAGGTCGCCAGATTAGAGGCGGAAACCACCCGACGTCAGCAGCAAATCACCATGCTCAAAGAGCAGCAGGTAGCGCTTGCGGCACCGTCGATTGATATTATCGATCCGCCACTGCGCTCACCCCGCTCGCGCGGCGGCACCCCACAAGTCATGACGCGCTCAGGCATTGAACGGATGATCGTCGGCAAAGTGCAAGCCCCGGCTGGATTACTGACGTTTGCTGTCAATGACCGCCAGGAAACCGTTGATGACAAGGGGCTCTTCCGGGTCGCGATGCGGGTGCAACGCTCCGCCATGCCGGTGAACATCGTTGCGGTCGACAAACAAGGCGCGCGCGCGACCGTCGAATTTCTGTTGACGCCGGAAGAGCAACCCAACGGTCCCGCCACCCCTCCCCCCTCAAGCCCGGCGGTGCAGCCCAAACCGCGCTGGCGAGATATTCCCCTCGGTAATTATCACGCACTGCTCATCGGCAATAAGGACTACCAATACTGGTCGCGGCTCGATACGCCGGAGAACGACGTCCGGATCACCGCTGACCTGCTCAGTCGCAAATACGGCTTCAAGCCCAAGGTGATCCTGAATGCCACCCGCTACGACATCTTGAAGGCGCTCAATGATCTGAGGAAAGAGCTCACAGAAAAGGACAATTTGCTGATTTATTATGCCGGCCACGGTCAGCTTGATGAGAAAATCAGTCGTGGCTATTGGATCCCCACCGATGGCGAGGTCGACAGCAATGCCAACTGGATCTCTACCTTTGCCATCACTGACATGCTGAGCACTATCGCGGCCAAACATATCCTGATCGTCGCAGATACCTGCTATGCCGGAGCCCTCACCCGCTCCGCCCTGGCGCGCTTGGAAGCAGGTATGTCCGACGAGGCCCGCTATAACTGGCTGAAAATCATGGCCGAAAAGCGCTCTCGCACGGTTCTCACCTCCGGCGATCTCAAACCGGTGCTGGATAGCGGTGGTGGGAAACATTCGATTTTCGCCAAAGCCTTGATAGACGTGTTGCAGGAGAATGTCGACATTCTCGAAGGGCAGCGGCTGTATCAACAGATCTCCGGCCGCGTCGCCTACGCAGCGGCGGCGGTGATGACCGACGTGGGGCCGGTCGAGCAGGTGCCGCAGTACGCGCCCATCAAGTATGCCGGCCATGAATCCGGGGATTTTCTGTTCGTACCATCCACACGGTAGCACGGACACTGTTCTGGCCGGGCGATGCCAAGACAGTGCGGCCGTTGTTGCCGGGCTACTGCTTGGTCAGTTCGGCACTGACCTGCCAGAGGCGTTCGGCGGCCGTACGATCGTATGAGACCTGCGACGAGCGTACCGCTTTTTGCTTCACGAAATACTCCCCCGTGATGCCCTTAACCTCCGGGGAAGTCGCCAGGTAGATGATCGTCTGGGCGCCCTCCTCCGGGCTGATGGCCGCCAGTTGCAGGACACGGAAGAGCATGGCTGTGAGGCTGCGGTTATTCCGACCGAAATTCGTCGCCACCAAGCCAGGGTGCAAGGCATTCGCCACAATCCCCGTCCCTTCCAGCCGTCGCGCCAGCTCATAAGTAAACAGGATGTTAGCGAGCTTCGAGCGCGCATAGGCGCGCCAACCGCTGTAGCGGTGCTGCCCCTGCAAATCGGCGAAGTCAAGCCGGGCGCGACGGTGTGCCTCTGATGAGACGTTGACGATACGGGCTGAGGCGCTGGCTTTGAGGGCGTCGAGGAGCAGGTTGGTGAGCAGAAAGTAGGCGAGATGGTTGAGGGCGAACGTCATCTCAATGCCATCCTGGCTGAGCTGTCGCCGGTCGAACAGTGCTCCCGCATTATTCACCAACACATCCAGGCGGGCGAAGCGGCGTTGAATCTCACTAGCCAGCCGTCGCACCTGCGCCTGTGCTGACAGATCGGTGACCATTAATTCGACCGCCGCGTTGCCCGT
>Ga0081538_10005427_pt1 | contig 11450 bp, 11 predicted proteins | sample TabmetS5T2R1_FD_71022 | JGI IMG/M metagenome (GOLD analysis project Ga0081538, IMG submission 71022) | Tabebuia heterophylla rhizosphere microbial communities from the University of Puerto Rico - S5T2R1 | ecosystem: Host-associated > Plants > Roots > Rhizosphere ... | reverse complement strand
GAGCACGCCATCCGGGTCAACGCCCTGGCCCCGTCGCTGGTCCGCACGCCGATGAGCGCCCGCGCGGCCGCCGACCCGGCCAGCGTGGCCGCGGCCGAGCGCCGCCAGCCGCTGACCCGCGGGTTCCTGGAGGCCGCCGACGTGACCGAGGCCGCCGTCTACCTCTGCAGCGACGAGAGCCGGGCCGTCACCGGGCAGGTGCTGGCGGTCGACGGCGGCTGGACCGTGACCTGAGCCCCGAACCAACCGACCCGACCCGAGGAGAGGACACGCCATGCCCGACCGCTGGACCGTCGAGACCATCACCGAGGAGAAGGTCGCCAAGACGATCGACCACTCGCTGCTCCGTCCCGAGCTCACCGTCGAGGAGGTGCTGGCCGGCTGCGAGCTGGCCGCGGCCTACGACGTGGCCTCGGTCTGCTGCCGGCCGCTCGACGTCGGCCGCGCCCGCGACGCCCTGGCCGGAAGCGCCGTGGCCGTCGGGACGGTCGTCGGCTTCCCCCACGGCGGCAGCACCACGGCCGTCAAGGCGGCCGAGGCGGCCCGGGCGCTCGACGACGGGGCCACCGAGCTGGACATGGTCCTGCCGATCGGCTGGCTGCGCTCGGGGGAGGACGCCTACGTCCACGACGACATCGCCGCCGTGGTGGCCGTGGCCCGCCCCCGCGGGGCCATCGTCAAGGTGATCCTGGAGAACGCCTACCTGACCGACGAGCAGAAGGTGCGGGGCTGCGAGCTGACCGAGAAGGCCGGGGCCGACTTCGTGAAGACCTCGACCGGCTACGCCCCCTCGGGCTCGACCATGGACGACCTCCGCCTGATGCGGGCCAGCGTGTCCGAGCGGGTCAAGGTCAAGGCGGCCGGCGGCATCCGCACCCTCGACCTGCTGATCGAGGGCCTCAACGCCGGCATGGACCGCTGCGGGGCCACGGCCACGGCCGCCATCATCGACGACCTGCGAGCGCGCCAGGGCTCGTGAGCCCCCGCTACCTCGGCATCGACGTCGGGGGGACGAACAGCAAGCTGGCGGTCGTGGAGGCCCACGACGGCGAGCCGCCCGCGTTGCTGGCCACGGCGGCGATCCCGACCGGCGTCGGCGACCCCGGCGAGGTCCTTGGCCGGCTGGCCGCGGCCGGGGCGCGGCTGGCGGCCGGGCACGGGCCGGTGGCGGCGGCCGGGGTCGGCGTCCCCGGGCTGTTCGACGAGGCGTCGGGGCGGGCCGTGTTCCTGCCCAACCTCCCGCCCGCCTGGGCCGGCCGCGAGGTCGCCGGGCCGCTGGCCGGCCGCCTCGGCGTCCCGGTGGCGCTGATCAACGACGCCCGCTCGTTCACCCTGGCGGAGAGCCGCATGGGCGCCGCCGCCGGCTGCTCGACGGTGATCTGCCTGACCCTCGGCACCGGGGTCGGCGGCGGGGTGGTGGTCGACGGCCGCCTCCGCTTCGGCCCCCACGGCCGCGCCGGCGAGCTCGGCCACCAGGTCATCGACCCGGCCGGCCCGCCGTGCGGCTGCGGCAACCGGGGCTGCGTCGAGGCCTTCGCGGCCGGGGCCGCCCTCAGCCGCCTCGGTGGCCGGCCCAGCCCGGAGGCGGTGTTCGCGGCCGCGGCCGCCGGCGACGAGCGGGCCCGGGCCGCGGTCGGGGCCGTGGCCGGCCGCCTGGCCGTCGGGATCGCCAACCTGGTCACGGTCCTGTGGCCCGAGCGGGTGGTCGTCGGCGGCGGGGTCGCGGCCGCCGGGGAGCAGCTCCTCGGCCCCCTCCGGCGGGCCGTGGCCGCCGCGTCGCCGCTGGTCGACCCGGCCGCCTACGAGATCGTGACGGCGGCCCTCGGCCCGTCCGCCGGCGCCATCGGGGCGGCGCTGTGGGCCCGCGAGCGTTGGGGGTCCGGGGGGCTCAAGGAGCGAAGCGGTAGCCCCCCGGAGGATCCGGCAGCTGAGCCTCGTCAGGGGTGGGTGTGAACCACGTCGATGACGTAGCGGTCGGCGGCGTACCGCGTCTCGGTGCGCTCGAACACGCGGCCGTGCTGGTCGAACAGGATCCGCAGCTCGACCAGGAGCGCCGCCTGGGGGGCCAGGTCGAGCAGCTCGGTCTCGCTCGCCCTGGCCAGCCGGGCCGCGATCGTCCCGGTGGCCCGGGTCGCCACCACCCCCAGCTCCTCGAGCATGCGGTGCAGCGACCCGCCGCCGAGGTCTTCGTCAAGGACGCCCCGCAGCTCGGGGATCAGGGCCGCGTCCTCGAGGGCCACCGGGACGCCGTCGGCCAGCCGGACGCGGGCGACCCGGACGACCTGGCTGTCCGGGGCCAGCCCGAGGTCGGCGGTCTCGGACCGGCGCGGCTCGTCCATGCCCGCGGCCAGCAGGCGGCTCGTCGCCTGCACCCCGCGCCGGTTCATCTCCTCGGTGAAGGACAGGAACACCCCCGGCCGCCGGTGCACCGGCCGGTGGGCGACGAAGGTGCCCTGCCCGCGCCGGCGCTCCACCAGCCCGTCGTTGGTCAGCTCGGCCAGGGCCTGCCGGACGGTCATCCGGCTGACCGAGAACCGCTCGCACAGCTCGGCCTCGCTGGGCAGCGGAGCCCCCGGGCTGGCCCCCTCGACGAGGCTGCGCAGGTACCGTTCAATCTCCCGGTAACGCGACTGTCCGGGCATCTGTGCTTTCGTTGACGGCACCATGGCTCCACGATATGGTCTCGATTATGTCTAGACAAGTGGGCTGGACACAGGCCGCCATCGCGCTGCTGGAGAAGCTCGACCAGACCCAAGGGGCCGAGCTCGACCACGCGGCGGCGATCTGCGCCGAGGCGATCGGCGATGGCGGCCTCGTCCACCTCTTCGGCACCGGCCACAGCCGCATGTCGGTCGAGGAGATGTTCCCCCGCTACGGGTCCTATCCCGGCTTCCACCCGATCGTCGAGCTGTCGACCACCTTCCACACCCAGGTCGTCGGGGCCAACGGACAGCGCCAGGCCATGTTCATCGAGCGGGTCGAGGGGCTGGCCGAGGTCATCCTGCGCAACTTCCACCTCGGCCCCCCGGACGCCATGGTGGTGTTCAGCGCCCGCGGTGTCACCGCCAACCCGATCGAGATGGCCATGGGCGCCCGCCGCCGCGGCCTGCCGGTGATCGCCGTGACCTCGGTGGCCGAGTCGCGGGCGGCCGCCCTCGGCCACTCGTCCGGCACCCGGCTGCTCGACCACGCCGACGTCGTCATCGACCTCGGCACCCCGGTCGGCGACGCCCTGGTCACCATCGACGGCCTGGCCACGCCGGTCGGGCCCGGGTCCAGCGTCACCGCCGTGGCCGTGGTGAACGAGATCAAGGTCCGGACCGCCGACCTGCTGGTGGCCCGGGGCGCCCTGCCGCCGGTGCTGACCAGCGGGTCGGTGGTCGGCGACGAGGAGTCGGCCCGTCTGTTCGACGCGGCCTACGACGAGCACGCGCGCCGCCTCGCGCACGTGCTCACCCGAGCAAGGGAGGACACTCCATGAGGCGATCCAGATGGATGCGGATGGGCATCCTGGTGGCCGCCCTGAGCATCGCGGCCACGGCCTGCGGTGGCGGGGACGACGGCGGCTCCGGCGGTGGGACCGGGGGCGGGCCGGCGAACAAGACCGACGACTTCGTCATCGGCGTCAGCAACACCCTGGCCGGCAACGGCTGGCGCGAGCAGATGATCTGCTCGGTCAAGGCCCAGGCCCTGGCCAGCGGCAAGGTCAGCAAGGTCATCGCCATCTCCAAGAACGGCGGCCCCAACGAGCAGATCCAGGACCTCCAGAACCTGATCTCCCAGGGCGCCGACGCCATCATCGTCAACCCGTCCGACCGGGAGAAGCTCAACCCGGTGATCCAGCAGGCCACCCAGAAGAAGATCGTGGTCGTGGCCGTCGACCAGGCCGTCACCGAGCCGACGGCCTATGTCGCCACCAATGACCAGGTCGCCTACGGCCGCCTGGGCGCCGAGTGGCTGGCCGAGCAGCTCGGCGGCAAGGGCAATGTCCTCTACATGCGCGGGATCGACGGCGTGCCGGCGGACGCCGACCGCGACAAGGGCTTCCAGGAGGTCATGGCCCAGAACCCGGACATCAAGACCAAGGAGGTCTTCACCGGCTGGGACTTCACCAAGGGCGGGGACATCGCCGTCCAGGAGCTCGGCTCCGGGAACTACGACGGCGTCTGGACCTCGGGCATCGACTACACCGTGGTCAACGCCTTCAAGACCGTGGACAAGCAGCCCGTCCCGGTCGTCGGGGCCGACAACAACGAGTTCATCCAGCAGCTGCTGGAGGGCTCGCCCGGCGCCGCCGTCACCAACCCGGCCGTCATCGGCGGGGTGGGCACGGCCATCGCCCTCGACGTGCTCTCCGGCAAGACGGTCGAGCGCGAGACCCTGCTGACCCCCGAGGTCTGGGACGCCGAGCAGGACAAGGCGACCCTTGAGGCCAACAGCTTCCCCGACCGCGAGGCCACCTTCAGCGCCGCCGTCTCGGTGAAGCCCTACACCACCTACACCAACGAGCAGCTGCTGGCCTGCAAGGGCCCGGGCGAGTAGCCGGCACCTGACCCTCCGATGACCGAACCCCTCCTGCAGGCGACCGCGGTGGCCAAGGCCTTCGGCCCCGTGGTCGCCCTGCGCGAGGTCGACCTGTCGGTGGCCCCGGGCGAGGTGCACGCCTTGCTCGGGGCCAACGGCGCCGGCAAGTCGACCCTGGTCAAGATCCTCACCGGCGTGCTCCACCACGACTCGGGGACCGTCGCCGTCAACGGCGCCCAGGTCGAGCTGCGCAGCCCCACCGAGGCCCGCGCGCGGGGCCTGGCCCCGGTCTACCAGGACCCGGCCATGATCGGCGACCTCACCGTCGAGCAGAACCTCCGGCTCACCGGGGCCGACCCGGCCAAGGTCCGCCACGAGCTGGCCGAGATGGACCTGGACGGCCTCGACCTGGACGAGCAGGTCCGCGACATCCCCCTGCCCTTCCTGCGCATGCTCGACCTGGCCCGGGCGCTGGCCTTCGATCCCCAGCTGCTGGTCCTCGACGAGATCACGGCGGCCCTGCCGCCCGACCTCTCCGACCGGGTGTTCGCCATCATGGCCCGCTGGAAGGAGCGCAACCGGTCGGTGCTGTTCATCTCCCACCGGCTGGCCGAGGTCCGCCAGCACTGCGACATGTGCACCGTCCTGCGCGACGGCCGCGACGTCGCCTCCTTCCACCCCGGCAGCGAGGGCGGCGAGTCCCAGATCGTCGCCGCCATGCTCGCCGAGGCCGGCGCCGGAGTCCGCGACGTCGCCCGGGAGCGGGCCGCCCGGGCCGAGGGGGAGCGGGCCCAGCGGCTGGTCGTGCGCGACCTCCTGATCGACCGGCAGGACGCCGGCGTCTCCTTCGAGGTCGCCGCCGGCGAGGTCCTGGGGCTGGCCGCCCTCGAGGGCCAGGGCCAGGACCGGCTGTTCGAGATCCTCTCCGGGAACGTCCGGGCCGCCGGCGGCGAGATCCTCGTCGACGGCCAGGCGCTGCGGGCCCGGCACCCCTACGACGCCATCCGGCGCGGGGTCGTCCTGGTGCCAAGCAACCGGCTCCTGGCCCTGCTGCCGCAGCGTCCCATCCGCGAGAACATCGCGATCCCGCTGTTCAACCGGCTCGGCCGCTGGGGGCCGATCAACGCCGGCCGGGAGCGGCGCCAGGTCCAGGACGCGGTCACGCGACTGTCGATCGACACCCGCGCCGCCGCCCAGGCGCGGCGCCTCTCGGGCGGCAACCAGCAGAAGCTGACCATCGGCCGCTGGCTGGCCGCCGGGTTCCGGACCCTGCTCCTGTTCGACCCGACCCGGGGCATCGACGTCGGCACCAAGCACCAGATCTACGACCTGATCCGCGAGCTGGCCGACGGCGGCGCGGCCATCGTCATGTTCACCAGCGAGCTGCGCGAGATCGCGCTCGTCTGCGACCGCGCGGCCGTCCTCCACAACGGGGCCATCGTGGCCGAGATGCCGCCGACGGCCAGCGAGTCCGACCTGCTCACGGCCGCCCACGGCCTGGAGGTGACGGCGGTATGAGCAGCGCCCCACCGGCGGCCACGGCCACCCCGCTGCCGCAGCCCAGCAGCCGGGCCACCCGGTTCCGGCGGCGGCAGGGCTGGGTGGTCGGGGTGGCGCTGCTGTTCGGCGCCCTGGTCTTCTGGCGCTACAGCCAGATCCCGGCGTTCGGCCCCTTCGAGATCCGCGGCATCGTCGCCGGCACCCTGACCCTGGCCCTGCTGGCCATGGCCCAGTCGGTGATCGTCATCTCGGGCGGGATCGACCTGTCCGTCGGGGCCATGATGGTGCTGGCCAACTGCATCGCCGCCCGCCTGATGCTGGACCAGGACCTCGGCCCGGTGATCCTGATCGCCCTGCTGGTGATCGCCGTCGCCATGGTCCTGTCCGGCCTGATCGGCGCCGCCGCGGTCGTCTCCGGGGTCCCGGACATCGTGGTCACGCTGGCGGCCAGCTTCGTCCTCAGCGGGCTGGCCCTGATCGTGCTCGACAGCCCCGGCGGCGGCACCCATCCCCGCTTCCAGGAGCTGCTGGTCGGCGGGTTCGACGAGCCCCTGCCGGCGACGCTGCTGCTGGTCGCCGTCCTCGGCCTGGTCTGGCTGCCGTTCAAGCGCAGCCGCCTCGGCATCGCCACCTACGCCGTCGGCAGCGACCGGGCCGCCGCCTTCCTGTCCGGCGTCAGGGTCGGCCGCACCCGGGTGATCGCCTACGTCATGGCCGGCTTCTTCTCCGGCCTGGCCGGCGTGGTCACCACCGCCTTCACCGGCAGCGGCGAGCCGCGGGCCTCCATCGGGGCCACGGCGACGCTGACCAGCGTGGCCGCGGTGGTGCTGGGCGGCGTCGCCCTGCTCGGCGGGTCGGGCACCCTGCTCGGGCCCGTGCTGGCCGCGTTCTGCCTGGCCCTGATCCCGGCGCTGATGCTCGGCCTGGGCTGGGACCCCAACTACGCCGAGGTCGCCCGGGGCATCATCATCATCGTCGTGGTCATGATCGGCGGCCTCGTCCAGATCCCGCGGAGGTCGCGGTGAGCGCGGCCACCGCCGACCCGGCCATCACCCAGTGGCGCCAGGCGCTGGTCGACCGCCCGGCCATCGTCCTCGGCGGCGTCCTGGTGGTCCTGTACGTCGTCACCGGGCTGGTCGCCGAGGGCATGTTCAGCGCCAACGGCATCCGCTCGACCCTGCTGCTCGCCTGCCCGCTGGCCATCCTGGCCGCCAGCCAGACGCTGTGCATGCTGACCGGCGGCATCGACCTGTCAACGGTCATGACGGCCAACTTCGCCGCCTACGTCGCCGCCAACCAGAGCGGGCAGGGGCCGCTGGTCGCGCTCGGCCTGGCCATGCTGGTCGGCCTGGCCGTCGGGCTGGTGAACGGGATCGGGGTCGGGGTCTTCAAGGTCAACCCGCTGATCATGACCCTCGGCATGGCCAGCGTGCTGCTCGGCGTCGTCACCGTCGGCCTGGTCGGCGACGGGTTCCTGTCCGGGTCGACCCGGCTCCTGCCGGTCGTCACCGACGTCGCCTCCGGGACCCTGTTCGGCCCCCTCCCCAGGAACCTCCTCGTCTGGGCGCTGGTGGCCGCCGCCCTGATCTTCGGCCTGTCCCGGACCGGGCTCGGGCGCACCATCTACGCGGTCGGGGACAACCCCGTCGCCTGCCGCCTCGCCGGGGTCCGGATCTGGCAGGTCCTGCTGGCCGTGTACGTGATGTCGGCCCTGCTGGCCGCCCTCGCCGGGCTGCTGTTCTCGGGCATCAGCGGCTCCGTCGGCCCCGACCAGACCAACGCCTACCTGCTGCCGTCGGTGGCGGCGGCGGTCATCGGCGGCACCTCGATCCTCGGCGGGGTCGGCGGCTACACCGGCACCATCCTCGGCGCGCTGATCCTGACCGTCCTGAACCGGCTGCTGCTGACCCTGGACACGACCGAGGCGTTCCGCCAGATCCTCTACGGGCTGATCGTCCTCGCCCTGGCCTGGGTGTACGTGCGGGTCACGGGCCAGCGGGGGACCTGATGAGCCAGGTCGCCGGCACCCGGGTCGGCATCGTCGGCACCGGCTGGATGGCCGCGACCCACACCGAGGCGCTGCGGCGGCTCGGGGTCGACGTGGCCGGGGTGGCCGGCCGCAGCCCGGCCCGGGCCCAGGAGGTGGCCGACCGCCTCGGCCTGGCCACCGCCTACGACTCGGTCGAGGCCCTGGTCAAGGACGACTCGCTGGCCGCGGTGCACGTGACCAGCCCCAACGACGTCCACGCCGAGCAGGCGGCGGCCGCCCTGCGAGCCGGCCGCCACGTCGTCTGCGAGAAGCCGCTGGGCGTCTCGGCGGGGGAGACCGCCGCCCTGGCCGAGCTGGCCGCCGGCAGCGGCCTGGTCAACGCCGTCTGCTTCAACCTGCGCTTCTCCCCCCACAACCACAACGCCGCCGGCATGGTCCGCGACGGCGCCCTCGGCGAGCCGCGCTATGTGACCGGCGCCTACCACCAGGACTGGCTGCTGGAGGAGACCGACTGGAACTGGCGGCTGGTCGCCGAGCGCCAGGGCCACCTCCGGGCCGTGGCCGACATCGGCTCGCACTGGCTGGACCTGGTCAGCTTCGTCAGCGGCCGGCGCGTGGTCGAGGTCCTGGCCGACCTGCACACCTTCGTGCCCGAGCGCAACCATCCCCTCGAGGAGGTCGGGACCTTCGCCGGCCACACCGTGGCCAGCGACGCCGAGCGGGTGCGCGAGCGCATGACCAGCGACGACGCCGCCGGCATGCTGCTGCGGTTCGAGGGCGGCATGCGCGGGGTGTGCTCGGTCAGCCAGGTGTCGGCCGGCCGCAAGAACCGCCTCACCTGGGAGCTGAGCTGCTCGGAGCGGTCGGTGGCCTGGGTCTCGGAGGAGCCGGAGTACCTGTGGGTCGGGCACCGCGACCGGCCGAACGAGACGGCCGGCAAGGACCCGTCGCTGATGACCGCCATGGGCGCCGCCGTCACCGGCTACCCGGCCGGCCACGTCGAGGGCTACCCGGACACCTTCCGGGGGCTGTTCGCCGCCGTCTACGCCGACGTCGCCGCCGGCCGGCCGTCGGCCGCGCCCGCCTACCCGACGTTCGCCGACGGCCACGACGTCATGCTGGTCTGCGACGCCGTGGTCGAGTCAGCCAGGTCCCGGACCTGGGCGCCAGTCAGGAGGAGCGCACCATGAAGCTCGGACTGCTCACCGCCGCCTTCCCCGACACCCCCCTCACCGACGTGGCCGACTGGGCCGCCGCCAACGGCTTCTCGGCCCTGGAGGTGGCCTGCTGGCCGCGGGGCGACGGCGCCGCCCGCCGCTACGCCGGCGTGTCCCACATCGACGTGGCCGGCCTGTCCGACGGCGAGGCCAAGGAGCTGGTCGAGGACCTGGCCGGCCGGGGCATCGAGATCAGCGGGCTCGGCTTCTACCCCAACCCGCTGCATCCCGACCGCAGCGTCCGCGAGGACGCCCTGGCCCACCTGCGCGTCCTGATCGCCGGGGCGGCCAGGATGGGGGTCCCGGTGGTCAACACCTTCGTCGGGGCCGACGCGGCCCGGCCGCTGCGCGAGAACATCGAGGCCGCCCGGGGGTTCCTGCCCGACCTGGTCGCCTACGCCCGCGACCACGGGGTCAAGCTGGCCATCGAGAACTGCCCCATGATCTTCAGCCAGGACGAGTGGCCGGGCGGCCACAACCTGTTCTACGCCCCCGCCACCTGGCGCGAGATCTTCGGCTGGTTCGACGACGACACCCTCGGGCTCAACCTCGACCCCTCCCACCTGGTCTGGCAGATGATCGACATCGAGCGGGTGGTGCGCGAGTTCGGCTCGCGGCTGCACCACGTGCACGCCAAGGACCTCGAGATCGACCGCGAGGGCCTGTACGAGCGGGGCATCATGTCGGCCGGGATCGGTTGGCAGGTCCCGCGCCTGCCCGGCCTTGGCGAGGTCCGCTGGGACCGGTTCGTGTCGGCCCTGTACCGGGTCGGCTACGACGGCTGCGTGGTCATCGAGCACGAGGACCGCGACTTCGAGGGCAGCGACGAGAAGGTCAAGGCCGGGTTCCTGCTGGCCCGCAACGCGGTCGCGCCCTACGTGGTCTGACCGCGCACGCGGTCGACGAACGCGCCGGTGGCCGGGTCCTTCAGGATCAGCTTGCGGCGGCCGTCGGGCAGGTGCTCCTCCTTGATGACGACCAGCCCGTCCTCGGTCCGCTCGGGCCGGGACACGCGCGGGGTCTGCCCGCCGCGCCACTCCAGCTCCACCGGCGCCCAGGCGCGGGCCTCGGCCGAGCGGTAGCAGGCGTCCATGATGGCGTTGACCACGTAGCCGTCGTACAGGGTCTCGACCGGCGCCCGGCCGGCCTCCATGGCGTCGAACATGTCGGTGAACATGTCGACGTAGCCCAGCTCGACCACCTCGTCGCCCACCGGGAACTGCCAGCCCGCCTCCGCCTCGGCCTTCTCGGCCACGTAGCCGCCCTCGCCCGAGGTGAACATCTCGAAGCCGGTCCGCAGGAAGTGGTTCAGCCAGATCGTCCCCTCGGTCCCGGCGACCTCGTCGCGCAGGTCCATGCCGCCGCGGAAGGTCCAGCTGACCTCGAACTGGCCGATGGCGCCGCTCTCGAAGCGGATCAGGGCGATCGCGTTGTCCTCGGCCGCGATGGGGTGGACCAGGGTGTCCTTCCAGCACATCACCTCGACGGGCCGGTTCCCCTTGCCCACGAACGAGCGCACGATCTCGATGCAGTGGCAGCCGAGGTCGACGATGGCCCCGCCCCCGGCCTGCCCGGCGTCCCAGAACCAGGCGCTGTGCGGCCCCGGATGGGTCTCCCGGCTCCGCACCCAGAGCACGTCGCCGATGGCCCCCGACCGGGTCGAGGCGATGGCCTTGAGCGTCTTCGGCGTGTAGACGAGGTCCTCCAGGTAGCCGCCGAACACACCGGCCCCCTCCACCACCTCCAGGATCCGCCGCGCCTCGTCGGCGCTGCGGGCCAGCGGCTTGGTCACCAGCACCGCCTTGCCGGCCGCGGCCGCGGCCTCGACCGCCTCCAGGTGCATGTGGTTGGGCAGCCCGACCACCACCGTGTCGACGTCCGGGTGCTTCACCGCCTCCTCGACGCTGGTCGTGGACGCCGGGACCCCCCACCGCTCCCGGAACGCCGCCCCCCGCTCCTCCGACCGCGAGTAGACGACCTGCACCCGGTCACGGCCCCGCTGGCCGTGCAGCGTCATCGTGTAGAAGTCGCCGATCAGGCCGGTACCCAGCATGGCGACCCCGTGTGCCGTCGGCATGAAGCGCCCCTCGCTCTCGACTGCCTACATGTCTAGACATTCAACCATGGATGGGCTCCGATAAGGTACGGTCGATGCCCTTGCCATGATCCAGGAGGTCCGTGCCATGCAGGTCCGCAACCTCATGAGGAGCCCGGCGGTC
>Ga0081538_10005426_pt1 | contig 11450 bp, 11 predicted proteins | sample TabmetS5T2R1_FD_71022 | JGI IMG/M metagenome (GOLD analysis project Ga0081538, IMG submission 71022) | Tabebuia heterophylla rhizosphere microbial communities from the University of Puerto Rico - S5T2R1 | ecosystem: Host-associated > Plants > Roots > Rhizosphere ... | reverse complement strand
CACGGCAGAAATCCCTCCGATTCCTGCCGGAACTACCCAAGGGTCGCAACTCACCCTCCGTGCCACAAGCGGCTGTGAGCAATCGCAGCGTGGTTGGCTGCTCCACCGGAAGGTTGGCAGGCTTGGCACGCCCCGCCTCCCTTCCGCCCAACTCCGTGCTATGTTCGGCCCGACTCCATCGCTCATGTGCAGGACCCGTCCATGGCTTGCCGCCTCTACCGCCTCGCCTTCTTGCTGCTCGCCGGTCTGTTCGGTTTGGCCGGCGGCCAGGCCCAGGCCCACCCCCATGTCTGGGTCACGGTGAAGAGCGAGGTGGTCTATGCCCCCGACGGATCGGTCACCGGCGTGCAGCACGCCTGGACGTTCGACGACATGTTCTCGGCCTTCGCGACGCAAGGGATCGAGAGCAAGAAGAAGGGCGTGTTCACGCGGCAGGAGCTTGCCCCGCTGGCCGAGGTCAACGTGACCTCGCTCAAGGAGTTCGACTTCTTCACCAACGCCAAGGCGGACGGCAAGAAGACGACGTTCAACGACCCGGTGGATTATTACCTCGAGTACAGGGACAACGTGTTGACGCTGAACTTCACCCTGCCGCTCAAGGCGCCGGTGAAGGCGAAGAGCCTGCAGCTCGACATCTACGATCCGACCTATTTCGTCGATTTCGCGTTCGTCGAGAAGGATCCGGTCGCGCTCAAGGGCGCGCCGGCGGCCTGCAAGCTCGCGGTGGCGCGGCCGAACGATCCCGCCGCCCAGGGGCGTCAGGTCGGCGAGAGCTTCTTCAACTCGCTCACCTCGTCCAGCAATTACGGTGCCCAGTTCGCCAACAAGATCTCGGTGACATGTCCGTGATGCCGCCGCGCCGGGAGCGCGTCAGGCGTGAGGAGCGCGTCAGGCGCCGGGAGCGCGCCAGCATCGTCATTCTTGCCGCCATGGTGGCCGCCTTCGTCCTTGCGGCGGCGCTCGTCGACGTCGCTCTCGCCCAGACCTCTCCGTTCGGCGTCGGCCGTCCGCCAGCGGCATCGCCGCCGCCTGCCCCCGAAGGCATCGTCGGCTGGATCCTGACGAAGCAGGCGGAATTTTATCGCGGCCTCTCCGCCCTCATCCGCGCCGCCAAGGCCGATGGCAGCGCGGTGTGGGCCCTGCTCGGGCTCTCCTTCCTTTACGGCGTGTTCCATGCCATCGGCCCCGGTCACGGCAAGGCGGTGATCTCGTCCTACGTGGTTGCCAACGAGGAGACGTGGCGCCGGGGCGTGGTGCTCTCCTTTGCCTCGGCGCTACTGCAGGCGCTGGTGGCGGTCGTGATCGTCGGCGTGGCCGCGGCCCTGCTCAATGCCACCGCCAAGACGATGGGCGATGCCGTGCGCTGGATCGAGATCGCCAGTTACGGGCTGATCGCCGTCATCGGGGCGCGGCTGTTGTGGGTGAAGGGCCGGGGATTCCTGTCGGCGCTGCACGCGCTGACGTCGCCGCGGCCAATGCTCGCGGCCGCCGGCGATGTGGTCGTGCCGGTGCATGCTCATCACCACGGTGGCGATCACCATCGCGACGGGCACGATCACGTCCACCACGCGTCGTGCGGCCACACGCACGGGGCGGAGCCCAAGGACTTGTCCGGTCCGGGCGGCTGGCAGCGCGGCCTGGCGGCGATCGTTGCGGTGGGCTTGCGGCCGTGCTCCGGGGCGATCCTGGTGCTGGTGTTCGCGCTGGCGCAGGGGCTGTTCTGGGCCGGCGTCGTCTCCACCTTCGTCATGGGCCTCGGCACCGGCATCACCGTGGCCGTGATCGCGACGCTCGCCGTCGGCGCCAAGGCGCTGGCAGCAAGATTCGCCGGCACGCGCGGCGGCTACGGCGAACTCACCTTGCGCGGCATCGAGGTCGGCGCCGCCGCCCTCGTGCTCGCCTTCGGCCTCCTCCTGCTCATGGGCTACATGGCGAGCGAGCGGATGTTCGCGGTGTGAGCCAGCGCGTCCCTTAACCGAAATCCTCCGGCGCAAGCTCGATCGGCACCCCATGCGGCGTGCGGTCGGCGGCGCGGTCCCAGGCATCGTGATAGCGCGTCAAGGCGTCCGGGGTGGTGATCCCTTTCTCGGTGACCATGCGCTCGAGCGCGGCGAGCCAGTGGAGGTAATAGGTCTGGCCGGTATCGGGATCGCCTGCTTCGTGCGCGCGCTTGATCTCGGCCGCCAGCGTCGCCGCCCATTCGGCCCAGGTGAACAGGCCGCGGGCGTGCAGCGCCAGCGCCATGGCGAAGGCTTGCGCCTCCCACGGCGCGCGGAACACCGGGCCTTCCTCGTCACGAGGAATGCTCGGCACCGCGTCGGCGGCGCGGCGCGCGGCTGCACTGTCGATGGCCGTCATGCCGCCTCGAGATACGGCTCGAACGCTTCAATCGACACCTTCACGGTCGAGTCGGAACCTTCGCCCCACAGATCGCGGCCGTCGAACACCACCGTATAGAGCCATTGCGGGTTCTCGCCGGCGCCGGTCGCCACCGTGTCGGGGAACACGTGGCAGCCCTGTATGCGCTCGATCACGCCGACATGACCGCGCACGTAGCGCGGCAGCCGCGTGTGCGTGATGGGGTGGATGTTCTTCGCGCGCACGCGCGCCCCGATGACAAAGCGCGCGGGCGCCGTCGCCACCCGGCCATATTTCCCCCGCGTCAGGGCGGCGCCGATGTCGGCTGCCGTCATCTTGCGCTGCAGCGGTGTTGCGGGATGCAGTGCGCGACCGGCGGCAAGCTCGTCGGCACCGACCAGGCCCTTGCCGATTAGATTCTGTTCCATCCCCAGCGCCCACCGCTTGTAATAGGAGACGCCGAGATAGACGTGCGCCGGCAGGCCCTCCTGCGCGGCGCGCGACATGTCGATGTTCCAGGCGCCGGTGTAGCTCATGGCGCGCTGCATCGCGAGCACGCGCCCTTCCCAGGCAGCGTGGAACACGGGCTCGTTCGGCTCCGGCTCGACTTTCCCGAAGCCGTGCATGCCACCCATGTCGTGCACGCCGTTCATGCCGTGGCCTCGTCGGCACGTTTCGGCAACCCGGTGCCGATCATGGAGTTGCGCGTGACCAGCGCGGCGAGCCGTTCCTCGCTCCAGCCGTCGGTGCCGTCGGGGCGCATCGGCAGCACCATGAAGCGGGTCTCGGCGGTCGAGTCCCAGACCCGGATCTCGGTGTCGGCCGGCAACGTCACGCCGAAGTCGGCGAGCACGCCGCGCGGGTCGGACACCGCGCGCGAGCGGTAGGGCGCCGACTTGTACCAGACGGGCGGCAGGCCGAGCACCTCCCACGGATAACAGGAGCACAGCGTGCAGACGATCATGTTGTGGCGCCTGGGCGTATTCTCCACCGCGATCAGGTGATCGCCCACCCGGCTCACGTGACCGAGCTCGGCCACCGCCCGGGTCGCGTCGTCGAGCAGCCGCTGCTTGAAACCCGGATCGACCCACGCCTTGGCGACGGCGCGCGCCCCGTTGTGCGGGCCGATCTTGGTCTCGTACGCCTCGATGATGAGGTCGAGCGCGGCGGGATCGATATAGCCCTTCTCGGTGAGGATGGTCTCGAGCGCACGCACGCGCAGCTGCATTTCGCTGAGCTCGGAGCCGTGCCCGTGATCGTGTTCGTGGTCCGACATTGGGGTAATGTAGCGAGCGCGTGGCGGGCGAACAACGTCGTTTGAGAGGCTTGAATGGCGCAGATGAAGGCGGCGGACCTGTTCAACCTCGCGGGCCAGGTGGCGCTGGTGACCGGGGCCTCGAGCGGACTCGGCCACCGCTTCGCCCAGGTGCTGGCCGCCAACGGGGCCGCGGTCGTGCTGGTCGCGCGCCGCGCCGAGCGTCTCGCCGAGCTCAAGATGCTGATCGACTACGAGGGCGGACGCGCGATGGCGTTGGAGGGCGACGTGCTCGACCGCGCCGCCATGATGCTGGCGTTCGATGCCGCCGAGCAGGCGTTCGGAACCGTCACGATCCTGGTCAACAATGCCGGCATCGCCCATCGCGGCCGCGCGGTGGAGATGACTGAGGCGGAATGGCGGCGCGTGCTGGCCACCGACCTCGACGCGGTATTCTTCTGGGCGCAGGAGGCCGCGCGCCGGATGCTCGCGGCGAACAAGCGCGGCTCCATCGTCAACATCGCCTCGATCCTCGGCTTCGCCGTGTCGAAGGGAACCGTCGCCTACGCCACCGCCAAGGCCGGGGTGATTCAACTGACCAAGGCGCTGGCGCTCGAGCTCGCGTTCAGGGGCGTGCGCGTCAACGCCATCGCGCCCGGCTACATCAAGACCGAGCTCAACCGCGAATACCTCGAAGGGGAGGGTGCCAAGATGACGCGCGACATTCCGGCCGGCCGGTTTGGCGAGGAGCGCGATCTCGACGGCACCCTCCTGCTGCTCGTCTCCGAGGCCGGGAGTTATATCGCGGGCACGACCATCGTGGTGGACGGCGGACACATGCTGGCCCTGCGCGGCACGTAGCCTCGCTGCGCTAATCTCGCGCGGCAGTTCATGTCGGTTGTGGCTGGCGCGTGGAGAGGTGACAATGTCGATCCTCACGTGGCACGACAGGCAAGGCCCGCCATGGATTTCACGCTGCCGCCCGAGATCGAGGACATCCGCCAGCGCACGCGCGCCTTCGTCGAGGAGCACGTGCTGCCGCTGGAATCCGACCCGGCGAATTTCTCCGAGCACGAAAACATCCCGCTCGAGCGGCTCGCGCCGGTGCAGGCGAAGGCCAAGGCGGCCGGCCTGTGGGCGCCGCAGTCGCCCAGGGAGTTCGGCGGCATGGCGCTCCCGATCGTCGCCTGGACGGTGATGTACGAGGAGGCGTCGCGCTCGATTTTCGGTCCGCTCGCCCTCAATTGCATGGCGCCGGACGACGGCAACATGAATCTGCTCAGCCGGATCGGCACGCCGGCGCAGAAGGAGAAGTGGCTGCGGCCCATCGTCGAGGGGCGCGTGAAATCCTCCTTCGCCATGACCGAGCCCGCTCCCGGCGGCGGCTCCGATCCTGCCATGATCATGACGCGCGCCGAGCGCCAGGGCGGCAAATGGGTGATCCGCGGGCGCAAGTGGTTCATCACTGGCGCCGACGAGGCCAGGCATTTCATCCTCGTGGCGCGCACGTCGGACGACAAGCGCCGCGGGCTCACCGCCTTCCTCTATCACCGCGACCAGCCGGGCTGGCGCATCCTGCGGCGCATCGCCATCATGGGACCGGAGGAGCACGGCGGACATTGCGAGCTCGAATTCGACGGCCTGGAAGTGGCGGACGAGGACGTGCTGCTCAATGTCGGCGACGGTTTGAGGGTGACGCAAATCCGGCTGGGGCCGGCGCGGCTCACCCATTGCATGCGCTGGCTCGGCTGGTCCAAGCGCTGCGTCGAGATCGCGCAGGACTACGTGTCGCGGCGCGAGGGATTCGGCGTCAAGCTCGCCGACCGCGAGAGCGTGCAGATCAAGCTCGGGCAGGTGGCGCACCAGATCCAGATCGGCCGGCTGTTGACGATGCACGCGGCGTGGAAGCTCGACCAGGGCGATCGCGCGCGCAAGGAAGTCTCCATGGCCAAGGTGCAGGTCGCCGATACGCTGCACCAGGCGGCCGACGTCGCCATCCAGCTCAACGGCGCGCGCGGCTATTCCAAGGACACGATCCTCGAATGGATTTATCGCGCGGCGCGCGCCGCCCGCCTGGTCGACGGCGCCTCGGAAGTGCACAACATGGTGCTCGCGCGCTTCGTGCGCGAGGAAGGCCGCGACTTCTGGAGCTGGAGCGCCGGCAATAGGGTCTGACCGCCCACGCGTCCTTTCACTCGTGAAGTCATCCGCATGAAGGAGCAAGGCATGCCGGCATATTGGTTGGCGCGCGCGAAGATCATCGACCCCGTCAAATACAAAAATGCAACGACGCCGCGCGGGCGATCTGGCACAAGTATCCGCGCAACGTGCTGGCGCACGGCGGCCGCTATGAGGTGCTCGAAGGCGAGACCATCTACCAGCGTTCGTGGTGCAGGAGTTTGCGAGTTTCGACGCCGCGAAGGCCTGTTTCTACTCGCCCGAATACCAGGCTGCGGCAAGATTCCGGCGCGATGCCGGCAACATCAATGAGGTGGTGCTGGTGGAGGGCGTGACCGAGCCCCAATAGCCATCCGCACTCCCTACGGCGGTCAGCTCCGGTAGCTCGGATCGATGCGGTCGAGCATCCGCAGGTAGGCGGGCCAGTCGGCCGAGCCGCGGCCGCTGTCGTGCTTCTCGTACTGCTTGGCGGTCTTCTCGCAGACCGGCGGCGGTATCTCGATCAGCTCGTCCCCGCTCGCCGCCATCTTGAGCTGAATGTTCGCCGCCTCGAGCAGATATTTCATCAGCACGAAGGATTCGCGCACCGTCTTTCCCACCGTCAGCAGGCCGTGATTGTGCATGATGAGGGCGCGGTTCGCCCCGAGCGCGGCATTGATGCGCGCGCGCTCCGCGAAATCCTCGGTGATGCCTTCGTACGGATGATAGCCCACCCGGTTGTAGAACCGAATGGCCGGCTGCGAGACCATGCGCAGCCCGCCCTTGAGCCCCGCCAGCGCCATTCCGAGCTCGGTGTGCACGTGGATGGCGCAGTTGACGTCCGCGCGGGCGGACAGCACTCCGCCATGCAAGGTGAAGCCGGGGCGGTTCACGCCGGCGGACTCGTCGAGGTCGTCATCCATGCTGACCTTCACGAGGTTCGATGCCGTGACCTCGGTATAGAGAAGCTCGTGACGCTTGATGAGGAATTTGCGCTCCTCGCCCGGCACGCGCAGCGAGCTGTGATTGTAGATGACGTCGTCCCAGCCGTAGTGCGCGATCAGGCGATAGGCCGCCGCGAGGTCGATCCGCGCCTGCCATTCCTCGGCGGAAACGCCGGCCGGCGTGACGATCGATAGGGGCATGTTCATGGCAGGGTCTCCTCGTGGCGGGAGCAAATGATAGCACCGGCGGCGGCGCCGCGCAGTCCCGACGCGGCAGCAAGGCGGCCGTCGCGCAACGCAGATGCCGGCAACCGCAGAGAAGGTCTGGCGCGCGATCACCGCCGCGAAGCACGTACGCCGTAGAAAGCCCCTACGGCGCCACTACCCCGCCTCCGGCGCCACATCCGTGTGCAGCGGCTTTTCCTTCAGGACCAGGATACAGAGAAGGGAAACCGATAGGCACGCCGCCGCCACCAGGAAAACCCGGGTGAATCCTTCGTGGCTTCCGAGCGTGGGATGCGTCGCAACGAGCCCGCCCGCGTCGACCGGGACGTTGCCCAGCACGATCGCGCCGAACACCGCCACCACCATCGTGGCGAACAGGTTGCGGCAAAAGTTCATCGTGCCGACCGCGGTGCCAAACTGGTGGATCGCAACCGAGTTCTGCAGCACCACGGTGGACAGCGGAGCCAGCGGCCCGAACCCGATTCCGATCAACGCCACCAGAATCTCGAAGCCCACGAGGCTCACGCGATCCCCCTGCCACGCCAGCGCGCTCACAGCCGCGATCGCGATCACCAGCCCGATCATCGGCACGGTCTTGTAGTGTTGGACGCGGCCGAGCAACTGGCCGGCGGCGCCGGCGCTGAGGTTCAACGTCCCCATCAGCACCATGAGACTCAGGCCCGCGCTGGTGGCCGAGGCGCCGACCGCGCTCTGCAGGAACATGGGCAGGAAGATGTTAAGGCCGATGATGGAGCCCCAGCCGACGGCATTGGCGACGATCGCCAGACGCGCCTCCGCGTTGGCCAGGATCGCGATCGGGATGAGCGGCTCGGGCGCGGTCATCAGCCGCGTGATGAAACCGCCGCCAAGCGCCAGCGCCAGCCCCAGCAAGCCGAGGATGGGCAGCGAGGTCCAGGCCAGCCGCACGCCGGCGAAATTAAGCGCCAGCATGAAGCACACGCTCGCCGCCATGATCAGAGCTGCGCCGACAACATCGAGCCGATGCGGGCGCTCATGGCGCGGCAGGCGGCGCAGCAGCGTCGCGGTGAGGACGAGCGCCGTGAGCCCGAGCGGCATGTTCATCCAGAAAATCACCGACCAATGCAGGTGGTCGGCAATGAATCCGCCGAGCGCCGGCCCGCATGCGCCGGCCGTCATGTAGGTGGCGGCGAAATAGGCGTAGTAGCGGCCGCGATCCCTGGGAGCGGCGATGTCGCCCAGCACCACCATAGCCAGCGAGGTCAGGCCGCCGCCGCCAAATCCGTGCATGATGCGGCCGAGAATGAGTACGATCATGTCGGTAGCGAGCGCGCAGATGAGCGAGCCCGCCATATAGATCGAGATTGCAACCGCAAGCGTGAACCTGCGCCCGCGAATGTCGCTGATCTTGCCGTAGAGCGGCGTGACTGCCGTCGATGCGATCAGATAGGCGGTGATCAGCCACGGCAGCGCGTGAATTTTGCCCAGCTCGCGGCCGATGGTCGGCAGCGCGCTGGCTAGAATGGTCGTATCCACCGACCCCATGAAGACCGGGAGCAGAACGCCGCACACGATCGCGCGGGCTTCATGGTGGGCAAGCTGCCTCGTCTCGCTGCGCGCGACGGTTGCATCCATCGGCGGTCAAGTTCCCTTTCGTGAGACGCTGGTTTGCGCGGCGCCGTATCGCCCCTGCGAGCCGTCGATCGGTGTGTAGACGAGTTGGGCGCGCACGACCAGATGCGCCGCGCGCATCAAGCCCATGCAGGCGGTGCCGCGGACGCGCGGCAGCGCCTGCGCGTCCGTCACGCACGCGACCCGCCGCTCTTGCCGCGGCCGCTCCGCCCCTCCTGGCGCGACGGCACCTTCACCAGCGCCTTGCCGTCGAGCACGACCTCATCTGCCACGCGGCAGGTGCAGGTCAGCCGCGCACGCCGGCGCTCGGGGATGAGGTCCGTCACCGTTACGCTTACCTCCACGGTGTCGCCGATCCGCACTGGCGCGCGGAAATTGAGCGTCTGCGAAATGTACACGGCGCCCGGCCCCGGCAGGCGGGTGCCCAACACCGCCGAGATGAGGCTCGCAGTGTACAGGCCGTGCGCGATCCGTGTTCCGAACCGCGTCTTGGCGGCGAAATGCTCGGACAGGTGGATCGGATTGCGATCGCCGGTGACCTCGGCGAAACCCACGACGTCGGACGACGAAATGGTCTTCGCCAGCCGCTCGGTCATGCCGACCGAGAGGTCCTCGAAGTAAAGTGTGCGCAGTTCCAGAATCATGAAAGCGACCTTGCCGGCAGGCCATGGAGACGTCGGACCCGTTGATATCTACCTCTATCGCGTGTCCGCGGGCCTGTCTCCGGATCTGTACTGCGTCATCGGATACGCGGAACCGAACGCCCCGCGTGGCATTGCCACGATCGGTACCACGTACGGCCGGCAAATGGAGCCTCCGATGAGCCAGGACGACGATGACGAAGATGGCGAGGATCGCAAGCGGCGCTATCTGCTGAGACGGTTCCGGCAGGCCGGCTCGCAATTCTGGCGCGGCGACGCAAGACGCGCCGCGTGGTTTCTCGTCATCAGCCTGCTCGCCACCATCGCGGTGCAGCTCATCATTCAGTACCAGCTCACGGTGTGGAACCGGGTGACGTTCGACGCGCTGGAGAGCCGGAACAGCGAGGCCGTTCTGTTCCAGGCGCTGATCTTTCCGGTGCTGGCGGTGGCCAGCGTGTCGTCGTGGGTCGTGCTCGTCTATCTGCGCATGACGACGCAGAGGCGCTGGCGCCGCTGGCTGAGCGGTCACCTGATCGATCGCTGGCTTTCCAACGGGCGTTACTATCAGCTCAACCTGGTCAAGGGCGACCACGGGAATCCGGAATACCGGATCGCCGAAGACCTGCGACTGGCGACCGACTCTCCCGTCGAGTTTGTCGTCGGCATCGTCTCGGCGGCGCTGTCGGCGGCAACCTTCATCGTGGTGCTGTGGACCATCGGCGGCTCGCTGACGGTGCCGCTCGGCGGGACGGCGGTCACCATTCCGGGCTTTCTCGTCGTCGGCGCGATCATCTATGCGGTCATCGCCAGCGGGTCGATGGTGCTGATCGCCCGGCGCTTCGTTCCGGTCGCGGAGGCCAAGAACCAGGCCGAAGCGGAGTATCGCTATTTACTTACCAGGGTGCGAGAGAACGGCGAAAGCATCGCGCTGATCCGGGGCGAGCCCGAGGAGCGGGCCGGTCTCGACGAGGCGCTGCACAAGGTTCTGCGTCGCTGGCGTGCCGTGTGCTTCCAGACCATGCGCACCACCGTCGTCTATCAGGGAAGTGGCATCCTGGCGCCGGTCGTGCCGGTCATTCTCTCGGCGCCGAAATTCCTCGACGGCTCGATGTCGCTCGGTCAGGTCATGCAAGCGGCCTCCGCCTTCGTGATCGTGCAGCAGGCCTTCAGTTGGCTGGTCGACAACTACCCGAAGTTCGCCGACTGGACCGCCTCGGCGCGCCGCGTCGCGTCGCTGCTCGTGTCGCTCGACAATCTGGACCGCGCCGAGGAGCTCGGCGTCGGCCACATCGAGCACGGCGAGTGCGAAGGCGTCGCGTTGCGACTGACCGATCTCTCGGTCACGCTCGACGACGGCACGATGGTCGTCAACGAGGCCGAGGTTTGCATCCCTCCCGGCGAGAAGGTTCTCGTCGTCGGCGAATCGGGCACGGGAAAAAGCTCGCTCGTGCGCGCCATCGCCCGCCTCTGGCCATGGGGCGGCGGCAAGCTCGAAGTCCAGGCCGGCGCCAGCATCCTCATGCTGCCGCAGCGGCCCTACATCCCGATCGGCACGCTACGGCGCGCCGTCACCTACCCCAGCGGCGTCGACGAGGTGCCCGATGAAGCTGTCAAGGACGCGATGGAGCGGGTGGGCCTCGGCGATTTGATCGACCGGCTCGACGAGGAGACGTCCTGGGACCAGACGCTCTCCGGCGGCGAGAAGCAGCGCGTCGCGTTCGCACGGCTGCTCGTGCACAAGCCCGACATCATCGTGATGGACGAAGCGACCTCCGCGCTCGATCCGCCCAGCCAGGAGCACCTGATGAAGCTCCTGCACGAGAGCCTACCAAAGACGACCATCATCAGCGTGGGCCATCGGCCCGAGCTGGAGGCCTTCCACGAGCGCAAGCTGGTGCTGGAGGCGCGCCAGGAGGGCGCCAAGCTGGTGCGCGACATCGATCTTGGGCCGGTCCGACGCAAACGGCGGTGGTGGCCGCGCCGGCGCGGCCGCCGCCAGACCTCCACGGCCCGCCAGGAGGCAGAATAGGTCGGGGCGACCGGCCGGAGGCCGCCGCGTAAGCAGCACCGGAACCGGAAACGTTAACCATTTGTTAGCTTGACAACATTGAAAACAAAGGATTTTCCGGAGCGTTGCTACCGCTTTGCTACCCTTTCCGCTTGGTGGCTGCCGCACGCATCAGGGTATCAACGCTCGCTGCCGCTTCTTCCTGCATGCCCGGCACCACATGGCTGTACAGGTCGAGCGTCATGCTGATC
>Ga0081538_10005425_pt1 | contig 11452 bp, 10 predicted proteins | sample TabmetS5T2R1_FD_71022 | JGI IMG/M metagenome (GOLD analysis project Ga0081538, IMG submission 71022) | Tabebuia heterophylla rhizosphere microbial communities from the University of Puerto Rico - S5T2R1 | ecosystem: Host-associated > Plants > Roots > Rhizosphere ... | reverse complement strand
CCCCCTTCGGGCCGGGCGAGCCGTAATCCCACGCGAGCGCGCCGAGCACCTCGACCGCTCGGACCCGCTCGCGCCGTTCCGGGACCGGGTCGTGCTCGACGCCCCGGACACGATCTATCTCGACGGCAACTCGCTCGGCCGGCTGCCTGTGGCGACGGGGGAGCGGCTCGGCGCGCTCGTCGATCAGTGGGGTTCGCGCCTGGTAGGTGCGTGGCACGACTGGATCGACCTTCCCGAACGGGTCGGCGACGACCTCGCCAAGGCGGCGCTCGGGGCGCACCCCGGTGAGGTGATCCTCTCCGACTCGACCACGGTGAACCTCTTCAAGCTGGCGTCATCCGCGCTCGACATGGCAGACGGCGCCCGGGCGATCGTCACCGACGCCCAGAACTTTCCCACCGACCGCTATGTGCTGGAGGGGCTCGCGCGAATGCGCGGGCTCGAGCTGCGCCTCTTCGAGACCGATCCCTTGGAGGGGCCACAACCGGAGGACATCGAGCTTACGTGCCGGGCAGGGGACGTCGGCCTCGTGTGCCTCTCGCACGTGGGTTACCGCTCGGGAGCGCTTGCCGACGTCGAGACCATCACCCGCGAGGCCGGCGCGCCGGTGCTGTGGGACCTCTCGCACTCCGTCGGGGTCGTCCCGATCGAGCTGGACGAGTGGGGAGTCGAGCTCGCGGTGGGCTGCACCTACAAGTACCTGAACGGCGGGCCGGGAGCACCGGCGTTCCTGTACGTACGCCGGGAGCTGCAGGAGAAGCTCCGCACACCCATACAGGGGTGGTTCGGACAGCGTGACCAGTTCGCGATGGAGCGCCCCTACGACCCCGCGCCGGGCATCCGCCGCTTCCTCGCGGGGACGCCGCCGATCCTCGACCTCACCGCGGTGCGGGTCGGCATCGAGCTGGTCGCAAATGCCGGGATCGGGTCGCTGCGGAAGAAGGCCGTAGCGTTGACCGAGCTGATCGTCGACCTCCACGACGAATGGCTTGCCCCGCTCGGCTTCGAGCTCGGGTCTCCTCGGGACCCCCAGCGCAGGGGCGCCCACGTCTCGCTCAGGCACGAGGACGCGTGGCCCATCGCCCGCGCCCTCAGCGAGCGCGCCCGCGTGATTCCGGACTTCCGCGATCCCGACTCGATCCGGCTCGGCGTGCCGCCCCTCTATACCCGCGTCGTAGACGTCTGGGATGCCCTCGACCGGTTGCGCAGCCTGGTCGAGCGAGGCGAGCACCACGAGGTGGACCGCGCGCGCACGCGCGTGACCTAGATTCGTTCCTCCCGATGGGTGCGGGGGAGACGAACCCGCGCCGAGCCGGAGACGAGCAAGGGCGGCGCTAAAGCGCGACGATCGCGTCGATCTCGACGTCGGCGCCCCTCGGCAGGGCCGCCACCCCGATCGCGACCCGGGCGGGCGGATCCTCCTCGCCGAAGAACTCCCCGTAGGCCTCGTTCACGCGCGCGAAGTCGTCCATGTCCGCAAGGTAGACGGTGCACCGAACCGCCTCGGCGAGCGAGGCGCCAGCGGCCTCGCACACCGCGCTCAGATTCTCGAGACAGCGCCGCGTCTGCCCCTCCACGTCCTCCTTGACGATCTCGCCGGTCGAGGGGTCGAGCGGCACCTGGCCGGAGCAGAAGAGCAGGCTGCCGGTGCGAATCGCCTGCGAGTAGGGGCCGATCGCGGCGGGGGCCTGATCGGTGGAGACGGGGGTGCGCAAGGCCATGGAGCTCCTTTGTGTCGAGTGGCGGCCGGAAGGCTATGCTTCCGCGTGGACCGTGCTAGGCGGGGAGGTAGCGGTGCCCTGTCACCCGCAATCCGCTCTAGCGGGGCTGAATCCCCGTCCGAGGGGCTTCGGCCTTCGGGGCCAGTACGCCGGACAGAGGCGTCGATGGCCGGGTCCCGCGCGGCGGGCGCTCGTGAACCAGGTCAGATCCGGGAGGAAGCAGCCTTAAGCGATACCGTCCGTGCGCCGCGGACCAGCCTGGCCGGAGCCGATGACCGGCGGGCACGCCCGGGGGCGAGCATCGAGGGCGGGTGCACGGTCCATTCTTGCCGGTCGCGCGGGGCGAGGCTGGCCGCGGGCGGCCGCGCCTGACACCATCTCGATATGGCCACCGCTCCGGCCGCCGCTCCCGTCGATCTGGAGGTGCTCCAGGCGGTCGAGCGCCGCGTGCTGTGGCTTGCCACCGCGATCGTGCACCACGCCAACCGGGTGCGCGAGAACCGCTCGGGCGTGAAGGTCGGCGGGCATCAGGCGTCGAGCGCGTCGATGGTGAGCCTGATGACCGCGCTCTGGTTCGGCGAGCTTCGCCGCGAGGACCGGGTCTCGGTCAAGCCGCACGCGTCGCCAGTCCTCCACGCGATCAACCATCTCCTCGGGTGGCTCGAACCGAGCTACCTCGAGTCGCTGCGGTCGTTCGGCGGGCTCCAGAGCTACCCGAGCCGCACGAAGGATCCCGACCCGGTCGATTACTCCACCGGCTCCGTGGGCATTGGCGCAACCGCTCCGATCTGGGGCGCCATCGCCCGCCGTTACCTCGAGCACCATCGCTTCGAGGCGCCGCCGATGGGTCGCCAGATCGCTCTGTTGGGTGACGCCGAGCTCGACGAGGGCGCGGTGTGGGAGGCCATCGCCGATCCGAGCGTGGCAAAGCTCGGCGAGGTGCTGTGGGTTGTCGACCTGAACCGCCAGTCGCTCGACCGCGTGGTGCCGGACATCGCCTTCGGCCGCCTGGCCGGCATGTTCGAGGCGGCCGGCTGGCAGTGCATCACGGTGAAGTACGGCCGCCGCCTCGAGGAGCTGTTCGGGCGACCCGGCGGTCCCGAGCTGAAGCGCCGCATCGACGAGATGCCCAACGAGGAGTACCAGCGGCTGCTCCGGGCCGAGCCCGGGGAGCTGCGCGAGCGCTTGCCGGGCCGCGGGCGCAGGTTGGCCAAGCTCGTGCGCGAGCTCGAGGACGACGAGCTGCGGGCGGCCTTTCGCGATCTCGGCGGTCATGACCTCCCGAAGCTGATCGACGCCTACCGGGCGGTCGACCACGACCGTCCGACGGTGATCTTCGCTTACACGATCAAGGGCTGGTCGCTGCCGATCGAGGGTCACCCCGAGAACCACTCGGCGCTGCTCACAGGGGAGCAGTTCGCCGATCTCGGGGCGCAGCTGGACGCGGATCCCGACGACCCCTGGGCGGCCTTTCCCGCGGACAGCCCAGAAGGCGAGCTGTGTGCGGGGGCCGCCGCCGCGCTCGCGCGGGAGGATCCGGGGCCGCGCGAGCCGCCAAGTGTGCCGCCGGCGCTGGGGCGCGACCATCGCGGCAGGGCCTCGACGCAGCAGGCCTTCGGCCGCTTCTTCGTCGATCTCGTGCACGACGCCCCCGAGGTGGCGGAACGGGTCGTGACCGTGAGCCCCGACGTCGCCTCCTCCACGAACCTCGGGGGCTGGATCAACAAGGCCGAGATCTGGTCGGTCGGCGAGCGGCGCGACTGGTTCGCCGACGACCGCCAGACCCTCGTCCACTGGCACGAGACCACCCGCGGACGGCACATCGAGCTCGGCATCGCGGAGACGAACCTCGTCGGGCTGCTCGGCGAGCTCGGCGTCACCTGGAGCCGCCACGGGCAACCCCTGTTCCCGATCGGCACGATCTACGACCCGTTCGTAGGGCGGGCACTCGAGCCGTGGTCATTCGGGATCTACGCGGGTGGGCAGTCGATTCTCGTCGGCACGCCCTCCGGCGTCTCGCTGGCGCCGGAGGGCGGCGCGCACCAGTCGATCGTCACGCCGTCGATCGGAATCGGCCTGCCCGCTTGCACCTTCTGGGAGCCCGCCTTCGGGCAGGACCTCGAATGGGCGCTGCTGCACGCGCTCGCGCGGCTCGGCCGGCGGGGCGGGGAGTCGGCGTACTTCCGGCTCTCGACGCGCCCGATCGACCAGGCGCTCGGCCCCAGCGCGGATCAGCGCGAGCTCGTCCTCGCCGGCGGCTATCCGGCGCGGCGGGCCCCTGAACGGCCACAGATCACGCTGGTGGGGATGGGGGCGGTGATCCCCGAGGTGCTGGAGGCGGCCCACGTTCTGGGGGAGGACGTGGAGGTGATCTGCGTGACGAGCGCCGACCTCCTCTTCCGCGCGTTCCGGGCCCGGGCCGGGTTCGGCGAGGAGCGAGGCGAGATCCTCGACGAGCTGCTGCCGCCGGACCGCGCGGCGCCCATGGTGACGGTCCTGGACGGCGACCCACATGCTCTCGCCTTCCTCGCCGCGATCAATGCAGTGCCTCTGACCCCGCTCGGCGTGACCCGGTTCGGCCAGTCCGGCGAGCTGGACGAGGTCTACCGCCACCACGGGATCGACGCCGAGACCGTGGTGGGAGCGGCGCTCGACCTGCTGACCTAGACGTCTGATCCCAAACCTCCGCCCCCAGAGGCACGCAGGTTCGGAATCAGACGTCTCCGGTGCGTAGCATGGGCGGTCCATGCTCTCGCTCTACCGCCGCCACCGCCCGCGCAGCTTTGGTGAGGTCGTCGGGCAGGAGCACATCGTCCGCACGCTCCGCAACGCGATCGAGCTCGACAAGGTCCATCACGCCTACCTCTTCGTCGGATCGCGGGGGACGGGCAAGACCTCGATGGCGAAGTTGCTCGCCTGCGCCCTGAACGCGGACGGCGGGCCGACTCCGGAGTTCGATCCCGAGGCGCCGTCGGCGAAGGCGATCCTCGCCGGAACCTCGCTCGACGTGGTCGAGATGGATGCCGCCTCTCACAACTCGGTCGACGACATCCGCGAGCTGCGCGAGAACGTCGCGCTGGCGCCGATGCAGGGACGCAATCGCGTCTACATCCTCGACGAGGCGCACATGCTCACGACGCAGGCGTGGAACGCGTTCCTGAAGACGCTCGAGGAGCCGCCCTCACACGTGGTGTTCGTTCTGGCGACGACCGAGGCGCACAAGGTGCCCCCGACGATCGTCGATCGCTGTCACCGGTTCGACTTCCACCGCCCGTCGCTGGATCAGATCGCCGGGGTGCTGCGGCGCGTGGCGGCCGAGGAGGAGATCGTGCTCCCGGAGCCCGCCGTCGGGATGCTGGCCCGGGCCGCCACCGGCAGCTTCAGGGATGCGCTCGGCACGCTGGAGCAGCTCGTCACCTACGGAGGGCGGGAGGTGAAGCTCGACGACGTGCGGGACATCCTGGGGGTGGCCGACGCCGAGCTCGTGCTCGACACCGCCGACGCGCTCACGGAGCGCGATCCGCGGGCGGCGCTCCTGGCGGTCCGACGCCTGTCCGACTCCGGCCGCGACTTCACGCAGTTCATGCGCGACCTGTCGGCGCACCTGCGCCACCTGTTCGTCGTGCAGACGCTCGGAGAGGTGCCCGACTCGTTCTCGGTCACGGCCGAGCACAGCGACCGTCTGGGCGCTCAGGCCGAGCGCTTCTCGCAGGCAGAGATCCTGCGGGCGGTCGACTTCCTCGCGGCGGCGATCGCGGCGGTCAAGGACGGGTCCGAGCCGCGCATCCAGCTCGAGATGGCACTGCTGAAGGCAACCCAGCCCCAAGCGGACCTCTCTCTCCAGGCGCTGATGTTCCGGATCGAGCAGCTCGAGGGGAAGATCGGAGAGGCCGCCGCTGCGGGCGAGGGCCTGGCCGGTGCGGGCGAGGCGGGATCGGCCGCGCCGGGCGACGGCGCGCAGGCGACCCCCGAGCGCCGGGCGGCGTCCGGGGGCGGAGGCCGCGGGGCTCCCACCGCTCCGCAAGGGGCCGGCGGGCAGAGTCGATCCGCCGGTGGGCCTGTCGCCGCGGCCGCGGCCGCGGTCGAGTCGGCCGGGGAGCCCGCCCCGACACTGCGGCTAGAGCAGGTCCAGCAGCTGTGGCCGGCCGTGGCCGAGGCGGTGGCGGAGCGGAACGGCATGCTGGGCGCCGCGCTGGCGGCGGCTCGCCCGGTCTCCCTCGAGGGCGGCCGGCTCGCGATCGCGTTCCCCGCCGACGCGGCCTTCGCGAAGAAGAAGGCCGAGGCCGGCCGGGAGCTGATTCAGGCCGCGCTGCGCGGGCTCACGGGACACACCCCCGCGCTGGTGCTCGAGCTGAGCGCCGCCGGCGCCACGCCCGCGACGCTCGATGAGGCCGAGCTGATCGAACGCCTGCGGGCCGAGCTCGGCGCTGAGGAAGTCTTCGACGAGTAGGAGCGAGCTATGGCCAAGCAGCCGAACCTCAACCAGATGATGCGCCAGGTCCAGCAGATGCAGGCCGAGATGATGAAGGCGCAGGAGCAGCTCAAGAACGAGGTCGTGGAGGCGAGCGCGGGCGGCGGAATGGTCACCGTGAAGATCAGCGGCGACCTCGAGCTGAAGGAGCTCCGGATCGACCCCGAGGCGGTCGACCCAGACGACCTCGACATGCTCCAGGACATGGTCCAGGCGGCCGTGAACGAGGCGATCCGCTCCGCCCAGGAGCTCGCGGCGAGCAGGATGGGCGCCGCAACGGGCGGGCTGGGGGGCCCGGGCGGGTTGGGCGGACTCGGCTTGCCGGGCCTGTAGCACCCCGCGGCGAAGAGTCGGGGTCGAGACGCCTGTCGGCCATTGAACGACCGATCCCGGAGATACGCTCACCGGTCTGTTCGCAGCGCCGGTCAACCGTCTGATCACTGAGCTGGCGCGCCTGCCCGGGATCGGGCAGCGCACTGCACAGCGGCTCGCGTTTCATCTCCTCAGCGCCTCCGAGGAGGAGGCACTCGCGCTCGCCGACGCGATCCGTGAGGTCAAGGCGACCGTCGGCCACTGCGAGGTCTGCTTCAACCTCGCCACGGAGGCAACCTGCCGCATTTGCCAGGACGAGCGCCGCGAGGCGGCCACGATCTGCGTGGTCGAGCAGCCGAGCGACGTGATCCCCATCGAGCGTTCCGGCGAGTTCCATGGCCGCTACCACGTGCTGGGCGGGGCACTGTCGCCGATCGACGGCGTCGACCCCGAGGATCTGCATATCGCCGAGTTGCTCGGGCGTGCGGGCGCAGGCGGCATGCGCGAGGTCGTGATCGCCACCAACGCCACGACCACCGGCGAGGCCACGGCGCTCCACCTTGCGGACGCCCTGCGCGAGCGGGCGCCCGACGTCGCCGTGACCCGCTTGGCAAGCGGGCTGCCGGTGGGCTCCGACCTCGAGTACGCGGACGAGATCACCCTCGGCCGCGCCCTCCGCGGCCGGCAGGCCCTCTGAGCCCGGCGATGGCCCCCGCCTGACGACCTCCTCGCTCACGGACGGGCCGGGTCGAGATCGAGCCAGCGAGCCGGGGGCGGAAGGCGCCGAGGGTATCGTTCAGCGCCGTGCCCGGCGCCGGCTCTCAGACCGTCGTGATGAAGTTCGGCGGCACCTCCGTGGCGGACGCCGAGCGCATCAGGCGCGCGGCGCAGAGGATCGTGGGCAGCGCCGAGGCCGGCAACAGCGTAGTCGCGGTGCTGTCCGCGCGCGGCAAGCACACCGACGAGCTGATCTCGATGGCCCACGAGGTCTCACCACGGCCGCATCTGCGGGAGATGGACATGTTGCTCTCGACGGGCGAGCGCGTGTCCTGCGCGCTGGCGGCGATGGTCATCAACGACCTCGGCCGTGAGGCGATCTCGCTCACCGGCTCGCAGGCCGGGATCGTCACCGACAGCGGGCACACCAAGGCGCGCATCCTGGAGGTGAAGGCGCACCGCATCCAGGACGCGCTCGACAGCGGCAAGATCGTGCTGGTGGCCGGCTTCCAGGGCGTATCGCAGCGCTCGTTCGACGTGACCACGCTCGGACGCGGCGGATCGGACACGACGGCGGTGGCGCTGGCGGCCGCGCTCGGGGCGGAGGTGTGTGAGATCTACACCGACGTCGCGGGTGTCTTCAGCGCGGATCCCCGCATCGTGCCTGAGGCGCGCAAGCTTCCAGTCGTCACGTTCGAGGAGATGCTCGAGATGTCCGCCAGCGGCGCGGGGGTGCTACAGCTCCGCTCGGTCGAGTACGCCCGCAATCACGGTGTGACGATCCACTGCCGATCGAGCTTCGACGACGGACCCGGTACCTTCGTGCTCGACGAGGACCAGACAATGGAACGACCGCTTGTCACAGCAGTAACCCACTCCACCTCCGAGGCCCGCATCACGCTGACCGGCCTGCCCGACAGGCCCGGCATCGCCGCGGCGGTGCTGGGCGCGCTCGCCGGCGCGAACGTCAACGTCGACATGATCATCCAGAACGAGCCGCAGACCGAAGGGCACCTGGCGGACATGTCGTTCACGGTGCCGCGCGACGACGTCGCGGCCGCGCGCGAGGCCCTGACCGCGCTGGGCGAGGAGCTCGGGTTCGGGGCGATCCAGACCGACGAGCGGATGGGGAAGGTGTCGGTCGTCGGGGCGGGAATGAAGAGCCATCCCGGCGTCGCCCACACCACCTTCAAGGCGCTCGGCGACGCCGGCGTGAACATCGAGATGATCTCCACCTCGCCGATCAAGATCTCCTGCGTGGTTCGCGAGGAGCACGTCGCGACGGCGGTGCGCGAGCTCCACACCGCATTCGCGCTGGGCGCCGACGCGGTGCTCCCCGAGGACGTTGCGGGCGTCCACCGCCCGAAGGTGGCGTGATGGCTTCCCCCCGCCCGCAGACGCCCCTGCTGGGCGGCGAGGGTCCATTTGGCGCAGCCATAGCTACACAAAATGGACTCTCACCCATCGTCGCCCGCCGCGGGGGCCGCCCATGAGGGTCGCCGTCGTCGGTGCCACCGGAGCCGTGGGCTCCACCATGCTCGGCGTGATGCGCGAGCGCGGCTTCCCGGCAGATGAGGTGGTGCCGTTCGCCTCCGAGCGCTCGGCGGGGCGCACGATCGACTGGGGAGACGTCGACCTAACCGTTCAGCCGTTGACCGAGGACTCGATCCGGGGCTTCGACGTCGCGCTCTTCTCGGCCGGCTCGAGCGTGAGCGCCGACTGGGCGCCGCGATTCGCCGACGCGGGGGCCGTGGTCGTGGACAACTCATCGCAGTGGCGGATGCACGACGACGTGCCGCTCGTCGTGGCCGAGGTGAACGCGGACGCGCTCGAGGGTCATCGCGGCATCATCGCCAACCCCAACTGCACAACGATGCAGACCGTAATTGTGCTGGGGCCGATCCTCCATGCCGCGGGGATCGAGCGGGTAGTCATGTCGACCTACCAGGCCGTGTCGGGAACGGGGCAGCGCGCCGTGGACGAGCTCCATCGCCAGACGGAGGCCGTCATCGAGGCGCAGGAGCTGCCGGCCCCCGCCGTGTACCCGCACCAGATCGCGTTCAACGTGCTGCCCCAGGTCGAGACGTTCAGGGACGGCGACGACTACACGACCGAGGAGCGCAAATGCATGCGCGAGACGCGCAAGATCCTCGGCCGCGACGACGTCGGCGTGTCCGCCACCTGCGCCCGCGTGCCGGTCTACACCGGACACTCCGTGTCGGCGAACGTGCAGACGCGCCGGCCGCTCACGCCCGAGGAGTGCCGCCGGCTGCTGGCGGACGCCCCGGGCGTCACCGTGGTGGACGACCCGGCGAACGCGATCTACCCGACCGCGATCGACGTCGCGGGCCGCGACGACGTCCTCGTGGGACGGATCCGCCCCGATCCATCACACGAAAGCTGCCTGAACCTCTGGATCGTGGGCAACAACCTGCGCAAGGGAGCCGCCACCAACGCCGTTCAGGTGGCCGAGCTGCTGAGCCTGCGCGGGCTCTTGCGTACGGCGCGCGCTGCCTGATTCGCCTCGCGCGCCCGCCTACCGACCGCCGCCCGAGGGAGCTTCCCGCTCCGGGCGCGCCTGCTCGCGTTGTGCCAGCTCGCTCAGCTCCCTGGCGAGGCGCTGCACCTTCGCGCCGATGACGGCGATGTAGACGAGGACGAGGGTGAGAAACACCACGTAGGCACCGGCTACGTACTTCCCGGCCTCGTCGAGCGGCAGTGCGGGCACGGTGATCTAGCCCGGCCGGTCCTCGGGAGGGCCGAGCCCGCGGTCGTAGGCCGCGAGCTCGCGCTCCAGTCGTCGCGCGTCGGCTGGATCCGTCGTGCGCGCCGTCGCGGCCACAGGGGCCGGGCGGCGCCATCGCCGAGCGGCGGCGAAAACGCCAATCGACGCGAGCAGCGCGACGAGAATCGGGACGAGGTAGGCCGCGAGGCCGAAGCCCTCGTCCTCGGGCAGCGCCAGGACCGCGGGTCCAAAGCGGTCGACGAGCGCGTCCTTGATCTGTTCCTTCGTCCGCCCTCGCGCGATCTCACGCCGGATGAAGGCCCGCTCGCGCTCGGCCACCGGCGCATTCGAGAGGTTCAGCGGGGTTCCGCATTCGAGGCACATGACCTCGTCCTCGATGTCTGGGAGCGATGCCCGTGGCGGGGCGGCGACGACCGCGCCGGCCGATGCCAGGACGAGCACGAGCGCCAGGACCGCCATCGCGCGCATCACAGGGGCCCTCCGAGCAGCGGGGGCAGCGTGCGGGCGAGCCAGCGCTCGTTCACCGGGCCGCGCCGCACCGCGGCGATCTGCCCGCGGCGGTCGATCACGAACGTCTCGGGAATCCCGAGAACGGCGAAGTCCTCGGCGTACGCGCCGTCACGGTCGCGGAGGTGCGGGAAGGTCAGGCGGAAGCGCCGCACGAGGCGAAGCGCGTCCTCCGGGAGGTCCTTGTAGTTCACGCCCAGCACGGTGGCACCGCGGTTCTCGATGCGGCGCTGAGTGCGCTGGAGCAGCGGCAGCTCATCGATGCAGGGCGGACACCAGGAGGCCCACACGTTGAGCACCACCACCTGGCCCCTGTAGTCGGCGAGCGCGCCGTCGGCGCCCGAGCCGAGGAGCGGCAGCGTCTCCTCCGGCGCTTCGATCCGCTCGCCAGCGGCCACAGCGTCCTCGATCGAGGTGTCCCTGCTCTGGGAAGCCACGCCATAGGCGAGCAATGCGATCAGAGCCGTCGCGGCGGCGATCACCGTGATCGCGATCCCTTTCCGCACGGCTCAAGGGTAATGCGAAACGCCTGCGCGACGGTGGGATACTGACGCGGTGCTGCTGGCCGGCCGCGCGCTACTCGTCCTCGCGCTAGCGATCGCCCTGTACGGCATCGTCGCCTCGCTCTACGGCGCCCGGATCCGGAATGTGCCGGCAGGCCGCCGTCGCAGCGGGCGGGCGTGGATCGACTCCGGCCGCCGGGCCGTCTACGCGCTGACCGCGACCGTCGCGGTCTGCTTCCTGGTGCTCGAGGTGGCCTTTCTCCGCTCCGACTTCTCCTTCGAGCTGGTGGCGACGCACTCCTCGACGACGACCCCCGCGTTCTACCGCGCCACGGCGCCCTGGTCCTCTCAGGAGGGATCGCTGCTTCTGTGGGTGATGCTGCTGAGCGGGTGGTCGAGCCTGATCCTCTATCTGACCCGCCGTCGCGCCCGCGAGATCGCGCCCTATGCGGCCGCCGTTCTGCTCGGGTTGGCG
>Ga0081538_10005424_pt1 | contig 11457 bp, 8 predicted proteins | sample TabmetS5T2R1_FD_71022 | JGI IMG/M metagenome (GOLD analysis project Ga0081538, IMG submission 71022) | Tabebuia heterophylla rhizosphere microbial communities from the University of Puerto Rico - S5T2R1 | ecosystem: Host-associated > Plants > Roots > Rhizosphere ... | reverse complement strand
CCCCGCCAGGTGGCCGACGGGCAGCCATACCAGTTGTACCCGTCCGCCCCGATCCAGTCGACGTAGGCGTCGCCGGGCCAGTACTGCTCGACCCCGCCGCGGGCGCCGGCGAAGGCGCTCGCCGTCGGGGACCAGACCCACGCCACCTGCGCCCCGGCGAGGAGCTGGTGGACGTGGCGCCACGCGGCGACGTAGTCGGCGCCGGAGCGGACCCAGCTCTGGTCCGCGGCGACGTCAGGGGCCGGGGCATACCGCAGGAGGATCGGCGCGCCGAGCGAGCGCAGGCCATCGGCCACCGACCGGAGATAGCCGTCGTACAGGCCGCTGGCCACCTCGCGGGTGTCGCCGCCGGCGCCGAAGGTGACGAGCGGCACGCGGCCGGAGGTGAGATCCCAGGCGACCCGTCCCAGCCAGGCACTGGGCTGCTGGCCCCAGGGGACGTAGGTGTGGTCGATGGCCAGCTTGCGGCCGAGCTTCGCCTCCAGCTCGAGGACCGCTGCGCGCTCGTCGGCCGCCGACCAGGACCCGGCCGGCGGCGCGTAGGCCCCGAGCATCGCGCCGCCCGACCCGGGGAGCGATGGCGCCGCCGCGGGCACCAGCGCCTTGGCCGACAGGGTGAGGGCCGCGAGCAGCGCCACGGCAAGCCCAACCGCGAGGAGGCGGCGCGGCCCGTGGCGAGGCCGAGTGGGGCCGCTGGAGCCAAGGTGGCGGGGGAGGGCGCGGCTCCGCGTCGGGCGGCAGTGCCGGGGGGTGTGGCGCAACAGCAACCTCCGGAGGTTTGCGGCATACCCTAACGGTAGGTTTGAGACGATACAACGCCTGCTTGACCCGCCGGCTGGGGCCTGGGAGGGGACCGTCGGGGAAGGCAGCGCAGGCCTGCACTATGTGGCCTGGGGAAGTCCGGATGGCGAGCGTGGGGGCGCTCGGCCACGGTGGTCGATGGGGGACGTTGGCGGCGTGCTTTATATCAGGCAGTCTGGTTGCCGTCAATTCGGCCGTGTGCAGGGGTTCTGGACGCCATCCCTAGTGACCCCGCGTGATGGGGCATACTGGACTCAATACACCGAGTGCTCCGGGGGGCGTGCATGGCCGTGGATTTCCCTGGCCGGCCGGACGAGGAGCGGTCGATGCCGGGCGCGCGCCTGCTGCCGACCGCCACCACCGTCCGACCGCGGCCCCTGCCCGCTCTACCGAGCTGGCCGATCCGTGCCCTGTTCGTCGGCTTCCCGCTCTGGTGGGTGCTCGGCCTCGGCAACCTTATCTGGCCCGTCCTGGCCGTGCCGATGGCCCTCGCCCTCATGCTCCGAGGTCGGGTACGGGCACCGCGGGGCTTTGGTCTATGGCTGCTGTTTCTGTTCTGGATGTTCGTGTCGGCGCTGGCCATCAACGACATCCGGATCGTCGGCTGGGCCTTCCGGGCAATGCTGTACGCCGCAGTCACCGTGCTGTTCCTGTACGTGTACAACTCCTCGCGCCGGAGCCTGCCGGTCCGGACGATCGCGGTGATCATGGCCACCTATTGGGTGGTGGTGGTCCTCGGCGGCTATCTCGGGGTGCTGGTGCCGCAGGGTGGCTTCAGCACGCCGGTCGAGAGGCTGCTGCCGGGCAGCCTCGAGACCCCCTACGTCCGGGAGCTGGTGCATCCGACCTTCGCCCAGGTGTCAGGGGTGGAGCAGGGCTATTCCCCGCGGACCCAGGCGCCGTTCACCTATACCAACGAGTGGGCCGCCAACTTCGCGATGCTGATACCGTTCGTGTTCATCGCGCTGGCCCAGGTGCGGCGTGGCGGGTTCCGTCTGCTGCTCCTACTGATGCTCCCGCTGTCACTGGTGCCGGTGTTTCTCTCCCTCAATCGGGGGCTGATGGTCAGCCTTGCCGTCGGGTTGGTGTACGCCGCCGTCCGCTCGACACTGCACGGGCGCGTCCGGGCCCTCCTCGTGGTGATCCTGCTGGCCGTGACCGCCGTGGCGGTCGCACCCGCGCTGCCCAAGCGCCCCGAGCAGGCACAGGGTGAGAGCAACGAGACGCGGCTCACGCTGTACGCCGAGACGGTCCAGCGCGTCGGCGCCTCACCGCTGATCGGCTTTGGCGCGCCACGCCCGGCCGAGGACTCGACCAACCCGTCAGCGGGGACGCAGGGCCAGCTGTGGATGGTGCTCTTCTCCCACGGCGTCCCCGGCCTCGTATTCTTCCTTGGCTGGTATCTGTGGGCGGTGTGGCGCTCGCGGGCCACGCCGTCAAGGACCCGGCTGTGGACCCACGTGACGCTGCTGATCGGGACGCTGGTGCTCCCCATCTACGGCATGTTGTCTTCCGGGCTGGCCGTGTTCATGGTGGCGGCGGCCGTGTCATGGCGAGAACTTGACGCCGAGTCCCCCCGGGAAGCCGGCACCGCCGAGGCGTCCACCGGAGGCTCGCTGTCGGCACCGCCATGGCAGGCGCTGCCCGCCATGCGCGACAGGGGAGGAGGGGTTCACCCTGCTTGAGGGGAGGCGCGTCGGTGGGCGCCGATGGAGGGGACTCGCCATAGTGGTCGGTCTGGCGCTGGTCGCGGTCGGCCTCGGCGTGTTTGCCTGGTCGTCCGGTGAGCCCGCGCCCGGCCTGCCACTAGCGACCGACCCGCCACCGGCCCGGCCTGGCGGGCCGGTGGTGATCATGGCCGCCGGCGACATCGCCTGCGACCCGAGGGACACCCGCTTCCGGAGCGGGGCCGGCACCGCCCAGGGCTGCCACATGCGGGCGACCGCCGAGCTGCTCACCGCCCAGGAGCCGGACGCCGTGCTCGCCCTCGGGGACCTCCAGTACGGCACCGGCGGGATGGCCGATTACCAAGCCTCGTACGGCCTGACCTGGGGGCGGGCCAGGGCGATCACGCGGCCGGTCCCGGGCGACGACGACTACGAGAATGCCGACGGCTCCGGCTACTTCGGGTACTTCGGCGCGGCGGCCGGCCAGCCGAAAACCGGCTGGTACAGCTTCGATCTCGGGAGCTGGCACCTGATCGCCCTGAACTCGAACTGTCATCGGGTCGGTGGCTGTGAGGCCGGGTCTCCGCAGGAACGCTGGCTCCAAGCCGACTTGGCGGCCCACCGCAATCGCTGCACGCTTGCCTTCTGGCACCACCCGCGCTTCGCCTCGAGTGAGGCCGGGGTGGACGGAAGCCTGCTGGCGTTCTGGCGCGACCTGCACGCCGCCGGGGCCGAGCTCGTGGTCAACGGCCAGAACCACTTCTACGAGCGGTTCGCCCCTCAGGATCCGGCCGGTCGCCGCGACCGGTCTCGGGGAATCCGCCAGTTCATCGTCGGGACCGGCGGCCAGCAGCACCATCCCATCTCCTTGGCCGCACCCAACAGCGAGGTCCGCAACCACACGACCTTCGGCGTGCTGCAGCTCACCCTCGGGCGCGGCGGCTATGCCTGGGAGTTCGTCCCCGAGGCCGGCGGCGCATTCTCCGACTCGGGCCGCGGCACCTGCCACTGACGCTCCGTCGCCACCAGCGGGGCGAGGACGACGGCGGCAAGGATCACCAGCGCCAGGAGCAGGGCGCCGAAGAACCACCCGCCGAGCACGTCGGCCATCCAGTGCCGTCCCAGGTACATCCGGGAGTAGCCTTCGGCCAGGGCGAGCAATGCCACCACCGTCCAGGCGGCCACGGCCGGCCGCCAGGCGGGGAGCAACCGGGTCAGGAAGTACGCGGCCATGCCGTAGGCGAGCAGGACTCTGGCCGAGCCGCCTGACGGGAAGGCACCGGCCGGGCCGATAGAGGTCTCCTCCGGAGGACGAGGGGCGGCCACGAGACCGCCGAGCAGCTGCTGCAGGCGGATCTCGGCCGGCACGGCGGCCGCCAGCAGCAGCGGCAAAGGGTGGCGGACACTGACGGCGACGGCGACGGCGACCACGGCACCGACGGCGATGCTCTGGGGGAAGCCACCGATGGCGGTGAAGGCGATCATCGGCCCGGTGGCCCAGTCCGCCCGGTGCTCGACGAAGAAGTCGTACAGCGGCCGGTCGAGGCCGACCACCCACCCAGTCATGGCGAGCTTCCCGAGGGCCCAGATCACCAGCACGGTCACCAGTGCCCCGGCGGCCAGGAGGGCCGCGGCCGTGGCGACCGCACGCCACCGCGGGTGGGCGGCGGGCCGGGCCCGCGGCCACCGCAGGACCGGCGTTGCCCCCAGTCGTGCCCGCCACCGGTCCGCCGGGGCCGTGACCTGGTCCGGATGCCGAGCGGCCCATCCGCCCGCGACCAGGACTGCGGCGACACCGACGGCCGCGACGGCGAACGACGGCAGAACGGTGGCGGCAGCGGTCGGGACGGTCGTGGGCAACGTTCCCTCCATTCGGTTCCGGGCCTCGGTCACGAGCTCCAGTCAAGCCTGATGCCGAGGAGCTGGGCCAGTCGGTGGTTGTGCTCGGCATAGCTGGCCGCCAGCCGCCGCTTGGTCGCGGCGGCCATGCCGTCGGCGGGATGGTAGTTGTACCGTCGATGGTCGCGCAGCTCCCAGGCTGGCAGCCCCAGGAAGGCAAGGACCCAGTCCAGCATAGCCTGCGGGTCGGTGTAGAACTGCTCGCTCGGCATGATCAGCAGCCGCTCTGGAGGGAAGCGCTCGAGCCACCGGGGCAGCATTTCCAGGTAGCGGCCCTGCGCCAGGTAGGAGTGGTGCTCGTGGGCGAAGCTGTGGTAGGTGGGGTCGGCGAGGATCCGCTCCTCCTCGCCGGCCAGCCGCTCGGGTTCGCGGTCGATTGCCTCCTCGAAGCTGCGGAAGGGTTCCGCGCCGTGGCGCACCCGCTCCTTGTAGTGGGAATAGGCGCGCTCCACGGGATCCCGGAGCAGCACGATGATCCTCGTCTCGGGGACCGTCCGGCTGACTCGCTCGGCGGCAAGGGGATGGAACAGGTAGTAGGGGCTGGCCTCGCCGGCGATCATGCGCCGGTCGGTCTGGTCCTGGCGGCGTCGCGGGCGGGCCGCGGTCGGGAAGTGGGATCGGTACCAGCCGAGGCCCCGGTGGAAGTTGTTGTCGAAGAAGCGCACGCCCTTGATCTGCTGGCGCCTCGGGAACAGCGGAGCGACCTGTGGGTGCTCGAGCAGGTAGTTGTACAGCGAGGTGGTGCCTCCCCGCTTGGCCCCGACGATCATGAAGTCCGGCAGCGGGCGCAAGCCGGCGGTCAAGCGGCCGTAGGCCCGCAACGACCCCTTGACCCGCGCCCGCAGCAGCGTCTCCAGCGCCGATCGCTGGGTCGGGCCTTGGTGGCTCATGCCGACCGTGCCCCCCCGCTCTCGGCTCCCCGGACGCGGATGGCCTCGACCAGGGCGGGCAGCTCCAGCGTGGCCCGGGCTCGCCAGATCAGCACCAGGTAGACGCCGGTGCCGGCGGCGGCGGCGGCGGCCAGGGCGATCAAGGTCGGGCCCCACAGCAGCCAGGCGGCCAGCCCGAAGCCGCCGAAGCAGAGCACCGCCTGCCCCGCCGCGAGCCCCCAGCCGCGGCCGAAGGGATGGAGCCGCAGCAGCAGCCAGACCTCGACCAGCGCGGCCAGGTTGTCCACGGCGATGCCGGCCGCCCAGCCGACCGCCGCGCCGGTGATGCCGATCCGGGGCACCAGCACCAGCCCGAGCCCCAGGTTGACGGAGAGGGCGGCCAGGGTGTTGAGGACGTTCCAGGAGCTCTTCCCGGCCATCAGCAGCAACACGGTCACGCTGCCGGTGCCGACGTTGAGCAGCATGGCCAACGACAGGACGAGCAGGGCGGCGGCCCCGGCGGAGAACTCGGGCCCGAAGATGGCCAGCACCACCGGGCTGAAGATCGCGAAGAGCAGGTACAGTGGCCAGCAGGCGGTGACCATCCACCAGGTCCCCACCTGGTAGACGGCGCGGGCCCGGTCGTGCTCACCCCGAGCGAGCAGCCCGCTGATCTGCGGGGCGAAGGGCAGCCGGACGGCCTCCATCACCAGCGTGCCGACCACGGCCAGCTTGCCGACGGCGGCGTAGATGCCGGCCTCCCCCGGCGAGCGCAGCGCCCCGACCACCAGCACGTTGAGCCAGATGGCAGCGATCTGGAAGACGCCGGCCAGCCCACGCGGCGCCGCGAAGCGCCAGAACCCGACGACCAGGTCGCGGGTCGGCTGGGCCGGCCCGGCGGCGGCCCCGGCCGCCCGCTCGGCGGCTCGGAGCTGACGCATCAGGGCCACCACCGCCACCAGCAGGCCGAGCGTGATCGGGGCCGCCCAGGCGGTCAGCGCCCCCAGGGCACCCAGGCCGGCGGCCAGGACGGCCACCACCAGCAGCAGCCGCGCCAGGGGCTTACCGAGATTCTCGACCACCACGTACGGCACCATCGTGTCGAAACCGCGGGTGCCGGAGAGGGCGACGATGGTGGCGGCCTGGAGCGGCACGAACAGCGCCAGGAGGCGGATGCTGGCGGCGGCCTGCGGGTCAACTTCGTGCAGGAACAGCCTGGTCAGCCAGGGTGCCCACACCCAGACGGCGGCGGCCAGGAGCAGGCCGCAGGCGAGCACCGGCAGGAGGGCCGCGCCGACCAGGCGGCGCAGGTCGGCGACTGCCGTGAGCGCCCGGCTGCGGGCCACGGCCCGCACCAGCCCGGTGTCGGCACCCAGCTCGGCGGCGTTGGCGAGGATCGTGAACAAGGCGACGACCTCGAAGTACACCCCCGCGCCGTGCGCCCGCAGGCCCCTGGTGACGACCACGCTGAGCGCGAAGCCGGCCACGGCCTGCACCACCAGGGTGGCGACGTTCAGCACCCCGGCCCGGGCCAGCCAGCCCACGTCCGAGCGGGTCTGCTCCGCCCGCGGCTGGCGCAACGTGCGTTCTAGCACGGCGGGTCACTCCTCCGGTAGCCGTAGCGGAGCAGCAGCGGCCAGGTGATCGCCGTCACCGCCAGCCGGTCGCGCCGCGCCATACCCCGACGCCAGGCGTCGTCGACGCGCAGCTCGACCCGCCCGTTCCGGAAGCGAAGCGGGTTGCCGGAGACCGTATGGTCCGTCGCGAGCTCGACGGACCCGTGGTCGATACGGTCGAGGGCCAGGCCGGTGGCCGGCCGTCCGGCGTGACCGAGGACCGCCGCGACCTGCTCACGGGGCGAGCTGACCAGTGACTCGTACCGGAGGCGAAGGGCGGGAGTGCCGACCGCGGGCAGCAGGTCGAGCACGGTGTTGTCGACCAGCCACTCGAGCGCGGTGCCGGCCGGCGGCCTGGTCGCCATGTAGGCCTTGGCCCCGACCGCCTCTGGTCGCTCGACCTTCTTGGACACCGAGAAGGCGACGCCGTGGCTGCGCCGCACGAGATGCACGACCCTGAGCCGCACCCCTCGGACATGGCGCAGCAGGAAGGCATAGGAGGGCTCCTTGGAGGAGTCGACCACCACCTCGGCCCCGCTGACCTTACCGATGGCCAGGTAGAGCCGCTCGAGCAAGGCCGCGTAACGGCGGAGCTCCCGATGGAAGGCGGGCCACAGCCGGGGAGCAAGCAAGGCGGCCACATAGCGATGGCGGTCGACCCGATGGCGCAGGGCAAGCACCTGGTCGACGTCGAGGGCCTCCCAGCCCCCGAACGCCTCCTCACCAACCCGGGTCCAGAACGGGCACTGCCGGAACCGGACGCCGCAGCCGCAGAGCTCGTTGTCGCGCAGGCCACGCTCCCACAGGAACACGACCTCGCCCACCGGGACGTACCCCGGAACGCGAGCGAGGATCCGTTCGAGCAGGGTACTGCCGCTGCGACCCAGCCCGGCGATGTACAGCACGGTCACCGTCACCTAGATGCCCCTCCCGGCCGAGTGGGCCAGGCGCAGGACGGTCTCGGCGCGCAGCAGGCGCGCGCTCACCAGCAGCGCCACGTACGCACGCCGCTCGGCCCAATTCCGGCGCAGGGCACGTCCGGCCCAGCGCCGCGCTGGGCCGGCCTGCCCGAGGGCGGCGTGGGCGAAGGCGATCTGGCCCTCGACACGCGCCAGCCCAGCTGGCTCCTGGCCGAGGTCCGGATGCTTGTTGAGCAAGTAGAGGAGGGCGCGGATGATCGTCTGCCAGCGCTCGGCGAAGAACGACGAGGTGTGCCAGTTGATCCGAACAAGCGGCTGCGGCACGACCAGCACCGGCGCCACCTGCGTCGCCCGTAGCAGCCAGTCCCAGTCCTCACAGTAGCCGCCCGGGATATCCTCATCCACCAGCCCGATCGGCCCAAGCAGGATGCTGCGCTCGACCACAATGGTGCACGGGTTCACCTCCATCAGCCGCTTGCGCAGCAGCTGCTCGTGGGTGACCCACCTTCCGGGCGGCAGGCGCCTGATGGCACGTCCTTCGTACTGGACGATAATGCCGCAGGCGACCATGACCGCCTCCGGGTCGGCCCGCATCGCCTGCAACTCCAGCCGCAGCTTGTCGGGCAGCCACTCGTCGTCATCGTCGCAGAAGCCGACCAACTCAGCGTGGGACGCCAGCACGCCGGCGTTGCGGGCGCCAGCCAGGCCCGGTGCGCGGTCGTTCCGGACGCTCCGCAGGCGGCGTCGCTCGCCCGGTTCCACGCCGATCTCGGTTGGCTCACTCTGGTCGAACACGACCACGCACTCGATTTCTCCCGGATAGCGCTGGTCGAGGACGCCCTGCACGGCACGCCGGAGCAGCTCCGGCCGGTCACGGGTGGGCACCACGACGCTCACCAGCGGCCAGGTTTCCTGCTCACGCCAGGTCACGTTGTCCAGCTCCTCCCGCGGCCTCCTGAGCGGCGAGCACACTGAGGACCTCCGGGTAGAAACGGGGATTCCAGCCGGCGCCCATGGCATTCATCCGAGCGGCCCGCAAGACCAGCTCGAGCAGGTAGATCGCAGCGCTGTCACGGGCGGCGGGCTCGGCCACGCCCAGCCTGACCAGCTGGGGAACGCCGTCGCGCAGGCAACGTGCGATCCCAGCGGACGGGCTGCGACGCTCGCCGATGAAGGCGAGCTGGAAATGCCAGTGGAGCAGGTCGAAGCCGAGCGGCGCCTCCTCGCCGCTGTGCTCCCAGTCCCATGCGAACAGCCGGGCGCCCTCCCAGGCCAGGTTCCAGGGCACCCAGTCGCCATGCCAGGAGCCGAAGGTGAGGGTCGTGGCGGCGCAGCGCCGCTCCAGGAAGCCCTGATAGCGCTCAAGGGCAGGGCCGAGCCGCGGGTCCCCGGCGGCCCGATGCTCAGCCACCAGCCGACGGACGTTCGCCCAGTACGAGCTGGCCAGCAACAGCTGGCTACGGACACCGTGGAGCTCGGCGATCTCGCGGGTCACGTCCAGCGGCGGGACGCGACCGGGGGGCCGGTGGCGGCGAACCCCGTTCGGCAACGGGGCGGTCACCGCCAGCTCGAGGCCGTTCCAGCAGCTGCAGGCGAGCAGCCGCGGGACGCCGAGGCGGCGCAGCCGGTGTTCGGCGCAGGAGCGCAGGGCCCGTGCCTCATTGCGGACCAGGTGCCTGGTCAGCTCGTTCCAGCCCAGCTTGGCGTAGCCGAGCGCCCGGCCGTCGGGGGCGAACAGCTGCAGGGTCGGCTTCCGGTTCGGCGCGGCGTCGCCGATACCGATCGCCATCGCCACCTCCTGCCCACCGAGCAGGTCGCGCAGGTGCGCACCGAGCAGGAGGCGGGGCAGCACCGCCGGATCGGTGTCGTCGGCGACGCAGACCACCAGGCGGTCATGCAGCAGCCGCTGCGCCAGACCGGCCCGCATCCCGGCCCCGATGACCGCTCGGGGAAACCGGACCCGCAGCGGGCGCAGCGCATTGTAGCGGGCGGTGGCGGCCGAGGCGGCCCGCCGGGAGCGCAGCGGGATCAGGAAGCGAGCCCGCCCCAGGTTGGGGACGACCACGAACCGCTCGACCGGCCGGAAGCCGGGGGGCACGGTGCCGTCGATGCTCACCCGCACCCGGCCCGCCTGTTCTTCGCGCTCCCAGAGCTGTTGGACGAGCCAGGCGAGGTTGGTCCCGACGCCCGCCGGCCGCAGGGTGGCTTGCCCGGTCAAGCTGGGAGGAGCCCTGCTGGAGTCGGTCGTTCATCTGGGAGCACCGAAGCGGGCACGTGAATCCTGGACATGGTCTCCCTCGTAAGGCAGTGGAGTTCCTGGGCAGGGTAACTACGGTGTTGTGCCGCGACTTCCCCAGAACGGCCCAAGGTTTCTGATGCCACTGGCTGTCCCGTTCGACGCCGGAGGTCGTCGTATTGATTGAGGCCGTATACGAAGATTGAAGTGTCAATCGTACGCACCCGTGCGGTTTCCCGAGCGTGCCGAAAGCTTCGCTCCCGGAGGCCTGCCCGGCTTCCGGAACTCTGGATGCGGACGGGGGCAACCGCGCAAGATCGCTCGGCCGCTGGCGCTGGCGCTGGTAGCGGCCATGGCCTTGGGTCCCATGCGCGGCGCAATGGCGTCGCAGGGGATCGTCGTGGCCAACACGTCGTCTTGGCAGACCAACGGCGTCGTGTGAGCGCTTGGCTGCGCCCGCGGCGTGATCTACCTGGGCGAGCCCAATGCGACCGCCGACGGCATGGGGGGCACGCCGAGGATCTCCCAGGAACCCTGGCGGCGATGGTCGGGGGCAGTCGCGAGCGGTGCATCCAGCCCTGGCGGCCAGGGCCGCCAGGGCTGGCTCCGCCTTGAGGGTGGCCGCTATTCGGAGTGGAGGATGGCAACCATGGTCGACAGCGCGGGGCGCGGTCCAGGCGGGGTTCACCGCCACGGCGCTCACCCGCAGTGACGACGGCGACGAGGAGGTGGTACGGCGTCCTCTGGAACGGCGCCTTTGACCGGCACTCGGCCGTGATCGCGCGCTGCCAGACGACCACCGACGTGGTCTGGGCCGTCGCGTTCGCTCACCAGCGTGGACGGCCGCTGGCGGTCCGCGGCGGCGGGCACAGCCGGGCGCTCCTCCTACGAGGGTGCCATCATGGTGGACCGGTTGCCGATGCCCGAGGTCCTCGGCCCTGAGGCGGGGACCGCGACGGTGCACCGGGCGCCACCGGGGCGCAGGTCGACGCCGCCACCCAGGCTCACGGGTTGGCCACCACCGGCGGCCTGATCTGGCACACCGGGGCGGCCGGGTTGCCCATGGCGGCGGGATCGGCTGGCTGATGGCAACCACGGCCTAGCCGCCGACAACCTGACCGCCGCCGAGTCGTCACCCCAGCCGGCGAGATCGTGCGGACCCATGGTCCAAGGAGCCCGAGCGGTTGGGGCCTGCGCGGCGGCGGTGGCTTCGGCGTCGTCACCAGCTTGCCGTTCCAGCTGCATCGCGTCGGACCGGTGCGGGGCGGGCTGCTGGCATTTTCCCGCGGCACCGCGGCCGTGCGGTCCCGCCGGATCTACCGGGGTGGGCCGGCGAGTTCCCCCAGGAGTTCACCCATCGCCGTCGTCATCACCGCCCCACCGCCGCGGTTCGTTCCTGAGCGGCTGGTGGGCCCAAGGTCGTCGGGGTCGCCGGATGCTGGTCCGGCG
>Ga0081538_10005423_pt1 | contig 11458 bp, 14 predicted proteins | sample TabmetS5T2R1_FD_71022 | JGI IMG/M metagenome (GOLD analysis project Ga0081538, IMG submission 71022) | Tabebuia heterophylla rhizosphere microbial communities from the University of Puerto Rico - S5T2R1 | ecosystem: Host-associated > Plants > Roots > Rhizosphere ... | reverse complement strand
GCCCGGAGTGGCTTGGCTTGGTGCTCGGAGGTCTGCTCATCGGCGCCGTCTGGGGTGCGGTCTTCGGTTTCTTCGCCCACTACGCGACGCGCGGACGCCGTGACTTCTCCTCGAACCGGGCGCTCGTAGCCGAGCGCTACGACGTCATGGTCACCGCCGAGGCGGAACGCGCGCGGACTTTGATCGCACAGCTTGACCGGCCACGGTGAGGGGCCAGGCGCGGCGCCGTGCCTAGTCAGCCCACCAGTCGCGCTGGCCCTCGACGTCTTCGCGCGGAGCCTCGCCGAGATTGGGCGCGCCGATGACGATGATCTCGAGGCCCTCCGGTCCGGCCTCGTAGCCTCGCCACGTACCGGGCGGGACGCGCACCGCGTCCCACTCCTTGAGGTCGACGATCTCGTCGTCGAGTTTCATCCGCCCGCTCCCGCGCAGGACCACGTACACCTCCTCCTGCTCCTTGTGGGTGTGGCCGTACGGAAAGCGATAGCCGGGCGGGACGCGCTGGTAGCCCAGGCCGGATTTCTCGAGCTCGAGCGCCTCGGTCGCCAAGCGGAACTCGAGATCAGGTGCGCCGTCGAACCGGGATCCGACGTCCTCCAGGTCCTCCTTGAGGTTCCTGAGCGTGAACGGCACGGCCGCATCCTACGGTGCCTTGCTGGCTGGGCCCCGATCGAATGGATAAGTTCGATCGCGCTCTTCTGGCAGGCAAGAATCCGCGCCATGCGCATCGTCGCGGTCGACTGGTCCGGCAAGCTCAAGCGCGCCGAGGAGTTCCTCTGGCTCGCGGAGGTCCGGGATGGGCGTCTCGTTGGTCTGAGGAGCGGTCTGTCACGCCCCGAAATCGTGGTGCGCTTGATCGAGATGGCACACGAGGACGCGCGAATGGTTGTAGGTCTTGATTTTGCGTTCTCATTTCCGCGCTGGTGGCCCGACAAGCGGGGCTGGTCCACCGGGCGCGAGGTCTGGAGCGGTGTAGCCGCTGAAGGGGAACATCTGCTCGCCACGTGTGAACCGCCGCTCTGGGGCCGGCCCGGAAAGCCGAACCCGCACTCAAAGGAGCAGCTCTTCCGGAGAACGGATCTCGAAGACGGCATCGGCGGTGCGAAGTCTGTGTTCCAGATCGGTGGCGCCGGCGCGGTCGGCACCGGCTCAATCCGAGGGATGCCCCATCTCTTGACCCTCGCCGACAGCGGGTTCACAGTGTGGCCGTTCGAGCGAGGTGGCTTGCCGTCCGTCGTCGAGATCTACCCACGCGCTCTCACTGGCCCGGTCAACAAGAGCAGGTGGGCCGACCGACACGCGTTCTTGCTCGACCGGTTTCCAGAGCAACCACGGGATCTCATCGAACGGGCGGCGGGCTCCGAGGACGCGTTCGATGCAGCGGTATCGGCCCTCGTGATGGGCGCCCACACGGCGAACCTCGAGACGCTGCCCTCGCTCTCTGACGACGTGTACCGCATCGAGGGAAAGATCTGGCGCCCCACATAGCGCGCAAGCGCCGCTGTCGCATTGCCCAAAGGCCGGCGTCAGTCAGCCCACGGGCCAATTCCGCTTACCCGCTCGACCGCGATGCGCATCCGGACGCCGGGTGGCGGGTTGTCGATCGCGGGGAAGCGAACGTCGGGACCGAGGTACACGTGCGCGAGCTCCTGAAGCAGCTCGGGAGCTCCGCCCTCCTCGATCGTCGCTCGGCCGTGAACGACGATGTATTCGCGCAGGCCGGGCGGCCGGATCCTGGTTCCCTCGAAGGAGACCGCCACTCGCGGATCCCGCCGGACATTCTCGAGCTTGCGCAGGCGCGGATTCAGGTGCGCTGTCAGCAGCTCGTCGCCGTCGACGGCAACCCACACGCAGCTCACCTGCGGGCTACCGGTCGAGCTGTTCGTGACCAGGTGACCCAAAGCACCGGACCGGATCAGCTCTTTGGCGCTGTCCGGAAGAGTCATCGGAAGCGAGTTTACGTCCGCCGCAGCGCGGTCGTTTCCAGCCTCAGCGCAAGCGCCATCGGCGATCTCCCACTCGCTATCGGTCACATCTTCGTTCCACGGAGCGTCTAACGAGTGACAGATCGATTCTGCCGGTGATGAGGACCGGCGCTGAGAAAGGAAGAAACGATGCAGACCGAAAACAAGAGCCAGAGGATTGCCGTCGCGGGAGCCACCGGTCGGGTCGGATCGCACCTGGTCGAGATCCTGGAGCAGCGCGGCCACGATGTAGTCGCGATCGCGCGCTCCAAGGGTGTCGATGTGGTCAGCGGCGAGGGTCTTGACGAGGCGCTCGCCGGGGTCGACACCATCATCGACACGGCGACCGGGCCCTCGCCTGACGAGGAGGAGGCGACGGCGTTCTTCACGGCCTCGGCGCGGAACCTGCAGCGAGCCGGGGCCGCAGCCGGGGTCAAGCGGATCATCGTCGTCTCGATCATCGGCATCGACAAGTTCCAGGGCGGCTACAACGCGGCCAAGGTGGCGCAGGAGCAAACGCTGCTCGAAGGCCCGCTTCCGGTCCGGATCGTTCGCGCGGCCCAGTTCCACGAGTTCGTCGAGCCGCTGGTCGGGTGGACCATCCAGGATGGCGTCGCCAACGTGCCCGAGATGCGGACGCAGCTCGTGGCCGCCCGCGTCGTCGCCGAAACGCTGGCCGACGCGGCTGAGGAGCCGGAGATCGAGAACGGCAGGATCTCCGAGGTCGCGGGCCCGCGGGACGAGCGTCTCGCCGATGCGGCAGCGGCGCTCTTCGCCAGCCGAGGTGACTCGGTCGAGGTTCGCGAGAGCCGTGGCGGTCCGCTGGCGGCCCCCGACGACCCGGACGCCGCGGCCTATGCCGAGGGCGCGGCGCTGCCCAACCCGGGAGCGAAGCTAGCCGGCCCGAGCTTCGAAGAGTGGCTCGCGGCGGCCAAGGCTTAGTTCCCGGATCCGTCATCAAGCCCCCGTCGAACCAGCCTGGCTGGGGCGGCGGGGGGAGGAGCAGAAATCATGAGCAGCACAACGTCGAACGTCAGCTTTCCCCACGACACCTATTGGTGGCAGGGCAGCGTCATGGAGATCAAGACCCGGGCCGAGGACGCCGCCGGTGCCCTCGGTGTCCTCGAGGGGCGCTTCTTCGAGGAGGGGTACGGGCCCCCGCTCCACGTCCATAGCCGCGAGAACGAAGCGATGTACGTCCTGGAGGGGCAGATCCGCTTCCGCGTGGGAGACGACGAGTTCGTCGCGGGTCCCGACACCTGGGTCTGGCAGCCGCGGGGCGTACCGCACACCTTCAGCGTCGAATCCGAGGGCGCCCGTGCGCTCGTCATCTTCACGCCCGGAGGTCTCGAGCGCATGTTCGAGGAGGGCGGCGTGCCAGTGGGAGAGTCCGCCGAACCGCCTCAGCAGGAGTACGACGTGGAGGCCGCCGCCGCGCTCGCAAAGCGCTACGGCTTCGAGGTCGTCGGACCGCAGCTCGCGTAACAGCGCGCCCGCGTCAGCCCGAGCCGCTCCAGGCGATCTGCGCGGCCCTGTTCTGATCCATGCCCAGCCGGCAAGGAGGTATCCCCGTGCCCGCGCAGTCGCCGCCGAAGGCGAAGTCCGTACCGATAGCGGCTTCGGGCGCCACGAGTGCGGTCGCCGTGGTCGGTAGGTCGGAGTAGGAACACAGCATTGCCGCGCAGTCGTGAAGCGGCCTCCTAGGGCGCTCAAGCAACAGGTGCACCACTCCGCTTCCGTTGTTGGAGCTGGTGGTGGACACGAACAGCGTCGACCCAGAATCAGCTGTGACTCCCGCGATGCTCACGCTGGCATGCTCACAACTCGCCGGCACGTCGTCGGTCGCGTCTGCCACCACCGTGTCCCAGCCCGGCCCGCAACGAACCGTGTCACGTGCCCGGTCGCGAGAGTTGATCGTGTCATCGCCACGGCCGGCCACGAGGCGGTCCCGGCCCGCACCGCCGACGAGCGTGTCGTTCCCGCCGAGACCACGAAGGCTGTCGTCGCCCGGCTTCCCGATCATGACGTCGTCCCGGCCGCCTCCGATCAGCCTGTCATCCCCAGGCGTGCCCTCGCGCACGGCCGCGCTCGTCACACCGACTGCTTGAGCCAGCGCGCTAACCGCCAACAGCACAGCACCGGCTAGCGCCACGGCAAGCAGGCCCGACCGCCGGAGGCCACCAACCATCACAGTCCCGACCGCGCTCGCCGCATTGCCGACCGACATTCTGGTGCCCCCGGCCCGGCCACGTCAACATCGTTCCTTGGTCTAGAAGCCGAGCGCGATGGCGCTATACGACCGACCCCGTGCCGACAATGGCCACATGGGACTCGCTCGGCGCGGCCGTAGGGCTGCCGGTTTGGCTGCCGCGACAGTGGTTGTTTGCGCCGCCGCGGCCCCCGTCGCATCGGCGGGCGAGTACGCGGTCGGCGCGACCGCCACGTCCCCGCCCGAGCTGGTGAGGTTCGACACCGACGCTCCGGGCACGATTCTCGCGCGCGTGCCGGTTGGTGGCCTGATTGCCGGCGAGAACATCCGCGGCATCGACTTCCGCCCGGCGTCCGGCGAGCTGCTCGCCGTCACGAACCTGCTCCGGGTCTTGGCGATCGATCCCGAGACGGGCGCTGCTCAGCAGCTTGGCACGCCGCTGGTCACAAATCCGCAGTTCACTGCCGCGTCGCCAGCCGGCTTCGACTTCAACCCGACGGTCGACCGGCTGCGGCTCGTCAACGGGGTCGAGGACAACATGCGCTACAACCCGAACACCTTCCTCCCGGTCGACTCCGACAACGATCCCAGCAACGGCGTCAGCCCGGACACGGACCTTGTGTTCGACGCCGGCGACACGAATGCCCTCGCCAATCCATCCGTGGTGGCGGTGGCATACGACCGCAACGACAACGACCCCGCCACCGCCACAACGCTCTTCGGCATCGACAGCGGGGTGAACGCGCTCGTGACCGTGGGCGGCGTGAATGGGACCCCAAGCCCCAACGGCGGACTGCTGTTCACCCGCGGGTCGCTCGGCGTCGACGTGAGCGACCTGGTGGCCCTCGACAGTGCCCCGGCACCGGGCGCCGGGGTCCTGTGGGCCGCCGCGCAACCGGTCGGCGCAACCGCGTCTGCCCTGTACACGATCAACGCGCCGGGCACGGCGCCGGTCGGGCAGGCGGTCTCGCGCGGCACGATCGCCGCGCCGCTCCTCGCAGGCCTCTCGATCGCCCCCGGCGGCGGCGTACGCGTCCCGGCCGCCTTCACGCCGGTGACGGAAGCGGGACCCGCCGCGGTCGTCCGCGTAGAGCGCCGCGGCGACACACTCGCTCCCGCCAGCGTGGCCTACCGCACCGCCGACCGGACCGCGGTGGCGGGGAGCGACTACGCGCCCGTGTCCGGGACGCTCGCCTTCGGCCAGGGGGTCCGCTCGCTGGACGTGACAATCCCGGTCACTCACGACTCCGCCGTTGAGGGCACCGAAGTGCTCGCGCTCCAGTTCGACAAACCCACCGGCGGGGCGGTCCGCGAGACCGAGGCCCATTCGGTGCAGATCGCCGACGACGACACCGCCCCGCCCGCACCCGTCGGGAGCGCCCCCGACGTGACAGCCCCGGTGTTCCTCGCCGCGCCGGAGGCGCCCGACAGCGTGGCGGCGCTCCGGCGCGCCGGTCGCCTGCGAGTGACCTTCGCCTGCTCGGAGGCGTGCACGGCCAGCTTCACCCTTTCGCTGGGACTCACGACCGTGGGGTCGGCGCTCGCCGTGCTCCAGCAGCCCGGCGTTCGCAACGCGACTCTGCGCGTGAGCCGCGCCGGCCGCCGCGCGCTCGACAAGGCGCGGCGTGCTCGGAGTCGGCGAAAGGTGTCGCTCGTCCTGCGCGGTACCGCCACGGACGGGGCCGGCAACGTCGCGAGCCGGCGTACCAGCCTGGGCCTGCCGCGCCGCTGAGGCCCGCCCTACGCCGCCGCCAAGGCAGCCTCCTTCGCAGGACGCGCGGGGACGCCGCTCGGCCTGACCAGCAGCGAGCCGCCGGGTGCGATCCCCAGCGCTCGGGCCGGGACCGCGGGCAGCTTGCGAACGATCACCGGCGCCGATCCGTCAGCCGAGGCCGACGCCTCCGCAGGCGGGTCGGCATCCGTCCGCGTGAACAGCGTCAATCCGTCACCTACCAGGTCGAGCGTGGAGATCGGCCCGTCGTCGGTGTCGATCCAGAGGTGTGGGATCCGCCCTCCGAGGTCGACATGGATCTCCTCGATCGCGTCGCGGTACGAACCGCGTTCGTCGACTGAGCGTTCGAGGTTGTGGAGCGCAACAGGCCGCCGCTCCGCCTCATACGTGCTGAGGAGGTCCTCGTCGGCCCAGCCCTTCATGACCCAGGCCAGCTTCCAGCCGAGGTCGTGGCCGTCGCCGATCGCAGTGTTCATACCGGTGCCGCCGCGAGGGCTCACCCGGTGTGCGGCGTCGCCGACCAGGAACGCGCTCCGCTCCGCGAAGCGATCGGCGATCTCGGCCGTGAAACTGAACGTGGTGATCCTGTCGATCCGCGGCTGGAGGTCGGGGACGCCTGCCGCGATCCGGATCAGGCGCGTCAGTTCGGCCTCGTCCGGCCGCTCCATCAGATCTGCGCCGACCCCGAAGACCCACTCGTCGCCGCGGCCCGACGGGACGAAGACGCTCGATACCTCAGGGTGGACGATGGGATAGAGGCCGTAGCGGGGTTCGCCCACCAGCTCCCAGAGCGGCGCCCTGAAGGCTGCGCTGACGGAAACGCTGTCCAAAGCACCCGGGCCAGCCATCTCGATGGCGAGCGCGCTTCGGACCACGCTGTGGGCGCCGTCGGCGCCGATCACGTACCGCGCACTCACATCGCGGATGCTGTCCCCGTCCCTGACCAGGGCCTCGGCGCCGTCGTCGCCGACGTCTACTCGCAGGACCTCGCGACCGAACTCCACCTCCGCGCCGAGGGTGCGGGCGTAGCCCAGGAGGACTGCCTCGGTGTGGTCCTGCGGCGCACAAAGGGGCGCGGTCGGGCTCAGCACAGCGGCCTGCTCCTTCGTCGGCAGCCCGAGGGTCACCGCCTCGCCCCGTTCCGCGCCGGCCAGCGTCTCGGTCACCAGAGCGAGCCAGTCCACCTCGGGCATGCCGCCACTGCGGATCTCGTCCTCGAGTCCCCAGGAGCGCAACAGCTCCATCGACCGCGTGCTGACCACGGTCGCGCGTGGATGCGGGGAGAGCCGCTCCTTTCGCTCCAGCACGAGCACCTCGACGCCGTAGCGGCGCAATGTTGCAGCCGCCGCCAAGCCCGCCGGGCCCGCGCCCACCACCAGTACATCGACTTCCTGCGAGGCCATTCCGTTTCTCACTTTCATCGGACATCCTGTCTTGCAATTGTCGAGCCAGGATACATTCACAAGACAGCCTGTCAAGCCAAAGTGATAGAGTTCACAGAACGTGACCCGGGCGTACGAGCAGAAGGCGCGCGCGGAGTCGGCGGCCGAGACGCGCCGGCACATCCTTGACGGGGTCTACGAGTGCCTACGTGAGGAGCCGTCCACACCGCCGAGCGTTGGCGAGATCGCCCGCAGGGCCGGCGTGGCCCGCTCCACGGTGTACCTCGTATTCGGCAGCAGGGCGGGGCTCTTCGACGCATTCGCGCAGGACCTCTGGCAGCGCTCCGGGCTCCCCAACCTGCAGGAGGCCGTGAACGTCCCCGACGCCCGCGAGGGAATCCTCGGCGGGATCCGCGCTGGGGTGGACATCTATGCCGCGGACCGGGACGTCTTCAACGCGCTGTTCGCAATGACGAAGCTCGACCCCGATGCGGTCGGCGGAGCGGTCCAGCGGATCGAGGAGCAGCGCGCCAAGGGGATGGCCTGGGCGTCTCGCCGCCTGACACGCCAGAAGCAGCTCAAGCCCGGCGTCTCGGCGAAGGGGGCTGCGCACGTCCTGTGGCTGGTGGCGAGCTTCGAAGCCTTCGACCTCCTATACAGCGGGCGCGGGCTCTCGGCGCGCGAGACGGGCCGGATCCTGGCTGACACCTTCGAGGACGCGGTCTGCACGTAGCCTCGCGTTCAAAGCCAGGCGGCACCAATGATCTCGGCGGCGTTCCCAGCGGGGTGTGCGCGCACGTCGTAGATCGCCCTGGCACCCGCCCACAGAACCGTCCGCCCAAGATGGTCGGGGTATCGCTCGATCTTGGCGTTGAAGAAGTCGACGGCGGTGTTCTCCGTCCGCAGGAGCTCCTCGGCGTCGTCGAGGTATTGCCGGGTCTCCGCGATGGTCCGCTCGGCGTCGTCGTCGAGGTCCTTGTTTTGATGCCCGCAGACGATATGGCGCGGCCCAAGCGCCTCGACCTTGTCGATCGCGTCGCGCCACGTGCCGAAACCTCCGACTACCACGCTTTGCCCGATGTACATGTGAACGCCGTTGTAGATCACATCCCCGGCGACGACCAGCTCGAGGTCCGGGACGTGGAGCACGCTGGTGTCGTCGCTGTCCGTATGACCGACCTCGACGATCACTAGATCGTGTCCTTCGAGCGTGAACCGATTGTCGGGGACCGTCACCGCCGTGACCGGCGTCGGCGGGATCCCTTCGTACACCTTGTCCCATAGCAACGGCCGCGCAGCGACGTTGCCATGCATCTGACCGATCGTTCCCTCGGTGCCGACCACTCGGGCGCCGAACCGGTCTGCCAACAGCCCGGCAGCGAACCAATGGTCGCCGTGGCCGTGGGTGATGAAGATGTCCGTGACGTTGCGATCCTTGCCGGCGACCCAGTCGCCGAGCACACGCGCCTGATCCGTCGTCATCCCGGGATCGGTGAGCACGGCATCCTTGCTCCCGTAGATCAGCGTGCTGGCCATCGGAGAGAAGAGCTTCGGCTCCCCATTCGGGAGGACGCCGTCCTGCGGCGGCGGGTCGTTCACGAACAGGTCGTAGGCGAGGCTCTCGGTCGGCATAGAACCGAGCTTCGCCGATGGGGTCATCCCCGGCGCCCGTGAACCCCCGGGACCGGGTCCCTGGTCGTGCGAGGCAGGCGCGGAAACCGCTGCCCGGCGCCCGTACGGCTAGCCCGCTCGGGCGAATGGTTGTACGCGCAGCCTCAGTCCTCCCAACCGACAGCGTCACCCGTATCGAGCGTCCGCCAGAAGGTCACGTCCGGTGGAGAGGTCACGCCGGCAGCCTCCAAGACTGGGCGGATGTCCGGTTGGGCTTCATTGAAGAAGGCGTTGAAGCTGTCCGCGTCGGGCCACTCGTCTATGGCCATGAATTGGCCCTCCGCGCCATACCAGCGATGGGCGATGAGCCCATGACGCTTGGCGACGTCCATGATCCGGCCGATCGCGTCGGCCTGCGCCGCGACTTGATGCTCGAAGGTGGCTGGATCGCCGCTCACGCGCACGGTTGCGATGACTGACATTGCTCCTCCTTGGCGTTGGCTTTCGACGACCCTAGCCCGCTCAAGGGAGGAGATAGCCGTCGCTGACGTTGGCGCTGCAATGGAGCTGCACCCGGTAGGTGTTCGAGCCGAACGACCAGCTCGTCGCGCTCGAATTGCCACCCCCGGTCAGGGTCCCGATTCCGTAGAGCTCGCCGAAATTCGAGCCGGGGGCGATCCCCGTGATCGACACGCCGATCGGCCCCAGCCCGATGACCTCGACGCCCCTAGGCAAGGTGGTGCCAGCCGGGTTGAAGTGCTGGTCGAGCAGATACGGGTGTCTATTGACGTTGCACCTGTATGCAGGCACGTACTCGTGCGACCACAGATCGCTGAGCCTGCGCTCATCGAAGGTGGTCAGCACGCACTGCTGAGCGTTTGGGTCGGCGCAGTCCGACACGTAGGGGTTGTCGTTGCTGCCGTCGCCCGTTACGGCCTGGGACGCCTCAGCGGTTGCGCCGCTTGCGGGCGCGCGCCGGCAGCGGGGGTGCAGCTCGTCGTCGCGGTCGGCCGCGACGCGGTCGCGAGCGCCGGGTGAGCAGATGACGCGGTCGTCTGTGTCGCCGTCGGCGACGTCGACGCGGTCGCGCCCGGTGCCGGTGACGATGATCGACCGGCCCTGCTCGTCGATGATGCGGTCGTCGCCCGGGCCGCCCGTTATGCGGTCGTCGCCGCCGCCGCCGTAGATCATGTCGTGGCCGCGCCCGCCGTCGAGCAGATGATCGCCCCGCATGCCGTGGATCAGGTCGTTCCCGCCGCGGCTGTGGATGCGCACCCGGTCCGTGCCGTGGTAGGCGCCGAGCTCGTCGTGGACGTTGCTGCCGAACAGCCGCTGGCGATCCCCCAGCGCCATCATGAAGTTGATCTTGCCCGGCTTGCCGCGCAGTACCGCTCCCACGGCGGTAGCGACCTGCGTCTTGCCGCCGACGGCGGCTCCCGGGTCGCGTTGCAAGAGCCGTTTGGCCAGCCTCTCGTTGTCCGCCCAGGCGTCTCCCGGCACCGCCAGCACCAGCGTGGCCGCTGCAATCACGAGCGCCAAGGCTCCGACCCAGCAGTGCGTCATCGACGACGGGGCGACCTGATGCATAACTCCCTCCTTGGGGCGACCTCGGCTTTTGCTGAGTCTCGCATTCCGACCCGCAAGGAGCATCACCTCGCGCTCAGCGGTGATCCGCCGACAGACCTCCGCCGCATAGCAGGGTGCCAATCCACCCACCTAGGAGGCCCCATGTCTCTTCGCTTCTCCCAAACCGATGGGAGTTCCACAAGGACCGTTACACGACAGCGAGTGCGTACGGTGATGGCGGCCTTGTTCGCCGGCGCCCTGCTGGCCAGTGGGGCCGCGGCCACCGCACCGGCCGACGCCCAGGCCTCCGTAGATCCCGGCGTGTGCAAGATGGGTATCTCCCTCGCGAACGGCTACTACGACAGGGGAGACATTGCGACGGCGAACAAGATCATCTGGAACCTGGTCGACATGGGCTGCGCGGACAACTCCGGCGTCTCAGGTGGCGCGCTTGCGGAATAGGACGAGGGCGAGCGCACTGAAGCGCGCCGCGCAAGCGCTAGGGTCGTCGCATGGACGAACCGGTGGTCGTCAAAGTCGTTGGGACCGAGCCGGAGGCCGAACTGCTGTGCTCGCTGCTGCGGAGTGCGGGTATCGAATGCGCGAGCCGACAGACGAACCTGGGAGCGGGGGCGGCTGACGGCATGCCAGGCGGCCCTTACGAGCTGGTCGTCCGGCCGCAAGACCTGGACGATGCTCGCGAGGTCCTGCAGGAACGCAGCGACGTGGGCGAGCAGTGAGGTCCTAGGTCGGCTCGAGTGGAACACGCTCGGCGGTGCTCGGTTGCCACCTCTGTGCGTTCGACAGCTGGCTTAATCGCGTCAACGACTGGGAAGAGCGACGCGCCCGTCAGGATTCGAACCTGAGACCGTCGGTTCCGTAGACCGCAGCCGAATCGGCTCGAAACCGCTTGTCAGAGCCGAGAAGGACGCGTCGCGCTGCAACAGGCGCTGCAACGAATCACGGCGGACTCGTCTCGGAATGTGCTCGCCAC
>Ga0081538_10005422_pt1 | contig 11459 bp, 10 predicted proteins | sample TabmetS5T2R1_FD_71022 | JGI IMG/M metagenome (GOLD analysis project Ga0081538, IMG submission 71022) | Tabebuia heterophylla rhizosphere microbial communities from the University of Puerto Rico - S5T2R1 | ecosystem: Host-associated > Plants > Roots > Rhizosphere ... | reverse complement strand
GCCGGGCTTGTCGAGCTTCACCATCTTGTCGAGCCGCACCTCGTAGGGGTCGGTCTTGTGCGGGAAGTAGTCGACGTCGGGGAACAGCAGCCCGGACTCGATCCGGAGCGTCTCGATCGCCGATAGTCCGATCGGCAGCATGCCCTGCGGCTTGCCCGCTTCCAGCACGGCGTTCCAGAGATCGTTCGCGTCCTCCGGCTTGCAGTACAGCTCGTAGCCGAGCTCACCGGAGTAACCGGTGCGGGAAACGAGGCAGTCGATGCCGGCCACCTTCGCGTCGGGCTCGAAGCGGAAGTAGCGCAGCCCGTGGAGATCGACGCCCTCCACGAGCGGGGCCAGGATCTCGCGGGACTTCGGGCCCTGCACCTGGAGGTGGGGCATGTTCTCGGTGACGTCCTCTACCTCCACGTTCAGGCCGCGGTCGGAGGCCACCTGGCGGAACCAGTCGAGGTCCGAGTCGTAGCTCGTGATCGAGAAGCAGTGCTCGTCGCCGAGCTTGAAGATCGTGCCGTCCATGACCATCTGGCCGTCTTCGTCGCAGATCGCCCCGTAGCGCACTTGCCCCACTTCGAGCGCGGCCATGTCGTTCGTGAACAGCAGGTCGGCGAGTGCCAGCGCGTCCGGGCCCTTCATGTCCCACTTGCGAAGCGGCGACTCGTCCCAGAGGTTGGACGCGTTGCGCGTGGCTTCGTGCTCGGCGGTCGCGTCGCCGAAGTGGTCGGCCCAGGCCCAGCCTTCCCAATCCGTCCACGCTGCGCCGAGCTGGTCCTGCACGTCGTAGAAGGCACTGCGCTTGAGCTCCGGCATTACACTCCCCTCTCCGGATGGACGAATTTGTGCAGCGGCACCCTATCCCAGGTCGGCCGGCAGGGACAAGTCCATCGGGGGAGCGCTGAACAGCGGCTTCCTGCTGGGCGCCGCTGCGGCGCTCGCGTGGGGGGCGGCGGACGTGATCGTCACCATCTACTCGCGCCGCATCGGCTACCTGCGCGCCCTCGTCGTGATCCACGGGCTGAGCCTCGTCCCGCTGGCGCTGCTCGCATTCTTCGTCGACCCACCGGAGTCCGTGACCCGCGAGGGCCTGGCGCAGGCGGCCGCGCTCGGCCCGATCGCCGTCATCGCGTACATGGGCTTCTACAAGGCGCTCGAGCTGGGCCCGATCTCGATCGTCAGCCCGATCGTTTCGGCCTTCGGCGCGGTCGTCGTTCTGCTTGCGCTGCTGGTCCTCGGCGACTCGCTGACCGCGATTCAGGCAACCGGCTGCGTGCTGGTGCTCTCGTTCGTCGTGCTCGCGTCAATCGAGACCTCGGGGAGCGATCGCGCGGGTGCGACCGGGATCGCGCTTTCACTCGTGGCTTGCTTCGCGTTCGGGCTCTACCTCTTCCTGCAGGGGCAGCTCGCCGACGAGCTCGGCTGGCTGTTGCCGATCCTCGTCAGCCGCGTCGTGGCGGTGTTGATGCTCTGCGCGCTGCTGGCGATCAGGCCGGGCGACGAGCAGCGGCAGCGGCTGGGCCTGGCGGGAGTCGCCGGCTGCGCCGCCACCGGCGCGCTCGAGGCGAGCGCCTACCTCTTCTTCAACCGCGGAGCGGAGCTGGGCGAGATCGCCATTACCGGAGCGGCGGTCTCCGCCTACCCCGTGATCCCGATACTGGTGGGGCTGTTCGCCCTACGTGAACGCGTTGCTCGGCACCAGCTCGTGGGCGTGGCGGGGGTGATCGTGGGGATGGTGGTCCTGTCGCTCGGTTAGCCCGGCTAGGGCAGCTGGGGCAGCGAGGCGAGCCAGGCGCTGCGGCCGCCGTTCTCGTCCCAGAGCACCGGGAAGAACGACTCGTCGAGCGAGAGGTCGCCCCGGCGCCGGTAGCGCGAGTAGATCAGGTCGACCTCGGTGGGGTGGAAGCGCGCCTCGACCGGCGTCATGTGCGTCACGAGCGAGCGGCGCTCTCGGGTGGCCTCGTTCGGCCCCGAGCCGTGGAAGGTCCAGCCGTGGTGGAAGGCACAGCCGCCCGCCTTCACGACCACCGGCACGCGCTCGGGCTCGACCCCATTGGGCGAGGCCGCCGCGAGCGGCGCGAGCCAGTCCTCGGGCGCGTGGAAGCTGCCGCGGTCGGGCGGGGTCTCGGGCCAGAGGTGCGAGCCGCGCACGTGTTCCATGGTGCCGCCGCCGGCCTGCGTGTCGTCGAGCGCCACCCAGCAGGTGATCATCGCCTTCGGCACGAGATAACCGGCGTAGGAGGCGTCCTGGTGCATGCCGAGCGAGCGCGCGCCCGGCGGCTTCCAGAGGCAGTTGTCCTGGACCATGCGCGTGCCGCTGTAGCCCATCAGCTTGGCCGCGATCCGGCCCGTGCGTTCGCTCAGCACCTGGGCGGCGATCAGGTCGTCCGAGCGCCAGCCGTTGCAGATCTGACGGGTTCGGTCCTCCGGGTCGCGGCCCTTCTTCCAGTTGACCTCGTCGGGAGCGATGCCGGTGGCGTACTCGCCCTCGAAGAGCGCTGCGAAGCGCTCGCGCAGCACCTCGATCGTTCCCGGGGAGACGAAGCCCTCCTCGATGATCAGGAACCCGTCGCGGCGGAAGCTCTCCACCTGCTCGTCGCTGACATCCTCGAGAACGCCGGCGCGCACGGCCGTCGACATCGCACCTCCTCTGTGGACGAATTCGTACAGCCAGGCTACCGGAATAGGATCGCACCCGATGGAGCAGCTCGGCGCCGTCCCGTTTGCTTCGCTCGTCGATCAAGTCGGCGCCGCGACGCCGGCACCCGGCGGCGGCTCCGCGTCGGCCTGCGCATGCGCCCTCGCGGCGGCGCTGCTCGAGATGGCGGCCGCGATCGAGGGGCGGGGCGAGGGTGAGCGGATGCGTGTACTGCGCGATCACGCGCTCCAGCTTGCGGATCGCGAGCTTGGCTCCTACGCGCCGGTCCTGGAGGCGCGGCGGCTGCCGGCCGACGACCCGGAGCGGGCGACCCGGATCGACGAGGCACTCACCGAGGCGACCGTCGCTCCGCTCGCTATCGCCGAGGCCGCGAGCGAGGTCGCCGAGCTCGGCGCCGGAATGGCCGCGGGGTCCGGTCGCGCCGTGCGCGGCGACGCGCTCGCGGGCGTGCTGCTCGCCGAGGCTGCGGCCGCGGCCGCGGCGGCGCTCGTCGAGATCAACCTGGCCGGACGCGACGCCGAGGAGGTCACGCGCGCGCGCGAGGCGGCGTCGCGCGCCGCGGCGGCACGGAGCACCGCCCTCAGGCCGGCCGGATGACGCTGCGGCGTGCGGGCGACCGCCCCGCGGGAGCGGTCCGCTTGCGCAGCGCCGCGCCAACGCGGGCGCCGAGCTCGAAGCGCGGCGAACGACCCGCGAGTACGCCGGGATAGACACCGCGTACGGCGGAGCTCAGCAGCAGCTCGTCGGCCGCGGCGATCCGCTCCAGTGAGATGCGCTCTTCGCGCACCTCGAAGCCGCCGGCACGGGCAGCCGCGATCACGCTCGCGCGCACCGTGCCCGGCAGGAAGCGTTCGTCGAGCGCTGGCGTCACGACCGTCTCGCCCTCGGCGACCCAGACGTTCGAGAACGCCGCCTCGAGCACGTCCCCATCGAGGTCGACCAGCAGCGGCACAGCGCCCAGCCGCCGCTCGAGCTCGTCGAGCAGGCGCCGGTCGAGCCACTTGTGCGCGCCGAGCCCGCCGGGGAGCAGCGCCGGCGCGAGCGACACCGGGTCGGGGGCCGGTTCTGCTGCCAGCGCGGTCGTCTCGACGGAGATATCGAGGCCCTCGGGGCCGGGGATCGCCAGCACCCTCACGCGCAGCAGCGCGCCGGACTTTGCCACCCCGCTCACACGCTCGCGCAGGCGGCGCGGCAGCTCGTCGTCGTAGAGCTGGCCGACGCTCTCGCGGAGCCGGTTCAGGTGGGCATCCAGCTCCACTATCTCGCCGTCGCGGGCGAGCATCGTCGTGAACACGCCCTGATCCGGGTCGGGCCGGTCCGCGCCGGCGCCAAGGGCGAGCGGCAGCCGCGGCGGGGCGATGTCCTGGGTTGACTGTTCCGCGATTCGGCCGCCCGCGGCTTCCACCACCGGGCGGGCCTTCAGCATGCATTCCTCGAGCTCGGCGTGCGGGTCGGAGCCCGAGGTGATCCCGCCGCCGGCGCCGATCCAGATTCGGTCGCCGCTGATCTCGAGCGTGCGGATCGCGACATTCAGCTCGAGCCCGGCCACCGGGCTGACGTAGCCGATCGCCCCGGTGTACGCCTCGCGGCCGGTCGCCTCGAGCTCGGCAATCACGCGCATCGTCTGGATCTTCGGGGCCCCCGTGACCGAGCCGGGCGGGAAGGTGGCGCGCAGCAGGTCGCCGTCGCCGACCTCGGGGCGAAGCGTGCCGGTGACGCTCGACACCAGGTGCCAGACGCCCGGGGCTGGGCGGTGCGCGGTCAGCTCGGGCACACGCACGCTGCCGTACTCGCACACGCGACCGAGGTCGTTGCGCATTAGGTCGACGATCATCACGTTCTCGGCGCGGTCCTTGATCGACTCGGCGAGGGCTGCGCGCGCGCCCTCCTCGCGCGGCGCGGTGCCCTTGATCGGCTCGCTCAAGACCTCGCGGCCGCTGCGGCGCAGGAAGAGCTCGGGCGAGAGGCTGCAGAGCGCCCCCCAGGGTGCGCCCACGAAGGCGGCATGACGCGGGTCGAGCTCACGCACCGTGTGCGCGAACAGGTCGGCGGGATTGCCCTCGAAGCGCGAGTCGAGCCGCAGGCAGACGTTCGCCTGGAAGATCTCTCCGGCGGCAATCCGCTCGCGGCAGGCCTCGACCGCGGCGACGTGGCCCGGCGCGCCGGGCGCCGCCGGCCGGAAGCCGCCGACCCAGACGGGACGCTCGCGCACGCCGGCGGCGAGCCTGCCCGCCAGCCGCTCGCGCCGCTCGCTCAGCGCGGCGTGGCGCTCCTCGGTCCACAGCGCCTCGAACCACCAGCGCCCATCGGGATCGAGACGCAGGAGGTGGTCGTACCAGGCCAGCACGAACTCGGGGAGCGGTGCCGGGCGCGGTGGTGGGGGCGGCACGGGCTCGATGCGGGCGCCGAGGCCGTAGCCGAGGTACCCGAACCAGCCGCCGCCGACGGCGCTGGGCTCATCCACCCCATCGACATCGGGCTGGAGGTCGACCAGGGCGAACGGATCGTCGGCGGGCTCGGCCACGATGAGCGGCTCGGAGCCGACGAGGGCGCCGCCGCCCGCCCAGGCGCCCGTTAGCGCGAACGGCCGGACGTCGCCGCGGACCAGCAGCGAGCCGCGGTCCGAAGGCATGTCGCCCTCGAGCGGGACGCGAAGAAGCCGAGCGCGGCGGGGAGGGCGCATGCGCCGCGGCATTGTACCAATTTGTATGTTGAGCAAATCAACTCGTGGCTACAACCTTTGCTCGAGCGCGTGGCGGAGCGGCCTGGGCCTCGCTCGGCGTAGCGGCGGCCACGAAGCGCAGCAGGTCCGCCTCTGTCGGCGCCGGTGCGAGCTCGAGCGACGGCGGCTCTTGGTCGGCGATCCAGCCCGCCACGATCCGCAGCTCGTCGACCTCGTCCACCGGGATAACGGTCCGGCCCGCCGGACGCGCTAGCGCGGCCTCGGTGCGTTCGGCGAGCTCGGTCGCGCCCGGCAGCGGGCCCCAGTCGATGAGCCTTCCCTGGACGATCCAGAACGCGTCGAAGCGGGGTTTGACCGGATGCTGTGCGAGCACCAGCCGGGGCGCCGAGTGGGTGGCGCGCAGCTGGCCGTCCAGTCGCTCGAGCACCCAGGCGAGCCGTTCCTTGCGGCGCAGCAGAGCCGCCGCACGCTCGAAGCGCTGCGCCCTCGACGCCTCCAGCATGCGCGCGTCGATCTCCTCGATCAGGCGCTCGCCGGCGCCCGGCTCCTCGAAGTGCGCGAGAGCGGCATCGATCTGACGGCGGTAGGCGTTTGGGTCGAGATCGCCGAGGCAGGGCGAGACGCAGCGGCCCATCTGCCCGTATGCCGACGGGTGCTCGCGCAGCTTGAGCTTGCGGCCGCACTGGCGCAGGCGGTAGAGCGAGGTGAGCTGGTCGGCGAGCTCCTTGGCGAGCGAACGGCTTCCCAGCGGGCCGATGTTGACGGCGTGGCCGGAGGCGGGCTCCGCCGCAACGTCGAAGACCGGGAAGGGGATGTCGAGCCGGCAGCGCAGGTAGCAGTAGCGCTCGGTCCGCTTGAGCGCGCGGTTGCCGGCCGGCCGCCACTCCTTGATCAGCCGGTTCTCGAGCACGAGCGCGCCGAGCTCCGAGTTCGTCGAGCGATAATCGACGATCTCGGCCCGCTCCGTCCAGCCCGCCGGGGCACAGAAGTGCGCCCGCGCCCGCGTGCGCAGGGAGATCGACTTGCCGACGTAGAGCGGCCGTCCGTGCTCGTCTCGGAAGATGTAGACGCCCGGGTCGTCGGGGAGCGTCGACAGGTCGGGACGCTGGTCGGGCGGGATGCGCTCGTGTGCCTCGGTTTTGCGAGCGCGCCGGTGGCCACGCAGGAGAGAGACCGCGTCGCCGATCGTTGGGGCGTTCGCACAGAGCCTCGGGAACAGCGCGCAGAGCACGCGGGCGCAGGTCAGCGCGTCAGGCAGCGCGCGGTGAACCTCCTCGACCTCGATGCCGAGCGAGTCGGCGAGCGAGGCGAGCCCGCGCTTGCGGACGAGCGGCGCGAAGCGGCGAGCGAGCGTGACCGTGCACAGCGCCGGCGGCTTGGGCCAGTCCAGACCGGCCTTCTCGAACGCCTGCCGAAGCACGGCGAGATCGAAGCGGGCGTTGTGCGCAACGAAAACGCGTCCCTCCAGCATCTCCGCCAGATCCGGCAGCACCTCCTCGGGCGGCGGCGCGGAATCGACCATCCCCTGCGTGATCCCGGTGAAGCGCTGGATGCCGCGCGACAGCGGCCGTTCCGTCCGGACAAGCGAGTCGAATGTGTCGTGGAGCTCGCCTCCACCCACGAGCACGGCGCCGACCTCGGTCAGCTCACAGAGGTCGCTCGCCAACCCGTTCGTCTCGGTGTCGACGGCGAGAAACTCGGCACCCGCCAGCGGCTGGTCGGTGAGTCGTGTCACGAACCAGCGATCGAACCGCGCGGGCCGGACGGAATGCATTCCGCGCGCCGGCGCGAGCGAGGCTCTCTACGTTTGTCAACCATAGGTTGACTTTCGTAGTGAGCCTCCGATCGGGCGGCCCCGTTGCCCGCGACCCTTCCCCTCATTGCTGTCTTTCGAGGGGCGAAGCTGTCCTCCGCGCCGCTTAGCCTCGCAGGGATGGCCCGATCCGCCACCGTCTTCGCCTGCTCGTCGTGCGGGCACGAGAGCCCCAAGTGGCACGGGCGTTGCCCGGGCTGTGGTGAGTGGAACACGCTCGTGGAGGAGCGGCGCGCAGCGGCGGCGCGCGCGGGCAGCGGCGGCGCAAATGGGCACAAGGGCCGCGGCCGCGCCCTCAAGCCCGTGGCGCTCGGCGACGTCGAGGCGGCGCGGATCGAGCGGCTGGGCACTGGCATCGGCGAGCTCGACCGGGTGCTCGGCGGTGGCGTCGTGCCGGGTTCGCTCGTGCTGATCGGCGGCTCGCCCGGGATCGGCAAGTCCACGCTCACGAGCGCCGCGCTCGGCAACCTCGCGGCGGCCGGCCACGACGTCCTTTACGTCTCGGGCGAGGAGTCGGCGGCCCAGGTCAAGCTGCGCGCCCAGCGCCTTGGGCCGGCGGCGCTGCAGGTACCGATCGTGGCCGAGACCGACCTCGACTCGGTGCTCGCGACGATCGAGGCCGAGCGCCCCGATGTCTGCGTCGTCGACTCGGTGCAGGTTCTCTACGACCCGGCAATGTCGGGCAGCCCGGGCTCGGTCGGCCAGGTGCGCGAGGTGGCGGGCCGGCTGATGCGGCTCGCGAAGGAGCGCGGCACGGCGGTGATCCTGGTCGGGCACGTGACCAAGGAGGGCTCAATCGCCGGACCGCGGGTGCTCGAGCACCTCGTCGACTGCGTGCTGTCGTTCGAGGGCGAGCGCGAGCGCACCTACCGGACGCTTCGCGCGCTGAAGAACCGCTTCGGCTCGACCAGCGAGGTCGGCGTCTTCGAGATGCACGAGCACGGGCTCGTCGAGGTCGAGGACGCAAGCGCGCGCTTCGTCACCGAAGCCACCCGCGCACCAGGCTCGGTGGTGCTCTGTTCAATGGAGGGCTCACGTCCGCTGCTCGTAGAAGTGCAGGCGCTCGTGGCGCCGAGCGAGCTCGTGCCGCCGCGGCGCGTGGCGAACGGCGTCGACCGCAACCGGCTCGCGCTGGTGTTGGCCGTGCTGGCACGCCACGGCGGGGCGGCGCTTGGCTCGAGCGACGTTTTCGTCTCGGTCGCCGGCGGCGTGCGGGTGGACGAACCGGGCGCCGACCTCGCCATCGCGCTGGCGCTCGCCTCGGCGGCGAAGGGCACGCAGCTGGGCACCGACAAGCCGCTTGCCGCCTTCGGCGAGCTCGGCCTCACCGGAGAGCTGCGCCACGTTGGCCACCCGGAGCGGCGGCTCGCCGAGGCGCGCAAGTTCGGCCTCACCGAGGTCATCCATCCGAGCAAGAGTGTGCAGAACGTGCGACAGGCGCTTTCAAGTGCCGGCCGCAGCCGGAGCACCGGCCCGGTCGCGGCCTGAGTCAGAAGTCCCGGTTGACGTCCACGACCTCCCCGGTCTTCGCGTCGATCTGGACCGTCGCCAACCTGCGATACGTGTCATCCCTCTCACCCGGGATCGACAGCGAGACGATCCAGTACGGCTTCGAGTTGAGGCCCTGGCGCAGCAGCCGGATCTGGGTCCGGTCCGGCTCGAAGTTCACCTGGCGTTCGGCGATCACGATGGCCTGATCCTCCGTGAGGCGGACCTGCTCCTGCTGGCAGTTGCGCGCGACGAAGAACGCCAGCACTAGCACGCCCACGATGACGAGCACGCGCGGCCAGGTGGCCCCCGTCAGGGAGCGCGACGAAGAAGCTTCAGAGCGTGGGACGGAACTCGTTCCCGATGTTTGTGAAGAGCACGACCACGAGGACGATGATCACGCACAGAATCGAAATCGCAAGCATCGCGACCTCGAATCCCTTCACATGCGTCTGGTTCGGCGGGAACTCGATCTGGTGCTTGCTGCTGCCGTTGTCGATCACATGCTCTCCTTCCGCTACAGGCCGGGCTGGGCCGGGGGTGAATCGTCCGGTCCGGCCGGCCGCCGGCCGATGCGTGCGACATGGCCAACGAGCTGGCGGTTCTCGTAGACGACCCACGCGATCAGCACGAGCACCGTGACGACGATCCCCAGCCAGGTGAGGATGTAGTAGAGGGTCTCGGCCGAGCTGCCGTCCTCGCCGTAGGTCGAGCCGGGCATGAACGTCCCGAACCCCGCGCAGTCCGCGTAGCGGTCCTGGAGGATGAAGTCGACGGAGTCGTCTGCTGGCGTGGCCCCCTCGCGACCTTGGACCACGCAGTCGGGTGCGCTGTTTATCAGTGGTGGCATTTCGCCTCCCCTCGCCTCACCGTCGTATCACCTCGCTGTGTGCCTCCGCGATCACCGCATCGGCCTCCACGATCGTGCCGTCGGGCTCGATGATGCGCTCGCGCACGGCTGCCACTTCCGGCAGATAGAGGTCTTGGTGGTATTCGACGACGTCGAGGCCCGCGAGCTCGACCTCGGGCGGCACCCGCAGCAGGTTCAGCTTCTTGAGCACCCATGACGCGAACCAGCCGGTGAGGAACCCAAGCGGCAGGAAGGTGGCGATTCCAAGCAGCTGACCCCACAGCGAGCTCTCGACGTTGTTGAGTCCCGTTGGGTAGCCGGCGGCGAACACGCCTACCCAGAGCACCCCAAGGAAGCCAGCAACGCCGTGGACCGCGACCGCGCCGACGACGTCGTCCACGCGCATCTTCTTCTCGATCCAGTTGCCCGCATACACGACCATCGCCGCAGACGCCATCGCGATCAGGTATCCCAGGGTGGGCGCGTAGACATCAGCGCCTGCGGAGACGCTGATCACGCCAGCCAGACCGCCGGAGACCGTCCAGAACGGGTCGCCGCGGGAGGCGAAGTAACCGCCGGTGAAGCCGCCGGCGAAGCCGAAGGTGATGATCATCGCGATCGTGCCCAGCGTCGTGGGCGAGAGATAGATGTTCGCCCAGCCCGGGAAGGCGGTCGACGAGATCACGAGACAGGCCGCGTAGAACGCGTAGAAGCCCGTGAAGATCAGCATCAGGCCGAGCAGCGTCCGGTGCAGGTCGTGCGGGCGGAACGCGCGCGCGAGCCCATCCCGGGTGTACTTGCCTATTCGCGGCCCGAGGTTGAAGAGCACGCCGAGCGTGAATGCTCCCGCCACGCCGTGGACCACGCCGGAGGCGATCGAGTCGTGGAAGCCGAAGCGGAGGGTCATCCAGCCGCCTGCGCTCCAGCCCCAGGCCGCGTCGAGGATCCAAACCACCGAGCCGAGCAGGCACGCAAGGACGAGATAGGCAGACAGGCGCACACGCTCGAGCAGCGCCCCGGACATGATCGACGCCGTAGTCCAGGAGAACAGCAAGAAGGCCAGGAAGAAGACGAGGTTGATGTTGTTGGTGAGGTTCGGCCCGAAGGCGTCCGACCACGGGATCCCGCTCTGGCACTGCAGCGCCGAGAAGTCACTGGAGTTGGGTCCGATCGGCGGGAAGCCGGGCTGGTTGCAGCCGTAGACCCACCAGCCGATGTAGTAGAAGGTCGGCGTGACAACCGCGATGGTCAGGATGTTCTTCATCGCGGTGGCGAGCACGTTCTTGCGCCGCGCGACGCCCGCCTCGTAGCTCATGAAGCCCACATGGATGAGCCACATGAGCACGACCGTGAAGAAGTAGTACTGCTCGCCGATGATCAGGCTGTCCTGCGTGAGACCCTCGAGCGGCGCGGCGTCCTGCAGCCTCTCCACTTGCGCGATGACGAAGTCCATCAAGCAGTCCTCCCGGCGGCTCGTGCCGTCATGTCGTGCACAGCATCCCTCATGAGGCGGACATCACAAGTCACCTGACCGGGCGACCGTAATCGCGCCAGTCTCGGGCCGCAATGTGACCTGCGCACAGCTTTCAGGCACCACGAGTGTGGGATGCTCACATAGGGGCCGCGCGGCGGCCGGGCTACGATGCCGCGACGAAAGGAGGGCTCGCATGACGGTCTCACCGGTCACCGGAGGCGGCGACGTCCTCGAGCGAGTACGCCGCGAGAACGAGACGCTGTATGCGGTCATCAAGACCGTGTCGTCCTCGCTGGCGCTGGAGAAGGTGCTCGCCGGGATCATCGAGATCGCCACCGACGCCACCCGCTGCCACGCCGCCTTCATCTACTTCCTCAAGGGCGAGCGGCTCGTGCTCGAGGCCGCGTCGCCGCCCTACGCGCACCTTGTGGGACAGCTCGAATGGGGCATCGACGAGGGGCTGACCGGCTGGGGCGCGCGCACGCGCACGCCCCAGGTTAT
>Ga0081538_10005421_pt1 | contig 11462 bp, 15 predicted proteins | sample TabmetS5T2R1_FD_71022 | JGI IMG/M metagenome (GOLD analysis project Ga0081538, IMG submission 71022) | Tabebuia heterophylla rhizosphere microbial communities from the University of Puerto Rico - S5T2R1 | ecosystem: Host-associated > Plants > Roots > Rhizosphere ... | reverse complement strand
GCCGGGCGACGCCGCCCCCGCCGCTGCGGGCCCCCGCCGGCACGCCCGACCGGCGGGCGAGCCCGATCGTCTCGGCGACGTCGGCGGGGGTCCGGCAGCGCACCACCGCCTGGGGCCGCACGTCGTGGAACCGGGCGATCGCCCCCTTACGGGCCGCCTCGTACGAGGGCGAGCCCGGCAGGACGACCTCGCCCTCGATCGCGCGCTCCAGCGCGCCCCAGTCGGTCGCCGGCTGCCGATCGGCCATCGTGCCGCTCCTTCCTTGCGCCTACGAAACCTTGGTGAACCGCACCTCCATCCATGGCCGCCAGGTCGAGCCGCCGTCGCTGGACTGCTCCCAGTGGGCCGTCATCGTGGTGCCGCCGTCGCCGACCACGAGCGTGGAGCGCTCGGATTCGCCCGTGAAGGTCCAGACGCCCGCCTCGCTGACGCGCGCCTGCATGGTGACGAAGTTGCCCTGGTTGTCGAAGGAGCGCATCGGGTACGTCCCGGCCGCGGCGTCGTAGCCGCCGATCACCTCCACGACGTCCACCTTCTGGTCGCCGACGTGCACGTCCACGTGGTGCAGGAGGAAGAACCCGCCGGGAAGCCACTCGTAGGCGTCGGTCCCGGTGATCCTGGTGGCAGGGCCCGACGGGCCTGCCAGGATCTCTCCTTCGCTGCGCCACGTGCCGACCAGGGCGTCCAGCGGCCGGTTCTCGGGACGCGGCGTGGGCGGCCGCCCTGGACCCTCGGAGGGCGCCGGCTGGAAGCGCCAGCGCATCGCGTTGAGCGACTCGTCGGTGCCGAACCCGAAGGCCGTCGTGGGGGTCACCTCGTAGACGTCGTAGGGGGGCGGGCCCGCGGTCGGTGCCCCGTCGCCGTGGAGGGCGCCGTCGCGCACCGTCACCGGCCAGCGGTACTTGGCGGCGTACGCCTCGGCGACGCGGCGGAGCCTGGCCTCGTCGGTGACCTTCGCCGCCCGGCCCTCCAGCACCAGGTCCAGGGAGGGGCCGCCGGTCGCCACCACGCAGCGCGGGTCGCGCGCGAGGTTCCTGCCCTTGCGGGTGCCCGCGCCCGCGCTGACGTGCAGGGCGCCGTCCACCCAGACGGCCAGGACCGGCACCACGTGCGGCCGGCCGTCCGGGCGCACCGTGGCCAGCCAGTAGGTGCCCGCCTCCTCCAGGCGCCGGCGTGCCTCCGCCCAGGACGCCGGCGGCCGTGCGTCGTCGGCACTGAACGGCTGCGCCGCCATCGGCTCGTGATCGGCCATCGTTCCCCCTCGGTCGGCGGCAGGCTCGACCCATCGTGCCAGCCGACGGCGACAGCGCCGGGATGCTTGACCCTCCCCCTGGGGGAGACGGCACCCTCTCAGGGAGGATGCGCACCCGGAAGGAGGCGACCAGGATGACCACCAGGACCGCTGCCGGCCGCGACCCGGAGCTGGTCGAGGTGCCCGAACGGCTCCTCCTGATGGCCGACGGCCGTGGGGACCCGAACGGGAGCCCGGAGTACCGGCGGGCGACCGAGGCGCTGTTCGCCGTCTCCTACGCGCTGCGCTTCCGCCTGCGGCGGGAGCTCGGCGTGGACCGCAAGGTCGGCCCCCTGGAGGGCCTGTGGGCGATCGACGGCGGCGAATTCTCCTTCACGGAGCGGTCGAACTGGCGCTGGACGGTCATGATCGAGCAGGCCGACGCGGCCTCGCCCGAGCTGGTGGACGCCGCGGCGCGGGCGAAGGGCGTCCAGGTGCCGCTCCGGCTCGAGCGGCTGCGCGAAGGGCTGGCCGCGCAGGTCCTCCACGTCGGGCCCTTCGCCGACGAGCCGGCGACGATCGAGCGGCTGCACGCGTTCATCGACGCCAGGCGCCTGCGGGCCGTCGGGCGGCACCACGAGATCTACCTGCGCGACCCGCGCAGGACGGCACCCGAGCGGCTGCGGACGATCCTCCGCCAGCCCGTGGTCGCCTGAGGGAGGGCCGATGGCGAACCTCATCCCGATCGGCCGCTTCTCGAGGATGACGCGCCTCTCGGTCAAGGCGCTCCGGCGCTACGACCAGCTCGGCCTGCTCGTGCCGGCCCTGGTCGACCCCTCGTCGGGCTACCGCTACTACACGTACTCGCAGGCGAACCGGGCGGAGGCGATCCGGATCCTGCGCCGGCTGGACATGCCGCTGGAGCAGATCCGCGAGCTGCTGGAGTCGGACGACGCCGCGGTGGCCGCCAAGCTCCTCCAGGCCCACCGCGGGCGCGTGGAGGACGAGCTCGAGCGGCGGCGGCGGAGCCTCGCGTTCATCGAACGGCTCATCGAACGCGAGGGCAGCGTGATGCCCTACGAGGTGCGGGTCAAGCACGTGCCGGCCCAGCACGTCGCGGCGACCCGGCGGACCACGACGCTCGGGACGATCGGCCCGGACATCGCCGACGCCCTCGTGCGGATCGGCCGGGCGCTCCACGGCGCGGCCACGACCGGCCCAGCCTTGGTGGTGTTCGTCGACGTGGTCGACGAGGAGGGCGCCGGCGACGTCGAGGTCGCCGTTCCCGTCACGGCCGCGTTCGAGGGCGCCGCCGACGTCGCGGCGAAGGAGCTCCCGGCGAGCACGGTGGCCTGGACCGTCCACCGCGGCCGGTTCGACGAGATCGGCCCCGCCTACCACACCGTCGCGGGCTGGATCCAGGAGCACGGCCACGAGGTGGCCGGGCCGCCGCGCGAGGTCTACCTCACCGACCCGCGCCAGGCGCCGGACGAGGCCGACTACCGCACCGAGGTCCAGTTCCCCATCCGCTGACGAGGCCGCGCTCCTACTGGCCGCGAGGGACGAGGGCGAAGCGGTTGCCCTCGGCGTCCTGGAACAGCGACCACCAGCCGAAGGGCTGCTCGACGGGCGGCTGGGGGAACTCCACCCCGCGGGCGGTCAGCTCCTTGTAGGTCTGCTGGAGGTCGTCGGCGTAGAAGAACACGTTGGAGGTCGGCAGGCTGGGGTCGGGGACGGTCGGCCGCGGGCCCTGGCGGAGGCCGAGCACCAGCACCACGGCCTTGTCGGGCGTGCGCACCTCCAGCCAGCGCTCCTGACGGTACGGGGTGTCCTGGACGAGCTCGAACCCCAGCTGCTCGGTCCAGAACCGCTTCGCCCGGTCCTGGTCCTCGACCTCCAGGGACACCTTGCTCACGCCGCCTACCATGGGCGCCACCTCCCGTAGTCTCCCCACGACTATATCCAAACTAGATACAACAGAGGTGGATAGTATACTGCGGGGCCATGACCGTCAACCGCGCGCCCTCGCTCACCCCGGCCGCCTTCCAGGTGCTGCTGGCCCTCGCCGCCGGCGAGGCGCACGGCTACGCGGTGATGCGCTTCGTCGAGCAGCTCACCGCCGGCACCGTGCGGCTGGGCCCCGGCACGCTGTACCGCACCATCGGCCGGCTGCTGGCCGACGGCCTGGTGGACGAGGCCGAGGGCGGCGACCCGGCCGCGCCCCACGACGCCCGCCGCCGCTACTACCGGCTCACCCCCCTCGGCCGCCAGGCCGCCGAGGCCGAGGCCGCCCAGCTCCAGCGCCTGGTGGCCGCCGCCGCCCAGGCTGGACTGCTGCCCGCCGAGGAGCCCACGTGACCGGCCAGCGGCCCCGCGGCCTCACGCCCCACCTGTTCGTCCGCGACGCCGACGCCGCGGCGGCGTTCTACCGCGCCGCCTTCGGCGCCGCCGAGCTGCTGCGCACCACCCTGCCCGACGGCAGGGTCCTGTTCGTGGAGCTGGCCGTCGGCCCCGCCCGGCTGCTGCTCAGTGACGAGACGCCGTCGTTGAACGCGCTGGCGCCGCCGACCATCGGCGGCAGCCCCGTGCTGCTGCTGCTGGAGGTCGACGACCCGGACGCGACCGTCCGGCAGGCGGTCGAGGCGGGCGCGGAGGTCGAGATGCCGGTGCGCGAGATGTTCTTCGGCGAACGCTACGGCGTCGTGCGCGACCCGTTCGGCCACCGCTGGGCGCTGTCGACCGCCCGCGAGGAGCTCAGCCCCGACGACATCGCCCGCCGCGCCCCGCCGGACGTCTAGCGAACTGGCGACCTGCTGAACGAGGCGGGCTGGCCCTGCCGCGAACATGACGGCACCAGGCGCCCCCTCGTGCGCCTCACCTATGGCTAGCGCACTGAACAGGGCAAATGCTGGCGACCGCGGCAGGCAACCCCTTGCCCTGTTGTCAGGGACCCAGCACCAGGTTGACCGCATTGACCGCCGCGGCCACCAGGAAGATCACGCCCATGAGCGCCAATGCCAGCAGCTTCGGGTCCAGGAGGGGATGCCTGCCGACGACCCGGCTGGCAAGGTCGACGCTGTTGACCTGCCGTGGGTCGTAGGCGATCGTGATCGTGTCGCCGTGCTGGCGGCTGGCTGGGCAGGCGCCGCGGCCACAACCGCTGAGGGCGACGCGGCCCTGGGCGAGCGTGCCGTCGACCTCGTAGCGGACGGTGGCGTAGGCGGTGAAGGAGCGCTGCACGTCCTCTGACTGGAGGAACGGGCCCTGATCGACGTCGTCGATCACCGCGGTGGCGGTGACCGCGCGGTCGGCGAATGCCGTTCGGCTAGCCAACCGCCAGGCGGCGAGCCCCAACAGCAGTAGGCCGATCATCATCAGGATCAGCACGACACGGCGCCGACGAGCATGCCATGTGGCGCGGTCTGGGCTGCGGTTGCCGGCCATGTCCCGCCCTCGTTTGACCGCAAGCCAACGGCTTGGGTTGCCGCGAGCGCCCCGCCAGCAGCGGGCCTGGTGGTCGCCAGCCGGCGTCCCAGGATCGCTACCGTCGGTCGTCTCCCTTCTGGCAGCAGGCTACCTCGCTCCAGGACCCCGCAACGATCACAACCGCCGGCCCGGCTATTGGCTCCCGCCTCCACGACGTGGAACAAGGGGATGAGGCGGTGGCCGAAGGCGACACTCCAGCGGCAGCATGGTGTCCGGGCATTCCCTGCTGCCTGGGTTGCGGCGTCGCCGGCACGGACGGCCAGATGCCGTGCTTGACGATCCCCCGGTTTCGTCGGCACCGGGTGACATGATGCGCCATGCGGTACTCGGTCAACGTTCCCAACTTCGGGGAATTCGCGGGGCCGGTGGTCTTCGCCGAGGTGGCCCGCCGGGCGGAGGAGGCCGGCTGGGACGCGTTGCTCGTCTGGGACCATGTTGTCGAGCGGAAGGACCTGCGCAGGCAGATCGCGGATCCGTGGATCCTGCTCACCGCCGCCGCCCTGGCGACCCGCCGGATCCGGCTGGGCACGGCGATCACGCCCGTGGCCCGGCGGCGGCCGGCCAAGCTGGCCAGGGAGGTGGCCACCCTGGACCGCCTGACCGGCGGCCGCATGGTCCTTGGCGCCGGGCTGGGCGCGCCCCTGGACGACGAGTACGCCAGCTTCGGCGACACCACCGACACCCGGGTGCTCGCCGAGCGCCTGGACGAGGGCCTGCACGCGCTCGAGCTGCTATGGTCCGGTGAGCCGGTGACCTACCGGGGCAACCAGATCACGATCGACGACGTGGTCTTCCTGCCGACCCCGGTGCAGCGTCCGCGGGTGCCGGTCTGGGTCGGAGGGCGCTGGCCGAACAAGGCGCCGATGCGCCGGGCGGCGCGGTGGGACGGGGCCATCCCGGCCATGGCCGGAATGGAGGCCGCACGCACGCCGGACGTGAGCGAGGTCCGGGAACTGGTGCTGTTCCTGCGCGGCTGCCGGGCGGAGAACGACCTCGCGGACGGGCCCTTCGACATCGTCGTCGGCGGCATGAGCCCCGGCGGAACTGCGGGCCGTGACCTCACTGGCCCGCTGGCCGACCTCGGGGTGACGTGGTGGGATGAGCGGATGCCGTGGGGTGATGACCTGGAGCGTGCCGAGCCGATCCTGCGTCGGATCGAACAAGGCCCACCTCGTACTTAACCGGGCACCGCCCGGGCGCGGTGAGTGAGGAACGCCAAGGGGATCAGCATTGACCTGTCTCCCGGCAGCACTACCCCAAAGCGCCTCTGTCCTTCATCCCGCATCTCCGCAGCCATCCCTTGGAATCAATCGTCTAGGCGGGTGCCGACGACCGGAACGGCAAGCTCCCTTTCTAGGCACGACATGGAGTGCCCGGTGCGGTCGCTCCACACCGCATTCCACAGGCGGCGGCCCGCCTCCGTTCCGAGCCTCAGCGGCGAAACCACTCCTGCAGCCTAGGGATCGCCCGGTCGAGATTGCGACCGTAAACTCGGGCGAAGACACGTCGAATGAGCGGCGCGAGGGGCCCATGGAGCACGACCAGCCATTCCAGCCGTGTCGCTGTCGGGCCCGATGACTCGAACCGATGGTCGTAGTAGATGCGGACCCCAGGCAGCCCGCCGACCCACTCCCAACGGACCGGCGGCTCCCATACCGACATGCGGAAGGCGTTGCTCCCCAGCCGCTTGATCTGAAAGGCGCCGCTTGATGTGGGACCGAGCTCGCCGGGCGGCGATACAGTCACCGAGGTGATGTGAGGCGCCCACTCCGGCCATCGCTCCACCTCGGCCAGCCGGTGCCACGCCTCTTCGAGCGACGCGTCGACCTCGAAGATCCGCTTGACGGTTGCCCTGGTCATGAACTCGACCTCCTCCCAGACGCAGCCTTCGACCGTCGAGACGTGGCGTCACCATCGATTCGCCAGTCGATCGGCGACATCGCGGAAGGTAGCCCTGCACGGTATGGCTGGGCCAGGCAGCCGTATCACCCGAGAGTGGAGTGTGAGGTGGACGCTGCCTCGGCGACACTGCCGGACTTGGGCGGCGAAAGATGCTCGCGCCGTTCCAGCCTCAACCGGCGAGGTCGCGCTGAAGTGCCTCGGGCGGCTGGCGCTTGGGGGAACATGACGGCACCAGGCGCCCCCTCGTGCGCCTGGTGCCGCCGACTGATCGCGTGCGACGCGACCTTGCCGCGTGCCATCGTGGAGCAGGGCGATCACGGTGCGAGCGTGGCCGCGTCTCGATCCGGCCACGGAGGGGTGAACGAATGACCGACAACGCGCGGAACCGTACGGACCTGCGCGCCTACCTGGAGGACGCCGTCGGGTTCGGCGAGCGCTTCCGGGCCCGCTGGGACGGCTACCCCTCCTCCACGGCGGGCCGGGCCGACCCCGCGCGGCTGGCGGCCGCCTGGGCCGAGTACACCGAGCGCCTCCAGGACAACTACCCCTACTTCCACCCCCGCTACGCCGGGCAGATGCTGAAGCCGCCGCACCCGGTGGCGGTGGCCGGCTACCTGGCCGCGATGACCATCAACCCCAACAACCACGCCCTGGACGCCGGGCCGGCGACGGGCGCGATGGAGAAGGAGGTCGTCGGCGACCTGGCGGCCATGTTCCACTTGCCGGCGGACGCGCTCGGCCACCTCACCTCCAGCGGGACCATCGCCAACCTGGAGGCGCTGTGGGTCGCCCGCCAGCTCCACCCCGCCAGGGCCGTCGCCTTCAGCGAGGACGCCCACTACACCCACGCGCGCATGTGCGAGCTGCTTGGGGTGGAGGGCGTGCCGGTGCCGGCCGACGCCGACGGCCGGATGGACCTGGAGGCGCTGGAGGCGTTGCTGCGGGGCGGTCGGGTCGGCACGGTGGTGCTGACCGCCGGCACCACCGGCACCGGCTCGGTCGATCCGGTCGACGAGGCCCTGGCGCTCCGCGACCGCTACGGCTGCCGGCTGCACGTCGACGCCGCCTACGGCGGGTTCTTCGCGCTGCTGGCGTGGGACGGCGGGGGGACCGGCCCGCTCGACCCGGCGACCGCGGCGCGGCTGCGGGCGGTCGGCGACTGCGACTCGGTGGTCGTCGACCCCCACAAGCACGGCCTGCAGCCCTACGGCTGCGGGGCGGTGCTGTTCCGCGACCCCTCGGTGGGCCGGTTCTACCGGCACGACTCGCCCTACACCTACTTCACCTCCGACGAGCTGCACCTCGGCGAGATCAGCCTGGAGTGCTCGCGGGCGGGGGCGGCGGCGGGCGCGCTGTGGCTCACCCTGCGGGCCCTGCCGCTGGCGGCCGGCGATGGCCTCGGCCCGGTCGTCGCCGCCGGGCTGCGGGCGGCGCGCCGCTGGGCGGCGCTGGTCGAGGCGAGCGAGGAGCTCTGCCTGTACCAGCGGCCGGAGCTGGACATCCTGGTCTACTGGCCACGCCCGGCGGTGGCGTCGTGCGCCGCCGTGGACGCCGCCTCGGCCGGCCTGCTCCACGCGGCGATGGCCAACCAGTCCCCGGTCTACCTCAGCACCCTGCGCCTGCCGGCCGGGCGCCTGCGCCGGCGCGACCCGGGGCTCGCCGCCGACGCCGACCACGTGCGGGTGCTGCGCAGCGTGCTGATGAAGCCCGAGCACGAGCCGTACGTCGAGACCCTCCACCGCGAGGTGGCGCGGGTCGCGCGGTCACGCGCCGGTAGCGCCTGAGCGGCGGGCGTAGCCGGGCAGGATCCGCCAGCCACCCTCGAAGATCCGCTGGTGGAGCTCGGCCTCCACGATCGCCCGGACGATCGTCTCCTGCCGTTCCGCGTCCGCCTCGCTGGTCACCTGCAGCGGCCAGTCGCCCGCCCTGGAGCCGGACAGGTGCGGGTGGGTGAAGCCGGACGCGAACCAGGCGACCACCTGGACGGGCTGGACGCCGTCGCCGCCGCGGAGGTTGGGCGCCGCCTGCTGCTCGGGCCACAACAGCTCCCAGCGGGCCGTCCAGCCGCCGTCCGGCTGCTCGGACAGGCCCTGCTCGCGCACCGCGCCGGTGCCGTCCAGCAGCGCGGCGTTCGCCTCGTCCAGGACCCGGCGCACCACCGGGCCGAACAGCTCGACCGCCCGCCGGAACAGCTCGATCCGCTCCGCCCGCGGCCCGGCGCCCTCGTAGGAGTTGGTCCGCAGGTCGTCGAGGTGCCGGAACAGGTCCTCGACCCTCGGCGGCACAGCGGCGCCGCTCGCGTCCATCCGGGCCGCTCCTCCCGCCGGCACGGGTCAGTGGACGGGCCGGCGGCGGTGCCGGTGCCGCAGCGGGCCCGTGAACGCCCGCACGACCATGAACAGCAGCGTGGCCACAAACGCCAACGTGACCAGGATCGACAGGACCATCCCGCGCTCCTTCCCGTTGGTGCAGCTCGGCGGTGCTCCGTGCCCGGGCGTCTACCCACCCTTGCCCGCGCTCAACCCGGACCGCGGCGACGCCGGCGAGGGCCTGGTGCATACTGTGGCGCCATGACTCCGAACCGGATCGATCCCCCTTACGTGGCGGGCGAGCGGGCGATGCTGGAGTCCTGGCTGGAGTACCACCGCGCGACGCTGGCGTGGAAGTGCGAGGGGCTGGACGACGCCCAGCTGCGGGAGCGGGCGGTCCCGCCGTCGCCGCTGTCGCTGCTCGGCCTGGTCAGGCACATGGCGGACGTGGAACGCAACTGGTTCCGGCGGGTCCTCGGCGGCGAGGACGTCCCTGGGATCTACTGGACCGACGACGACCCCGACGGTGACTTCAACGACGTCGACACCGCCGAGGTGCAGGAGGCGTTCGCCACCTGGCGGTCGGAGTGCGAGCACGCCAGGCGGAACGCCGCCGCGGCGGACTCCCTCGACGTCACCGGCCAGCGCCGCGGCGAGGCGGTGACGCTGCGCTGGATCCTGGTCCACATGGTGGAGGAGTACGCGCGCCACAACGGCCACGCCGACTTCCTGCGCGAGCGCATCGACGGCGCGGTCGGTGACTGAGCCGGCCCGGGCGTCACCCGGCCCGGCGTGCCAGCTCCGGGTAGAGCAGGGCGAGCCCGTCGCCGTCCAGCTCCAGCTCGGCGGTGAACCCCGGGAACAGGCCGCGGTCGACGAAGCGCACCACCGCGCCCTGCGGCGTGCGGCGCACGTGCTCGTAGCGCTGCCGCGAGGGGTGCAGGCCGAGGTCCGGCACGGAGACGAACGCCATCAGGAGGTCGGCCGCGCCCGGCCGTTCGGCCAGCCCGTGCCGGCGGACCGGCATGGTGTTGGTCAGCGGGGACCGGGCCAGGTCGCAGTCCAGCGCTCCCTGCACCGCCGCGGCGTCCCCGCCCGCGTCCGGCAGCGGCGCCTGGCCCTCCTGGCCGGCGTCGCAGCGCCACCCGCCGGCGCCGTCGTGGTCGAGCCGTAGCCGCCGCGCCCAGCCGTCGCCGGTGACCTGGACCTCGAGGCTGCGGGTCGCGAGGTCCGGGTACGTGGCCAGGGCGTAGTCGAGGCGGTAGGGGAGCGGGTCGACGCCGAGCTGGCTGCCGGCCGCGCTCAGCCCCGCCGCGGTCAGGTCGACGGTCGCGGCCTCGGCACGCCAGCCGTCCAGGCCGCTCCAGAGCACCAGTCGCCGGGTCATGGGTCCCAGTCTGCGCCGCGACCCCGACCGTTACGGCGGGCCTCGGTCCGCCTTTGCCGCGTAGCGCCCACGGGCCTACCATGGCGTCATGTTGAGTAAACGTTTAATAAATGAATCACCGCCGGCTCAGGCCGGGCGGCGCGCGCAGGCGCAGTGGCGGCGCGAGCGGCTGCTGGACGCCGCCCTGGCCACCTTTGTCGACAAGGGCATCGACGGCGCCACCGTCAAGGACATCACGGCCGCCGCCGGCGTGACCCAGGGGCTGCTGTACCACTACTTCGACGACAAGGACGCCCTGGTGCAGGCGATCCTGGCCGAGCGCGGCTTCCTCCCCGAGCTGCGCCGGCTGCTGGCCAACCCCCACAGCCGCCCTGCCGAGGTGGTGCTGCCGGAGGTGGCGGCAGGCTTCCGCCGGCTGCTGGCCGAGCATGCCGAGCTGGTCACGCTGTTCTTCGCCGCCGGCCGTGCCAACCCTGGGGTCCGCGCGGGCCTGCAACGGTTCGTGGCCGAGGGCCAGCAGCTGCTGGCCGGCTACCTCGGGGCCCGGGTCGCCGCCGGCGAGCTGCGCCCCCACGACACCCGCACGGCGGCCCAGCTGCTGCTGTCGACCGTGGCGCTCGGCCAGGTCACCGGCGCCGGCACCGACCCCGCCGCCGTGGTCGAGGTACTGCTGCACGGCCTGGCCGCTCCGGGCGAGGGCGGTCGCTTCCGAGGAGGACGATGAGATGGATTCGACCGTGTGGCTGCTGGTGGCCGCCGTGATCGGCGACGGGCTGCTCGCGGGCGCCAGCCTCGACCAGGTGATCAAGCAGTTGCCCGCGCGGCACCGCATCGGCGTCGTGGCCTTCTCCGACTACAGCAAGGCGGGCGACCTTGGGCGCGGCATCGCCTGGTACGCCGCGCTGGGGATCGGCGCGGCCCTGCTCACCGTCGCCGCCGCCGCCGTCGGGCTCACCGACCCGCCCAGCACGCCGGCCGCGGCCGCCCTGTGGCTGGCGCTGCTGCTGACCGTGGCGCACTCGTTCACCACGGTCCGGGCGGCGCCGCTGAACTTCAGCCAGCGCGCCGCCGCCGGTGACGCCGCCCGCCTGGCGGCGATCTTCGACCGGTTCGAGCGCTGGGCGACGGCGCGCGCCACCCTCCCGGT
>Ga0081538_10005420_pt1 | contig 11462 bp, 9 predicted proteins | sample TabmetS5T2R1_FD_71022 | JGI IMG/M metagenome (GOLD analysis project Ga0081538, IMG submission 71022) | Tabebuia heterophylla rhizosphere microbial communities from the University of Puerto Rico - S5T2R1 | ecosystem: Host-associated > Plants > Roots > Rhizosphere ... | reverse complement strand
GCCATCAACCCCGGCAACTCCGGCGGGCCCCTGCTCGACGTGGACGGCCGCGTGATCGGCGTGATCTCGCAGAGCCGCGGCGCCGGGCTTGGCTTCGCCGTGCCGGTGGACACGCTCCGGCGCGTCGCGCCGCAGCTCCTACGCCACGGCGAGGTGCGCCGCGCCTACCTGGGCGTGACGACCACGGCCGCCGGGGGCGGCGCCCGGGTGGTGGAGACCGCGCCGGGCGCGCCGGCGGCCCGGGCAGGCCTGCGCGACGGCGACGTGATCGTGTCCGTTGCGGGAGAGAGGGTGGGCGGACCCGCCGCCCTGGCCGAGCAGATCGAGCGCATGAGTCCCGGCCAGCGCGTGCAGATCGAGCTCCGGCGCGGGTCTCGCGACCGTTCGCTGGAGGCGGTGCTGGCGAGGCGCCCGAGCCCCTAGGCGGGGCGGCGCACAGACCCGGCTAGGCTCGGGGGTTCGAATGGCAGACCGAACCCCTGAGCCGCGCGTGCCCGTAACGCTCGACGAGGAGCTGATCGGCGCCGAGGAGACGGCGCTCCTCTCGACGCTCACCGACGCCGCCCGCGTCGAGCGGATCCGCGACGAGATCGAGGAGGGCTTCCGGGCGCTCGCCCACGTGGGCGCGGCGGCGTCGTTCTTCGGCTCCGCCCGCACGTCGCCCGGCGACCCCGAGTACGCGCTCGCGCGCGAGACGGCCCGGCTCGTCGGCGAGGCCGGCATGGCGGTCATCACGGGCGGCGGACCCGGGACGATGGAGGCGGCAAACCGCGGCGCCAAGGACGCCGGCGCGCTGTCGATCGGGCTCAACATCGAGCTGCCCTTCGAGCAGGGCCTCAACGAGCATGTCGACATCGGTCTCGAGTTCCACTACTTCTTCGCCCGCAAGATCATGTTCGTGCGCTACGCGAGCGGCTTCGTGGTCTTCCCCGGCGGCTTCGGAACGCTGGACGAGCTGTTCGAGTCGCTGACCCTGATCCAGACCGGCAAGGTCCGGAACTTCCCGGTGATCCTGGTCGGGACCGACTACTGGTGCGACCTGGTCGAGTGGCTGCGCGAACGCGTGCTGGCGGAGGGCAAGATCTCGCCGGGCGACCTGGACCTCATGACCGTCACCGACGACCCCGTCGAGGTCCGCGACCGGCTCATGTCGGCGGCACACCGTCAGGCGCGGGCATCGCCGCGTAGCGCTCCCTAACCTCCTCGATGTAGCCGGCCAGCCGTTCGGCCACCTCGGGGTCGTGCAGCTCGAGTACGTTCTCGGCGTTCCGCTCGCCGGAGCGCGACAGGTTGAAGGAGCCGCAGAAGACCCAGTCGTCGGCCACCGTGACCTTCGCGTGCATGAAGTCGTGCGGCGTCTCCGGCGAGTACGTCGTCGACGGCTTGGCGCGGAAGTCGGCGTGCTCGAGCACCGAGCCGAGGATCGGCACCTTCCAGGCCGAGCGCCCGTTCGTTCGCCACTGGTAGACGACCTGCTCCATCTGCGTGCGGTCGACCACGCCGCGCAGGTCCACGCGCGCCTCGGCGGCCACCTGGGCGAGCGTGCCGAGCACGGGGCCCGCCGTGATCACCGGCGAGGCGATCCTGATCCTCCGCCGGGCGCGGCCGATCGCGTGGGCGATGCGGTGGGACAGCTCCTCGCCGTGCCCCGGCGTGAACCAGGCGCGCGCCTGCCGGCCTTCGAGGTCGACGGTGCGCGGCTCCTCGTGGCCGGAGCGGTCGACGTCGCCGGCGCCCCAGAGCTCCTCGAAGTTCTGCGTGTACTCGGAGGCGAGCGCGGCCGAGTCGGCCCGCACGATCACGTTCTCCTGGAGCGTCCAGGAATCGGTGGTCCAGTTGGTCGAGCCGGTCCAGACCGACTCGCCGTCGCGGACCGCGTACTTGTGGTGCATCAGGTCCGGAATGCCGGGGATGCCGCGGGTGGGGAACGGAAGCGCCTCGATCAGCTCCGGCTTGGTCCGCGGCGGCGGCGGGAAGACACGCTCGTCGTGGTCGGCGTTGTAGGCGATCCGCACCTCCACGCCGCGGGCCGACGCCTCGCGCAGGGCGCCCGCCACGAGGTCGCCGGGCTCGCCGGGAAGGCGGACGTCGTACAGGGCGAGGTCGAGCGAGCGGCGCGCGCTCCCGATGAAGTCCGCCGCGCGCTCCGCCACCTCCAGGGCCGTCTGCTGCCCCGGATGCAGGGGAACGCAGTCGATCACGCGAAGCGGAAGCCCGTGGCGGCCGGCTGGATCCGGATCGGGCTGGACGGCATGCCGTCCGCGAGCGCCGGGTTGTTGAAGCCCCCCGGCGCCACGTCGTTCGGGGTGTCGGGATGAAACAGCGCCGCGAGGTACTGGATGTGGTCGCGGCCCACGCCGAGCTCCGTCTGGCCCCCGCCGTAGGCGCCGATGCCGCGCTCGGCGCAGAAGTCGTAAGCGCGGCCGAGCTCCTCGAGCGAGCCCACCCGCGACGGCTTGATGTTCACCATGCGCGGCTCCCACTCGAGCGCCAGAACGTCATCGACGGAGTGGATCGGCGCGTCCCAGGTGATGCGGTCGCGGTGCGGCTCCAGCACCGGCCGGGTCTCGTCGTTTAGGTCGGGATCCTCGAGCCAGGCGTCCGGGAAGGCCTCCACCAGCTTCGCGTACAGCTCCGGGTCGGTCTCCACGTCCACCGGCGTCCCCTTGTACTGGCCCTTCAGGTCGAGCGAGTCCACCGCGCCGCTCTGCGCGAGCTCCTCGATCAGCGCGTCGCTCCAGGTGTTGGTGGGGTCGAGCTTGAAGCGGGTGCCGGGGTAGCGGTCGAGCACCCGCAGCATGCGCTCGGAGGTCTCGGGCGTGTCGTCGCCGAACGAGCCCAGCCGCATCGATACGACGTAGGTGAGCGGCCGCAGCTCGCGGCCGAGGTGCTCGGCGAGCGAGCGGCCGGCCTGCCGAAGCGCGAGGTCGAGCGCGGCCGACTCGAAGGCCCAGCGCCGGTAGCGCCGCGACACGTCGCGGACGGGAGGGTCGGGGAACAGGTCGAGCTCGGAGAGACGCTCCGCGAACGAGCCGAGCGTCCACGTGCCGGACAGCGGCAGTATCGGCCCGGCCGCCTGGAAGGCGGCGTGGTCGAGCCCGTCGTAGACGACGTCCTCGCCGACGCCCTCCTCACCGCCGCCGCGAAGCGTGATGAGCGTCGTGTAGCGGACGAACTCCTCGGAGAACGAGAGCTCGCGCCCCGCGAGCTCGTAGCCGTCGATTTCGAGCTCGAGCGAGGCGAGCTGATCCCAGGTACCCATGTGCGCCGAGACTAGTAGAGCGCCTCTACGGCCGCGGTGAACGCCTCCGTGTGCCGGTCGACCTGGGCCTCGGTCGTGGCCGGGCACATCAGCGCCATGTTGTGGAAGGGCGTGATCAGCACGCCCCGGTTCAGCAGGTACAGATGCAGATACTCGCCGAGCTCCCGGTCGTCCGCCTGCGCCGACTCCGCGCCGGTGCGGGGCGGATCGGCCGAGAAGCGATACTCGGCGCGCGCCCCGAGGCTCACGATCGACCACGGGACCGAGTGCCGCTCGAGCGCCGCGTCGACCCCGGCCACGAAGCGCTCGCGCAGCCCTGACATGCGCTCGAAGGCCTCGGCGGTCAGCACCTCGCCGAGCGTGGCCCGCGCCGCGGCGAGGGAGAGCGCGTTGCCCGCGAGCGTCCCGCCCACCCCGCCGGTGTCCTCGTAGTCCGCGTCCTCCTCGGCCGCGATCCGCTCGGCCAGCTCCGCGCTCACGCCGTAGGCGCCGATCGGCACGCCGCCGGCGATCGACTTGCCGAGCGAGACCGCGTCGGGCTCGAGGCCCCAGGCCGCGGTGCAGCCGCCGGGCCCGGCGCTGAGCGTGTGCGTCTCGTCGACGATCAGGAGCGTGCCGTGCCGGGTGCACAGCTCGCGCACGCCGTCGAGGAAGCCCTCCTCGGGCAGCACGATCCCGATGTTCGTGAGCGCCGGCTCCATCAGGAGGCAGGCCACGTCGCCGTGGACCAGCGCGGCCTCGACCGAGCCGAGCTCGTTGAACTCCGCCACCCGCGTGGTCTCGGCGGGATCCACCATCGGGCCGACGTTGCCCTCGCGTCCCACCAGGGCCTCGTCGACGGAACCGTGGTAGCACCAGTTGAAGACGGCGACCTTCGGCCGCCGCGTGACCTGGCGGCACATGCGCAGCAGCCAGCGGTTGGCATCCGTCGCGCTCAGCGAGAACTGCCAGAACGGCAGCGAGAAGCGCCGCGCCAGCTCCTCGCCCACCCAGGCGGCGTCCTCCGTCGGGAGCATGGTGGTCAAGCCGGAGCGCTCGCGGATGGCGCGCATCACCGGCTCGGGCGAATGGCCCGCCATGGCGCCGGTGTCGCCGAGGCAGAAGTCCGCGTATTCGTTCCCGTCCACATCCACCAGGCGGGCCCCCTGAGCCTCACGCAGGTAGACGGGGTGGCCGCCCGCCCACATCGTCATCCAACTCATCGGGACGCCGGCGAGCAGCGAGCGGCGCGCCCGTTCGTGCAGCTCGCGCGAGCGTGGGTGGCGGCGGGCGAATTCCTCCTGCTCTCGCTCGATCACGCCGGCTCGGGGCGCACCGACGCCATCCGCTCGGCGCGGCGCTGCTGCCACACGGTCAGCAGCATCGCCGCCAAGGTGACCAGGAAGATCATCGAGGCGATGACGTAGATCTGCGGCGGGATCGCCACGCGGGCCGCGCCCCACACGAAGACCGGGAACGTGATCGTGGACCCCGAGGTGAAGTTGGTGATCACGAAGTCGTCGAGCGAGAGTGCGAAGGCGAGCAGCGCCGCCGAGATCACACCGGGCAGGATCAGTGGGAAGGTCACCAGCCAGAACGTCTGCCAGGGAGTGGCGCCCAGGTCCTGCGCCGCCTCCTCGAGCGAGCGGTCGAAGCCGATCAACCGCGAGCGCACCGTGATGATCACGAACGACAGGTTGAACATGATGTGCGCGATCAAGATCGTGCTGAAGCCCGTGGCCACCGAGAAGTTGAGGAACAGCGACAGCAGTGCGGCGCCGAGGACCACCTCGGGCGTGGCGAGCGGGATGAAGATGAAGAAGTTGACGGGCGCGCGGCCGCGGAACTCGTAACGCACGAGAGCCAGCGCGGTGAGCGTGCCGAGCGCCGTGGCCACCAGCGTTGACAGGACCGCGATCTCGACGGAGGTGGCCAGCGCGTCGCCGATGCCCGGCACCGGGCCGCCGAACGGGTCCGTCCAAGCGTCGAAGGAGAACTCCTGCCAGATGAAGTTGAAGCGCCCGCGCGGGTCGTTGAAGGAGAAGACGATGATGATCGCGATCGGCACCAGCAGGTACAGGAGCGCAAGACCCGCATAGACGTTCAGGAACCCGTCGAGGAGCTTGCGGCGGGTCCTCATCGCCGGGCCTCCCCCTCGGTGCCGAGCAGCGCCTCGGTCCCCGCGACCCGCGCCCAGACGAGCACGACCGCGAGCATCAGGGCCATCAGGATGAACGAGAGCGCCGCTGCGGTCGGGTAGTCGGCCAGCTCCAGGAAGCGGCTCTGTATGACGTTGCCGATCATGAACTGGTTCGGCGTGCCGAGCAGCTCGGCGTTGATGAAGTCACCCGCCGCCGGAATGAACGTGAGCAGCGTGCCTGCCACCACGCCCGGCATCGAGAGCGGCAGCGTCACGCGGAAGAACACGTCGCGGCGCCGGCCGTAGAGGTCGTAGCCCGCCTCGAGCAGCCGCACGTCGATCCGCTCCAGGCTCGCGTAGAGCGGGAGGATCATGAAGGGCAGGTAGTTGTAGGTGATCCCCATCACCACGGAGACGGTGGTGTCGAGCAGCCGGCCGTCCTCGCTTACGATCCCGACCGTCCGCAGCGTCTCCACCACCAGGCCAGAGTCGGAGAGGATCGTCTCCCACGACAGGGTCCGGATCAGATACGTGACGAAGAAGGGCACGATCACCGCGAGCAGGAGGGCGTTCCGCCAGCGACCGGCCCGGAATGCGATCACGTAGGCGAGCGGGTAGCCGATAAGCAGGGCGATCAGGGTTGCGAGGCCCGCGTACTCGAAGGAGCGCGCGAACTGCTCGCTGAAGTCGGAGAGCGCCTCCGTGTAGTTCGCGAACTCCCAGTTGAACGTGTAGCCGGTGTCGAGCGTGCCGATCTTCAGCGACTCGAACGCCATGTAGGCGAGTGGGATGACGAAGAAGATGAGCAGCCACCCGAGGCCGGGCAGCAGCAGGGCATAGGGCAGCCCCGCCTTCTTCAGCCGACCCCGCACCCGCCCGGACCTAGGCGCCGAGCACCTGCTGGAAGGCCTCGTCGAGCTGCTGCTCCTCCTGCGGGTCGAGCCCGCGGAAGATGAAGGTGTCCGCCAAGAACTGCTCGTCTGGGAAGATCAGCTGGTTCTCCGCAAGGGCCGGATCCCGCTCGGCGAGGATCTCCCTCACGCCCTCGACCGGGCATATGTAGTTGACGTACTCGGCGATATCGGCCTGCACCTCGGGCCGGTAGACGAAGTCGATCATCTTCTGGGCGGTGAACGCCGCCGGCGCTCCCACCGGGATCTGCATGTTGTCCGTCCAGAGATGGCCCCCGGTCTCCGGGATGACGAACTCGATGTTCGGGTCGTCCAGCTTCAGCTGCACGGCGTCGCCGGACCACCCGATCAGCAGGGCGGAGTCTCCCTTGGTGATGTCCTTCGTGTACTCGTTGCCGGTGAAGCCGCGGATCTGGCCCGAGTCCGCCGCCTCGCCGATCTTGTCGATCGCCTCCATGAACTGGTCGACCGAGGCCTTCTCCGGGTCGTGCCCGAGCGAGGCGGCGACGATGCCGACGGTGTCGCGCATCTCGGAGAGCATCGTCACCTTGCCCTTGTAGGCCGGGTCGAACAGGTCGTCCACGCTCTTCGGCTCGCGCTCGACCAGATCCTTCCGGTAGATGATCCCGGCGATGCCAGACTGCCAAGGCATCGAGTACTCGCGCTTGGGGTCGAACGGCGGCGACTTCAGCCGCGCGATCAGGTTCTTCGACGCGTTCGGCATCTCGCTCTTGTCGAAGCGCTGGACGTAGTCGAGCCGCATCATGCGGGCGGCCATCCAGTCCGTGACCACGTGGATGTCGCGCCCACCCGAGTCGCCGCGGTCGTACTGCTGGCGGACCTTTCCGAAGAACTCGGTGTTGTCGTTGACCTCCTCGACGTACCTGACCTTGGTCCCGTACTCCTTCTCGAACTCCTTGAGCGTGCCGCGGTCCTCCTCGATGTACAGCGGCCAGTTGGCGAAGTAGAGGGAGTCGGCGATCGGCTCCTTCTTGATCCGCGCGGCCTCGGCCTCGCTGCCGTCGTCGTCGCCGCCGCCACCCGTCTCCTCTCCGCACGCCGCCAGATAGGACAGCGCCGAGACGCTCAGCGCCCCGGCCGCCCCGCGGCGCAGGAGCCTCCTGCGGCTGATCTCGTCGCGGATGATCGCTTCGAACCTGCGCTCAAGGTCACTCACGTCGTCGTGCCCTCCCTAACCATGTGGATGTTGTCGCTCGACCAGGAGAGCCGGGCGGGGTCGCCCGGCGTGGGCAGCCGCCGGCGCGCCTCCTCGTCGGTGTTCGGCACCAGCACGGTCATGCGAGTTTCGTCCGGCAGCCGGACGATCACCTGCGTGGCGGTGCCCATGTAGAGCGAGCTCTCGACCTGTCCGTCGACGCTCGCGCGTCCGTCGGGCGAGCTTCCGTTCGCCCGCCGCAGCTGAAGCTTCTCGGGGCGCACCACGGCGTATGCCCGCTCGCCGCGGCTCACCCCCGCCGCGCCCGCCCTCACGGTCACGCCGGCGTCGAGTCGCAGCTCGGCGGTGCCCGTCCCGGTCTCGACCACCTCGCCCGGCATCAGGTTGGACACCCCGATGAACCCCGCCACGAAGGTCGTGGCCGGGCGCTCGTAGATCTCCTCGGGCTCGCCCATCTGCTCGATAACACCGTGGTTCATCACCGCGATTCGGTCCGACATCGTGAGCGCCTCCTCCTGGTCGTGCGTCACGTATACGAACGTGATGCCGACATCCTGCTGGATGCGCTTAAGCTCCACCTGAAGCTGCTTGCGGAGCTTGAGATCGAGCGCGCCGAGCGGCTCGTCGAGGAGGAGCACGGCGGGCCGGTTGACGAGCGCCCGCGCGAGCGCCACGCGTTGCTGCTGCCCGCCGGAGAGCTGCGCCGGCCGGCGCTTCGCCTCGCGGGCGAGCCCCACGCGCTCGAGCTCCTCGGCCACGCGCGTGCGGATCTCGTCCTTCGCGACCTTGCGCCGCCTCAGGCCGAAGGCGACGTTGTCCTCCACGCTCAGGTGCGGGAACAGCGCGTAGCTCTGAAAGACCGTGTTGGTGGCCCGCTTGAAGGCCGGCTGGCCGGTCACGTCCTCGCCCTCCAGCAGCACCGTCCCCTCGGTGGGGTCGTCGAACCCGGCGATCATGCGGAGCGTCGTGGTCTTGCCGCAGCCCGACGGGCCGAGCATCGTGAAGAATTCACCGCGCGGGATGTCGAGGTCCATCTCGCGGACCGCGGTGAGGTCGCCGAAGCGCTTCGTGACCCCCCGGAGCCGCACGCTCGGAGCGGCCCCGGCTTCCCCCTCAGGACTCATCTTCGGCGGCCATCTTAGTTGTCCTCGATGAACAATGGTCTAGGACTGGCTTTCTTCGATACCGTTGTCCACGCCGTCCTAGCCGTAGCGACTCGGAGGAGAGAGAATGGCGACAACACCGCAGACGGTGCACGAAGAGCACGCCGGCGCTCCGAGCGGGCTGCAGGACAAGGCCCGCCGGCACCTGTGGATGCACTTCACCCGGATGGGGGGCTACGACGAGGGCCACGAGATCCCCATCATCGTCCGCGGCGAGGGCAGCTACGTCTACGACGAGCACGACAAGCGCTACCTCGACGGCCTGTCGGCGCTCTTCTGCGTGAACGCCGGCCACGGCCGCGCCGAGATCGGCGAGGCCGCGGCGCGGCAGGTCGAGAAGCTCGGCTTCTACACCAATTGGAGCTACGCCCACCCGGTGGCGATCGAGCTGGCCGAGCGCGTGGCCTCGCTCGCCCCCGGCGACCTCAACCGCGTCTTCTTCACGTCGGGCGGATCCGAGGCCGTCGAGTCGGCCTGGAAGCTCGCCCGTCAGTACCACAAGCTGAACGGCGATCCGCTCAAGACGAAGATCATCTCGCGCGAGACCGCCTACCACGGCACCACCTTCGGCGCGCTCTCGATCACGGGAATCACGCCGCTGCGGACGATGTTCGAGCCGCTCGTACCCGGCGCCTTCCACGTGGCGAACACCAACGAGTACCGCTGGCCCGAGGACCGCGACCCGCTCTGGGCGGCGGACCAGATCGAGCACATGATCGAGTTCCAGGGGCCGGAGACGGTGGCCGCGGTGATCCTCGAGCCGGTGCAGAACTCGGGCGGCTGCTTCGTACCGCAGGACGGCTACTGGCAGCGCGTGCGCGAGATCTGCGACCGCCACAACGTGCTGCTGATCGCCGACGAGGTGATCTGTTCCTGGGGCCGGCTGGGCTACTACTTCGGCGTCGAGCGCTTCGGCGTGGTGCCGGACATGGTCACGACGGCCAAGGGCCTCACCTCCGCCTACGCGCCGATGGGCGCGGTGATCGTCTCCGACCGGCTCGCCGAGCCGTTCATGAACGACACCCGCATGTTCACCCACGGCATCACGTTCGGCGGCCATCCGGTATCGGCGGCGATGGCCATGGCGAACCTCGACATCTTCGAGCGCGAGGACCTGTGCGGCCACGTGCGGGACAAGGAGCCCGAGTTCCGCGGCATGCTCGACAAGCTGCACGAGGACCTGCCGATCGTGGGCGACGTGCGCGGCGCCGGCTACTTCCACGCGCTCGAGCTGGTCAAGGACAAGGAGACCAAGGAGAGCTTCAGCGACGAGGAGGGCGAGGAGCTCCTGCGCGGCTTCATGTCGGGCGAGCTCTACAAGCACGGCCTGATCTGCCGGGCAGACGACCGCGGCGACCCGGTGATCCAGCTCTCCCCGCCGCTGATCGCCGACACGGAGGAATTCGAGCTCATCGACAGGGTCCTGCGCCAGGTCCTGACCGAGGCCTGGGACAGGATCGTCCGGCACTGAGAATGGTCGGCGGGCGGTCGCTTCGATGCTGACCGTTAGGGGCCTCGTCGCCGAGATGGGCCTCGAGCTCGCCTCGGGCGAGGATGGCGCCGACGCCCCGGTCCGCTGGGTTCACATCTCGGAGCTGACCGACCCCACGCCGTGGCTCTCCGGCGGCGAGCTCCTGCTGAGCACGGGCATCCAGCTCGGCAGCGACGAGCGCCAGCGCAAGTTCATCGAGCTGCTGTCGGGCCACCACCTGGCCGGGCTTGGCCTCGGCACGGGGTTCGACCACGAGCGCCTGCCCGAGGCGCTGCTCGAGGAGGCCGACCGGCGCGACTTCCCCGTGTTCGAGGTGCCGTACGACATGCCGTTCATCGCGCTGACCGAGAAGGCCTTCGCACGGCTCGTGAACGAGCAGTACGAGGTGCTGCAGCGCGGCATCGCGATTCACAAGCGGCTCGAGCGGCTAGTGCTCGAGGAGCGAGGGCTCGACGAGGTGGTGCGCGCCCTGGCGGCGGCCACGGGCGGGGCCGTGTGGGTCCTGTCGGCCCGCGGCGAGCAGATCGCGGCGAAGCTGTTCCGTCGCCAGCTGCCCCCCGAGGTGCTCGAGCACGTGCGCGAGGAGGTGGTGCGCCGCGGCGAGGGCGCAGGGGGAGACGAGGCGGCGGAGTTCGCGCCCGACCACCCCGACATCGCCGGCCGCTCGCTGGTCCTGCCGGTCTCGATCCGGGGTCGCGGGGCCCCCCAGGCGTGGCTCGTCGCGGCGCGCGACGCCGGCGGGCTCGGCGACTTCGAGAGGCTGATCCTGCAGCAGGCCGTGACCGTGGTGGCGCTCGAGCTGATGCGCCAGCGGGCGATGCGCGACACCGAGCGCCGCCTGGCCGGCGACGTGCTGGCCGAGGCGCTGACCGAGCGCGTGTCGGAGTCCGAGCTGGCCGTGCGGCTGCGGCCCTTCGGGGTGGGGGCCAGCGCGGCGGTGATGATCTTCGCGCGGCAGGAGCGCGGTGGGCTTGCCCCCGCGGAGGGTGACCTCGACCGGTTCCTGGCGGACGCCGGCGTGGGCGCGCTCGTGGCCTCGCGCGAGGGCCTCCTGTGCGCCGTGGTGGACGCCCGCGACGGGGTCGACCCCGTGGCCGTGGCGGGCCGGGCGCGCGAGGCGCTCGAGGCAGAGCACGGCAAGCTGCGCGCGGCGGCATCGCGCCCGGCGCCGGTGGGATCGCTGCGGCGCTCCTTCCACGAGGCGCGCTGCGCGCTCGAGGCGTCGTCGCTCGCCAACGGCCACTCCGTGCCGGTGGCGTCCTACCGCGACCTCGGCGCCTTCCAGCTGCTGCTCTCGCTCCAGGACGACGACGCGCTGCGGCTCTACTGCGACAGCGT
>Ga0081538_10005419_pt1 | contig 11462 bp, 8 predicted proteins | sample TabmetS5T2R1_FD_71022 | JGI IMG/M metagenome (GOLD analysis project Ga0081538, IMG submission 71022) | Tabebuia heterophylla rhizosphere microbial communities from the University of Puerto Rico - S5T2R1 | ecosystem: Host-associated > Plants > Roots > Rhizosphere ... | reverse complement strand
ACGATCTGCTCGCTCGCTTCCGCCATATCGCCTCCGTCGGCTTCGCCGCGAGAGAGCCGCGTCACCCGCTCCGGATTGACGAGAGTGTAATAGAGCGCGCCGAGCAGGAATTGCGACCGCCACACGATCGTCGTCCGCGGCAGATGCGGAAGGCTTTCACCGATCGCGTCGATGAACGCGTGGGTGGTATCGTCGAAGATTTCCGCGATGATACGTCCCACCACGGCGTTGCCTTCGGCGGACATCACGGCGCGCAGCCGCGTAAACCGCGCGCCGCCGCCGGCGAGGTCGGTACTCGATGAGAACGCCGGCTGCACATAGGCCCGCACGATCGCTTCCAGCCGGTCCTGAACATCGCGCACGCGCTTTGCCGCCACCAATAGCTCGATGCGGCGCTTGTTCATGGGACCGCAGTGCCGCTTGTAGATTTCAAGCAGCAGCCCGTCCTTGCTCTTGAAATGATAGGTGATGCTGCCCGGATTGGCGCCGGCCTCGAGCGCGATGTCGCGGACCGACACGGCATTGAAGCCACGTGTCGAGAACAATAGCTCGGCCGCGCTCAGGATGGCTTCCCGCATATTGGGATTTCGGGTCATGGCATTTGCTTTCCGCTCTCGACTTTTGTACGTTTGTACAAAATATCAGGTCTAGTCAACAAACATCTAGGTCGGGCGCAGCCGCCGCAACCGGCCGGAATGACAGGGAGAGAGCCACCGGATGCGCCGGACCATTGTTTCACCTCTGATCATTGCAGGACGTCGTCCCGGAACCGCCGGCAGGCACGAACGAAGCGCAACGCATGAATTCTGAAATGATACGCCCAGCAAAGAAGGACCTTTTCTCATGATCCCACGCAGAACACTGATCCGCTGCGCGCTTGCCGCCGCGCTGTTTTCCCTGACCGGCACGGACGTTTATGCGGAGCAGTTCCCGACCAGGCCCGTGCGCATCCTGGTGCCCTACGCCGCCGGCGGCGCGGCCGACGTGCTGGCGCAGGTCGAGGAGCACAACGTCGAGTTCATACGGCTCTGGTTCACGGACATCTTCGGGCAGCTGAAGTCGTTCGCGATCGGCCGGGAGGAGCTGCCGCACGCGCTCGACGACGGCATGGGCTTCGACGGCTCGTCGATCACCGGCTTCAACCGGATCGAGGAGTCGGACATGGTCGCGATGCCCGACCCGACGACGTTCCGGATCCTTCCTTGGAGGACCGGGGAGACGCACACCGTCGGCCGGTTGTTCTGCGACGTGTTGAAGCCGGGGGGCGAGCCCTACGAGGGCGACCCCCGCTTCCAGATGCGCCGCGCCCTGGCTCGGGCGAAGGAGTTGGGCTTCGACCACTACTACCTGGGGCCCGAGCTCGAGTTCTTCCTGTTCAAGTCGGACGAGGCGCCGGAGGTGCTCGACAAGGGCGGCTACTTCGACCTCACCACGCTCGACGTGGCCTCCGACTTCCGCCGCGACGTCGTGTTCACGCTGCGGGACCTTGGGATCCCGGTGGAGTACACCCATCACGAGGTGGGGCCCTCGCAGCACGAGATCGACATGCGCTTCGCGGACGGTCTCGAGATGGCCGACAACACGATGACCTACCGGATAGCGGTGAAGGAGGTGGCGGCGGCCCACGGCTACTACGCCACGTTCATGCCGAAGCCGCTGTTCGGTGAGAACGGCTCGGGTATGCATACCCACCAGTCGCTCTTCCGGGGCGGCGAGAACGCGTTCTTCGACGCGGACGACGAGTACTACCTCTCGCCCGAGGCCAAGGGGTTCATCGCCGGGCAGCTGCGGCACGCACGCGAGCTGTCGGCGCTGTTCGCGCCGTCGGTGAACTCGTACAAGCGGCTCGTCCCGGGCTACGAGGCGCCGGTCTACATCGGCTGGTCGCGGCGCAACCGCTCAGCGCTCGTGCGCGTGCCCGTCTACCACCCGGGCAAGGAGCGCGCCACCCGCGCCGAGCTCCGCTGCCCCGATCCGTCGTGCAACCCGTACCTGACGTTCGCGGCGCTGCTGCACGCGGGCCTCGAGGGCATCGAGCGGGGCTACGAGCTGCCCGAGCCGATCGAGCGCAACCTCTACGACCTGACGGAGGACGACCGCCAGGCGATGGGCGTGCAGCACCTTCCGGAGTCGCTCGGGGAGGCGATCGAGGAGATGGCGCGGTCCGAGCTGGTGGAGCAGGCCCTCGGGTCGCACATCTTCTCGCGCTACGTCGACCTGAAGCGCGAGGAGTGGCTCGAGTACCGGGTCCAGGTGACCCCATGGGAGATCGAGCGATACCTGCCCGTGAGCTGACGCCGCGCGGCGCCCACCTGGAGATGGTGGGCGCCGTGCTTGCCGGCGACGGGCTCGAACGGGTGGCGGAGATCGCCTCCGCTCACACCGGTGCGCCGGTGGCGGTGATCGTGCCGCGGCTCGGGACGCCCGTGGACGCGTGGGTCCCATACGAGCGATACGTCGTCGCCCGCCTCGCGGGCGGGCAACCGCAGCGCCCGCCCGAGGTCGTGGTCGAGGTGCCGGTTTCCTCGGGGGACCGCGCCCTCGGCGCGGTGCTTCTGCTCGGCCACGGACAGCCGGATGCGGGCGACTATCTCCACATGGCCGCGATCGCGGCCTTGACGGAGGTCGCGGTGGCGGAGGCGCGCGAGGAGACCGAGCAATCGCTCCGTGGCTCCTTCCTGGAGGACCTGCTCACACGCCCCGAGCTCGACCCGGACGACGTGGCCCGCCGGGCCATGCGCGTGGGATGCGACCTGAGCGCCGGCTACACGGCCCTGTGCGTCGATCCCAACGGCCGCGGGCCGGGCCGCGTGGTGGCCTCGCTGGCGTCCGAGGTGCCGGGCGTGCTGGCGCAGGCGGTGGAGGGCAAGATCTATGCGCTGCTCCCCGGCTCGCCGGAGGACGCCCGCCGCGCGGCCACCCGCATCGGGCGCCACGCCGAGGTGGGCATCTCCTCACATCGCACCGGCGCCGCGGAGGTGCGCCGCGCGCTCGACGAGGCCGAGCTGGTGCTGCGGGTGACGGCCGCCGGCGGCGGCCCGCCCGGCGAAGAGATCGGCGAGGGCACGTACCGGTTGTTGTTCCGAGTGCTCGCGAGCCACCCCCAAGAGGTCCGAAGCTTCTACGAGGACACGGTGGCCCCCCTCGTGCGCTACGACGAGCAGTACTCGACCGACCTGCTCGGCACGCTCTCTGCCTACCTCGGCAACAACTGCAACATGAACGCCACGGCGCAGGCAATCCACGCTCACCGCCACACCGTCGGCTACCGACTCGACCGCGTGAAGGAGCTGACCGGGCTTAACCCGCTTCGGAGCGAGGACCGGGAGCGGCTGGGGCTGGGGCTGAAGGCGTTTCGGATCATCGCGCCGAGCTTGCCGCGGTGAGTTTGGTGGCGCTCGCCCGCTTTTTGGCGTAGCGATCCACATAGGGCGTCTATACGGCGCCCCAGGTGGATCCGTACCGCCGAAACGCCTGAAGCACCGCCTCCAAAACCCGGTCGGCCCCGAAGCGCACCACGTCGTCGGCCACCAGGCCGGTCTCCTCCTCGGCCGCGGCGATCGCCGCCCGCGCGTCCTCCTCGTCGAGGTCCGAGGTGTTCAGCGCAATCGCAGCCACGCGCGTCGGGCGCACCGGCGCCGCCACCGACTCGTAAGCGCCGATCAGCTCCGCCAGCGGCGGGATCGGCAGGTTGGGGTAGTTGCGGATCCCGGTCGCGTTCGGCTTGTGGACCAGCACCAGCAGGTCCGGCGCCGAGCCGTGCAGCAGCCCGAGCGTGACGCCCGAGTAGGCGGGGTGGAAGAGCGCGCCCTGGCCTTCGAGGAACAGCAGGTCGCCGCGCTCGGAGCCGTCGAGCACCAGGCGCTCCGCGGCGCCCGCCACGTAGTCGGAGATCACGTGATCGACGGCGATTCCCCAGCCCGCGATGGCGATTCCGGTTTGACCCGTCGGTACGTAGGCGGAGCGCAGGCCGCGCTCGCGGGCGGCGCGGTCGAGCTCGAGCGTCACCACCTTCTTGCCGATCACGGTGTCCGAGCCGACGCTGTGGACCACCCGGACCGAGTCGGGCCTGCTGTCGGGTCCCTTGGGCACCGTCAGGTCCGGCGGCGCGGCCCGCAGGTCGCGCAGCTCCACGCCCTGGCGCTCCGCCGCGGCCGCCAGCTCGGGGTCGTCGGCGAGCTGGGTGTGCAGGCCGGCCTCGAGCGACAGCCCGGCCTCGATCGCCTCCAGCAAAGCCGGGCGCCAGGCGGGGTCGAGCTTTCCGCCCGTGGGCGCCACGCCGATCAGCAGACGGGTGGCCCCGAGGTCGATGGCCTCGCGGACGGTCGCCACGATGGGCACCGGATAGAGGCAGAACGGCTCCACCTCGCTCGCGGTCCGGCCTGCCTGGGTCGAATCGACCACCGCCACCACCTCGCGCGTGCCGTAGCGGATCACGCCGTGGCCGGTCTTTCCCGTGTGTCGCGCGAATAGCCCCTCCGCGAAGATGCCAAGCCGCTCGCTCATGCGGGTGTGACTCCCAGACCCGGGGCCGAGCCGGGGAGCACCCGGCCGTCGCGAAGCCCCAGCCCCGTGTAGGGCTCGTCCGCCAGCAGCAGGTGGCCGTCGAGGTCGGCCCAGTCGACCAGCGAGGCGATCGCAGCCGCCGGCGCGATGCCCAGCTGCGACTCGATCATGCAGCCGAGCATCACACGCAGTCCCAGCGCCCGGGCCGCATGGATCATCCGAACAGCCTCGCGCAGACCCCCCGACTTCGCCAGTTTCACGTTGATCCCGTCGGCGTAGAAAGCCACCCCGCCCACGTCGGCGAGGTCGTGGCAACCCTCGTCCACGATGATCGGTGGCCTGGGCTCGAGCTCGCGGAGACCAAGGAAGCTGTCGAGGTCGTCGGCGGGGAAGGGCTGCTCGATCAGCTCGACCCCTAGCTCCACGAGCGCGGGCATCAGCTCGCGCGCGGACTCGAGGGTCCAGCCCTCGTTGGCGTCCACCCGCAGGGGCGCGTCCGACTCCGCACGGACCGCCTCCACGCGGGCAAGGTCGTCGGCGCCGCCGACCTTGAGCTTCAGCGCCCGGAAATCGCGCGCGGCGCGAGCGCGGCGGTGCGTGCCTTCCACGGTGTCGATGCCGATCGTGTAGGAGGTGACGGGCGCCTCCGGCGACAGGCCGAGAAGGCGCCAGACCGGCAGATTCAGCCGCTTGCCGAGCCAGTCATGGAGCGCGCTGTCGAGCGCCGCCTTGCCGGCCGCCTGGCCGTCCACATCCTCCAGCCGCTGACCGATCGCCTCCAGCGCGAACGGGTCGTCGCCAGCGAGCGCCGGCGCCTCCTCGGTGAGGAAGTCGGCCGCCGATTCGGCGGTTTCCCCCCGGTAGTAGACCGGCGCCGATTCACCCGCGCCGACGATCCCGTCGTGCTCGAGGTCGACCTGCACCACCTCCTGGGTCGTGCGCGAGGCGCGCGAGATGGCGAATTCCTCGGCGAGCGTGAGCGAGACGATGCGGGCCCGCAGCTGCACGAGCGCGAAAGGATGACGGTTAGATGGTCTAGGCGGCTGCGGGCGCGGCGTCGCCGGCCGGTGCGGGCCCGGACGGGTTGCGCGGGCGGCGGATGCCCAGCACCATCAGGCCGACTCCGATCACGAGCGCGACTCCGCCGGTGCCGACCAGGGTCCAACCCAGCTCATCCAGGAACGCGACCTTGGCGCCCGCGCTGATGTCGGCGTCAACTCCGCGCGAGCCGTCCGCGTTCATCACCACCACCGACCAGTCACCGTCCTTCGCGTCCCAGTCGAGCGTCTGGCGGCCCGGGCCCTGCTTGGAGGCGACCCAGATGTCCGACTCGGCGGGCGGCGTCGGGCGGCCGCTGCCGTTCAGGTCGTGATAGGCGGCGTCGAAGTCGTCGGTGAACGGACCTCCGTAGTCGATGTCGCTGACCTCGGTGTGCGGGACGCCGCGCAGGTATTCCGAGACGTCGCCGGTGCGGGCGATGCCGACGAACACGGGCTTGTCGGCGCGCGACTCCACGTCGAGCGTCACCCGCCCCAGGTCCGTCTCGTCTACCAGCCACTCTGCGCCGTCGAGGTTCACGTCGAGGTTCTCGCTGGCGAGCGCGCGCGTACCCGCGTCGAAGCGCTCCGTGTCGGTCATGACGTAGCCCCGTTCGTCCTTCTGCGAGTCGCCCCAGAGCGATAGGCCGCCCAGGAACAGCAGTAAGGAGGCGAAGAGGGCGGCGAAGGCGCCGACGACGACGAGTGTGATGCGAGCCCAGGTTTTCATGACCCAACCGTCGCATCGGACCGGCTCCGGTTCCCTGGTGCCAGCAGGGGTCCGGCGGTTCGGTTACCCGGTCAGGTCAGCGCGACGTCAGCCAACCCATGCCGGTGCGCCACGGCCGCCGCCTCGGTCCGCGAGCGGACGTCGAGCTTCGCGAGGATCCGGGACACGTGCACGCTGGCGGTCTTCTCCGCCATGTGGAGGCGCTCGCCGATCTCCCGATTCGTGGCCCCGGCCGCCACCAGCGCCAGCACTTCGCGCTCACGCGGGGTTAGGCCGAACGGATCCTGGTCCGCGGCGCCGCCGCCGTCCGTCCCCTGGGGAGCCTCTGCGCCATGAACGCGCAGCCGCGCACGGGTCGCCAGGCCCTCGATCTCTGCAATCAGCCATCCGCTTCCCAGCCGGCGCGCCGTTTCGAGCGCGGCCTCCGCCACCCGCGCCGCACCGTCCCGGTCGCGGACGGCGACGAGCGTCTCCGCCTCGCGCCAGCGCGCGTAGGCCGCGGGATAGGGCCGGCCGATGCGCTCCCAGGCCGCAGCCGCCGCCTCCCACAGAGCGGGCTCGCGGCGGGTTTCGCTCCGGGCCAGCTCGGCCTCGGCGAGCGCCAGCTGTGCCTCCACGACGGGACCCCCGTCGTACGCCGCCATCCGCACGCGGTCGGCCATCGCGGTCGCCCGCTCCCGGGCGCTGCGCTCGGCCTCGTCGTCGCGACGGTCGCGCGCGCGTTCGGCCTCGTCGGCCTCGACGCGCACGCCGGCCACGGCCACGAGGGCGATGCGGGCGATGTCCTCCGAGCAGAACTCGATCCTGTCGAGCGCCTCGTCGACCGCCGCCCGGGCGGCGTCCACGTCACCGGCCCGGCGCTCGAGCTCCGCTCGATAAGCCCCGAGCGGCGCGAGAAACTGCGGCTCGGTCGAGTCGACGGCCGCTCGCTCCGTGCCGGCGAGCTCGGCCCGGGCCTCGGCGTCGTCGCCGCGCCCGAGCGCCTGCTCGATCCGGCGCAGCTCGTAGTTGAGCAGGGTCGTGGCCCAAAAACGGCGGCGCTGGTTCGGCAGCCCTGCCGCGGCTGCGCGCCAATCGCCGGTCTCGAAATTGATCTCCGCGAGTTGCAGTATCAGCCAGGTGTGCGGCCGCTCCGCCGCGCGCGCCTCCTCGAGGCCCTCACGGGACACCGCGAGCGCTTCCTCGCTGTGACCGGTGTGGTGCAGCGCGTCGGCGAGGTTGACCGAGGTGCGGTCGATGTACTCGCCCAGCCCGCTGTCGCGCGCGAGCGCCCGCGCCTCGCGCAGCGCCGAGATCCCCTCGTCCACCTGCCAGGCGCTGGCGAGCACGACCCCGATCGCATTCAGCGCCTGTACTTCCGCGGCCGCATCGCCCACAGAGCGCGCCACCTCCAGCGCCTTGCGGCCGGCCTCGATGGCCTCGCGGTTGCGGGCTTGGAGCATCCGGGCGCGCGCCTTCGCCGCCAGCAGCGTGGCGAGCTCACTCGACGGTTCGAAGGGCTCGAGCAGCGAGAGCGCGCGGTCGATCGTCTCTATGGACTCGTCCTGACGGTTGAGATCCCACTGGACGCGGTGAAGGCGCCCGAGGAGTGAAGCCACCCGCCGCGGCTCCCGCGCCGGATCGATGCGATCGAGCGCCCCGTGCAGGAGCGCCTCGAAGCGCGTCCCCTCGCCGCTCACGTCGGCCGCGTCGGCCGCCCGCAGCAGCAGCTCCACGCGGGTGGTGCCTACCAGCGCTTCGGGATCGTCGACGTGTTTCCAGAGGCCCAGAGCCCGCTCGAGGAGCGCGTGCGCCTCTGCATAGGCGTCCACGCGCTCCGCCGCGCCGGCCGCGCGGAGGGCCGCCGCCAGGGCCGCCCGCTGGTCACCTGCCTCCATCCAGTGATGCGCCGCCTGTGCCGTGATGTGCGCTCCCGCGTCGCCCTCGGCGATCCTCCTCTCGAGTGCCCGTGCGAGGGTCTCGTGCAGCTCGGTGCGCTCGCCCGGCAGCAGGTCGTCGTGGACCACCTCCCGCAGCAGCGCGTGGCGGAAGGCGTAGAAGCCGTCGGCGTCCGCGACGAGGATGTGGGCCGCCACGGCCTCGCGGAGCCCTTCCAGGAGCGCGTCCGCCTCCACTCCGCTGACCTCGGCCAGCAACTCGTGATCGACCTTGGTCTGGCACGCCATCCAGCGGAGCACCTGCCGAGCGGGTGGCGAGAGCTGCTCCACCCGCAGCATCAGGGCGTCGCGAAGGGTGGGCGGCAGCCGCCCGCGCCCGTCCAGCCCGGCGGCCAGGATCTCCTCCGTGAACAGCGCATTCCCCTCGCTGCGCGCCCAGACCCGCTCCACCAGAGCGGGGTCGGGCGTGCCGGAGAGGATGCCCTCGAGTTGCTCCGCCAGCTCCTCGCGAGTGAACGGCGGGAGATCGAGCATCCGCGACGCGGGATCGCGCGCGAGCTCGCCGAGGAGCGGGCGCAACGGATGCCGGCGATGGAGCTCGTCCGAGCGGTACGTGCCGACCAGCATCAGACGCTCGCCGCAGAAGCTGCGGGAAAGGAAGCTGAGGAAGCCCCTGGTCGAGCTGTCGGCCCAATGCAGATCCTCGATCGCGAGGAGCACCGGACGCTCGTCGCCGAGCTGCTCGAGGAGCGACAGGAGCGCCTCGAAGACCGACGCCTGGGAGGCGTCCGGGCCAACGCGGTCCTCCTCCAAGCCCGGGAGAATCGCCCCAAGCGCACCACGGAGGCGAGCCGGAATGGCGTCGAACGCCGGATGGCCGTCCCGGAGCGGTCCGCGCAGGGCGCCGATCAGGGGCGCGTAGGGCAGCTCGCCCTCGCCGAGGTCCACGCAGTCGCCCGCCAGGACCAGCACGCCGTCGGCGCGCGCCCGATCCAGCAGCTCCTGAACGAGGCGCGACTTTCCTACGCCGGACTCACCGGCTACCAGCGCGAGCGACGGACGGCGCTCGGCGGCGTCGCGCAAAGCGGCCTCGAGCTCGACGAGTTGCCCTGAGCGTCCGACGAAGCGGGCGCTTGTCATTCGCGTGGCCATCGGCGGTCCATGGTCCCACGTCGGAACGACGGGCGAGCTCGGCGAGATGGGCATCGACTGCGAGGGAGTTGAGTCTGGGGTCCATTGCACCACCTAGGTACGCGCGTGGGATAGCCGTGCGCGGAGGAGGGAGCCGAGGCGGCCGCCGGACGCGCGGCCGCCCCGGCCCTCGGCGAGCTGCTCCTTGTGGAGCTGGAGCAGTTCGACGAGCTCGGCCGTCGGCTCGAAGGGGTCGGCGATGGCGCGACCCGAGCCGAGGGGGAGCGCCGCAAGCAGCCGCGAGTCGGCCTCGGCCACAAGAGCCGGGCCGTGAAGGGGCCGCGCGCTGTCGAGCACCGCCAGCCGAGCGAGGCTCCGTTCGTCGGAGGGGAGGGAGTGACGAACCGTGACGTTCTGCATGAGCCGAGTGTGGAGCTGAGAAGGCCGCACGACATCGGGCATTTGCAGCGACTTAGGGGGCGCGACCCCTTACTTGCCGAGGTGTAAGCCTTACGTTCGATGAAGGCGGGCTTGTGCGACAGCTGCCGCCACCAGCGCCTCGTTCGCAACACGCGCGGAAGCGTGTTCTCGATGTGCGAGCGCTCGAAGACCGACGAGCGCTACCCGAAGTACCCGCGGTTGCCCGTGGAGCGCTGCGCCGGCTACGAAAACAGGGCGCTCAGCGACTGCCGTTGACGACGGTCCTGCCGTCCTCGGCTATTCGCGATTGCGGCGCCCGTCTCGACACCGACCCGGCGAAGCTGCCGCTCGGCGCCTCGCCGCCGGCGACCCCAACCGCCCGCGCCTTGCCGGCGAGGCCGGCCGCGACGCGCCAGTCGATCTTGAACGGGCCGGCCTGGACGGCGGTGACCGACCAGCGGAAGGTGGCCTGCTCGTCGGGCCGGAGCGGCCCGCAGGCCCAGGTGTTGACGTACGCCGTGTCGCAGCCCCGCGGCGTCGCGTCCTTCGCCTCCGGAAAGCCGGCGATCTCGACCGGCACACCGTTCACCGCGAAGCGCGGGCGCTCTCGGTCGGCGAGGTCGGGATCGTTCTTGCGGTAGCTGAAGCCGTCGACCGTCATTGCGATGTTCGGGATCGTCTCGCGACCGGCGTTGCGTACCACGATCACGAGGTCGGAGCTCTCGGCGAGCCTCTGCCGCTCCGGAAAGCTGGCGTTCACTACCTCGACGGGAAACTCGCCCTCCGGCTCGCCCGCGTCCTGGCGCTCGCCGCTCCCGCAGCCGGTCGCTGCGACAAGCCCGGCGAGGGCGATCGCCGCTCGTGCGTACCTCCTCCTCGCCTGCAAAACGGGCCGAACATACCATCGCAACGGGCACTCCGGGGACACCCGGGCCTGGCACCGTTACCCCTGGCGGCCGCCAGGGACATGCCATAGGCTTCCTGCGCGAGACGTGTCTCGCGGGGGGGCACGTCGGCTCCCCGGAGGAGGAGTCTCAAGCAGTGGTGCGATCAGCGGCCGACCGGGTTTTCCTGCCCACGAAGAACCTGCTCGAGCAGGTCGGCGACATGATGATCCTTACGGGCAAGACGCTCGTGTCGGCGCTGCGTCCGCCCTACCCCTACGGCACCGAGTTCGTCCAGCAGTTCCTGTTCATGTTGAGGCTCTGCTGGCTGCCGCTGACGATCTCGACGATCGCGTTCGGCTACGGCGCACCCGGGCTCCAAGCCGGCAACTTCCTCGTCCTGTTCGGCGCGATCGACCGCCTGGGCGGCTTCTTCGTGCTCGCCTCGATCCGCGAGTTCGCCCCCTTCGTGACCGCGATCATCCTCGCGGGCGTGGGCGGGACGGCGATCACCGCCGATCTCGGCGCGCGCAAGATCCGCGAGGAGCTCGACGCGCTCCAGGTGCTGGGCGTCGACCCGATCAAGAACCTCGTCGTGCCCCGCTTCCTGGCGCTGATGATCGTCACGGGGCTGTTCAACATCTACGCGCTCATCTTCGGCATCTTCGGCGGTGTGCTCGCGACCCTCACCTTCGACGCGCCGTTAGGCCCCTTCTTTGCGACTCTGCTCAATAACGCATCCACGACGGACCTGTGGGGATCTGTCGTTAAGACCACGCTGTTCGGCGCGATCATCGCGATCGTCTCCTGTTACAAGGGGATGACCGCGTCCGGTGGCGCGGAGGGGGTGGGTAGAGCCGTGAACCAAGGCGTGGTC
>Ga0081538_10005418_pt1 | contig 11463 bp, 11 predicted proteins | sample TabmetS5T2R1_FD_71022 | JGI IMG/M metagenome (GOLD analysis project Ga0081538, IMG submission 71022) | Tabebuia heterophylla rhizosphere microbial communities from the University of Puerto Rico - S5T2R1 | ecosystem: Host-associated > Plants > Roots > Rhizosphere ... | reverse complement strand
CAGCTGCAGGGCCGCCAGCTCGTCGCGCCCGAGGGTCTCGGTCTTGGGGTTCCAGTACTCCCCGGCACCCATGTTCCGGCCTCCTTCGCCTCGTCGCGAGGTCGAGCCTGGACGTTCCGGAGCATACCGGGAACCCGATCGACGACGGCACCCCCTGGTACCCTTGACGGACGGGGAAGGGGGTGTGACCCGGGTGGAACCGATGCTCCAGCTGCTTGGCCGAGCGGTCCGGCGCGGTGGGGTCTTCCTGGTCGGGATGACCCTGCTCATCGCCGGGGCGGCCATGCTGGTCCTGCCCGGCCCCGGGATCGCCGTCATGCTGCTTGGCCTGGTCGTGCTGTCGGCCGAGTTCCTGTGGGCCAAGCGCGTCCTCGCCTGGGCCCATGAGCGGTTCTCCGACCTCAAGGACCAGGCCCAGGCCCGCTGGCCCGGCAGCAACCGCAACCCCCCCAGCGGCCCGCCCACCCGCGACCGGCCCGACCAGGCCGCCTAGGGCGTCAGCGGCGCGGGGCCCGGGTCGAGGTCGGCCGGGCGACCAGCGCCACCAGGGCCAGGGTGGCCGTGGCCGCGGCCACGCCGACGGCCAGGCGGGCCAGCCCGCCCCCGGCCGGGACGGCCGCGGCCAGCAGGACGAGCGCTCCGAGGCCGAGTGCGGCCAAGGCGCTGGCCGCGACCACGACCGCCCTGGTGGTGAGCACGCCCCGGTCGTCACGGACGCGGGGGTGGGCCTCCCTGGCCCAGCTGGCCAGCTCGGCGTACAGCAGCAGCCCGGCCCCGACCAGGGGGGCGGCGGCGTCGACCCGGGCCCCGCGGCCGGCCAGGACCACCGTGTACTCGGCCAGGAACACGACCAGGGCCGGGCCGAGCAGCGCCCCGGTCCGCAGGGCGGCCGCGGCCGCCAGGGCCACGCCGAGGCCGGCCAGCCAGGCCAGGGCCTCGCGCAGCGGCCCGCTGACCGCGGCCAGCGGGGCGACGGCGACCACGGCGGCGACCGCGGTGGCTGCCAGGCCGCAGGCTAGCCGGGTGCGAGCCCGGCGTGGCGCCGGCATGCCTCCACCTCCAGGAGCACCTGCTGCAGGTGCAGCGCGTCCGGCCACTCGACCACGGCCGCGCCCAGCCGCTGGTAGCGGTGGCGCAGCGTCTCCCGCTCCAGGGCCCACAGCCGCCCCGCCAGCTCCCCCCACTCGCCTCCGGCCCCTTCGGCGTGGCCCAGCGGGGAGATGTCGACCACGGCCAGGTCGTAGCCCCGGGCCAGCAGGTCGAACAGGGCCGCGACCCCCCGCTCGTCGACCAGCGGGGTCAGGGCGACGATCAGGGCCTTGGCCGGCAGGGTCCGCGGCGGCAGGTGCCGGATCCCCTTCCAGGCCACGGTGGCGAACACCTGCGTCTCCATCAGGGTGTCGAGCAGCCGGTACAGGGCGGTCTGGCCGCCGCCGGGCTGGAGCCACTGCACGAACCCGCCGAAGCTGACCAGGCCGACCCGGTCCCGCTGGCGCAGGTAGGCCGCGGCCAGCGAGGCGGCGGCGCCGACGGCCCGGTCCAGGGTGCTGCCGCCGGGCCCGCGAACGTCCAGGAAGCTGTCCAGGAACAGGACCACGTCGGTGGCCCGCTCGGGGTGGCGCTGGTTGACCATGAGGCCGCCGCGGCGGGCCGTGGCCCGCCAGTTGATCGACCGGGGCCGGTCCCCGGGCAGAAAGGGCCGCAGGTCGGCGAACTCGATGCCGTCGCCGCGCTGGGGGGCGACGTGGCTCCCGGTGGAGACCAGGGTCTCGGCCGGGGTGACCATGGCCCGCAGGGCGTCGGGGACGGGGAACACCTTGAGCGGGGCCTGCCGGTCCAGGTGACGCTCCCAGGTGAACAGGCGGAACCGGTCGTGGGCGCGCAGGTGGACGTCCCCGAGCCAATAGGCGCCCCAGCGGCGGCAGGCGAGCGGGACGGTCAGGGTCCGCTCCTCGGTGGCGGCCAGGGTGACGGCGGCGGCCCAGGCCCGCCGGGCGCCGTCGGGCCCCTCCAGGCCAGGGGGGACGACCAGCAGCACCTCCAGCCGCTCGACCCGGGTGCCGGCCGTCACCGTGATGGTCACGGTGGCCTCGTCGTCGACCAGGGCCCGTTCCCGGTCCACGGTGACCTCGGCGGCCAGCTCCGGGTCGCGGGCCCCGGCCAGGCCGGCCACCACCAGCACGGCCAGCGGGGCGGCGACCGCGGCCAGCTCGGGCCGGCCGAGGGCCAGCCCGGCCAGCAGCGCGAGGGCGGCCACCCCGACGTAGACGGCGATCTTGGGGCTGGGGCGGCGGGTCACCGCTGGCCTCGTCAGCCGCCCGGGTGGGTCCGGACGGGGGCCGGCTCGGCCTCCGGGGGCGGAGTCGGGACCTGCTCGAGCAGCTCGGCGACCACGTCCTCGGTGCGGACCCGGCGCACCCACAGCTCGGGCCGGAGGATGAGGCGGTGGGCCAGGGTGGGGACGGCCACCGCCTTGACGTCCTCGGGAGTGACGAAGTCGCGGCCGGCCAGGGCAGCCTTGGCCCGGGCCACCTTGAGCAGGGCCAGGCTGCCCCGCGGACTGGAGCCGACCTGGACCCGGGGGCTGGCCCGGGTCGCGCCGACCAGCTCGACGATGTAGCGGCCGACGCTCTCGGCCACGTGCACCTGCTCGACCGCCCGCTGCATGGCCAGCACGTCGGCCGGGGTGGCGACCCGGGCCAGCTCGACCTCGTCGGCGGTCCGCTCCAGGCGGCGCTCCAGCATCCGCCACTCGGCCTCGGGCGACGGGTAGCCGATCGACAGCCGCAGCAGGAACCGGTCGAGCTGGGCCTCGGGCAGCGGGTAGGTGCCCTCGAACTCGATCGGGTTCTGGGTGGCCACGACCAGGAATGGCCGCTCCAGGGGCCGGGTCACGCCGTCGATGGTCACCTGCCGCTCCTGCATCGCCTCCAGCAGGGCGGCCTGGGTCTTGGGCGGCGACCGGTTGATCTCGTCGCCGAGCAGCAGGTTGGTGAACACCGGCCCGGGCCGGAACTCGAAGTCGCCCGAGCGCTGGCTGTAGACCGAGGACCCGGTGACGTCCGACGGCATCAGGTCGGGCGTGAACTGCACCCGGGCGAACCCCAGCGAGGTCACCCGGGCGAACGACCGGGCGATCAGCGTCTTGGCCAGCCCGGGGTAGTCGTCGAGGAGCACGTGCCCGTCGGCCAGCAGCCCGAGCATGACCAGCTCCAGCGGGCCACGCTTGCCGACCACGGCCCGCTCGACCTCGTCGAGCACCCGCCCGGCGAGCCGCCGCAGGTCGGCCAGGGACTCGGTCACGGCCGTCCCTGGGGGGTCGGGTCGGGGCCGCCGATCCGCTCGAGGTTGGCGATCAGCTCGGCCAGGGCCGCCGGGGGCAGGCCGGGCGCCTCCCGGTCGGGCAGGTCCCGCTGGTCGCGGGCGAGGAGCGCCCACCCGGCCTCGCCGAGCGCCGCCCGGGCGGCCTCGGGGTCGCGGTCCAGGTCGACGGCCAGCGACCACCGCAGCCGGTCGGCGGCCACCGGCCGCAGCTCGGACCGCAGCCGGGTGTGGGCGTGCAGCGCGCTGGCACTGGACAGGGCGAGCAGCCGGGCCAGCCGGTCCAGCTCCGCCGGCGGCCTGGGCGGTGTCGGCCTGGCGGCCAGCGCGGCGTCGAACGGCGACGCCGGCGGCCGCGGGTAGAGCAGCCCCAGCCAGGTCACCAGCAGCTGCACGGCCACCCCGCCCATGACCAGCAGGTACACCGCCAGGACGAGCGGCCGCCGGGCCGGCGCGAGCTGCAGGAGCGCCACCAGGGTGATGGTGGCGATGACCACCACCAGCACCGCCCGGACCACCGACCCGATCACCGTGCACTCCCCCGCCCGGGCACCGGCCCGCCGTTCCCGCGGCTGGGCACCGGCTCCCCCTCGGCCCGGCCCCTGGCCGCCGCCTCGGCCTGGGCGGCCTGGTCGACCGCCTCGGCCAGCTCCCGGCGGACGGCCCGCAGGGCGGCGATGGCCTGGTCGCGGTCGGTCTCGCCGATGTCGTGGCGACTGAACTTGGCCCGCTCGAACAGCCCGGTGAGCCGGTGCACCGAGTCAGGCCGCAGCGGCCCGACGGCCGCGACGAGGGCGGTCTGGAGCACACGGGCGGCGTACTCGAACGGGGCCTCGGACGGGCGCCGGGGCACGCCGGCGGCGGCCAGGCCGGCCTCCATCCGCGCCCAGGCGCCGATCACCGCCCGGCGCGGGTCGGGCTCGCGCTCCAGGTCCTCCAGGGTGTCGTCCAGCAGCTCGACCAGCCGCTCGGCCGGGCTCCGGGGCGGCTGCCGGCGCCGCCGGTCGGCCAGGACCTGGGCGGCCACGATCCCGATCATCGCGGCCAGGGCCAGCCCGGCCACGATCAGCGGCAGGATCCCCGACTCGGCCGGCGGGGTCAGCCCCTCGAGGGTGTCGCCCGAAGGGATCGTGGTCGTCGGCGCCAAGTCGCGGTCGCCGCCGCCCAGCCCGAGCAGGTCCCGGAACAGCCACACCAGCGCGACCGCGGCCATCGGCAGGAGCAGGTTCCAGCTCCCCCCACCCCGCCGCCGCGGCCGGACCAGACTCCGGCTCGGCCAGAGGGCGATCACCGCCAGCACCCCGGCGGTCACCATGGCCAGGAAGAGCAGCAGCAACAGGCTGTCGACCAGGTCGGCCGGGTAGCTGGGGCGGCCCCGGCCGCTGCCGAGCGGCCCCCGCAGACTCCCCACCGCGACGAGCGCCACCAGGACAACCGCGACCCCGGCCGGCAACAGCCCCCGCCGTCCCCGGTTGACCGGGCCGTGCCCGGGCAGCTCCCGCCGCTCTGGCCGCCTTCCCTGCCCCACGCGCTCCCTCGCCGCTGGTCCCACCCCCGGCACCGGCATGGTCCCACAACTACGGGACGCCCCGCCCGTGAAAGGTGCGGGCGGCTCCTCTGATCAGCTTGGTGACCGTCTCCACCGCCTGGCCGGTGACCTCCACCATCTCGTCCACCTCGCTGTCGCTCACCACCAGCGGTGGGCCCAGCATCACCAGGTCCCCCTCGGTGCCGTCGGCGCAGCCGGTGGACCAGTACAGGAGCAGGCCGCGCTCGCGGGCGGCGGCCACGGCCCGCTCGGCGAGCCGGCGCTCGCGGGGGAACGGCTGCTTCGTCCCCGGGTCGGCGACCAGTTCCACGGCGACCATCAGGCCGAGGCCGCGGATGTCGCCGGCGGCGGGGACGCCGGCGAGGCGGGCCTCCAGGCCGGCCCGCAGCCGCTTCCCCTGGACCTCGGCCGCCTCGACCAGCCGCCGCCCGCGCAGGACGCGGAGCACGGCCCGGCCGGCGGCGGCCCCGACCACGTGGTGGGAGTAGGTGAGGCCGTGGGTGAAGCCGCCGGCGCCGCCGACGGTGTCGTGCACCGCCCCGGAGGCCACGGCCAGCCCCAGGGGCCAGTAGCCGGAGGCGGCCCCCTTGGCCAGGACCAGGATGTCGGGGCGGACCCCCCAGTGGTCGCAGGCGAACCAGCGGCCGGTGCGGCCGAACCCGGTCATGACCTCGTCGGCGATCACCAGCACCCCGTGACGGCGGCAGACCTCGGTGACGGCCGGCCAGTAGTCGTCGGGGGGAACGGCCGCCCCGAGGCCGGCCCCGGCGACCGGCTCGGCCACGAACGCGGCCACCGTGCCCGGCGGCGAGGCCTGGATCTCCTGCTCAAGGGCCTCGGCGTAGCGGGCCCCACAGCCGGCCGGGTGGGTGCCGGCGAACTGGCAGCGGTACTCGTACGGGGCCAGGGTGTGACTGGCCAGGCCGAGCCAAGGCTCGTAGGGGCGGCGCAGCGGCTCGCGGCCGCCCACGTCCAGGGCCCCTCGGGTGTTGCCGTGGTAGCTGCCCTGGCGGCCGATCACCCGCCAGCGGTCCTCGCCCCGAGCCAGGTGGTAGGCGCGGGCCATCTTGAGGGCGGTCTCGACCGCCTCGCTGCCGCCCGACACCGGGTAGATCCGGGGGTCGTCCATGGGCAGCAGCGGGGCGAGCTCGTCGGCGTAGGCCTCCAGCTGCTCGGAGGCGAACGTGGTCCCGTGGGCGTAGGCGACCCGCCCCATCTGCTCGGCGACGGCCGCGGCCACCGAGGCGTCCCCGTGGCCGATCCCGACCACGATCGCGCCCCCGGCCCCGTCCAGGTACCGCCGCCCCCCGGTGTCCCACAGCTGGCAGCCCTCGCCTCTGGCCACGGTCGGCAGGCCCGTCCCCCGGGCGAAGACGTGGCTCATCGCTTGACGTACACGCCTTCCGGATCCAGCTCCTCGCGGATCAGCCGCAGCTCCTCACCGGTGGGGTCGGGGGTCGTCTCGAGATCCTCGGCGACCCGCAGGTCCCAGCCGGTGGCGGCGCGGACCTCGTCGACCGCGACGCCAGGGTGGATCGCGGCAAGGACCATCTCGCCGGTGTCGGGGTCGAAGCCGTAGCGGCCCAGGTCGGTGACGACCACCGAGGGGCCGAGGCCCTGCCAGCCCTGGGCGGCCCGCAGGGCGGCCCCGCCGAGATTGCCCGGGCTGGTCCGGAAGTCGATCCGCTCCACGAACGAGCGGGCCGACTGGCGCATCAGCACGAACACCTCGCGGGCGTTGATGGCGATCTCGCACGCCCCCCCGGACCCGGGCAGCCGCACCTTGGGCTGCTCGTAGTCGCCGATGACGGTGGTGTTGATGTTGCCGAACCGGTCCAGCTGGGCGGCGCCGAGGAAGCCGACGTCGACCAGCCCGCCCTGGAGGTAGTGGCTGAACAGCTCGACCATGCTCATGGCGGCGGTGGCCCCGGTGACCAGGCAGGGGTCGCCGATGGACAGGGGCAGCCGGGCCGGCCGGGCCCCGTACACCCCCGACTCGTAGACCAGCTCGATGTCGGGCGCGACCGTCCGCTGGGCCAGGGCGACGGCGATGTTGGGCAGGCCGATGCCGACAAAGCACACCCGCTTCCCGGCCAGCGCCCGCGCCCCGGCGACCACCAGCATCTCGCTCTTGGACCAGGAGGGAGCCGCCGGGGGGCTACCGCTTCGCTCCTTGAGCCCCCCGGACCCCCCGCTCACCGGTAGTCTCCGTAGTCGACCGAGCCCGACAGCGCCGGGGCCGGGGTCAGCTCGGCCCAGCGCTCGGCCCCGAGCCTCTCCACGTACTCGCTGTGGTCGCTGGCGCCGTGGACCCACTCGTCCAGCCAGGCGTCCAGGGACCGGGCGTCGCGGCTGATCCGGTCCCACTCCAGGTAGAAGCGGTTGTCGCGGTCGTAGTAGCCCTGGGCGTAGGAGGGGTGGGCGCCGCGTGGGCACACCACCACCGCGTCGACCTTGATCCCGGGGACCAGGGTCCGGTTGGGGTCGGCCCGGACGACCTCGGCGTCGACCAGCTCCTCGACGACCACGATGACCCGGCTGGCCGCGAACGCCGCCTCCTTCTGGCAGCCGGTCAGCCCCCAGATCTGCGTGTTGCCGGCGGCGTCGGCCCGCTGGGCATGGACGATGGCCACGTCCGGGCGCAGCGGCGGCACGGCGAACACCGGCTCGCCCCCGAACGGGGAGGCGACCGGCCGGATGTTGGGATTCACCTTGGGGAGGTCGGTCTCGAAGTAGCTCCGCAGCGGCCAGAACGGCAGGTTGGCGGCCCCGGCGGCGTACCGCCCGACCATCCCGAAGTGGCTGTACTCCTCCAGCTCCAGCGGGGCCGGGTCGTGGTGCTCGACCCGCCGCCGGATGGCGTGCAGCGATCCCACCCCCGGGTTCCCCATCCAGGAGAAGACCAGCTTGCGGGCCACCCCGGCCCCGACCATCTGGTCGTAGACGACGTCGGGGGTGAGCCGGCACAGGGTCAGGTCGCGCTTGCGCTGGCGGATCACCTCGTGCCCGGCCGCGAACGAGATCAGGTGGGTGAAGCCCTCGATGGCCAGGGTGTCGCCGTCGCGCACCAGCTCGGCGACGGCGTCGCGCATCGTGGCGACCTTGTCCTCAGCCACCGACGACCTCCGTGGCCGGGGCCGGGTCGGGGGCCGGGAACGACGCCGCGACCTCCTCGACGGCCTCGGTGAACAGGCGCAGGGCGGTGCGGCTCTGGTCGGCGGTGACGACCAGCGGTGGCGACAGCCGCACGGCGCTCTCCCCCGCCTCCAGGACCAGCAGGCCGCGGCGGAAGCAGGCCAGCTGGACCTCCTCGGCCAGCTTGCCGTTGGGGAACTCGACCCCGATCATCAGCCCGACCCCGCGGACGTCCTCGACCAGCCAGCCGAACCGGCGGTGCAGCCGCTCCAGGCCCTCGCGGAGCAGCTGGCCCTGGCCGGTGGCGTTGGCCAGCAGCTCCTCGTCGCGCAGGACCTCGAGGGTGGCCAGGCCGGCCGCGCACGGCACCGGGCTGCCGCCGTAGGTGGAGCCGTGGGCGCCCTTGGGCCAGGACCACAGCAGGTCGCGGGCCAGGAACGCGCCGAGGGGCAGGCCCGAGGCGATCCCCTTGGCCGCGATCAGCACGTCCGGCTCGACCCCGGTGTGCTCGACCGCCCACATCCGGCCGGTCCGGCCCATGCCCGACTGGACCTCGTCGGCCACGAACAGGATGCCGTGGTGCTCGCAGAGGGCCTTGAGCTTCTCCAGCCAGCCGGGTGGCGGGGTGATGTAGCCGCCCTCGCCCTGGATCGGCTCGACGAACACGGCCGCGACCTCGCCCGGGTCGACCTCGTAGCGGAACAGGGTGTCGGTGAGCCAGTCGACGGTGGCGTGGCCGCAGTCGGGGAAGGTCAGGTTGAGGGGGCAGCGATGGCAGTAGCCGTAGGGGGCGTGCAGCACCGACGGCAGCAGCGGCCCGAACCCGGCGTGGTACCTGGCCTTGGAGGCGGTCAGGCTGACCGAGCCGTAGCTGCGGCCGTGGAAGGCGCCGTAGAAGCTGATCACGTACTGGCGGCCGGTGGCCGCCCGGACCAGCTTCAGCGCCCCCTCCACGGCCTCGGTGCCCGAATTGGTCAGAAAGGCCCGCACCGGCCCGGTCATGGGGGCGGTGGCGGCCAGGGCCTCCGCGTACTCGGAGTAGATGGGCAGGTAGAAGTCGCTGGCCGAGTAGTGGAGGAGGTCGGCGGCCTGGCGGCCGACGGCCTCGACCACCCGGGGATGGGCGTGGCCGGTCGAGCAGACGGCGATGCCGGCGTTGAAGTCGAGGAACAGGTTGCCGTCGACGTCCTCGATCACCGCCCCGCTGCCCCGCCGGGGCACCATGGCGTAGGCCCGGGGCAGCGACGGGCTGGTCACCGCCGCGTCCCGCTCCAGCACCCGGCGGCCCTCCGGCCCCGGCAGCTCGGTGCGCAGGTCGGGCACCGGCCGGGCCGGGTCCAGCCAGCTATCCACCGGGGCACCCCCCGGGAGATCTGTCTTGTCCGACCGGGGCACCCCTTCGGAAGAGCTGCCCGATCCACCGGGGGACCCCTTGGGTCCCCCGGACCCCCTGGCCGGACCCCTCCGGCCGGACCCCTCCGGTCAACTGATCACCGTCTGGGACTGCTCGCGCATGAACTGCTGGACGTAGTAGAGGCCGCCGCCGGCCTTGCCCGAGCTGCCCGACGCCTTCCAGCCGCCGAACGGCTGCACGCCCGGCCAGGCGCCGGTCGTGGCCCCGGCCTTGCGGTTGACGTAGACGACCCCGGCCTCGATCCGGTCCAGGAACTGCTCGACCTCGGCCGGGTCCTCGGAGTAGAAGCCGGCCGTGAGCCCGTACTCGGTGTCGTTGGCCAGCTTGAGCGCCTCGTCCAGGTCCTCCACCGGGGCCACGGCCACGAACGGCACGAACAGCTCGTCCTTGAACAGCCGGTGGTCGGGGGGCAGGTCGCCGACCACGGTCGGGGCGACGTAGTTGCCCTTGGGCAGGTTGTCGTCCTTGAGGACCTCGCCGCCGGCCAGGACGCGGCCCTCCTTGCGGGCCTCCTTGACCGCGTCCTTGAACCGGTCAACGGCCTCGGTGTCGATCACCGGGCCCATGTAGGTCGCGCGGTCCAGGGGGTCGCCGACCCGCAGCTGGGCCGCCCGGTCGGCCAGGCGGCCGGTGAACTCCCCGGCCACCGACCGCTCCACGTACACCCGCGAGCAGGCCGAGCACTTCTGCCCGGAGAACCCGAAGGCCGAGCGGAGCACGCCCTCGGCGGCCAGGTCGAGGTCGGCCTTGGCCGAGACGATGGCCGGGTTCTTGCCCCCCATCTCGCACACCGCCGGCCTGGGCACGCCCTTGGAGAACTGCCGGTAGATCTTCATGCCGACCTCGTAGGAGCCGGTGAAGGTGATGCCGTCGACGTCGTCGTGGTTGGCGACCAGCTTGCCGACCTCGTCGCCGCCGGGGAGGAAGTGGAACACGCCCGCCGGCAGGCCGGCGTCGCGCAGGCACTCGAACAGCTTGTAGCCGGTGAAGGAGCCCTGGGGGGACGGCTTGAGGACGACGGTGTTGCCGGCGGCCAGGGCGCCCCCGGCCGGCCCGGCGGCCAGGGCCATGGGGAAGTTGAACGGGCTGATGACCGCCCACACCCCGTACGGCTTGAGGACCGAGCGGGTGTGCTCGCTGGCCGACAGCTGGCCCATCTTGTGGGCGAAGCCGTCGTTGTCCTCCAGCTGCTGGCAGTAGTAGCGGATCAGGTCGGCCGCCTCCTCGACGTCGCCGAGGGCCTCGAGCCGGTTCTTGCCGACCTCCATGGCCATCAGGGCGGCCAGCTCGTTGGAGCGCTCGCTGATCAGGTCGGCCGCCGCCCGCAGCAGGGTCACCCGGTCCTGCCAGGGCAGGCCGGCCCAGGCCGGGAAGGCCTTGCGGGCCGCGGCCACGGCGTCGTCGACGTCGCGCTCGGTGGCCGCGTGGACGGTCGCCAGCTCGAGCTTGGCGTCGTTGGGGCTGCGCAGGCTGAACGGCTCCCCGTCGGTGCGGGCCTCGCCGTCGACGACCGTGGGGACGGTCTGGCCGACCCAGCCCCGGGCCGTCTTCACGCCCTCCTCGAAGGCGGCGTGGAGCTCCTCGTTGTCGGCCGACAGGGTGGCGTAGGTGACGCGGAACTTGGCCATTCGTGTGCTCCCTTCGATGGGGGGCGCGCTGCTGCTCAGGGTCGGAACGAGTCTACCTGGGCGTTCAGGTCCAGCCGCCGAAGCTCCTGGCGGCCGGCAGGTGGAGCTCGTCGGGGCCGTGGGCCAGGCGGCCGGCGACCATCGTGAAGATCGCCTCGCCGCCCTCCAGCTCGGCCGGGTCGGCGGCGAGGACGTCGCCGGCGAAGGCGGTCAGGTCCGCCCGCTGGCCGGGCTCGATGGTGCCGCTGATCTGCTCCTGGCGGGCCAGGACCCGGCCCCCGAGGGTGAACACCTCGAGGGCCACCGGCAGCCCGAGGCGCTGGCTGGGCCGGTGGTGGTGGATGGCGGCGGCAACCCCGTGCCAGGGGTCAAGGGGGGTGACGTGGGCGTCGGAGGAGCCGCCGGTCGGGACCCCG
>Ga0081538_10005417_pt1 | contig 11463 bp, 13 predicted proteins | sample TabmetS5T2R1_FD_71022 | JGI IMG/M metagenome (GOLD analysis project Ga0081538, IMG submission 71022) | Tabebuia heterophylla rhizosphere microbial communities from the University of Puerto Rico - S5T2R1 | ecosystem: Host-associated > Plants > Roots > Rhizosphere ... | reverse complement strand
TCGGCCAGAGACGCAACTCATGGCGAGAACCCCACTAACCTGTTGATTGGGCAAATGGGTAATGTATTGTCTCTCCTTACTCTTCTTGGGCTCGTGATTTATGCGGTCACCACGCTAGGATATAGAGCCTTTTACGACGTCTTCAACGCTAGTCCTGAAGAAGCCGGCCTTTCCTATGCCCCAATACTTACTCAGGCGGCAATTGGTATAAGTTTCATCGGCACGTTACTGATCCTAGATTTACTGTTCGATAGACCTCCAGTCATCTCGCTTCGATTGACGACCATCGAGAGTGCCCTACCTCTACTCTGGCTCTTCACTATGGCCATCGTCGTCAGCCTATTCTGGGGGTTTGAAGGTAGGCGCATTTGGATCGGCGCTGTCATCATTGCAGTGGTCTCGGTGATATTCCTATTACTCCTTGGCGCTTGGCAGTCGCGAGAACCCGGCCCCGGCGCGTTTAGCTCAGCAGCTACCCTTCTCGTGCTGACACTCCTTTTCTCGCCGAGCTTCGCAGGAAGTTCATTAGCTTCTGACCTGCGTCAAGGAAGAGAAGCATCTAGCTCCGATTTCGGACTCATTAATGTGCAAGCTAGAAAGGTCGAGGTGGCCTGGGTGCAGACTAAGCCGCCGCCTTGGTGGCCACCTGCGTCCGAAGAGTTCTTGTATCTTGGCCAATCGGGCGGCACAGTCGTTCTATATGAGCGCACCGAACGAGTCGTGCATAGATTGCCCGCAGAAGCCATCATTATGTCTGACTCGTCGGATCGCTAACCCACTGTAGTTCTGCCGCGCCGCCCTGGCGGCTTGCCAACGAGGCAGTGGTCATCGAGGGGCGGCCTCACCTACGGACGAGCTGGTTCCGGCGCCGCCAGGCGGTACCCACCATCATCCTCGCCAGCCGTGCCACTAACGTGCCATTCACAGCAGTCCTGGCCGGTCTCCAGCGGACAACAACGGACAACAGCACTGGCGCCTCGACCTGCACCGGTCCCCGTCTTCCCAGGTGGCGATCCTGCCCGATCTGGCTTTGGGAGCAGGGGGTCGCCGGTTCAAATCCGGCCGTCCCGACCATCAGCACGAACCCCCTGCTCAGCAGGGGTACCGGCGGCCCCTCACTCGGCTAAGCGGAGCACGCTGCAGTTAGCCAGCCGCTCCACGACACCCTAATGTGAGGAAGCATGCCGGACGCACAGCCCGCACCCCTGGGCGGTCCGTTGCCGCGAGGGCACCTCCTGGTCCTCAACCGAAGCTTCCGACGCACGTTGGAAGCCGAGAACAAGAGCCCCCGGACCGTCGAGGCCTACACCGACGCCGTCCGGTTCCTCGCCCTCTACTGCGAGGCACACGGCAAGCCGCTCCTCGCCCGCCAGCTACGACGCGAGCACGTCCAGGACTTCATCGCCGACCAGCTCGCTCGCTGGAAGCCGGCGACCGCCCACAACCGCTACCGGAGTCTCCACGCCTTCTTCAAGTGGGCGGTCGCCGAGGGAGACCTCCAGGCCAGCCCAATGGACGGCATGAAGCCGCCCAATCTCCCCGAGCAGCCCGTCGGTGTCATCCGGGCAGAGCAGCTCGTCCGCCTCCTCAAGACCTGTGAGGGCCGAGACTTCACCAGCCGGCGTGACACCGCCATCATCCTGCTGCTAGTGGATACGGGCATGCGCCGCGCCGAGTGCGTCGGCATGACCGTTGACGACGTCGACCTGGATCAGCGGATGGTGTGGGTGCTCGGCAAGGGTCACCGACCGCGGGCGCTCCCGCTTGGCCGCAAGACCGCTCAGGCCTTGGACCGCTATCTGCGGGTACGCGAGGAGCATCGACTTGCGTACTTGCCGAACCTCTGGGTCGGGCGTAATGGACCCATGACTCCCTCGGGCGTCTACCAAGTCGTGCACGACCGGGCCCGGGCCGCGGGGCTTCCGGCTATGCATCCCCACCAGCTCCGGCACGCTTTCGCCACCAGCTGGCTGGCGGAGGGCGGCAATGAGAACGAGTTGATGCTGGTCGCCGGCTGGAAGTCCCGAATGATGATCGACCGGTACACCAAGGCCACGGCCGCCGAGCGAGCCCGCGCCACTCATGCTCGCCTCTCCCCCGCCGATCGCTTGTAAGCACTGGTTAGCCGTGCGCGTCTCCCACCGGATCGGAGCGCATCACAGGTGGACGACATTGGTTCGGCAGGCCAAGCGGTCGGGCGCCAGCGGCGAGCCCATCCTTACCATGAATCTTGCACTTACCGCTGTGCGAACCAGCATTCCTGCAGCTCGCTGGCGACCGTAGACGGCCAAGTAATGTGCGCTACGTCGGCCGGTAGCTCCGTGCGCCCCTCAGCATCCTAGCCGCGGTGATCGCGGTGACGGCCGATCCCGCTTCGTCAGCGCTCCGCCAAGCCAATGCGCGGCAGCTGGGCCGGGCGCCGGCCTGGCCGTGCCCGATAGGCAGGGACCCCGACCGCGACGGTCAGCATCGGTGCGGCCCGGGTGCCGAAGTACGCCGAGACCTCGTCGTCCAGGAAGGTAAGCCCGGTGGCGCCAAGGCTGAGCGCGAACGCCGCCAGCTGCAGCCGCCCGGCGGCGACGCCGCCCTCCAGCTGGGCGGCCCGGTAGCCGCGGGCGCCCAGGGCCTGCAGGATGGGCTCGAGCTGCGCGCAGTGGAAGACGGTGGCGGCCGCATCGCCGCCCAGGTCCTGCCCCAGGCAGAGCGAGCGGGTGCGGCCCCGTTCCGCTCCAGCTTGAAGCAGCTCGAAGTGGCCCTCCTGCCAGCGGTAGGCGCCTGCGGTCAGCCCCTGGACCGCGTGGACGGCCAGGAAGTGCTCCAGCAGCGTCGCCTGGGGTGGGACGAAATCGCCGGGGACGGGTTGGGTGGCCGCCGTCATCGCCCAGCCCAGCGTGCCTCGGGCCATCGGGTGCCGGGCGAAGCGCCGGGTGGAGCCCCGGCGCAGGATCACCGTCTCGATGGTGTCGGTGCCAGCGGGCGCCACGCCGACGTCGCCCACAGCAAGCGACCCGGTCGCAGGCCGGGCCCGGAGCCGGCTGGCCTTGCTCCGCCACCCGCTCACCGCCTCGGCGCTGGGAAGCTCGCCGGCGTGCTGCGCGGCGGCGCCCAGGGGGTAGCTACGCGGGGAGCGGGACAGCGGCCGCGTCCGTGGGCTGATGGGCTGCAGCGGTGGGCTGCGGGTTGCCGCCGCGGCCGTGGGCGCCGCCACCGGTACCACCGCCAGCGGGTACTCCTCTGGCTGGCCGAGGCCGAGCAGGCCCGCGACCTCGCTGTCAACGAAGCCGACCAGCACGCGGGCGTCCCACCCGGCCGCGGCGGCCACCGCCAGCAGGTTGGCCACGATCGCGCCCGCGTCCCAGAACAGGTGGCGGTAGCCGCGCTCACGGTACTTCCAGGTCGTGCGCCAGGGGATGCCCGTGAGCACCAGGCACAGCGGCAGGCCAGCGACGGCCGGCGCGGCGGCGGCAGCGGCCAGGCGGGTCCGGTGGTCGCCGTCTCGCAGCCGGCGCAGGGCGAACTCGGCCGGCTCGAAGTGGTACACCCCGGCGGGCAGGCCAGCCAGGGGGCCGCAGACGGCGTACAGCTCGGTCGGGTAGAGGGCGCCGGCCGAGGGTGCCGCCCGGAACAGCACGCCGCGCAGGATCCGGGTCACGCCGGCGGAAAAGAACAGCAGGCGTGCCAGGCCGGCCAGGTCCAGCGTTGCCGCCGGTGGCACCAAGGCCTGGCCGGACAGCACCTGGGTGGCGGGCAGGCCGCTGTCGGGCAGCTCGCGCGGCAACGCCAGCGGCGCCAGGTCGGGGTAGAGCTTGAACGGGAAGGGGTGGTTGCCCCAGTCCAGGCCATAGGACTGGGCGCGGATACGCTGCCAAGTATGCTTGGTGCGCTGGTGGAACTCGTCGGCGGCGTCAGAAGCGTTCATCACCACGGTTGATGGCCGAAGCAACCGGGACGGCCGCCCGGATTCCCGAGCGGCCGCGCGCTTGCATGGTATGCAGCGCAACGATATCAGACGGCAGCTCACCTGGCCGGATGGCGCTGCGCGGCCCGCCGATGCGGCCCGACCCGAACAGCCAACCTGCTGTTAGGAGATAACTGCCAATCTTCTGCTCTGCCCGGTTCAGTATGGTCTGGCAAGGTCAGGTTGGGTGGAGATTCTGGCCAGTGCGGTCTAGTTCGGTGCAGTACGGCCTGGTGGAATGACCACGAGAATGACCGGGCGGCCCCACTCCTTTCCGCGGAGGCCCACGATGGAATCGACCCCGTTCGCCGAAGCGCTCCTGCCGACCCAGCGCGATGCCATCGCCCCCGACGGGTCACAGGTCCGGCTCCTGGTGCGCCTACCAAGCGGCAGCATGCCCACTTCGAGCTTGGCCCCGGGGAGGTCTCCCGTCCGACTCAGCACCGAACGGTCAGCGAGGCGTGGTACATCGTCCAGGGGCTGGGCAGGATGTGGCGCCGCCAGGACGGGACCGAGCGAGAGATCGACCTGCGGCCGGGCACCGCGCTAACGATCCCGGTCGGCACGGCATTCCAGTTCCGCAACACCGGACGTGAACCGCTGGCCGCGGTGGGGGTGACGATGCCGCCCTGGCCCGGCGAGGACGAGGCGATGGACGTTGCCGGTCCTTGGGCGCCGCAGCTCACGGCGTAGTGATGCAGCTAGCCAGCAGTTCTGCTCGTAGCCGTGAGGTGATCCTGCAGCACAGAACACCTCCGTGCGAGTAAGTGGCAGCTCACCGCTGTGCGAACCAGCGTTCGCGCAGGTCACTGCGGACCGTCAGGGGCGAAGTTAGGCGTTCTGGCGCTATTCGACGACAAGCCAGGGAACTCGGCCAGGTCCAACCAGGACGCTGCCCACAAGCCCGGTCAGGAGCGCTTGGGCGCTAGCTCGATTGTATTGATCATCACAGGAACCGTGTGATGCCCGTCACTGACAAGGCGAGCATCTTGTTTTACACCGCCATCAGTCGCATAGGGCTCGGGGCACACGATGGCGGAACCGGGGCATCAGACGAATGCGGGCAGCGAGCTTCCAAGGCTGCTGGTTTCCGGCCTTGTGCCGCCGCTGCTCGGGGTCCTCGCCTTCGCGCTCCTGCGCGAGAGCTACAGCTGGTTCTACGGCCGCTATGGGGTCGTCCCCGAGGACGTCGGGATCAGCCAGATCCGGATGCTGACCGGCGTGCTCCGGATCCTCCACCTCTGGTCGCTCCCGATCCCTGGCCGCCCGGCGGCCAGCTTCCTGATCGTCCTGATCGGCATCTGGGCCTACTTCGCAGTTGGTCGTTGGCTACTGCGACGACTACGAGCTCGGTGGCCCCGTGCCGAGGAGTCCACTGTGCTGCGGTATCCCCTCCTGTTCGGGATCAGCATCCTGATGCTCCTGGTCGTCCTGACGTCGGCCTGGGTGGTGCCACGGGACCGAGACTTCGCGGGCAAGAGGCTCCAGCTCCGCCAGGGTGTCCGCCCTTCGCAGCTTTCCATGTTGGCCATTCAGGCTGACCCGGTGCAGGTGATCTGGACGGCCGGCAGCCCCGAGCCGAGGGGCCTGGTCAACACCAGGCTTGTCTATCTCGGCCACGCGAACGGGGTGATGGTGCTCTACGACCCGCCCAAGTGGGGCACCTGCGAGGTCGATTCCTGCCGAGGCGTCGTCTGGCGGGTCAGCGAGAGCGACGCCGTCATCCAAGTCGAGGTCAACCCACCCGACGCGCACGCACCCAGCATCAGCGACCCGCATCCGTCCTGAGCAAGCTGAGGAGAAGACCATGGCGCAGCCCGGATCCGCCATCGAGAACCTGCAGCCAGGGATGATCCGAGATCAAGTGGCCGGGGGGCCGAGATGACACCACAGCAGAGGGCCGACGTCGACGGACGCGGCAAGCGAGCCGAAGCCGCGGCCGCTCGGCAGCAAGACAGCGACACCCTTGCGAAGTCCTATCGCTATCTGCGACTGGCAATGGTTGGTCTGCTGCTCTGCCTAGCGGTGGCGGTGATCGTACAGACCGTAAATCAGGGATGGGACTTCCTTGGGTCCGTCAGCGCCTACTACTACACGCCTGCCCAGGCGTTCTTCGTCGCCGGGCTCATCGGGCTCGGCGCATGCATGATCGCGCTGAAGGGGACGACCCTGGTCCAGGACATCGCCCTCAACCTCGGCGGCGCCTTCGCGGCCATCGTGGCGATCGTTCCCACAGGCCGCCACGTTGATGAGCAGACAGCGGTCAACGCCTGCGAGGAGGCGGGCACGCCCCTGCTCACCGAGAAAGCGTCGACGGAGCTGGCCTGCCCCACACCCCCGGCACTGGAGGACGCCACCACAGCGAACGTGGACAACAACCTGTGGGCCCTCCTCGTCGTGGGCGCCTTCGCTCTGGGCGCCGCGCTCTACGTTGCCTGGAGAGACGGGACGTTGGCCGACGGGCCCGCGAGGAGGAAGTTTTGGTGGGGATTCTGGTGGGCGTTCGGTTTGTGGCTGGCCGTAGGGATTGCTCGCTGGTTGTTGTTCCCCCAATGGGTCATGACCAACGCGCACTGGATCGCCGCCGTGCTCCTGTTCGTCTGCATCTTCGTTGTGGGCTCGGTAAATGCGCTTCAGGTCAAAAGGGAGACAGCCGGGAAGCCTTCGCGGGAGACGCCGTCCATGGGGGAGGCGGTTGGCCAGACGGCTGGCGACCTCATCGCAGTTGTTGGGAAAAACAAACGTAACGACTGGTACATCCGGATTGCCCGCTGGATGCTGGTGGTCGGCGTGGGTTCGGTCCTGCTATGGAGGTTCACCGACCTCATCACGCTCTTCGTGGTCGAAGGTGCCGTCTTCGTGCTCTTCATGGTGTTCTGGACGGTGCAGACCTTCGAGCTCGAGCGCGAGCGCGAGCTCAAGCGCGAGCGCGAGCGGTCGATGAAGGCCGCCGGCGTGCCGCCACCGCCGCCCCCTACGAGCACGTCGACTGATGCTCAGGACCACGCCAACTCGTGACCGACCGTCTGCTCCGCAGTGCCCAGATGGGGCACAACCGAGAGAATGGCCATGGCGGACCAGATTGAATGAGACGAGCTGCTGACGAGCGTCTCAGCCGATCTGACCGACGCAGGTGAGCAAGGTGAGGTCGGACCAGGTCCAATGAGACGGGACACAAGTGATCTTGACTGGTCACACCGGCCTCCCATGCTCTCGGGTTCGTCCTCCGGAACCAGGGCAACCTCATGGGCGCGGTCGAGGCATACGAGACCACCGCCAAGGGCACGACGCCTCCAGCTCCGGGGATTGAGCTCGTCAACGGGGAATTCCGCGGCGTCGAGGACCAGGTGGCCCGGAGCCCTAGTTCAGCATGAACAGGAGGGTTGGCGCCAGCTGATCGCGACCCAGCTCGTCGAGACCGTCGGTCAGGTGATCGACAACTGCCCTGCGGACGCGATCCCGGATGCGGCGGCCCGGCTCGGGCACTATCACGCGCTGAGAAAGACCAGCGGGCGCTCAAATCTGTGCTCGAGCGGTGGATAGACTGTCGAGGGCATCATCGCGGGAGCGAAGGTGTCCGCTGTTTCCATGTGGCCACCGTGTTCCCCTCGAGTGGCCCTGGCAACCGGTCCAGTGGCTCGTCAGCGGACTGGCCAACCGCCATGTCGCTGGGTCGCGGCCCCGCTGGACCGGATGTATCACGGACCTGGGGAGGGTGTAGGCGATGCGACCCGTGCGTTCTTCGCAGGTGGAGACCATCGGCCTGGTTCGCTGGTGGATCCTGTTCGCCCAGGCGGCCCCGTTCGCCGCCACCCACCTGCTCGGCCTGCTCCGTTACTACGGGTTCGGGACACGAGGCGACCCCCTCGCCGACCCCCTGCCGGGGGATCCACCGCACAGCGGGTGGATCGCCGCGATCGACGAGGCCCTCGACAGGGACGTCCAGATGGACAAGGCATTCCGCGACCACAGCCAGCGCAGCTGGTTCTTCGCCCGCGCCCTCGCTGCCGCCAAAGGTGAGGCGCTCGACAACGAGACGCTGTATGCGGCATGCCTCCTCCACGACGCCGGGCTTTTCGACGAGAACCGCAAGACCTGCTTCGCCCTGGTCGGGGCCGACCTGGTCCGCCAGACAGCCGCAGCGGCCGGAGTCAACACCGCCCAGGCCAAGGCCGCGGCCGTCGCCGTGGCGACCCACATCGACGTAAGACCACGAACGCGGTTAGCGAACTACCTGAGGGCCGGGACACTGCTCGACGTGATTGGGACCTTCGCTTGGGACATCGACCCAGCAGCTATCGCCGAGGCGTGCGAGCGCTGGCCGCGCACGGGGTTCGAGGCCGAGGTCCGGCGCGTGTGGAACGAGGAGTCCGACAGGTTCCCGTATGGACGGGCCCAGTTCGCCCGGATGCCTGGAGCTCTGCCGCAACTGATCTGGTTCAACCCGCTCCCCAACTGACCGGCTCATCGGGACCGTCTGGCCTCTTGATGCCGGCCGAGTTCTTCTAAGCTAACGGGTCCTGGTGTCGGGTTGAGGACGGCGATTCTCGAGTTGAGTTGCTCGCCGCCGACGTGCATCAGGCCGAGGTGGCCCGCCAGCTCCCAGGTCTCGGCGCAGGCTGTGAGCGTCTGGCATGCCTGTGACCGTCACGGCCCAGGACCCGGCCAGCCGCACCCCGGTCGCCGGCGAGGTGCTATTCGACGGCAGCGTTGTCGGGCCGACCAACACACCCATCGCCGTCCTCGCTGAGCGGCGCCGGGTACGGGTGCACGACCCTGACATCGGCTGGGACATCATCGAGACGACCGCTAGCGTGCGTGCCCACGGCTTTCTAGAGACCAGCCTCGACCGAGGCTTAGTGCTGACGTATGGAAGTTCGTGGGTGGTGATCATGCCGCAGCGCCTCGGTACTGGTGCTCGTCCAGCCGGTTGAGCAGCTTGGCGAGGTCCGCGCGGGTGTAGCGCCAGTCGAACGGGGTGGCGGTCTGCTGGTAGCGGCGCTGGAAGCCAAGCAGGCGGCGCTCGACCTCGGCGAGGTCACCGAAGTCGTTGGGAGTCAAGACCTTGCGCTGCACGACGGAGAAGTAGATCTCGACCTGGTTGAGCCAGGACGCGTGGATGGGCAGGTGGACCAGGCGCAGGTTGGCCCACGCTCCCTCCAGCCGCGCGATCGAGGCCTGGCCGCGATGGCTGGACCGTTGTCGACGATCCAGAACACCCGCGTGGCTGAGGCGTACGGCTCGGTCGTCATGACTTGCTCCACCAGCCTGCCGAAGGGCTGGATGCCGGTCGACGGCTCGCAGCGGCCGAACAGCCGGGCCTGGTGCACGTCCCAGGCCGCCAGATACGCCAGCGCCCCGCCGCGCTCGTACTCGTGCTCGATGCGCATCGCCCGCGCGACCCCTGGTGGCAGGCTCGGGTGGCAGCGGCAGCGCGCTTGGATGGAGGTCTTCTCGTCGGCACTGACGACGTAGGCGTCCGGCTCCAGCTCCTGGCCCTGGAAGACCCGGGCGTACAGGTCCAGGACCACCCCGGCCTTGGCGGCGAAGTCGGGGTCGCGGGGGAAGGTCCAGGAGCGATGCTGCCACGGCTTGATCGGGTCCTCGGCCAGCCAGCGCCACAGCGTTGTGGTAGCGACGTCGTCGATCAGGCCGGTGGCCAGGACTTCGGTGCGCAGCTCGGCGAGACTCCAGCGGCCAAGCGGGACCCCGCGGGTGGCGGGCAGCTCGCAGGCGATCGCCTTACACGCGGTGACCACCGCGGCCGGGAACCGACGTGGGCGGCCGGGCCGCTTGCGGTCGCGCAGACCTTCCACGCCCTGCTTGTAGAAGCGTTGGCGCCACTTGCCGGCGGTGTTGGGCGCCAGTCCGAGCTTGCGGGCGATCGCTCGATTGGTCCACCTGCCGCGGCCAGCAGCACGATCCTGGCCCTGGTCACCTGGCGGTACTCGGCGGTGCCCCGGCGCACCAGCGCCTTCAACAACCGCCGCTCCGACGCCCGCAATCTGATCTGGAACGGGCTGCGCCCGCCACCATGTGCCACTGTCCCTCCCGTCCACCGGCCGGCCCCGGTGGCCGGCCGGGGCGGGAGGCTACCGGGACGCGGCCAGGCGCGATCAGCGAAGATGAGCCGATGCCCAAGACGATCCCCGAGTCCACCAAGACCTCGCTGGGCCAGCGGCTGCGCGCCCGCCAGCGGGAGCGCTGGCCGGCGCTCGCCGGCGTCCAGGCGCGCTTCCGGGGCCGCTTCGCCTATGTGGACGGTGAACTCGACGGCGGCGAGCTGCTCCCGCTGTGCCGGCTGCGATATGCCGGCTCGGCCAGCCTGTGGGGATTCGCCATCTACCTGGCGAGCACTGACGGCTACCAGGACTCGGTACTACCAAGCGGCCTGCCGGTCGGCACGCCCGAGGAGGCCCTGGACTGCGCCTGCGGGCTCTACCTCGCTGACCCCACCGCCTGGCAGGAGCACCTGCCACCGGCCAGCTCCTGACCACCCACGAACTTCCATACGTCAGCACTAAGACGCGTTCCTTCCAGCCTCCCAACCATTTCCTACCTCCGCTTGCCTGTATCGGCAGCACCCACCCGTCGCTTCCGCCACACCGCGCCTGCCATAACGGATGAAGCTTCGCCGCTCGCTCTACCCTCCACCCATCTGATTCGAGGAGAGCAATGCACCACAGGTGCGTTCGCTGGCGCCAACGAAGGCGGGAGGCAGCGGCGGATGGTGGCCGACATCGCGAAACTGTCGGTAGGCCGGGAGGCCTACTACACCCGGGAGCTGGCCACCGACCACGAGCAGTACCTGTCCGGCCACGGTGAGAGTCCAGGTCGGTGGTACGGCGCCGCCGCCGACTCCCTAGGGCTGGCAGGCGAAGCATCCGTGGCCGGGTTCCAAGCCATGTTCGACGGCCGCGACCCCACAACCGGCGAGCTGCTCGGCCGTCCCCATGGCCGCAACGCCGTACCCGGCTTTGATGTGGTGCTGCGGCCGACCAAGAGCGTGTCGATCCTCTACGGCCTCGGTGGCCCGGCCACCGGCCGGGCGGTCCTGGCCGCCCATCACGCTGGGCTGGCCGAGGCGGTTGGCTACCTGGACGAGCACTTGGGGACCCGTCGTGGACATGGTGGTGTCCAGCACGTGTCCGGACAGGGAGTGCTGGCGGTCGGCTTCGACCACCGGACGTCCAGGGAGGGCGACCCGCTGCTGCACACGCACCTGGTGGTCGCCAACCGGGTCCAGAGGCCGGACGGACGCTGGACAGCCTTGGACGGTCGCGATCTCTATCGGCATCGGCTGGCCACCGACGCCATTTACCGGGCCACCTACCAACGCGAGCTGTCCAGGACACTTGGGGTGGAGTGGACGCCGGCGGACAGCCACGGCAACCGCGAACTGGCCGGCATGCCCGAGGAGCTGGTCCGCAGCTTCTCCAAGCGCAGCGGCCACATCGACACCGAACTGGACCGACTGGCAGCAGACGGGCGGGAGCGGACGCCGC
>Ga0081538_10005416_pt1 | contig 11463 bp, 6 predicted proteins | sample TabmetS5T2R1_FD_71022 | JGI IMG/M metagenome (GOLD analysis project Ga0081538, IMG submission 71022) | Tabebuia heterophylla rhizosphere microbial communities from the University of Puerto Rico - S5T2R1 | ecosystem: Host-associated > Plants > Roots > Rhizosphere ... | reverse complement strand
CCCGAGAACAAGGCGTTGATCACGAGGAACCAGCTGGCCGCCTTCAGGTTCGGAACGAGCTTCGGCCTTGGGCCGGAGGTCAACGACGAGGAGATCGTGCGCGCCATGATGGCGGTGCGCGCGAACACCATGACCTACGAGGCGGCGAGTCCGCAGCTCACCCAGATGCTGCTCGACTTCCTAAACAACCGGATCACGCCCGTCGTGTACTCGCGCGGCTCGCCCGGTGAGGGTGATCTGCCGCAGATGTATCAGGTGGCCGCGGCGATGATCGGTCTGGGGGACGTGTACTACCACGGCGTTCGCATGCCGGCGGCGCAGGCGTTGGCGCAGGCCGGCCTCAAGCGGCTCGAGCCGTTTGGTGCTGATGATGGTGCGCTCGCAAGCACGAACGCGTACACGATGGGCCAGGCCGCGCTGCTGGTCAACGATGCCCGGCAGATGCTCGACTGGGCGGATCTGCTGTACGCAATGGACCTGATCGGGATGAACAGCAGCGTCACCCCGATCTCCGCGCCGGTCCAGGCCGCGCGGCCCTTCAGGTTCCTGAACTCCGCCGCGGCGCGAGCGCTGGACACGATCAAGGGCAGCTACCTGTTCGAGCTCGACGAGTTGTCGGAGACCGGGGTCCCGTTGCGGATCATCCAGGACCCCGAGAGCCTCCGGGCCAGCAGCCAGCGTGCCGGCGCCGCGAGGCAGGCGTGGAACGTGCTGAGGAGGGATCTGCGCGTGCAGATGAACTCCTCGGACCACAACCCGGTGGTGGCCGTCGGTTGGTCGCCCGAGGACTCACCTGAGCTCAGCACGCCGTGGTTCATGCAGTACTACGTGCGCGGAGGCCCGAACAACGAGGACTGCGTCGGTGAGGGCTGCGAGCACGGATACATCCTGTCCAACTCGAACTGGGAGGCTGTAAACGTCGACAACCAGATCGAGGCGTTCACGATCGCCGTCGCGCAGTTGGCGACGGCAGTCGACCAGCGCACTCAGCGGTTCTCGAACACGTTCTTCACGGTGATTTCGCCGTCTGACGTGCTCAGTCCGGAGGAGCTGGGTAACGCCGCCCCCGCGGCCAACGACTACAACCTGGCCGACCTGATGGCCGAGATCCAAACGCTGGCCAATCCCGTGCCCGCCCAGGGCAACGCGATCGTCCGAAACGTCGAGGATCTCCAGGCCGAGGGGCGCATCAAGGTGGCACGAGCGCGGCTCGCGGTAGACAACACTCTCTACCTGCTGGCCGAGAACGCTCTGAACGCGACCTATTGGATGAACGTCCGGCAGGCCCAGGATCCGGCCAGGAGCTTCGGCGTCTCGCCGACGGCTGCCTGGAACGCGTTCCGGCGTGTCGTTCCCTGGCAGCTGCCGGCCGACCAGCGGCCGACGGTGCCGTCGACCCACCTGGCGTATGCATTCCTGGTGGGTAACCCGGCGTCGCAGTTCTACACACCCGGGGCCAACGTCTCGAGCGCAGCGCATAGGGCCAAGCTGCGCGCGAGGGTCCGCAGCGCGCCGGCTAGGACGCAGCGTGCGCAGCGGGGAATGAGAAGCATGCGCAGGTTCCTGGTCAAACAGGCGAAGGAGCCCGCGAACAGGTAGCCCGTCCGCCGACAGACCACAAGCGCCGACCGCCCCCGGCGCGTGCCGGGGGCGGGTTGGCGCCCCTCCCAATCGCATCGGCGGCCGGCGCCGCCGTTGACCCTTCCTGCTGCCTGTGATAGAAGGGGACGCTCCTTTGGTCCAATGTGCCCATTGGTCCTAAATCTCCTCTATCGCACTCCCCGTGAAAGGAGGATGGCGGCAGCACGGCACATTGTCGCCTTCTTCATACCTCGCTCTGAGTAGTTCGCGAGAGTCCCACCTCTATCTCGGGCGACCGGCCCCGCCCAATGGTGTGACACAGCGTTCTCGCTGACACCCTCCGCGCCCTTCTCACTAATAGAAGAGGAGCAGTGATGACTGGCTGTGTAACTACCCTGCGAGGGAGAGTGCTCTGTGCACTCTTAATATCCAGCCTTGCGCTGTTTATTCTCTGCATTGGCAGCGCCTCCGCGTACAACCCGATCGTCCCGACGAAGTCGGGTGAGACGGTTACGCTGAACGGAAAGAACCTGACCATCGAGCAGGTCGTCGACGTTGCTCGTCACGGCGCCCAGGTGCGTCTGACGAACGCGGCGCGCCAGCGCTCGGAGGATGCCTACGAGCTCCTGCTGGAGGGAGCAAGACAGGACATCCCGATCTACTTCTTCAACCGCGGCACCGGCTCTGGACGGGAGACGCCGATCTTCTCGGGCGACCCGCTACGGCCGGACAACCGTCAGCTGCTGCTCGAGCGGCAGCTGCGGATCTTCAAGAACGGCCCCAGGCAGGGAATCGGCCCGGAGGTCGCGGACGAGGAGATCGTGCGCGCGATGATGGTGGTGCGCGCCAACACAATGGTGTATGAGGCGGCGACGCCAGGGTTGACGCAGATGCTGCTCGATCTGCTCAACAAGTACATCTCGCCGGTGGTCCAGTCGCGTGGCTCGCCCGGCGAGGGCGATCTGCCGATGATGGGCAACGTCGCCGGCACAATGGTCGGCGCGGGGCAGGCCTATCTGCGTGGCCAGCGCATGCCCGCCAGGCAGGCGCTCGCCCAGGCCGGTCTGCAGCCGCTCGTCCCGTTCGCTGCGGACGACGCCGCACTCGTCAGCACCAACGCCTATTCCGCGGGTCAGGCAGCGCTGCTGCTGTACGACTCGAAGCGGATGCAGGACTGGTCCGACCTGACGTTCTCGATGAGCATGCTGGGCCTGAACAGCAGCGTGACGCCGCTGACGGAAGTGCCTCAGAAGGCGCGGCCGTTCCCGTACCAGAACAAGCTGGCGAAGCGGCTGTTGACGCTCATCCGCGGGAGCTATCTGTTCGAGTTCGAGACGCCGCCGGGCTTCGATGGCCGGCGGATCATCCAGGACCCGCTCAGCTTCCGCGACTACAGCCAGCGAAACGGCGCCCTCTGGGAGGCCTACGCGCGGCTGAAGAACAACATCCTGATCCAGATCAACTCGTCGGACCACAACCCGGCGGTCGTCCCGGGCTCGAAGCCAAGCGATTCGTGGGAGCTGGATACCCCGTGGTTGCGCCGCTACTTCGTCGAAGAGGGCGAGGCAGGCGTGAGCGGGTTCATCCTGTCGAACGCCAACTTCGTGGCCCAGCCGTGGGGCAACGATCTGCAGGCGTACACGATGGCGCTGGGCGACGCGTTGGCGGCGCATGTGCAGCGCGTGTTGCGCTTCCCGGACACGTTCTTCACGGTCGTCGCGCCAGCCGACGTGCTGTCCGCGGACGAGCTGGCCCTGGCGCCTCCGCAGGGAGCGAGCTACACGATCTCCGACTTGATGGCTGAGATTCAGACGCTCGCCAACCCGGTGCCGGCGCAGGGCAACGCTCTCGTTCGCAACGTGGAGGACATGGAGACCTTCACGCGCCAGCGCGTCGCGAGGGCACGACTGGCGGTCGACAACGCCATGCGCCTGGTCGCCCAGGAGATGCTGTCGTCGAGCTACTGGATGGAGGTCCGCAAGAAGCAGAACCCGGCCCGCTCGTTCGGGGTCGCCCCTGCCAATGCGCTCGCCGCGCTGCGCGCGGTGATCCCGTGGCAGCAGGCCACCGACCTGCGGCCCGAGCTGCCGGCCGGTGAGCTGGTCTACGCGTTCATGCAGGCCAACCCCGCCGCGACGTTCATGGGCGGAGCGTCGGCTGAGCCGACCTCGGTGCGCAAGCGCACCCGTGGTGCTGTGAGCCGCGGGAAGCGGAAGCGCCAGGTCCTAAGGCGCCTGGCCCGCGAGCGCGCGGGCGGCCAGCAGACCCTGGTCGCCGGCGGATAAACCAACGACCAATCGGGCTGCCCCCGGGTGACCGGGGGCAGCCTGCAACAAGGGGGTCAGGTCTACAAATCGCGCACCCCACCCCCGCAGCGCAAGTCGCGCCGGTCCGGGGTGCGCGATTTGAAGACCTGACCCCCTGTTGCACCCTTACAATCCCGCGATGGCGCGCGCAATCGTCGTGGGCGTGGTCGGCGACTCAGGGGCCGGCAAGACGACGGTCACTCGCGGCCTTGTTCGGGTGCTCGGCGACACCCACGTGACGCATGTTTCGGCGGACGACTATCACCGCTTCGACCGCCGGCGCCGGCGCGAGCTCGGCGTCACGCCGCTGCATCCCGATTCGAACCATCTCGACATCCTCACCCAGCACCTGATCCATCTGCGGCGTGGGGAGCCGGTGCTGAAGCCGGTCTACAGCCATCGCGACGGCACCTTTCGGCCGCCGGTCTACGTGCGGCCCGCCAACTTCCTGGTCGTCGAGGGACTGCTCAACTACCACACCGAGACGCTCCGCAGCGTGCACGACGTGCGCGTCGCGCTCATGCCGCCCGAAGAGCTGCGCCGGGCCTGGAAGCTGAAGCGCGACTGCACCAGGCGCGGGTACACGACCGACGAGGTGCTCGCCGAGCTCGACCTCCGCCAGCGCGATTCCGAGGAGTTCATCCAGCCACAGCGCGAGCATGCCGACATCGTCATCGCGTTCCGGCCGAACCCCTCCGGCGATCCGGCCCACCTCGACGCCGACGTGATCCTGCGCGACACGCTGCCTCACCCCGACCTCGCCCCGCTGCTCGATGGCAGCGCGGACGGCCCGGCGCTCGTCAAGCGCGAGCGTGAGTGGCTGCTCAGGATCCCGGGCGACCTCGACCCGGAGCACGCCGCGGAGCTCGAGGAGGCAGTGTGGGAGCGGATGAGCTTCGCGAGCCACCTGCGGATTCGCCGGCTCGGTGAGTTCACCGTCGGGACCGACCTGCTGCGCTCCGACTCGCTCGCCCTGGTGCAGCTCCTGATCCTCTATCACGTGGTGACCGCGCGCGCCGCACTCGCCATCGGCGGTAGCCCGCCGCGTGCCGACGAGCCGCTGCCAACCGGAGCGGACTCGGCGCTTCACGGCTGACCGAGGCCCCAGCTGCCGCGGCCGGCGCCAGATGTAGAGTTTCTTCTATAAATCAGCGCTGACTCATGGCAGTCACTCTCACCCAACTCGTAGCCTTCGTGACCGTCGTGCGGCGCGGCTCGGTCACGGCAGCGGCGGAGGAGCTCGTCGTGACCCAGCCATCGGTCTCGGCGGCGGTCGCGGCGCTCGAGCGCGAGCTCGGCGTCGAGCTGACCGAGCGCGCCGGGCGTACGCTTCGGCCCACCGCCGCGGGCTCGGCATACATGGCCTACGCCTGCGACGTACTGGGACTGCTCGAGCAGGGCGGCCGCGCGGCGCGCGAGGCGGCGGAGCTCGAGCCGCACACATTGCGCGTGAGCGCCGTGACCACAGCCGGCGAGTACCTCCTTCCGCAGCTGATCCAGGCGTTTCGCGAGCGGCGCCCGGACGTCGACATCAGCCTCGAGGTGGGGAACCGTGAGCTCGTGTTCGCCCACGTGCTCGACCACAAGGTCGACGTAGCGATCACCGGCCGCATCCCGGACGACGAGCGGCTCCTTGGTCGCGAGTTCGCGGACAACGAGTTCGTCCTCATCACCGCCGCCGGCGACCCTCTGGCGAAGCGGCGCTGGGTTGCAGTAGAGGAGCTGAGCGGGCGGCCGTGGCTACTGCGCGAGCCGGGGTCCGGTACGCGGACGCTGTGCGAGGAGTACCTCGCCAGCCACGGGATGATGCCGAACGTGCTGACGATCGGGTCGAACGGAGCCATCAAGCAGGCCGCCCGGGCGGGGCTGGGCGTGGCGCTCCAGTCACGGGCGGCGGTCGAGCTCGAGCTCGAGACGGGCGTACTTGCGACGATCTCGCCGCGCGGCGGGCTGCCGCAGCGACGCTGGCATGTCGTCCGCTCGGCGGTGGGGCCGCCACGCCCAGACGCGGAGTCGTTCATGGCCTTCTGCGAAACGCCCGCGGCGCGGCACGCGCTCGCACGGCGGCCCAGCTAGGCCTCAGCCCCGGCGGCTCAGCCGGCGAGCGCCAGCTCGGGTTCCTCCGCGAGCGCCTCGTCGAGGGCGGCGATCACCCGATCGGCGGTCTCGACGGACGCGTTACGGCCCATGAGGCCGATGCGCCACATCGCCGGTGCCGAGGGTCCGAGCCCGCCGCCGATCTCGATGCCGTGCTCGCGCAGCAGGCGCGCCTGCACGGCCCGTCCGTCCACGCCCTCGGGGACCCGCACGGCCGTGAGCGGCGCCAGCTGGTGCGCCGGGTCGGCCAGCAGCTCGAGACCGCGCTCGGCGATCCTGTCCTGCAGGTGCGCTCCCGCCTCGGCGTGCCGCGCCCAGCGTGCCTCGAGCCCCTCCTTGAGCGCGAGCCTGAGCGCCTCGTGCAGGGCGTAGATGTTCAGGATTGGCGCAGTGTGGTGATAGGCGGCCGGTCGCTCGACCCAGTAGCGCTCGAGCAGGAGCAGGTCGAGGTAGAAGGGCACCGGCTGCGTGCGCGCCCTGATTCGCTCGAGCGCGGCCTCGGAAACCGCGACCGGCGACATGCCCGGAGGAGCCGCGAGGCACTTCTGGGTGCACGAGTACGCGTAGTCGACGCCCCAGCCGCCCACGTCGAGCGGGACGCCGCCGAGCGAGGTCACGCAGTCGGCCATGAGCAGTGTGTCGCGCCCGCGTAGCGCCGCCGCGAGCTCCGCGAGGGGGTGCTCGACACCGGTCGACGTCTCGGCGTGAACCACAGCCACGAGCCGGGCCGCCGGATGCTCGTCGAGCGCCCGCAGGATGCGCTCGTTGGGGACCGCGTCGCCCCAGTCGGCCTCGACCTCGACGACGTGCACGCCGTGACGCTCGGCGATCTCGGCGATCCGGCCGCCGAAGAAGCCCGCCCGGGCCACGACCGCGGTGTCGCCCGGCTCGAGCAAGTTGGCGATTCCGGTCTCCATCCCGGCCATGCCCGTGCACTGGAGCGGGAGGACGAGCCCGTCGGGCATCCGGTAGGCCCGCCGGAGCATCGAGACCAGCTCGAGCAGGATCTCGTGAAGGGCGGGATCGAGGTGACCGAGCATCGGCCGGCCCATGGCGGCGAGGACAGCGGGCTCCACGTTGGTCGGTCCGGGGCCACAGAGAAGGCGCTCAGGCGGGTCGAGCACCGGGAGGTCTTGGTTCATGCTCCAAGCCTGCAGGATCATGCGATCGAGTACAAGCAAAGAGTTTGGAGATGAACTTAGAGCAAGTTCTATGTATTGATCACGGCAGCGTCCGCAGACAAATTTGTCTATTCCGGCTTGCCTACACGACCAAGGCCCGCTCTAGTTCCCCGCATGATGCCGACCAAGACGCGACTCCATCGAAGCGAGCTGGCCGTGCCGGGCAGCAACGTCCGCATGCTCGAGAAGGCGCCGGCGCTGGGCGCGGACGTGGTCATGCTGGACCTGGAGGACGCGGTTGCGCCTGATGACAAGGAGCAGGCGCGTCTCAACATCATCGACGCCCTGCGCGAGCTCGAATGGAGCGCGTGCTCGGTGTCGGTTCGCATCAACGGGCTCGACACCCACTGGTGCTACCGCGACGTGATCGACGTGGTCGAGCAGGCCGGACAGGCCGTCGACGCGATCGTGATCCCGAAGGTGAGCGGCGCCGGCGACGTGCACCTCGTGGCCACGCTGCTGTCCCAGATCGAGGAGGCGATGGGCTTCGAGCATCGGGTCGGCCTTGCCGTGCTCATCGAGACCGCGATCGGGATGGTGAACGTCGACGAGATCGCAACGGCGTGTCCGGAGCGGATGGAGGCGATGATCTTCGGCGTCGCGGACTACGCGGCGTCGATCCAGAGCCACACGGCCTCGATCGGCGGCGTCGACCCGAACTACTCGGTGCTGACGGATGAGAATGGCGCCGAGCGAGAGCGCCACTGGGGCGACCAGTGGCACTATCCGCTGGCCCGGATCGCGGTGACCTGCCGCGCCCACGGGCTACGCCCAATCGACGGGCCCTTCGGGGACTTCACCGATCGCGAGGGCTATCTTGCCGCGGCGCGGCGGTCGGCCGTGCTCGGCTATGAGGGGAAGTGGGCGATCCACCCGTCGCAGATCGAGCTCGCGAACGAGGTGTTCACTCCGGCGCCGCGGCTGGTCGAGCGCACCCGCCGCATCATCGACGCGATGCGCGACGCCGCGACCGAGGGGAAGGGCGCGGTGTCGCTCGACGGCCGCCTGATCGACGCGGCCTCGATCAGGATGGCCGAGAACCTGCTCGCCAAGCTCGAGCAGATCGAGGCGCGCGAGCTTCAGACCGGCGGGCCGGCCAGCCAGCCCTCGCGCCTGCCGCGTTACGCGGTGAGCTCGGCGAGCTCGCGGCGGCCGCAGCCCGAGCCGGCGCCGGGCGCGCTGGCGTAGCCGATGGCCGCCGCACCACGGGTGGCGGCGGCGTTCGGCGCGCCGGAGCGCGCCGACGGGGGCGCCGGCCTGCTCGACCGCCTGCTCGACGACGTGCTCCGCGAGCGGGCCGGACCGGAGCTGGCGCCTGCCCTGGACGAGCTGCGACGGTCGCCGGCGGCCGCGACCGCGCTCGAAGGCTTCGGCTCGGCTCAGCTCGGCCCGCTGGTGCGCGCCTGCTCCATGCACCTCGCGCTCGAGAACGTCGTGGACTGGGCCCGGCGGGCGCGCGCACTCGGCGCGCCTCCTGACCCCGACCCGCTGCTGGCGGCGCTGGCGCGCGCGCGGGAGTCCGGGGCTTCCGGAGACCCGGTCGACGTGCGGCTCGTGCTCACCGCACATCCCACCGATATGGCGCGGCGCTCCGTGCTGACCAAGCAGCGGGCCGTCGCCGAAGCGCTCGAAAGCCTGCTCGGGCGCGAGCTCGCGACACGCGAACGCACGCGGCACGAGGACGAGATCCGCGAAGCGCTTGCCATCTGGTGGGACACGAACGAGCTCCGCACGATGCGTCCTCGCGTGGCCGACGAGGTGAGGCGGAAGCTCTGGTTCTTCGAGCACGGGCTCTACGACGCCGCCGGCGAGCTCGCCTGCGGCTACGCCCGCCTGCTCGGCGACGAGGGAGTCCGGCGTCCTCCGCCTCCTCCGGTCCGGTTCGCGAGCTGGGCGGGCGGCGACATGGACGGCAACCCGAACGTCAGCGCCCGCACGATCCTCGAGACGCTGCGGGCGCACCGCGAGGTGGCGCTGCGGCTGCTCCTTCAGCGCGTCAAGCCGCTACGCGCGGTGTTCTCCCAGACCGGCGCGGCGCTCGAGCCGAACGCCGAGCTGCGCGAGTCGCTCCTCCGCGACGAGCGTGAGCTGCCGCGGACGGTGGCACAACTCGCCGAGCACTACCCGCATGAGGCGGGCGAGCCCCTGCGTCGCAAGCTCGCCTTCGTGGCCGCGCGCCTCGAACACACTCTCGCGCAGACACGCGGAGAGGCGACCGCCGAGCCCGGCTACGGCGATCCGGGCGAGCTGCTTGCCGACCTCCTGGCGATCCGCGCGAGCCTCGGCTCGAGGATCGTCGCAGGCGGGGCCATTGAACGGCTCGTCTGGCAGACGCGCATCTTTGGCTTCCACCTGGCGACACTCGAGGTCCGCGACAACGCCCCGATGCTGCACGAGGCGTGCCGCGCGCTCCTGCCCGGCTACGCGGCGGCGAATCGCGAGCCCGAGCGCGTGGCCCTGCTCACGCGGGCTTGCCTGGACCCCTGCCCGGCGCGTACCCACCCGGGCACGTCGCCGCCCGCGGCAGAGGCGTTCGATGCCATGGCCCACGCCGTCTTCGGCTACGGGGAGAGCGCGCTCGACACCTACATCGCCTCCAACTCGGAGCAGCCGTCCGACATGCTCTGCGCGCTGTGGCTCGCCCGCCGGAGCGGCCTGTTCGAGCCGGGATCGTCGACGGCAGACGCTGCCGGCACCCGCTCGCGGCTCGCGTTGGTGCCGCTGTTCGAGAAGCGCGTGCCCTTGCGCGACGCGACCGGGACGATGGCGGCGCTGTACGCGAACGCCGCCTACAAGCGCCATCTGGCGGCCCGGAGCCGCGAGCAGGAGGTAATGCTTGGCTATTCGGACGCGGGCAAGGACGAGGGCTACCTCGCGAGTCAATGGACGCTCCACTCAGTCCAGGAGCGGCTCGCCGCGCAGGCGCGGGCGTGGGACGTCGACCTGCGCGTCTTCCACGGGCGCGGCGGCTCGGCCCCGCGCGGGGGCGGTCCCGCCCACCAGTTGATCCGGGCGCAGCCGGCCGGCTCGATTCGGGGCCGCCTCAAGGTGACGGAGCAGGGCGAGGTCGTGACCGCCAAGTACGCGGACCCGCGGATCGCCCTCCGCAGCCTTGAGCAGACCGTCGCCGCCGTCGTGGATGTGACCGCGGCCGGCGTGCCGAGCGCCGGGGCAGCTTGGCGAACCGAGATGGATCGGCTCGCGCAGGCGGGGCGCGGGGCGTACGACGCCCTCGTGCGGCACGAGCGCAACTTCTACGCCCTGTTCAGGTGCTGCACACCGGTCGAGATCCTGGACGAGCTCAACATCGCATCGCGGCCGAGCGCGCGCGCCGGTGGCGGCGAGTTCGACGACCTGCGCGCCATTCCGTGGGTGTTCGCCTGGACACAGATTCGTGTCGGACTGCCGGCCTGGTACGGCGCCGGGACCGCGCTTGCGGCGGGGTCGCGCGGCCTTCAGCGCGAGATGTGGTCCGCGTGGCCCTTCTTTCGAAACCTGATCACAACGCTCGAAGGGGCGCTCGCTGCCTGCGACCTTCGGATCGGAAGGCGCTACCTCGAGCTGTGGGACGGGGAGGCGCGGGAGGAGGGGGAACGCCTGTGGCAGCTCGTCGAGTCCGAGCATGAGCGCTGCGCGGCTGCCGTGCTCGAGGTGACCGGGAACGGCCACGCGCTGCGGCCGCCGGCGGAGGCGCTCGCCGGCGCCGCGCGCCGCGAGCCCTGGCTCGAGGCCCTCGCGCACATGCAGGTGGAGCTACTCAGACGCCACCGGGCCGGCGACCCGGACGCCCGCGAGCCGCTGCTTGGCACCGTGGCCGGAATCGCGACCGGCCTGCGGACTACCGGCTAGCCCCGGAACAGTCAGGAGCGTGGGCGGGTCTTCTCGGTGTCGTAGACGGGAAATGCGGCGACAGTGGCCGTCGCCGTGCCGTCGCCCAACGCGACCTCGACTTCGGTGCCCTCGCTGTCCAGGTCACGGTCGATGGCGGCCATCGCGATCTGCTTGCCGAGCGTCGGGCTCTCGCAAGGGCTGCGCACGATTCCGACCTCGCGCCCGTCCTGCGTGACGGCCGCGCCGTATTCCGGCGTCTCGCCGCCGGCGATCTCGAGCGTGGTCAGCAGGCGCGGCGTCTTCTCCTGGGCGATGCGCTTGAGAGCGGCCTTGCCGACGAAATCGCCGGGCTTGTCGAGCTTCACCATCTTGTCGAGCCGCACCTCGTAGGGGTCGGTCTTGTGCGGGAAGTAGTCGACGTCGGGGAACAGCAGCCCGGACTCGATCCGGAGCGTCTCGATCGCCGA
>Ga0081538_10005415_pt1 | contig 11464 bp, 9 predicted proteins | sample TabmetS5T2R1_FD_71022 | JGI IMG/M metagenome (GOLD analysis project Ga0081538, IMG submission 71022) | Tabebuia heterophylla rhizosphere microbial communities from the University of Puerto Rico - S5T2R1 | ecosystem: Host-associated > Plants > Roots > Rhizosphere ... | reverse complement strand
GTCGCAAATTTTCGGTGAGAGTAGCATGAGGCCTCTTGCTTTGGGGGTTAAGCGGCTAGGGCGTAGAACTGTTCAGCGGGGGTGCGGTTTTCTTGTCCCTCCTCGACCACCCTCTGCCCTTTCTTGCGCATGTACATGAGCTCGACGCCCGCCAACGTGCGTGGTGCGGCGTCAAAGGCTTTGAACCCCAGCATGGGCCGTGTCACCCGCTTGACGGCGCGATGGTCCTGCTCCACCACATTATTCAGATACTTCACCGGGCGAATAATGATCCTCGTGCCGTGTGCCTCGTTGTAGCTCCGGATCGCTGAGGCGTTGGCCTCGCTCCCGTCGATGGTGATCTTCTCCGGGATCCCATGGCGGCGAATGGCCTTCGTGAGGAAGCGCGTGGCCGCCTGCTCATCCCGCTGCTCGGTGAGGAGAAAGTCAATCGTCTGCCCGCTCTTATCCACCGCCCGATCGAAATAGTGCCACTGGCCCTTGACCTTGATGTACGTCTCATCTATCCGCCAGCTCAACCGCACCGGCCGCTCGCGGCGCTGGAACGCCGCGTCGAGCTGAGAGCTATATTGCAGGACCCAGCGATTAACCGTGGCGTGGTCGACCGGCACCCCCCGTTCTCGCATCAGTTCTTCGATATGGCGGTAGCTCAAGGGATAGGCCACATACCAGCGCACGCAGGTGAGGATAATATCCTTTGGGAAATGGGCCCCCTTGAAGCTGACCATCGTCTCTCTCCCTCTCCGCTCGCTCTGGATCACAGCGAGGGAGATTCTACCTTGGATGGCCTACACAAGAAAACTTGCAACAGATCCCCTAGGGCGACGCAGGGCACATGCTAACCTCCTACTGCGCCATGCAGCGCCCGCCAGATCTTCTCGGGAGTCAAAGGAGTGTCGATGTGGCGTACGCCGATCGGGCGCAGCGCGTCCATGACGGCGTTGGCTACTGCCACGGGAGCGGCCACCGTCGGCAATTCCCCGATGCCTTTCACACCCAGGGGATTGGTCGGCGAGAGCGTCTCCATCGTCTCCAGGATGAGATGGGGTATGGCCGCGGCCTTTGGGACGGCATAGTCCAGCAGACTGCCGGTCAGCGGCTGACCCTCTGGCGTGTAGACGATGCCCTCGGTCAGGGCTTGCCCGAGGCCCTGCACGATGCCGCCATACATCTGCCCTTCGACGAGCTTTGGGTTGATGATGCGGCCGCAATCATGTACGGCCACGTACTGGAGAAGGGACACTTCTCCCGTTTGCCTGTCCACCTCCACGACTGCCACATGTGCACCAAAGGCGTAGGGGTTGCCGGGGAGCGTGTACGTGCCGCTGAAGTCCAACCCAACGCTGAGGTCCGCAGGCAGCAAGGCTTCATCGTAGGCCGCGGCGGCGAGCGCAGCGAAGGGCATAACTTGCTCTGGGTTGCGATGATTGCGGACATGCCCGCTCTGGAAGACGAGATTCTCGGCCGGACACGGCAATAAGTGCGACGCCAGGCGAGCGAGTTTTTGCCGGGCGTCCTGCAGCACGGCATAGAGCGCTGAGCCGCCCACGGTAAGGCCGCGGCTGGCGCCGGTGCCGCCGCCGGCGGGGAATATCGCCGTATCCCCATGGCGCACTTGCACCTCGGTGGGGCTGACGCCGAGCGCGTCGGCGACGATCTGCGCGAAGGTGGTCCCCGATCCCTGGCCGTGAGGTGAGACGCCGGTATACGCCGTGATCTGCCCCGTCGGCGCGATGGTCACGCGGGCGCTATCGGTGCGATAATCCCCATAGGCTCCCGATGCCTTGACAACGGTCGCCACCCCGACGCCGATGCGCGGCGCATCTGAGTGCCTCGTCCGCTGGCCCTCTTCACGCCAACGCCGGTATTCCGCCAGTTCCAGGGCCCGGTCCAATCCCTGTGCATAGTTGCCCGAATCATACGTAACACCGGTGGGAGTCGTATAAGGGAAGGCATCGGGAGGAATGAAGTTCTTTCTGCGCACCATTACGGGGTCGAGCTTGAGGTCTTGCGCGATGAGGTCGACCGTACGTTCCATACAGAACGCTGCCTCAGGCCCTCCGGCACCGCGGTAGGCCCCGGTGGGCGGCTTGTTGGTGAGCACGCCCAGCACCTCAACACGCATCGCTGGGATGTGATAAGGTCCTGCAACACGATGGCTGGCCAGGAAGGGGACCGCCGGGGTGGACAGGAGGAAGTAGGCCCCCAGGTCGGCGATGATCCGCACGCGCATCCCCAAAATCGAACCGTCGCGCTTCACGGCCGCCTCTACGTCCACGGCATGGCCTCGGCCATGGAAGGTGAGCATAGTTTCCTGCCGGTCCCCCGCCCACTTCACCGGTCGGCCCAGGATGAGGGAGAGGTACGGTATCACCACGTCCTCGGGGAACATGCAGCCTTTTTCGCCGAAGCCGCCCCCCACATCGGCGGCGACGACGCGCATACGCTCCTCCGATCGGTTCAGGAGCTCCGCCAGATACCTCCTGACCCGGTGGGGTGCCTGGGTGGAATTCCAGACCGTTAGGAAGTCCTCCTGGGGCTGGTAGTGGGCCGCCACCCCGCGCGTTTCCAGCGGAACCGGGGCGAGGCGTTGCACCTGGTAGCGCTGCTGAACGACCCGATCAGCCTGGGAAAAGGCCGAGGCCACATCGCCGCCCTCGTGGTAGACGCGCAGCCCCACATTAGTGCCCAGCTCCTGGTGGATGGGAGTAACATCCGCTTGCATCGCTGCTAAGGGGTCGAGGAGTGGTGGCAGCGGTTCATACTCCGCCCGGATGCGCTCCATGGCATCCCGAGCCTGGTAGCGGTTCTGGGCGACCACGATGGCCACCGGCTGCCCGGCATAGCATACGTTCCCCCTGGCCAACACGGGCTGCTCCACCGCGTTCATCTCAGCCACTTCCCAGCCCCCGGCCATGGCTCTAGTGGGGACATCCTTCAGGACGCCCGCGAGATCCTCTCCAGTCAACACCGCCACCACGCCGGGTGAATGCCGGGCCACCGAGCTGTCAATGAAGCGGATCCGCGCATGCGCGTGGGAGCTCCGCAACACCGCGGCGTAGAGCATGTCGGGGAGCTGAATGTCGTCCACGAAGGACCCATGGCCGGTCACAAGCCCTAGATCTTCAAACCGTTTCAGAGGTTGACCGATGTAAAGCATCCACACCCCCCTTCATCGGACACCGGTAGTGCTACACAGGTAATGCTGTCGTTTTCGTGAGATTGTCGTGGCAAATGAAATACTTGATGGCACCGATATGGTTGGCCAGTTTTTTTGAAAACGACAGGGTTTCGTGCACCAGACGCGAAACGCGTTGCCTCAGGGTGTTAGTGAAGCGTTCAATGTGATTGGTTTTGCGGGCTTTCTTCGTGATGGCTCTGTGCCGCTCCGCCGGAATCACACCTGTGTAGGCGTCATATTGCTCTGTATGGAAGGTAGCCTGTTCACGGTACACCACCGGGATCTTGGCCCACAGCGCTTTGGCACTGTCTCGACTGCGATCGCCCACATGAAATGCCAAGATCCGGCGGGTTGTGGCGTCCATCGCGATCCAAATCCATTGCCTGTTGGCTTTCTTCTGCACAAAGCTCCACAGCTCATCAGCTTCGGCTGCCAGCTGTAGAATCACCACGTCGGTTGGACGATTCGGGAGCCGCACATGTAAGTGATCGGGACAGGCCGCAAAACGCTCGACCATAAAGTGCAAGAGCCAGGTGAGACTGACCCCAACAGCCCGACAGATCCCGCGGAGCGAGATACGCTCACGCAACAAGTGTTCAATCAGCGTGCGCTGCTCGTGCGAAATGATGCGTTCTGCGGCGCTGCCCACAAACTGGCGTCCGCATGTCGTGCACCGATGATTCTGTTTGCCGTTGTGAATATGGCCGTTTTTCTTGAACAGTGGCGATCCACACGCTGGACACGCGTCTCGGACGACCATGGCTGCCGTTGGCCTCCCTCATGGGGGTGGTGTTTTTGACCAACGATAGCACGGAATCGGGTCGCGAGCATTACCTGTGTAGCACTACCATCGCTTGATCCACAATCTCCTCGAAGGTCATGGCCGTCCCTCCACCACTCTGGCGCGTGTGCCACGGGAGAGCAACGTTCGTCGAGATGGCATGTCTATGGGAAGAGCACCGCGAGTATATCAGGAATCGGGAGGGGTGGCAGGGGAAATTGCCCCGCTCCGCAGGGCTCTTGACATGGGGGCGATCGGGAAGAAGCCAGAAATGTGTCAGAACAAAGCCAATGGCATCCCGCCCTCGGTCACCTTCACGCACACCCCCCTGAACACTGACAAGTCGAGGGGCTGGCGACAATATTTCAGTGCTCGCATACACCGGTAGACCGAGAGGTCATGCGCTGGGGAGCGCGCCGTGCTGACCCAGAGCGTGTCAACGATGCCCCGCCCATCCTTGGACGGTATCTGTTCATCATGGTGGACCCCGCCCTCCATCAGCAGGTGTGGACGTCACTCCGTGGCTCCGCCACAGACGCCGGCAGATCACCCGTGAGGATTCCCCACCGAGTTGGCAGGGCCGTGCGGACCATGTCCCGACGATCAGTCCATCAGCTCGTGCCACGCGTCTGTCGCATGACTCACGTGATGCTGACGACCGCTGCAGGCTGCGGTTGGATCACACCTCCAGTGAGACGCGCCAGACTCTGGAGGAGACTGTCGGGCGTCGGCTGAGGCCCAGCGTTGAGAGGCCGGGCGAGGGGGCCTCTTCACGCCGTCGTCGGCGTATGACGCCGATACCAGTCGATAATCTGCGCGCCACTGGCGGCCCACACGCCCTGATGGCGCATGATGTGCCCGAGCGCCGCGTCGAGAAAACCAATACGGAACGGCTGGCCAATGAGCCAGGGGTGCAGGTGCAGGACGAGGAGCCGACCGTTCTGTTTGCCGTCGCGATACAGGATGTCGAAACTCTCCTTGAGCAACTCGCCATAACGGTCAATGGGCACACGCCGCTCCCAGAGGGCGTGAATGTCGTCCAGTTCGAGCATGATCGGCAGCGCGTAGAGTTCGCCCTGCGGCGTCTTCATGGCATACGGCTGCTCGTCGTTCACCCAGTCGCACACATAGCGGATGCCCGCCTGCGCCAGCAACTGTGGTGTATGGGCCGACTCGCCGTACTCCGGTCCCAGCCAGCCCACGGGCGTGCTCCCCGTGGTGCGCTGCAGCGTGTCGAGCGCCTGCTGGATATAGGCGCGCTCTTGCGGCTCTGACATCTGGCTGGTGATCGCGCGCACCCCAATACCGTGGCCGATGATCTCACAGCCGCGCTGCAGACAGTGCCGCACCAGATAGGGATAGTGCTCAGCGGTCAGGGTGTCCATGGCCACCGTGGGCTGAATGCGGTACTTCTCGAGCACATCTAGGACCCGGAAAATGCCGACGCGATGGCCGTAATCGCGGTGCGTGAAGGTGGCGTAATCCGGGAACGGCCGGGGCGCCAGGCCACCCGCCAGGACGGGGCGAAAGCTGTCGGCAGGCGGTGACCACTCGGCGTGCTCGAGGTTGACCACGACACACAGCGCCACCCGCGCCTGCTCGGGCCAGCGCAGCGCCCCGCGCTTGACCATGGGTGACCAGTCGTAGTGCTCATGGTCCATGCCAAAACGACGTTCGGCTGGCATCGTCGCGTCTCCCCTCGTGCTCTGTCACGGCGCACACGTCACAGGCTGCAGACCCCGCGCCACACTGGCAGCAGTCATGGCGGTGCGCATGCACGCACGAGCACTAGATCTGACTGTTCAGCGTTGCCGCATGCGCGACCGCCTGGTCGTAGTAGTGGGCGATGTAGTAGTCGGCGATCTCGTCCGCCGTGGTCTGCCAAACCCCATCGTGCGACATGATGTAGGTCAGGATCCGGTCTAAATACTTGATCCGGTGGGGCTGACCGATCACGAAAGGGTGTAAGGCAATGCACATCACCCGCCCACTGTCGGCGCCTTCTTGATACAGTTGGTCGAACTGGGCTTTGCACATGAGTTCGAAGTAGTCCCCCTCGTAGTGCTGTCTGAAGGTGGGGGAATCGTTGAGTTCGACGGAGTACGGCACCGAGATCAGGGTGCCAGACTGCACCTTGATCGGCACCGGCTGGTCGTCGTGCAGCCAGTCCGTGTGGTAGATCAGGCCGGCCTCGGCCATCAGATCGGGGGTGCGCTCTGTGCCGGAAATGGCTGGCCCCAGCATGCCCTTTAACCGTTTGCCAGTGTGCCGTCTCAAGGTCGCGATACAGTCCTGGTAAAAGGCGCGCTCCTGCTCCTCAGTATAGGTATTAAGATACCGCGTGTTGTAAATGCCGTGACTCATAAAGTCCCAGTCGCGCTTGACCATGGCCTCAGCGATTTCCGGGTAGTGCTCCAGCACGGCCAGATTCAGCGACACACAGCATTTGATCCCGTAAGCGTCGAGCACTTCGGTCATGCGCCAGAAGCCAGCCCGATTGCCGTAGTCGCGGTAGCTGTACTCGCGCACATCGGGATATGGCATGCGCGGCCACGGGTTGCGCTGGCCATCGTAGTCCGGCAGATACTCGTAATGCTCGACATTGGGCGCCACCCAGAACGCCACCCGGGCGTTATTGGGCCAGGTGATCTTTGGGCGGTCAATAATCGGGCTATAGACCACACGATGTGGTGGGAGCGACATGGCAAGACCTCCTCTGTGTGGGGGATGCTTTGGCGCAAGAGTACACTAGGAGATGAAACCGGGTCAATGCACGGGTGTCCACGGCGTTGTGACATGATCCTTGTCACGTGTTAGACAGTCAGCGGCACTGCGATGGGTAGTGCTACACAGGTAGTGCTGTCATTTTCGTGAGATGGTAGTGGCAAATGAAATACTTGATGGCGCCAATATGGGTCTCTTGCCCCGAGTGTGTGAAATATTACTCCAAGCCGCTTCCGGCCGCTCCAATGGCCTTGGAACAGAGGGTACACTCGTGGCCTTTACCGTAAATCCCACGTGGAGCAGGTGACCCCATCCAACGTCAGCATGATTTTCTAACCACTGGATTCATTGATGATTTCACGGTTGTGACATCGTGGTAATGACGGCAAAAAAACTGTTAGCGTAAAATTCTGCACGTGCGGGGCAAGAGATCCGATACCGCGCTGATGGCCGAGAGATGATCACGGGTCCACCAGGGCCGCAAGATGGGGGTGTGGCCCACCGGCGCATACGTCCGGACGACGCTGGGCAGGGGATAAAACCCTGATTCGTCTAGGAATAGGATGGTTTGCTGGTGCGCCTGGGCGCTTTTTTGAGAGCCGGCCAGGTGTCCTGATGCCAGCCGGCAATGGCGGCTTCGTCGCGTTGCCGGGCGCGGCGCGCCGGCTTTTGGAGAGGCCACTGGATGGCTTTGAGAAGGCGGCTGACATGGGCCGGATGGTACCAGACGCCCAATTCGCGGGGAATGACGCCGGCGACGCGTGCGCGGGTCCAGACCTGGCCGCGCAAGCCGTAAGCTTCGGCACCTCGGTGCAAGAGCTCGGGCAGGCTGGCCAACTGGCCGGCAGACAAGCGGCGGGGGACACCGGGCGGGGGACGGTGCTGAAGGGCCTCAGGGCCTTGCACACGGGCACGTGTCATCCATTGGCTGACAGCGGCTTCGCTGACGCCCATGGCCTCGGCGATCTGGCGCTGAGACCAACCGTGTTGCAGGAGTTCCCACGCTTGGAGACGTCGGGCTTCTTTCCAGTTGTGAGGTGACCGGTTCATACATGGGAATGTACCACAACACCTCCGCCACTTAAGATCTTTATGCACGGATCAGTAGATATCGAAAGTGATCAGAATTCGTAAATGATAAGGTTTTTAACGTAGCCTCCAAATCCACATCTATGCCACGCTCGAGGGCTTCCCTCAGATAGATAAGTTTGACTTCCTGGGCTGAATCCGTGAGCATACGCTCAATAACGTCCGATCCTAGCTCTCCACGACGACTGAGCTCCTTGACGGCAAAGGTTCGAAGGGTGTCATCGTTCTGGTGGAGGGCTTTGAACAAGAGATCTTGCCACAGCTCTGTCGCACGTGTCCCTACGTCCTCGGGTATTCTCTTCAGAGGAGCTATCAGTGGGCTCAAGGACAATGAGAACGCCTCATTCGGGTCGCTCCGGCCGCTAATTGAGGCCTTGGCTTCTAAGGCAGCGAGACGAATAGACGGCACAGTATCTGACAGCGCTTTGTCAACAAGCTCGAGATCTTCCAATGTACCAACTATGCCGACATAAGTCAGCGCATTTTTCCGGACAGATGCTGCATCATCGGCCAAGATGCGCTCGAGTAGGCCGAGTTTTGTTATCCATGCGGCTTTTAGCTGAATGCCTCCCAATGAAAGCATCTTGATTGCACTAGCTCTTATCACCTCCTCTTGATCATACACTGCTAATCTGAAGAGGCGAAATGCTATTCGATCCTTTTTATCGTTTTGAAACCAGAACCATCCCGTCATGACATTATACGTATCACTAACCAGCTTTCTAAATAGTCGATTCTCCTCTAATGGTGTTGCATTTAGGGTTCTGTCGCAATGTTCATTTGAGGCCATGTGAGGTATGATCTCCCCTTGTGACTCAGGGTGAACACAGAGGGAGAGAGACGATGGCTGTGAGCTTCAAGGGAGCCCATTTTCCACAGGATATCATTCTCATGGCCGTCCGCTGGTATGTCGCTTACCCGCTGAGTACGCGCCACGTCGAAGAGCGCATGCGCGAACGTGGGGTCCACGTCGATCACTCCACGGTGAATCGGTGGGTGATCAAGTACAGCCCGCAGCTGGAGGACGCGTTTCACCGCTGCAAACGGCCGGTGCCGGTGAGTTGGCGGATGGATGAGACCTATATCAAGGTCAAGGGAGAGTGGTGCTATCTGTATCGGGCGGTCGATAAGCAGGGCCAGACGATCGACTTTCTGCTCACGGAGCAACGGGATCAGGAGGCGGCCTTACGGTTTCTGAAGCAGGCGATTCGCCGCCATGGTGTGCCTGAGAAGATTACCATTGACGGCAGCGACGCCAACGAAGCCGCCATCAAGCGCTACAACGAAGAGCACGGGACCACCATCATCATCCGGCAGGTGAAATACTTAAACAACATCATCGAACAGGACCATAGAGCCGTGAAGCGGGTGACGCGTCCGATGCTGGGGTTCAAGTCATTTGAGGCAGCGCAGTCTACTCTGGCTGGCGTGGAACTCATGCACATGATCAAGAAGGGGCAGCTGGTGGTCGAGGAGAGAGAAAGGGCCCTCACACCGGCCGCACAGTTCTACTCCCTAGCCGCTTAATCCCCCTCGAGAGAGGGATAACCTACCCCAAAACGCCTACACACAAAAATTGCGACACAACCACTTCTTCCACTGCTACTCACAGGCGGTAACACGGCGGTTTGGCGACGGCGCGATGGGGCTTATCGCGGCACCGCGCCGCTTGTGCTGGCTAGGCTTGCCGTCTGCAGCTACGACGCGTCACAGCGATTGTTGGAACGGTTTGACGCCAGTGCGTTGATGGGGCGGCGAATAAGCTAGCCTTTCGTCGGCGACCAGCCATAGACCTTGGCGCACGCGTCGCCCATCAGCATCGCCCGTTCACTGTCGCTCAGGCGGTCGGTCAGGCGGAAGGGTTCGACGGCCTGTTCGTAGTTGACGACCGCGAAGGCGCGGGTCCAGTCGGTGCCCCACAGGCAGCGGTCGAACCCCCAGGCGTCGAACACGCGGGCGAGCGGATCCCAGATGTCCGGGAAGGGATACGGTTGCTGGGACAGCGTACACGCGCCGCTGACCTTGATCACCGCGTTTGGGCGCTTGGCGAGGTCCAGCACCTTGGGCAGGTCCGCCCAGGGCTGCGGCGGGGCGGGCGGCGTGCGGGGCTGCACCAAGGCCAGATGGTCGAGGATGAAGCGCGTGTCGGGGTGGCGGTCGATCAGCGCCCTGCCCGCGTCCACGTTGCCCCAGCACAGCATGTTGACCGGAAAGTCGTGCCGCACCGCGGCGCGCAGGATGCGGTCGAGGCCCGGGTCGTTCGGCTCGCGCTGCGCCTCCTGGGTCATCATGATGCGGATGCCGACCGTGCCCGGCGTGTGCTTCCAGTCGGCGATGACCTCGGCCACCGCCGGATCATCCGGGTTCACCGGCTTGACGAGGGCGAACCGGCCGGGATGCGCCCGTTGCACTTCCACCGCATAACTGGCGTCGTACTGGTACATGGAAAAAGCGGAGATAAAGATGGCGCCGTCGACGCCGACCTTGTCCATCGCCGCCACCATCTCGTCACCCGTGACGTGAGCGGGCCAATTCGGCACCGTGTGCCAGGGCCGTTTCGGCGTGTTCGCTTCATAGACGTGGACCTGGGAATCGATGATCGCCATCGGGGAGCTCCTTTGGAGTACGCGGTTTCCGTGTAGGAAAACAGGGCGGGCCCGCCGCGTCCAGCAGCGGGCCCGCCGCAGGTGCACGCCGAACCTCCTTGATCACTCTCCTGCGCGCGGTGGAGTTATTGCTCTGATCATATGCTTGGGTGCTCGTCCGGAAGGTGTTTCACAGCTGTTGATCTCGCACAGAGCGCTCTCCCAGATTCCTCTCAAGCAATGCGGAGGATTATCGCTGTTTCTTCCTCACATGCAGGAGAAAAATCCCCAGCTCTGCACCACCCTCCTCCCCGCCTACAGCGTCACGACACGCTCCTCAGCGGCCGAGCGCTCTATCGCGTCGATCAGCGTGTGGCGCGTCACCGCGAGATCGAAGTCCACCTCGAATCCCGTGCCCGAAGCGAAGGCGTGTGCCGCGCGCCTGTAGGCCTGGGCAACGTTGCGCGGCGGGCCGGGCGGCGTGCCCTCGGGGACGAGGGTGTACTGGGCCGGGGCCGGCATCTCGGCCAGCGGGGCGTTCCCTTTGGCAGCGTATAACACGTTCGGGCCAATGTTGAAGGCGCCCGGGGCCGAGATCACCATCGTGCCTGCGCGGCCGTAGATCTCCAGGCGTGTGCCGCTGGGGTGGAAGGGGACGGCCGTGACGTGCACCGACACCTCGGCACCCGACTTCAGGACGCCAGCGACGCTGATGGTGTCGGGGGAGTCGACGGGCACGTCCTGGCCCGTCTCGGTGCTCTTCCACGCCTTGATGCGCGTCGCCAGCCGCGCGGCGAGCGCGTCAAACTCGCCCAGGACATAACAGAGGCCGTCAATGGCGTGCCCCCCGGTGATCGTGAGCGTGTTGGCGCCGTTCGTGCGGTTGCCCTGCCAGATGCGCCCGGCGCCGCGCTCCAGCGCCTGCTGGCTGATCACACGCAGGTTCGCCGTCAGGACTTCGCCAATGTATCCCTCGTGGAGCAGGTCACGGGCGTACATCAGCGTCGGGTCGCTGCGCGCCTGCAGGCCGACCATGGTCTTGAGGCCGCGCGCCTTGGCGCAGGTCGCCATCTCCTGGGCCTCTGCCAGGGTGGCGCCCAGGGG
>Ga0081538_10005414_pt1 | contig 11470 bp, 13 predicted proteins | sample TabmetS5T2R1_FD_71022 | JGI IMG/M metagenome (GOLD analysis project Ga0081538, IMG submission 71022) | Tabebuia heterophylla rhizosphere microbial communities from the University of Puerto Rico - S5T2R1 | ecosystem: Host-associated > Plants > Roots > Rhizosphere ... | reverse complement strand
GGTGAGGTCTATCGTTTGCAAAAGCCGACTCCGTTCAAAACATCACTTCCCCGCCGTTGGGTCCAAGGGGTGCCCAGGCTACAGGCAAAATGCTGATGCCTGAAACCCATCTCCTAGTAGAGCATCGCGGCCGCGGCCGCAACCTCTTCAGGCGGAAGCTCTCTGGCTGTTTTGGCCTGCGCCCGGGCCACGGCCGCGTGGGTGCGCACGAGTGGTTCGCCCAGCGCATCTATAAGGGCACGATCTTGTTCCAGCGCGTCCAGGGCCTCGTTCGGGGATGTTGGGAGTGGCAGGATACTCCTGGAGGCGCGCTCCTCGTCACTGAGCGTGGCAGGGTCGACCATCGTCGGCTCCCCGGGGTCGAGACCACGATCCATACCATCCATCCCGGCGGCAAGGACCGCGGCCAGGGCCAGATAGGGGTTCGACGTGACGTCGACCGGCTTGATCTCCACGTTGGCGGTCGCCGCCTCCCTACCGGCCACGGGAGATGCGAGCCGCACGGCGGCCTCCCTGTTATCCAGGCCGTAGGCGGCGTAAGCCGAGGCCCACATGCCAGGGGCGAGACGCTGGTAGGAGTTGGGCGACGGTGCGGTGAACGCCATGACGGCGGGCACATGCTCCAGTATCCCAGCCACAAAGCCCGAGCCAGCGCTACTCAGGGCTCCCGAAGCGTCGAAGAGCACCGGGGCATCACCCTCGTAGAGGCTCACGTGCAGGTGGTGACCGTTGCCAGCCCCTTCCAGGTACGGCTTCGGGGCCATCGTGGTCCCAAGCCCCATCCGGTAGGCCACGCCCCGGATCGCCTCCAGCACCATAACGCGCTTGTCCGCCGCAGCCAACGCTTCGTCCTCCCCCACGGAGAGCTCCAGGTTCCCCTGCCCCACCTCGGCGTGGCACTGCTCAGGCCGGATACCCATCTCCTCCAGCGTCTGTGCCAGCTCCGCGACGAAGTCCGCCGCCGAGGTCAGCGCGTAGCTCCCCGCGTACGGCGTCCTGTCCAGCGGACCCTCGGCATCCCATATGTAGAACTCGGCCTCGTAGGAGGCGAGCGTCCTGTAGCCTATATCCGAGAATCGTTCGAGCACCCGCTTGAGGGCGCTACGCGGGCAGCCCTCCCAGGGCGTGCTAGCGTCGGGCTCCATCATGTCTACGGAGACCATCGCCTGCCCGCGGGCGAAGGGGAGGGCGGTAAGCGTCGATAGGTCTGCGACCAGCCGGCACTCTCCTACCGGGCTCAAGCCCGACTCCGGGTGCAAAGCCCCGCTCGGGTCCAGCGCCAGGACTCCTTTGGCGAGCCCCACCCCGGCTCTCGCCCTCCCTTCGAATCTATCCCTGTGGACGGCCTTCGCCTTGGGGATGCCAGCGTGGTCCACGAACACGAACCGGACCCACAATGTATCCTCAGGCAACGGCCGGGCCACTCTCACCTGCGCTGCGCGCTCAGCTTGCATCTCACCCTCCAACGTTCGCTGAGTCCTCTCCAGGCGCGTGGGCGGTGCCGCGCAGGCCGGCCCGCAAGGTCTGTAGCGTCGAACCCTGAATCACCGTCTCCATAATCGTTTCCCTTCCCAAAGTTGCGAGCCGGTAGGCTAATTCCTGCCGGCCGGTCCACACATCGGAGGCAGCCTAACCTGCAAGAGTAGATGATGCATCCCCCAAATGAGCTATTTTAGAGGTTGGACTACATCCAGCCTCGGCGTTTGAAGATGAGGTAGAGCGTTAAAGAGGTGATCGCCATGAGCATCAGGGCGAAGGGGTAGCCGAGCGGCCAGCTCAACTCGGGCATGTAGTCGAAGTTCATCCCGTAGACCGTTCCTATGAGCGTGGGCGCGAACAGGATGGCGGCCCAGGCGGAGATCTTCTTTACCTGCTCGTTCTGGGCCAGGCTCGCCAGGGTCAGGTTCACGCTGAGGATGCTCTGCAACAGCTCCCGAAAGCCGGCGAGCCGTTCGGTAACTTGCAGGACGTGGTCACGGACGTCCCGTAGATGCCTCCGTACCTCCGGATCGACGTCTATAGCCTCGTCTCGCATCATTTCCCCGAGCACGCCGCCGAGCGGCTCTGTCGCCCTCTGGAACTCGATCACCTCGCGCGAGAGCTCGTAGATCCTGCGCGACACGTTGGGATTACCCCCGAAGACCTCGGTCTCTATCTCTTCGATATCGTTCTCAAGGCCGTCGACTACGGGACCGTAGTCGTCAACGACACGGTCCATTATGGCGTGCAGGATCGCCTCGGGTCCACGGCGCAGATGCTCAGGGTCGGCTTCCAGTTGCTTGCGTACCCAGCCCAGATCCGGCGCTTCGCCGTGGCGCACGCTCACTACGAAGTCTTCCCCCACAAAAAGGTGGACTTCGCCGAACTCGACCCTCTCCTCTTCGTCCAGGTAGCGGGCTGGCTTAAGTACGACAAAGAGCGTATTACCGTAGCGCTCCAGCTTGGGTCTCTGGTGTGCGTCCGTCGCATCCTCCACCGCCAGCCCGTGCAGGCCGAACTCCCCGGCAACAGAGGAGAACTCCTCTGCCGTTGGCTTGTAGAGGCCGATCCATGCCACCCCGCGCCGGTTTCGGACGGCTTCATAGGTCTCCTCTAGAGTGACCGGCTCGGCGGTACGGTGGCCGTCCACGTAGATGGCGTTGTCCACGATCACAGCCGCATTATACGCCTGCGCCTGTTGCTGCTAGTATGCTTCAGCGTGCGGCGCGCTTGTACTACTGCGCGCTCTACTCGTCGGTCTCGCCCTCGAAGATGGCGAACGCGGCGCCCTGGGGATCGCCAAGGACGGCGATCTTGCCAGAGGGAAGATCCAACGGCCCAGCAAATACGGTACCGCCAAGCTCGCGCGCCTGCTCCATGGCGGCGTCGCGCGAGGATACCGTGAAGTAAGGGATCCAGAAGGAAGGCGCATCGCCGTGCTGCTGCGTCATCGGCATGAAACCACCGTTCTGGTTGCCCGCGTTCTTGATCGTCGTGTAGACGACTCTTCCTTCGTCCTCAATCGGTTCGGTCTCCCAACCGAAGAGCTCGCTGTAGAAATCTCCCGCCGCCTCGGAGTCGCGGGTCTGGAGCTCGTTCCAGCCCATACAGTCAACGTCGTTGACCCTTCCCGCGCCGATGTGCGACCGCGGCTCCCAGACGCAGAGCAACGCGCCGGCGGGGTCGGCGAACACGGCCAGGCGGCCGAACCCACCTACGTCGAACGGCTCCTCGAGTACCCTGGCGCCCAGTCGCTTCGCCCTTGCAGAGGTCTTATCGGCGCTCGTGACGGAGACATAGTTGTTCCAGTGCGGGGGGTGCTCATCCTGCTGGTAGATCGCACCCACCGCGTCGCCGTGGCGCCTCGTGTAGACGCCGCCAGGGATCTCGTCGTCCCTGAACTCCCAGCCGAACAGATCACCGTAGAAGGCTTTCGCGCCCTCCGCGTCCGTGGTCGTAAGATCCACCCAGCAGAACGTCCCCGGCTCGTAAGTCTCCCTCCTGCCCATCGGTTCTACTTCCTTTCCGTATACACTGGATCGGCCAGAAAGCCGTACCAGAAGTCTACGAGAACACCCCCCATTCCCAACCGGCAAACGTCAAGAGTGGAGCCAGGCTGTCCGAAAGCCGATGCGACTGTCGAAGGTCATCGGGGTATGCTGCTCTGTTCGTTACGGGGGAGGTCGTCGCGAACGTCGAACCAGAGTAGCCGTTGGGTAACCCAACTGTGTGCCTCAGGCTGGAAGGCTTCCGGATCGTCGAAGATCCCTACCGGCAGGTACACCTCCCCTGGCAGCCTCTCGTCCTCATAAGAAAGCGGCGTTCCACAATCCGGGCAGAAGGACCTCACCACCGTCTCGGAGGAACGGTAACCTTTCGGCTCGTCCCGCGACCATTCCACCCGTTCGGTCCTGTAACCGGCGAACAGCGAGATGGGCGCGCCGTTGGAGACCCGGCAGTCGCGGCAGTGACAGTACACCACCGCCGCAGGTCGACCGGCTGTCTGTACCCTTATTGCGCCGCACATGCACCCGCCCGCGTGGTCCGGCGCCGTACTTCTCTCGTTCATATTGCAGTACCTCCTCGATTCGCCCGAAAGCGTTTCTTCGCAGTCTTCTCGCGCACCCCGTGCTTATATAGGATTCTACGGGAGCGATCGCTACAGGAGCGACCCGAAGGCGGTGACGATGCCGAGGGCGCCTGTCAGGAAAAGAGTGCCGAACACCGCGGCCGCAAAATGCCCTGGGCGAGCCCGTCTGAAGAGCCCGGTTCCCATGGCCTTTCCGGCGAGAGCGGAGCCCACGAGTAGTAGCGCCCGTGGCGCGAGGGAAGGATCCAGGAACCCCCAGAGCCTCAGCACTTCCAAGAGCGCGAGGTCCAACCCGAAGAGATACAGGGAGATCTAAGCCTATCTGACCCCCGTCTACTTCAAAAGGGACATGCTCCTGAAGTACTACGACAATCCCGAGAAGTACAGCGTCGAGGACTTTGGCGGTTTGCGGTGACGAGCGTACCCTACCCTGTTCGTTCACGATTGGCTAGTGTCGAGCAAATCGAAGTTCGCATAAAATCGCTTCGGCGCACTCCGGCGAATAAGGGCACGCAAGGGAAGCGCCGAGGTATCCTTATCGGGTGTCTCGGATCCGGACTTTGCCTGGCAAGGAGGTTAGTGGGATGGAAGACGAACGCCGCAAGCGACTCACCGTGGTGGAGGCTGCCGAGTATCTCGGTCTAACTCCTGGGCAGGTCCAGGATATGGTCGAACGGGAGCTGCTCCAAGCCGACAGGTTCGCCGGCGCGATCCACATCCCTCGCGAAGAGGTAGAGCGCATCGAGCGCGAGACCGCCCCGTAAGAGATGGACCTCGGCTCTACGCGTCGGCATGGTCAGCAGGTCGAGTGGATGAGCGCTCCCACCTTCTCGGTCTCCCGCAACTCTTCGTAGAGGCGGGCAGCCTCTTCGGTCTGTACGACGTGCGCGGGGATCTCACTTTCTTCCAGCATCCTGAGGGTCTCGGGCGCGACGCCGAGACGTTCGTGGAAACCTCTGGAGAGGATCACGACCGTCGAGCCGCGTTCCAGCAGTCTCTCTACGTCGGCCGGCTGTATGCCGGGATCGTGGCTCGTGCCCGTCTCGTTCCAGTCCCACTCTTCCGCCCCTCCAGGGTAGAGCCTCACGTCTTTGAAGACGGCGTTCTCGGTCTCCAGGCGGCCCCAAGAGAGCCGGGTTATCCGCGGAGAGTGTCTTGTCCGATCCATCTTGCTCCTCCTCCAAGAGATCCGCGGCGATCTCACTCACCGCGGGGTTCTAGCTATCTTCGGTGCGCCTGCGCCTGACGCGCTCCTCCGCGCGGCGTCTTCTGCGCGCCTCTGCACGCGTTTCCGCCGGCTCGGATGATTCAGTTTCCGCGCGGGTCTGGGTCTCCTCAGACGTTTCGCCCGTAACCCGCTCCTCGATCCCTGTATCGCCAGAACGCAGCTCAGCGGTCTCTTTTCGACGATCCTCCGCGACGGGCTCTGTCTCGGGGGTGGTCTCGCTCTCGGGTTGGCTGCGGGTCTCTACCTGCATGGTATCGCGCTCGCTGGCACCAGGCTTGCTGTCCGGCATGGCTGGCGGGCTAGCGGTCTCCTCGACGGAGGCGTCGCGCTCCGTTGTTGCGCTCCGCGACCCGATGCGGCGTCTCCCTTCCTTCTCGGGGAAGGTGATGTCCGTTATTGTGGCGTTGAGCTCCTTGACCCTGAGGCCAGTTATACTCTGGACGCGGTCCGTGATCCTGCGCCGCACCTCCTCGACGGTCTGGAGGATGTTCTTGTTGTATTCGATCCCCATCTTGAGGTCTATTGCCGTCTCAGTCCTTCCGACCTCGACGGAGATCCCGCTGGTTTTGCTCTCCGAACCCGTGATGCTCCCCAATACCCCGCCGGCGGTCCTCGAGGCGCCCCCGCCCATGTGGACGCCGTCCACCTCGCGCGCCGCCATGCCGGCTAGAGAGGAGACTACTGTGTCACTGATTGTCGTGACCCCGCGATCGCTCAGGAGCGGGCTTTCGTAGCGCTGCTGCCCTGACTCGCTCATCTCTCAACCTCCTCCTTCGACCAAGTTCTCTAGAGTGTTCCCCGAACGGACCCTGCGCAACCAGAATACCAGTATTCGTACTGCGAGGACCTCTGACGGATGGCAAGGGGTCGATTGCAACGCTCTCTTGGCGATTCTATACTTGCTCTCTATACGATGGTTAGGGCCATTTCGAGCCGGCCGTCTGTTTTCGTGTGGAGAGTGGATCGGAGAGGCGCATGAGAGAGCGAGTTGTCCTGATGGGGCTCCTCTTTGTGGTTCTGCTGCTCGTAGGATGCGGCGGACCCTCGGCGGAGTCTGGTTCCGCCGATAAGTGCGAATTGGCCAATCCGCCGCTCTTCGAGAAGGGCCAGCTGACGGTCGCCACGGACAAGCCGGCCTATCCGCCGTGGTTCAAAGGAAGCCCCAAGGACTACTCGGGGTACGAGGGCGACGTAGCGAGTGAGATCGCAGAGCGCATGGACCTCCCGATAAAGTGGACCGTCGAGCCTTTCAACAAGTCCTACGCCCCTGGCGCCAAAGACTTCGACTTCGATATCAACCAGATCACCATAACCCCGGAACGCGAGCAGGCCGTCGACTTCTCGAACGGCTACTTCGACAACGCCCAGGGCGTGCTCGTGATGAAGGATTCCCCCGCCGCCAGCGCGCAGAGCGTCTCAGCACTAAAGGACCTGACCATAGGAGCCCAGGTCGGCACGACGAGCCTCGACTTCGTCAACGAGACGGTAAGGCCGACCGAGGATCCCAAGGTCTATGACACCACCAACGACGCGAAGTCAGCCCTGGAGAGCGGCCAGATCGACGCTTTCGTCACCGACCTGGTGGCCACGGTCTTCATGCGCGATTTCCAGATAGAGGGCTCGACCGTGATCGGGAAGTACCCGCGCAACGAACAATTCGGGATGCTCTTCGAGCAGGGCAACCCGCTCGTCGGCTGCGTAAACCAGGTCCTCGGCGAGATGAAGAACGATGGGACCCTCGAGAAGCTCCAGAAGAAGCACCTGCAGCAGTACCTGGACGTTCCCACCCTGAAGAAGTAGCGTGACGCAGGAAGGTCCCGCCGCCCCAGGACCGTCCGCGCCACGGGACCCGGGCCGGGGCTCGCGGGCTCTCGGTAACCGGGGGGTCCTGGTATCGAGCGCGAGCACCGTGCTGTTCTTCGCGATCATCGCGGTAGTCGTGGTGCTTGCGCCGGGGAGCGGGGTCGTGGCCGAGCGGTTTTTCAGCCCACAGCACCTCTGGCAGTCGCTCGTCGGCTCAGAGGGACTGCCATCGGTCCTCGGCGCGTTCTTGCTCAACGTGCAGATCTTCATGGTCTCCGAAGTCTTTATTTTGATCCTGGCCCTCGTCATAGCCGTCGTCAGGGGGATACCGGGGCCTGTGTTCTTCCCTTTCAGGCTAGTCGCCGTGGCGTACACGGACCTCTTCAGGGGAGTGCCTTTGATCCTGGTGCTGTACATGATCGGGTTCGGCGTGCCCGGTCTCGACCTGGGGTTCATCTCCTACCTCCCTGAGGTGGCATACGGTGTGATCTCGCTCGTCCTCGTCTACTCGGCCTACGTGGCCGAGGTCTACCGGGCCGGCATCGAATCCGTGCACGAGAGCCAGAACGCGGCGGCCCGCTCTCTGGGCCTCACGCGCTGGCAGTCCTTGAGGTTCGTGGTCCTGCCCCAGGCCATAAGGCGCGTCATACCACCCCTCCTGAACGACTTCATAGGGTTGCAGAAAGACACGGCGCTCGTCTCCGTGCTCGGCTCTATCGAGGCCGCGCGGGCGGCCCAGATCTACGGCGCCTCGGAGTTCAACTACTCTAGTTACGTGGTCGCTGCCTTCCTTTTCGTCCTGATCACCATCCCCCTCGCCCGCTTTACGGACCGTCTGATCGCCCGCGACAAACGCCGCCGAGAGGCGGGAGCCCTGGCATGAACGAACGTCCCGCCCTCCTCCTGGAAGATGTCTACAAGTCCTTCGGGGAGAACGAGGTTCTGAAAGGGATAGACCTGACCGTCGAGCCGCACGAGGTGGTATGCCTGATCGGGGCCTCAGGCTCGGGCAAGTCCACGCTGCTCAGGTGCGTCAACCTGGTCGAGCCGATAGACTCTGGCCGGGTCATCGTAGATGGGGAGGAGATCACCGCCTCAGGCGTCGACACCAACCGTATCCGGCGCGGCATAGGCATCGTCTACCAGTCCTTGAACCTCTTTCCACACATGACTGTCCTGCGCAACATCACCCTCGCCCCGCGCGAGGCCCTAAAGACGGGCCGCGCCGAGGCCGAGAAGAACGCCCGCTCGCTCCTGGAACGTTTCGGGCTCCTGGACAAGCAAGACGAGTACCCCGACAGGCTCTCCGGCGGCCAGCAACAGCGGGTCGCCATCGTAAGGGCGCTCGCGATGCATCCTCACCTGATGCTCCTGGATGAAGTCACCAGCGCCCTGGATCCCGAACTGGTCGCCGAGGTCCTCGCCGTCATCAAGGAGCTGGCCCGTGAAGGGATGACCATGCTCATCGCGACCCACGAGATGGGCTTCGCCCGCGACATAGCAGACCGCGTCTGCTTTCTCGAAGCCGGTCGAATCCTCGAACAGGGTAAGCCCGAGAGGATCTTCACCGCCCCCGAACACCCCCGCACCCGCCAGTTCCTCGGACGCATAATCGAGGCCGGCCGTCTATAAGGTTTCAGGTGTCAGGTTTCTACTGTGGATCCCGATGGGGTCCGGGGCGCGAAGTGTATTACCTTCCTGGGCCAACCGATGCGAAAGGTGTCGCGGGCCCAAAGGCATATGGCAGTGCTTTCGTATGGGGTACGCGAAATGATCCGAAAGTTGTAGCGCGGGGCTCGCGAGAGATGGTACCATGGCCCTGGTTGTTGCACCTCGACTAGGAGGAAAGGGTCCAGTGGACTAGCTAGTCAACAACCATCTGCGGACACCTACAGGTCCGCGGACCGGGTCGGTAGTCGTTTGCCATAAGAGCGGCTCTCCGGCCCGGATATTTTGGGAGCCGTCAGCTTTCAGCATTCAGCTTACAGTTCTCGCTTGAGGCAGGAGGTTGTGCGAAATCTTCGTTTCGTGGCCAGAACCCCTGGAATTCTTCAGGGAAGTACGACAAGCCACAAATTCAAGAAGCTGACCGCTGAAAGCTGACGGCTGACAGCTATTTAAAGCGGTACTGACGGTACATGCTGGCGCTCTCGTCTACGTCGGCTTCGGTGACGTGGGTACGGCCCCTCGAAGCCACCCTGTCCTCGATGCGCTTGCGGATAAAACGGCGCATCAGGAACGGGCTGCGCTTTATCCTGCGATCGGCCTCGGGGTCCCAGGTGATCTCTTTAGTCTCAGGCATGCACATTCTCCTCTGAGCTTGCGGAGGGATTATATTCCCACGCTCCTGGCTCTGTCAGCCGCGGTCTGGTCTTGCGGCCCTGTAGACGGCCGCCATGTCTTCTTCGCCGTATCCTGCCTGTATTGCCTCGTCGAAGCGGGCCATAACGGACTCGGTGATCTGCATTCGCAGGTCGTAGGCTTCTGCGGCGTCGAGGACGAGGGCCGCGTCCTTGCGGGCGAGGTTGGCCGAGAAGCTGGTTGGGAAATCTTCTTCGACCATCATGCTGCCTTTCAGCTGGGCGTATGGTAGGCCCAGCGGTCCGCCCTCGATGGTCTCGAGAAACTTCGCGGGGTCCACTCCGATTGCCTGTGCGAAAGCGACGGTCTCGGCGAGCACACCGAGTAGACCCACGATCCAGTTGTTGACGACGAGCTTGAGGCGACTTCCTTCACCGGCCTCACCGAGCCACACGGTCTTGCTTCCCACGGCACCGAAGATCTCCTCGCTCCGCGCCCTGACCTCCTCGGGCCCCGAAGCGAGCACTATGAGCTGGCCCTGCTCCGCGGGCTGCCTTGTTCCGAGGACCGGCGCGTCCACGTAGGCGACGCCCCTGTCCGCCGCAAGCCCAAGGAGACGCTCGTTGCCGCCCTCCCCCACCGTGCTCATCTGCAACCATACTCCTTCTTCGGCCAGCGCGGAGAGCACATCTCCTCCTACCGTTTCCTCTACGGCGTCTGCGTCAGCGAGCATGGTCAGGACGAAGTGCGCGCCTCTTGCGGCGTCACTGGGATCGTCGACTACTTCCGCGCCATCCCTCTCCAGCGGCTCCGCCTTCTCGCGCGAGCGGTTCCACGCCCGAACCTTTATGCCGGCAGCGAGGAGATTGCGAGCCATCGCGGCGCCCATTATCCCCGTCCCCAGAACCGCCACCGTCGTATCGTCGGCCATTCGTCCTCCTGTCTACGAGTCGTGCGTACTTACCATACTCCACGACGGCGCAAACACGGGGTGATGCGTCTGACAACCGTCCTGCGGGGAGGGCGATACAATTCTCGTGCCATGAGATCGGGATCAGAGAACCCCCCACCGGCCCTGGAGGCGAAGAGCATAAGCCGCCTCTACAAGAGTAGCGGGCGCGGGGTCTCTGACGTAAGCTTGCGCGTGGAGCGCGGTGAGGTCTTCGGTCTCATGGGACCGAACGGCTCGGGTAAGAGCACCCTTTTGCGGGTTCTGTCTACCGCCATCGCGCCTGACTCGGGCAGCTTCTTGGTAGGCGGGGTAGACGGCCTGAAAGAGAAACGGGAGGTCCGGGCCCGCATGGGTCTTATGGTGGACCGTCCGACGCACTACGACGACCTCACGGGCCGGGCGAACGCGTACTTTTTTGCCCGCGCCTACGGGATGGAGGAGGCCAAAGCCGAGGGCGCGATCGCTGAACTCTTCGAGTACTTCGATCTTGCGGAGTATGCGGATGATAGGGTCAAGACGTATTCGTACGGGATGGGCAAGAAGCTCGCCCTGATCGAGGCGTTGGCGCACGGTCCTGAGGTGCTGCTGCTCGATGAGCCTTCGCCCGGGCTCGACTACACCTCGCAGCTCGCCTACCAGCGCAGGATCAGGGACCTCGCCGGCTCGGGTGTGGCGGTCCTGCTCGCGAGCAACCAGGTCGACGAGGTCGAGGCTCTGTGCGACAGGACGGCCTTTCTGCACCGCGGAGAGGTCGTCGCCCAGGGAACGCCGGAAGATCTCATCTCCCGCGTCGAAGGTGTCAGTCGTATCGTGGCTACGTTGCGTAATCCCGTGGAGTACGGTTCCATAGCCGAGGTCGTCGGTGTACAGCGCGTCGTTCCGGAGGGAAGGGATCTCATCTTCCACTGCGAGGAACGTCCGGGCATGGTCGCCGAAGTCGTGGCCGGCATCGTCCGCTCGGGCGGGGACATCGTGAACCTCTCTGTGCAGAGGCCAAACCTGGAGGACGTGTTCGTAGAGCTTACCGGGGAGGCGCTCAGGGATGAGGTTTGATCTCCCTGACGCATACTGGAAGAAGGACGTCGCGCTATTCTTCGGGCGGAGGTTCGCCCTGGTC
>Ga0081538_10005413_pt1 | contig 11472 bp, 12 predicted proteins | sample TabmetS5T2R1_FD_71022 | JGI IMG/M metagenome (GOLD analysis project Ga0081538, IMG submission 71022) | Tabebuia heterophylla rhizosphere microbial communities from the University of Puerto Rico - S5T2R1 | ecosystem: Host-associated > Plants > Roots > Rhizosphere ... | reverse complement strand
GCGCGAGCAGGTAGGCCGTCGTGACCCACTGGATCCCCGTGATCGAGACTCCGAACTCGCGCGCGAGCGTGTCCAGGGCCACGTTCACGATCGTCGAGTCGAGGCTCGACATGGTCCCGCCGAAGCCGACGACCGCGGCGATCGTCAGGGTCCGCCGCTCGACGGGCCCGCCGGCGGAGGCGACCGATGGGGTCACGGCGAGGAGACGGCGATCGGCGCTAGCCGACGAGGCGTCCGGACAGCTCGGCCCGGGCGATCGCGATCTCCGTCACGGCCGCACCCACGTACGCCGCGCGACACTCCGCGATCTCCTCCTCCAGGTCGGCCATGTAGGCGGCGCACCTGGTGAGCCCGGTGGCCTCGGCCTCGAGCCGCTCTTGGTTGAGGCGGTCAAGCTGGGCTCGGATCTCGCTGGTGTACATGAGCTCGCTCCTCTGCAACGCTTCGACGGGGCGGCCCGAATGCTGGCCGAGCGCGCTCGGCCTGTCGTCTGGCGGCTGGCAACTCTTTGCCCTACTGCAGGGGGCATGCCGCGACCCCCCGCCTACCCCCGTCGACGTACGAGTCACACCGCCCCAAGCTGGGGCGCCAGGCGAGCCGCCAGTGCGGCGGCCGCCTGTTCCTCGCGGTCGAGCGCCGCCCGGTACGTCGCGAAGGCGCTGGCCTTCAGCGCGTGGGCGGCTTGCTTCCAGGCACGTAGGGCGATCTCCGCCTCCATCGCGGCGAAGGCCCAGGCGTCCCATAGGTCGTGCGCGTGTTCCTTGGCGGGCATGCGCGTAGGAAACCTCGGCATCAGCGATCGGCAACAGCGAACGCCGCTCACCCAAGCGCACCGCACGATCACCTGGCGGACTGAGAGGGCCCGCGTATCGAGCAGCCGGAGACGGCTCTCGGTGGGCGGCGGGCGCCGACCTACGTTCGATGTGTGTTCAGTTCCCGACAGCTCCTGGCAGCCGGCCTCGCCGTCGCGGCGATCTTCGGTGCAACCGGTTCGCCCGACCAGGCCGCTGCGGCTACCTGCGCCGGCGCGAGCGCCGAGCCCGGCGAGGCGAGCCGAGCTACCCTCGCCCGCGCGCTGGTCTGCGCCATCAACGCGGAGCGCCAGAGCCACGGCCTCGGGGCGGTGCGACAGAGCTCCCGCCTGGAGCGTGCCGCCCTCGGTCACTCCCGCGACATGGTGGCCAGGCACTACTTCGAGCACACGACCCCGGAGGGGTCGACCGTGTCGCAGCGGATCCGGCGCACCGGCTACCTGAGCTCGGCGCGGCGCTGGATGGTCGGCGAGAACCTCGCCTGGGGGGCCGGGTCATTCGGGGCGCCGAGGCACGTCGTGCAAGCCTGGATGCACAGCCCCGGGCACCGGCACGTGCTCCTCCTGCCTTCCTTCCGGGAGGTCGGGGTGGGCGTTGCATGGGGCGCCCCGCGCCGCCTAGGACGGCGAGCCGTCACCTACACGGCCGACTTCGGCGTGACGCGCCGGTAGCGGCAGCTCACGCTGCCAGCGCCACGCTCGGCCGGCCCGCGGCGCGCACCCTGCGCTGGTCCGCGTGCGAGAGCGCCCGCAGGAAGGCGCGGGTCGCAATGCTGTCGGCGTCGGGGTGGGTGACCACGGCGTTCTCGAACGCCGGTCCGACGCCCTCGAGCGGCAGGAACCGGATGCTGGGGCTCGCGTAGCGCTCGGTCACGGACTCCGGAAGCAGCGCGATGCCGGCGCCCGACGAGACCGCGAGAAGGGCCTGCTCCACGCGCGGCTCGGCAACCTCCACGAGCGTGGGGGAGAGTCCCGCGTCGCTGCACATCGAGAGGATGGCGTTGTGGAACGCGGGGTTTGTCACGCGCGGAAGGACCACAAGTCGCTCGGGCGCCAGCCGCTCGAGAGCCACCGCCGGGTCGACGGCACGCCCGTGAGTGACCGGTAGAGCCGCAACCGCGCGCTGCCCACCGAGCGAGGCCGTGCGCAGCCCGCTGGTGGGAGCGGGCAGCGCGACGATGGCGGCATCGAGCCGCCGCGCACGGACGGCCTCGATAAGGCTCACCGCGGAGGCGGTCTCGAGCCGGGTCTCGACGCGAGGGGCCACCTCGGCGAGCTGCTGCAGTGCGCGTGGGACCCCGACCGGAAGGGAGTCCGGGAGATAGCCGATCCGGAGCACCGACGTGGCATGGTCGCGCGCGTTGCGAGCGGCCATCTGGGCGATCTCGGCCTGGCGCAGCACACGCCGCGCCTCCTCGAGCATCGCATTGCCGGCGTCAGTCAACGACACGCTCCGCTGGGTGCGCTCGAAGAGACGCACGCCGAGCTCCTCCTCGAGCTTGCGAATCTGCTCGCTGACGGCCGGCTGCGCCACGTGCAGGCGCTCAGCCGCACGGCGGAAGTGCAGCTCCTCGGCGACTGCGACGAAGTATCTGAAGTGGCGAAGCTCCATGTCTGGGTTCCTCCGTGAATCCGGCGTGGGGAGGAGAAGCGTCCCGCTTCAGGATCTGTTTGTCGTCGGCTGGAGGACAACGATTTCCGATGCCCTCAGCGGAATAGACCGGCGTAGGGCTACCCCGGCGGGAGTACGCCGATGCCGCGTGCGGCTTCGCGCAGAGTCGCGGCGCTGCGCTCCAGTTCGCGACGCTCTTGCTCGGACATGCTCGGCTCGAGCTCACCGGCCGCGCCCTCGCGCCCGACGACGGTTGGCAGCCCGATCGTCACGCCGTACCGCTCGCGGTATGCCGCCACTGGCAACACGACGCGCTCGTCGCGGAGGATCGCCTCGGTGATCTGCGCGCAGGCGACGCCGATGCCGAACTGGCTGGCGCCGTTTCCCTCGATGATCGTGATGTTCGCGAAGCGGACCTCGCGCTCGATCCGCCGCCGCAGGTCGTCGAGAGATGCGCGCCGGCCGAGCACCTCGGCCAGCGGCGCCCCGGCGACCCGCACCGACGACCAGAGCATCACCTCGGTCGTGCCGTGCTCGCCGACCACGAAGCCGTCGACCGCAGACGGGTCGACGCCGAGCTCCGCCGCCACGTGCACCCGGAAGCGGAGCGTGTCGATCGTCGTTCCAGTGCTGAGCACGCGGTCATGTCCCGCCAGCGCCCGGGTCAGGCCGGCGAGCGGGTCGGGCGGGTCGGTGACCGCAACCAGCACGGCATCAGGGGCTGCCGCCACGATGCGCGGAACGATGTCCCGGTAGAGCGAGGCGTTCGTCTCCAGCAGCCGTAGCCGCCCGCGCTCGTCCTCGCGGTCGGTCGCGCCGCCGCTCTTCTCGTTGACGCCGGCACAGATCAGGACTACGCCCGCGCCCGCCAGGTCGTTCCCGCTGCCGGCGGTGATCGCCACCGTCGGTGACAGTGGAAGGCCGTAGCGCATGTCGGCGGCCACTCCGGCCGCGCGTTCGGCGGTCCGGTCGATCAGAACGATCTCCTGCGCCGACCCGCGGAGCATCAGCGCGAACGCGCACGCCTGCCCGACAGCCCCGACACCGACGATGGCGACCTTGTCCAGCATGAGCACGATGTTGACCGCGACGGCCGCGCCCTTCGATACCCGATGCCGATCGACCACTAGCTATGACCGGACGTGGACCGGAACGGTCGCGACGGCGACTTCCGGCAGCGGCCTCAGCGCCCGCCTGAGCCTCGACGCGGTCCGGCCGTGCAGCATGCGGTGCCAGGGGCGGCTGACGACGAGCTCGGGGAGGATGATGGTCAACGTGAGGTCGGGCCGCTGACGGCGAAGACCCTCGATGTAGCGCACCACCGGCTCGATGAGCGCCCGATAGGGGGAAACGACCACCTCGAGCGGCAGGTGATCGCCCCACGCTCTCCAGTAGGCGAGGAAGCGGTCGGCCTCCTCCTGGGTCGGGCTGATGTGGACAGCCACCACGCGCGAGCCGAGCGACCCGGCGTACGCCAGCGCCCGCATGCTGGCGACGTCGATCGTCCTCACAGGGACGACCGCCAGGTGGCGGATGACCTCCGGCGTCTCCTCGGTCTCCATGTCGCGGGCCGATGGTGCCGGGGGGCGAAGGGCGAGCGCGCGGCGGACCCTCGCGTAGTGCCGGCGAATCCGCGTACCGGCGATGACGATCACGAGGACGACGAGGATGGAGACCCAGGCACCCGCGGCGAACTTGATGACGCCGGCGATCACGAAGACGATCGCCGACAGCGCGGCGCCGGTCGCATTGAAGGCGATGCTCTTGCGCCAGTGATCGGGGCGGTGCCGGCGCCAGTGCACGACCATCCCGGCTTGGGACAGCGTGAACGCCAAGAAGACCCCGACCGCGTAGAGCGGGATGAGCGCTGACGTCCTCCCGTCGAAGGCTACGAGGATCGCGCCCGACGCGACCGCCAGGATGGTGATGCCGTTGCTGAAGGCCAAGCGGTCGCCCAAGCGGAGGAACGCCCGCGGTGCCTGCCAGTCGCGCGCCATGAGCGAGAGCACGCGCGGGAAGTCGTTGAAGGCGGTGTTCGCCGCCAGCAACAGGACGGCCGCCGTGGCCGCCTGGGTGAACACGTAGAGCGGGCCACTGCCGAAGCTGCGGTGCGCTATCTGAGACAGCGCGGTCTGATCGGCCCTCGGCACGACGCCATCGAGGTGTGTCAGCAGCACGGTGCCCGCGAACAGGACGATCAGGATGCCGACCACGAACGTGAGCGTCGTTCGGGCGTTGCGCCACCCTGGCTCCTTGAACACGGGGACGGCGTTGGAGATTGCCTCGATACCTGTCATCGCCGTGGATCCGGAGGAGAACGCTCGCAGCACGAGCAGCAGTCCGACGCCTTCCGTCGCCGCGAGCGGCGGATGAGGTGTGACCTGGAAGCCACGCCCGGCCGCCTGCACAAGGCCAACCGCGACGAGCAGGGTCATCGCGGCGATGAACGCGTAGGTGGGCGCCGCGAACAGCGCGCCGGCCTGCCGGACGCCGCGCAGGTTGCCGGCGAGGAGGACGGCTATGACGCCGACCCCGATCGCGACCTGCGCCGGGCACAGCGATGGCACGGCGGAGGTCACCGCAGCGACACCCGACGCGACCGACACCGCGACGGTCAGCACGTAGTCGGTCATCAGGCCCGCGGCCGCTGTGAGGCCCGCGTGACGCCCGAGGTTGTCGGTGGCCACGATGTACGCGCCGCCGCCGCCGGGGTAGGCGCGGATCGTCTGGCGGTACGAGACGCCGGTGACGAGCATGAGGAGCGCGATGGCCGCGGCGATGGGCAGCGACAGCCCCAGGCCACCGGAGCCGGCCAGCACCAGCACCGCGATCATCGCCTCCGGGCCATAGGCGACGGACGAGAGCGCGTCGGCGGAGAGCACGGGAAGCGCGACGAGCTTGCGGATCTTCTGCGTGGCGAGCGCGGTGCTCCGCAGCGGCGCGCCGAGGAGCGCCCGGCGCACGGGCGTGCGCTGCGGCGGGACCTCGTCGGTCACCTCCGCCTCCGCCCTCCGCCCGTCGCCGATCGCCTGCGCCCAGCTGCGACCAACCTGGCGCAGGACCTCGACCTGCGCGTCGTCGAGCGCGGGGAGCTCCGCGGACGGTCCCGGGGCGGAACCAGCCGGCCCAGCATCCCTCATGCCGGCGCCACCGCTTTCCCGTGCTCAGCTGTGCCCGCGGCCTCGGCGGCGCCCTGCGCGCCGCGGCCACAGATGGGGCTCGATCTCCTCGCGCCCGGTCGCCTCGGGCGGCATGTCCGTGCCGAGGTCCCCTCCGTCGCCGCCCTTCGCGTACGGGTGGGGGGCGATTTCGCTGCCGCTGCGGGTGTAGAGCCCGAGTACGACGCCCACGAGGACCATGAGGCAGGCGAGGACCAGCCACAGGCTTCCGTTATGCAACGCCGTGGTCAGAAACGAGGCCATGCCGGGTTCACCCGATCAGGAGCGGAGTGCCGATCGGCGTGAGCCTGTAGAGCCGTTCGATGTCCGGGTTCCTGAGCCGGATGCAGCCGTGCGAGGGCCGGCCGGGGATGAGGCCCGGCGCATTGGTCCCGTGCAAGCCGATCACGCCGCCGCCGGGCCAGTCGGTCAGCGTGTTGGAGTAGGCGGCCGTGCCCATCGCGCGCGTTCCGTAGATCGAATTGCCGCGAACGTGAAACTTCTCGCGGATCCAGAACCTGCCCGACGGAGTCGGAGTGCTCGGCGCGCCCATCCCCACGGGGGCCCGGAAGCGCCGCTTGCCGCGGTCATACAAGGTCACGTGGAGCCTGCGGCGGCTCACCACGAGGCGGGTGTGGACGAGACGGAACGGGCCAAGCGAGCGGCGGCGGACCCAGCCGGTCACGTTGTTCGGCCGTTGCGGGAGCCTGAGCCGGATCCAGGTGCCGTCGTGTGCCGTCGTCCGGCGGGTGAGAAGGACATACACCTCGGGGAGGCCGTCCTCGGTCAGCAGGCGCAGGCGCCCGATCTGGCGGGCCGTCGCTGACGGACGCGCGTATGCCGTCGCGCGTGTGACCGCGTTCGCCCAGCGTGTGAAGCTGGTCTCGTTGGAGAGCCGCTCCGGCGCGGGGGCGTCCGCCTGGGCAGACGCGCTCGCCGCGATCGAGACGATCGCGGCGAGCGCCGCCGATGCCGAGGTCCGTGCGGTCAACCCGTGAACCGGGGTGAGACCTGCCGCGCGCGGGTGATCTGGAAGCGCAGCGCCCGGCGCGCGCCCCCGGAGGAGACGATCGCGCTGGCACGGTGGGCTCCGTAGCTCAGCCGCGAGCACGGCATGGTGAACGTCCAGCGGCCGCCGGAGTTCGGCTCGGTCAGCCTGGCGACACGCTCGCCATCGACGTAGAAGGCGACGGAGTCGATGTCGTCGCCCCGCACGACGGCGCGCGTGCGCTCGCCGTCGACGCAGCCCTGCGTCGCCGTGAGCCTCGTCGAATCAGAGCCGCCCTCGTCCTTTTCGCCGGCGAGCGCGGGTGCCGCGGGCAGCGCGATCGCGCCGAGCAGCACGGGGAGGAGAAGGGGTGAACGTCGGAGCATCGGGAACCTCATCTTTCGGGTGCAGACGACGCGAGGGAGGCTGGAGGCTTCCGGAGGGCCGCTCAATCGCGTCTGGCACTCGCGTGACAGGCAGGGCGTATCGGCGGGCGCCGCCGCGCGATCAACACTGGCGCATGGCCCCGCGGGTCCACCGCCTCGTCGCACTCCTCCTGGTGAGCTGTGTGGTGGCCTCGATCGCCGCCCAGTCCGCGGTCGCCCGCCCGGACTTGCCGGACTGCGAGCGCCACCGGTCAATCTCGATCGGCTCGCCCGGCAACGGCCGCCTGGTGGACGGCGTGCTGTTCCCCGCCACCGGCCCCGACCATTTCGCGTGGAGCTTCCGTGCGCAGCGGATCGGCGGCTCGTATCGCACCCGCTGGGGGCACTGCCACGTCGTGCGCGCCGTCCTCCGCGGTCTCGCCGCGTACCGCGACCGCAACCCCCACGCTCCGCTCGTCGCCGTCGGGGACATGAGCCTGCGCCACGGCGGCGACATCGACGGGCACTCCACGCACGAGAACGGCCGGCAGATCGATATCTACTTCCCCCGCCGGGACCGCAAGTACCGGGAGCCACACACGGTCGCGCAGGTCGACCTGCGACTGACCGGCGAGCTCGTCCGCGCAATGTTGAGCTCCGGAGCCGACCAGATCCTGATCGGCCCCAACATCCGGATAGCAACGCCGCCCCGCGTGATCCGGTGGCCCAACCACGACGACCACCTGCACGCGATGTTCTAAGTCGTGGGTTCCCTTTACCAAGCCAGTAGTGGGGAGCAGAATGGTCTCGTGACACCAAGGCGGCTGGTCTTGATCGCCATTGTGTTCGCGATCGGGGTGTCCGTCCTGGCCGGCTGTTTCGGCGACGACGATGAGCGCGATGGGCCGGACCGTGGCGGCTCGATCAACGTCGCGATCGTCGACAACCCTCAGATGCAGGACCTCGCGCGTCTCACGCCGTCGCTCTTCACGAGGAAGAGCCGCATCAAGGTGAACTACGCCATTCTCGACGAGGGGACGTTGCGCGAGGTCACAACGGGCGACGAGGCCGCCGGTGGCCGCCAGTTCGACGCCGTGATGATCGGCCCTTACGAGGCGCCGCAGTTCGGCAGAGACGGCTACATCAGGGATCTCACGCGCATGGCGTCCGACGACAGGTCCTACCGCCTAGGCGACATCATCCCGTCGGTACGGGCCGCCCTGTCGTATCACGGCGAGCTCTACGCCGCGCCGTTCTACGGGGAGTCGTCGTTCCTCATGTACCGCAAGGACGTCTTGAGCGATGCCGGCGTTGAAATGCCCGCACACCCCACCTGGACAGAGGTTGCGGATATCGCCCGGCGGATCGACACGCCCGACAGGGCGGGCATCTGCATGCGCGGCAAGCCGGGCTGGGGAGAGCTCGGCGCAACGTTCGGCACTGTGCTGAACACGTTCGGCGGAACGTGGTGGTCCGCCAAGCCGGACGGGTCGGTGGGCAGGGCGATGGTGGACCAGCCTCCGTTCCGGAGGGCGCTCCAGTTCTACGTCGACCTCGTCAGGGACGCGGGCGAGAGCCACGCCGCTCGCGCGGCCTTCACGCACTGCCTCGCGCAGTACCTGAGCGGCAAGGTGGCGATGTGGTACGACGCGACCGTCGCCGCAGGACTGCTCGAGGCCGACAACAGCGACGTCAAGGGGAAGAACGGCTACGCCCCCGCCCCGGTCGAGCGCACCAGGGCGTCGGGCTGGCTCTGGTCGTGGGCCCTCGCCATTCCGACGTCGTCGAGCAAGGCGGACCTGGCCTGGCGGTACATCTCGTGGGCGACCGGACCCGACTACGTGAAGGAGGCGGGGAGGAGGATCTCCGGTGGCTGGGCGGCGATCCCACCCGGCACGCGCAGATCGACATACCAGATCCCCGAATACAAGAAGGCATCCGCCGCGTTCGTGGACCAGACGCTCGACGCGATCGAGTCTGCGCCGATCGACGACCCGGGCACTACGAAACGGCCGGGCCTGCCGGCTGCCGTCGTCTACGTCGGCATCCCCGAATTCCCAGACGTCGCCGACGACTGCACTGCCCAATTCTCCGCCGTGATAGCCGGCAGGTCGGCGATCGACACCGCGCTCGAGAACTGCCAGAACATCGCGTCGAGCGCCACAGGGAGCCGATGAACGGGATCACGCTCGACTGCCCGGCCACACGCAGGCAGGTGCTCGCGGCCGGCCTTGCGACAGGCGTCACCTTGCTGGTGAGCTGCGATTCGGACAAGCAGGCCGCTGCGGGCTGGTCCTTCGTCGACGACCGGAATCGGGTGGTGAAGCTGAGGAAGCGCCCCACGCGGATCGTCGCCTACACCTCGGCAGCGGCGGCGCTTCACCACTGGGGCGTGACGCCCGTCGGGGTCTTCGGCGCCGCTCCCCAGGAGGATCCCACGCTCGCCGACTTCCCGTGGCACGAGTCGGAGATCGTCGGGTCGGTCTACGGCGAGGTCGATACCGCGAAGCTGCTCGCGCTGAAGGCCGACTTGATCGTCTCGCGGTGGTACCCGCCGCCCCGCGACACACCGGTCTTCGGCTTCAAGGACCAAGCGCAGGAGAAGCGAACCGCGTCCCGCGTGCCGATCGTTGGGCTCAACGGGAAGACGATCGCGACCGAGCAGATCGGTCGCTTCGGCGATCTCGCTCGGGCGCTGGGCGTGGACACCGGCGCCGGGCCTATCACGCGGGCACACGCGGCGTTCGACCGAGCAGCGAAACGCCTGTCCCGGGTCGCAAAGGGCAAGGCGAACCTGCGGATCCTCGCCATCTCGGGCGACCAGAGCACCATGTACGTCGCGAAGCTCGTCGACTTCGGTGAGCTCACTTTCTACAAGCGACAGGGCGTGCCGCTCGTCTCGGCAGAGACGCCGGATCCTTACTGGGACAGGTTCGGTTGGGGCCACGCGGCCAAGTACCCGGCGGACGGGATCCTCTACGACTCACGGCCAATCGCACTGCCGGTCAAGACGGTCAAGGGGATCCCGGCCTTCGCAGCGCTCCCGGCGGTGCAGGCGAACCAGATCGCCGCGTGGGTGCCGGACCCGCCGCCCTCGTATCAGGCGCACACAGTCGCGATGAACGAGCTGGCGACGACGATCGAAGGCTGGCGCAGGGTGACTTGACGGCTGCGAGGGGTCACAATCGTGGCGAACGCGGAGGTTCGCTCTTGCGGCCGCGACAAATGGCAGTAGTGGCACTGGTTCTCGGCCTGACGGTTGTCGGTTTCATCGGCGCCCGCGCCCTAACCGAGAGCGACGCGCGTCAGGACTCCCAGCATCACGTCGACGTCGCGGCGGCGCAGATCCGTAGCCGCCTCGCGGAGGCCGCATCGCTGACGTCGAGCCTCCAGCGCTTCATGTCGGATGCGAGTGGCATCGGTGTGACGAACGACCAGTTCGCGAGCAACGTCCTCCGGTGGCTCAGCCCCGCCGACTTCCCGGCGGCCGCGTGGGTGGAGCAGGTCCGAGCGGGTGAACGCGGAGCCTACGAACGGCGTACCGGCCAGCGCATCGTGAGCCCCGGCGCGCCGCGCGAGGCCGTACCGCCGCGGTCGTCCTTGTACCTGCCGACGACGCTCGTCTCGGGTTTCCCGCCGATGAACTTGCGCGGCGTCGATCTGGCGCGCGAGCGCGGACTCCGCGCGGCGCTGCAGCGGGCGATCCGGCCTGGTGGCGTAGGTGCCACGCCCGTCGCTCGCCGGAGAGACGGGACGCGCGGGCTCTTCCTGATCGCGCCGGCGCCGAATCTGGTCGACGGCAGGCTTCGCCCTGGTGCCGTGGTCGTCTTCATATCCGAGACGACGCTGCGCGCGGCGGCGAAGAGCGCGCCCGACCTGCAGATTCCCGTCGCCGGCCAGGCGTCCGGAGACCGTGACGGGGACATCGTCCGCGATCAGTTCACGGTTGGGGGTGAGCGATTCGAAGTCGCGGTGCCGGAGGAATCCGTCGAGGGCGCCGGGCAGGCCCTGCCGTGGATCGTCCTCGCCGCCGGGCTCGTGCTCGCCGCTCTGGCCGCCGCGCTCGGAAGCAACCGAGCGCGGCGGGCGAGGGCACAGGAGGAGCTCGACCGCATCTTCAACCTTTCGCCAGACCTGATTGCGGTTGCCGACTTCGACGGACACTTCACACGGGTCAATCCGGCGGTGGAGGAGGTGCTCGGATACACGCAGGAGGAGTTCCTGGCGCGGCCGTACCTCGAGCTCGTCCACCCGGCCGATCGCGCGGAGACGGCAGCGGAAGCGGCCGCGATCGGCGAAGGCAAGACAACCCTTCTCTTCGAGAACCGCTACGTCCACAAGGACGGCTCCCACCGGGTGCTGGAATGGACGTCGGCGCCGGTCGTCGCGGACCGCGCGATGTACGGGGTGGCGCGGGACGTGACCGAGCGCCGCCGGGCCGAGGCGGAAGTGGAGCGGCTGGCCGACGAGCAGGCGGCGCTGCGGCGGGTGGCGACGCTCGTGGCGGAGGACGTTCCGTCGCCCGAGCTGTTCGAAGC
>Ga0081538_10005412_pt1 | contig 11475 bp, 11 predicted proteins | sample TabmetS5T2R1_FD_71022 | JGI IMG/M metagenome (GOLD analysis project Ga0081538, IMG submission 71022) | Tabebuia heterophylla rhizosphere microbial communities from the University of Puerto Rico - S5T2R1 | ecosystem: Host-associated > Plants > Roots > Rhizosphere ... | reverse complement strand
AGCCTTTGTTGAATATCTTGACTGCCTGCGGCGGACAGACGTTCTCGCACGCCATGCAAAAGATACAGTCCTTTTCCCTTATCATGAACGCCTTTTTCTCAGATGCAGGGTGGCCCGGAGTTTCAAGCCACTCATAAACATTGACTGGACAGGCTTCAATGCATGCGCCATCAGCCACGCATATGTCAAAATCAATGCAGACGTAATCGCCCCAGATGCCAAGCTGGCCAGGTGGGTCTACAGGGCCCCACACCTTGATGCCCTGGTATGTGCCAACGGCTTGCCTCTTTTCCTTGAATGTTGCATCAATCGGGCCTTCAACCTTGCCGTAGCTTGTGCCTGTGCCTGTTAGCGATATTGTCGTGGGACCACCGCCGCCGCCTGCTGCTGGAGCCGCAGGAGCTGGCATGGCAGGTGGCGGAGCAGCAGCAGCCGCTGGCTTGGGTGCTGCGCCCGGCGCGGCCGGGGCAGGCTTGGACGCAGCCACAGCCGCGGCTGCCATCGTCTTTTGCCTTTTAACAATGCACAGTTGATTGTGAACGTCTCTCATGCTTTCCAGTGTGATCGGGTTGCTGTGCCTAAGAAGGGTTCCACAGTCTTCGCACACATATTCCGCTATGGTAGTAGAGGACACGAGGTACTATGGATTTTAACTCATTTATTAATTATTTGAACTGCCCACCGTAGCTTTTTATTAACAGCATCTGGCTTGTATCTCTGCCCGAGCAACATGTTTGACAACAGGATCTTTCTGGACAGGTTTTCTAAGGAAGAAGCGGCAGCTCTGAAGGGTCATTTCTCAAACGTTGACAAGGCTGTTTTCGCCATAATTACGCCAAAGCAGGTCGATAGAGGGGCGTTGATGTCAAGGTACTCGCGCACGTACAAGACCATGCGCCAGGTTTTCTTGGATGAATTTGCAAAGAACCCGAACAGGGGAGAAGAATTTTACAGGCGCGTCCTGCTCGAATACGGCGACGACTCGGTTGCCGAGCTCGGAGAGGCTCAGGTGGCCGTTGAAGGCATTTCCAACATTGCGGCAAAAAAGATCGAGGACCGCAGGATCGGACTATCCTACTTGGAGAAATCGTCCCGCTATGTCGCATTTGACCAGAAGGTCGGCGGCTATTACAGGTACTGCAGGGAAGAGGGCATTATGGCGTCAAGCCACGCTGACCGATACCTTGAGACCTGCGACCATTCGTTTGACGTTTACAGCAAGAGCATACAGACGCTGCAGACATTCCTGAAGGAAAGGGAGCCGATTGATCGCTTCAACTTCTTTGACTCTGCATCACAGCACGAAGTGCCCTTTGGCAGCTTGAAATCAGAAGAGGATGTCGAGGCTGCCAAGCGCATATACAACGTCACGATAAAGGCCAAGGGGCTCGATCTTTTGCGCGGTCTTTTGCCTGCCGCAACGATGACAAACGTCGGCATTACCGGCAACGGCAGGGCATTTGAATACCTGCTTACCCTGATGTACAGCTCGAGGCTGAAAGAGCTAAGGTCGATTGCCGAACAGCTGTTTGGCGAGCTCAATGCAGTCATTCCTTCGTTTATTCGTCGGGCAAACGACAGGTACGGCCAGGCGCTGCAAGAGTACATAGCAAAGACCGAAGGCGCAGTCAGCAAGTTGGTAGAAAATCATCTCTCCGGGCTTGTTACAGAAGAAAACCCCGAGCCTGTGAGGTTGCTTGATCATGAGGACAATTTCCAAGCGGAAGTAAAGGTCGCCTCTGCAATCCTGTACGAGCAGGCAAAGGGTCAGTCGCTTCATCGGATAACCAACTATGTCAAGTCGATGCCAAAGGAGGACAGGAACCGGATAATCAGGTCATATGCTGAGTTTCGCACAAACCGCCGGCACAGGCCGGGGAGGGCATTTGAAATGGTCGACTATACTTTCGAGCTGTTCACGAACTTTGGCATGTTCCGCGACCTGCACCGCCATCGGGTTCTCACGATGGAGCGGCAATTTCTGTCAACAAGGCACGGCTATGACCTCCCGCCCCAGCTCATGCAGGCCGGGCTTGATAAGGACTTTCAGGATTGCATGTACCTCTCAAAGAGCGTCTATGAGGCAATTGCCAAAACGATGCCTGAAGAGGCACAGTACGTCGTCAATTTTGCCTACCGCTACCCTTACTTTATCAAGATGAACCTGCGGGAAGCGTGCCACCTGATAGAGCTGCGGACAGCTCCGCAGGGCCATCCTGACTACCGTGCAGTGTGCCAGAGGATGTACGGCGAGATCAAGCGGGTTCACCCGACACTTGCCGAGGGGATCAAGTTTGCCGACATGAACGCCTACCAGCTCGAGAGGTTCGATGCCGAGAAAAAGACTGAGAAGAAGCGTCAGCAGTCTGGTTAGCCATTGTATGGTTTTTAATGCCATTAGATGGTAGTAAACACCGATGTTAACCAACGTTTATATAATGCCATTTAATACCATTAGATGGTAATCAAAATGGTCGACAAGACAATCAAGGATGAAGGAAGAGCAGACGTTCGCGATGTGTACGATACAATGAGGGACAACCTCATCAGAACAGTAGACGAGTACGCAAGGGTTCAGCCGCAGTACTCCCAGTCAATTTCTAACCTTCAGCTGGACTACATCCAGACAACCAAGAACATGATCCAGACTTCATTTTCTGCCCAGAAGCAGTTTGCAAGCGCCTGGAACGTGCCAGGAGTGCCATACGGCGACCTGTTCACCAGGCAGTCAAACGAAATGACCAACAACGCCATCAGATCGGTCGGTATCAACAACCAGCTGACAATCAACGCACTGGACGCAACAAGAGAGAACTTGAAGATCTATAACAGGACTGTTGACGCAGTCACCGACTTTTCCACCAACGTCGCAAAGGCTTGGACAACTTTCTTTGCCCAGCAGCAAGCCCAGTTCACGAGACAGGCATAGAGGCCCGTCTCCTTTCTCTCCTTTTTTCTTTTATTCTTCTAACCTGCCTGCTTTTTTGATGCATTCGGTGCAACAAAATGCACTTACTAAAAATTGTAACTTATTGCCTTCAACAAGGAGGTACAAAGTCGTAAATCCCTATGCAATATGCCACAAAATTAAGAAGCAGTACGGTTGGGGTAGCCATGAAAAATGGCAAAGATGTGTCGACGGGATAAAAGACAAGTCTGGATACCATCACCACCCGTCCAGAAGAAAAAGAAAGAGTTAGCAGCTATGTATAGAACGACCTGACAATCCCTTACAGGTCTTTTTTCTGTAATCTTTGTCTTGATATCACGTATATCATTATATAATGATATCATGTAGACTGATTCTTGATATCAAAAATGGGTCAAAATTGCTGTGCGAAACCAATGTAGAGTCCACTATACAGGCTTGTAGAGCCATGTCATCATATTGGAGAAGCATATGAGAGCGACCTATTATGATATATCAATAAGCACGACTGCATTGCACAACCATACACACCAAAAAACGCCCATTGATTTTTGTTACAAAAATCCTCCGAAAAAATCTTGATATCATTATATCATAAGTATATTCGTTAAGTTTAAATTCGGTGCTATAGATAGAGGAAATCGAATAGAAGAACATCTGTCTAGCGTTAGTAGTACCAATTCTCCGGGCGACAACAACATCAAACGGAAGATGATAGGCTGCAGGGTAACTGAAGACGAACTTCAGAATCAAATAATGCCTATGATGCATGAGTGCTACCGGCTCGGTATCATAGACCACGACACCATAGCCTCTCTCGTACGGTTCTGCCTCCAGTTTTGGATGGGTCACTTCCGCATGAAGAAGCAGCAGTTTGACATGGCCCAAGAGGATATTGAGGAAGAAAAGAAAAGACTTGCAAAAATTGTTGCGGAGAAGGAGGCTTGGCAGAAATGGGATAATTCCACCCCTCGAGTGATAGAAAAAACCACAAAAGAACTCGAGCAGATGGGCAAGGAGTTTGATAGGGAGTTTTCCGCCCCCAGCAACAACAGCAACCAGAGCCCCAACCACAACCAAAGTCAAAGCAGCAGAAAGAATCCTCTAGAGCCTCACGACTAGCAAACCTGACCCTGGAGGACATGATGGCGTGAGTGACGAGGGGCAACAACCGCCACCACAGGAACAGCCACAGCAGCAGCAACAAGAACAACAACAACCAGAAGACCTCAGCGAACCGCTAAGTCCGTTTGACGTTGCCGCCACTGGCATCATAAGTGAGCCACCAGTGGAATTATTGGTGCTGAAGAACCCCCACCTCAACAACAACAACCACCAATCATATTACAATTACCGTTCTACATTTATACGACGAGCTGCAAAATTGCGTAAGAATAGCGATAGTCTTCAGCAACGACGAGCCAATCCTGCGAATAGCATCTATCAACACTTCTACCATTGGCAGCTTCTAAAAATAGGTGTGTCTGTCAGGTGTGTGGCCAGCATGTAGCTTACCGAGCCAGTTAATGCGGCCGTTTTTTGGCACATCGTCGTAAACCGGAGACTGTCTAGAACATGATAATTCTTACATGAATCAGAAGAAATCCGCTAAAGAAATTGGGGCCGGCGCCGCGGACGTCAAACTACCCATATTATTCACACCCTCTCCAGCGCCATTATTTAAAGGAATTTGGCATATTTATGCAACTATTTTGACACCGTTATCATTATACCATCGTGCTCAACCATTCGCATGAGCGAAGAAAAGCTCGGATTTGTAGGCAAGCAAGTCAAAGACATCTATGGTACGTTCATCGGAAGAGTAGTAGGAATAATAACAGAGATAGACGGCGAGATCGAGACCGTCGGGGTCGACTGTGGCTCTGGCGGCTTGAAGCAACTGCCGTACGAGCAGCTCGTGATACAGGGCGATTACGTATTTTTTATCCCCAAGTGGAGGCTTGACGCCCAGAGGCTGCTGAGGCAAAAGTCTCTGACGCTCAAGAGGATAAAGGCGCTCCAAGATATTGTCGCTGAAAACGATTCCATGAAGGAGGACGCCGAACTGGTGTACGTAAAGTACGAAAAGAAGCTTCTTGAGCTGGAAGGGGTGGAAAAGCAGGTCAATGATACACTAAATTCGCGTATAGGAGAACTCGATGCAGAGGCCCGGAACATCAAGGCAGTGCTCTTTGATGCAAAACTGCAGTTCAGGAGCAATGAGATGAAGGAAGAGACTTACCAGCAGATAAAAGTGCAGACGGACGAGCTGATAGAGCAAATTAACAACGAAAAGACTGAGATAGGCAACGTGAGGACAAAGCTGGCTGCCCAGACGATAGAAAACATCAGCGCGGCAACGGCGGCTCCTGGAGTCGAAGCGGCGGCAGCGGATCAGGCTGCTCCAAGCGAGCCTGCGGCAGCAGAAGCCGCTCCAGCGCAGCAGCAAGTGAGCGCAACAGGAACAGAGGAAAGGGTTACCACTGTCTCTGCCGACAGCGGCGAGCAGGCACCTTCAGAGACGAGTTGGCTGAACCAGGTAATCACGAAATAATTTTCTTGCTGCCGAACGCAGGTCCGGCCAATCCGAAATATTTTAAAAAATTTTAGAGGGCCAGGCTTTAGCGTTCCCTGACCGCGTTGGTCTGGAGCAGTTCGGCGATGTCGCTGTGCATCTTTAAAAAATTGAGTCCTTTTGCTGTTGACTTGTATGTCTGCGTGCCTTCCATGTATTCTAGTAGTCCGTTCTCAATGAGGACAGAAAGGTATTCGCGGAGCTGCGCGTAGCTAAGAAATGCTCTGTACATTATTTTTGTCTTTGTAGCTCCGCCATTTGCTGCCTCTAGGATCATTGCCACTATTTCTGTTCTACTTCTGTATTTCAAACTATGATTACAGTGATTTTTCTTGATTTTTAATATATTGGCAAACTCTCTAATAATAAAATTCTGGGATCAGCCTCAATTTTACGCACAAAAAAGGCAACAGTGGAGAATTGAACAAATCCTTTTAAAGCTAGTTTTGCCCTTCTCCTAATGTTTGTCAGGCCCTTCAAAGCTATATGAAGAGAGTGGCAAGGTAAAGGTAAGCGTCAGGCCGGGAAGGCAGCTCGAAAAGCTATCAAAAGAAGCTCTGGCGGACTCGGACAAGTTCTGGGCAGGTCAGGCCAGAAACCTGGCGTGGTTCAAAGAGTGGGATAGGGTGCTTGAATGGAGCCCACCATTTGCCAGATGGTTCACCGGCGGGCTGCTCAACGCGTCGGTGAATTGCCTTGATAGGCACGTCATCAATTCGGATACCAAGAACAAGGTCGCGATAATCTGGGAGAGTGAAAGCGGTGAGACAAGGACTCTTTCCTATTTCCAGCTGTACAGACAGGTCAACAAGTTCGCAAACGCCCTCAAGAGCCTCGGCGTCAAAAAGGGCGACAGGGCCACGATATACATGCCGATGGTGCCAGAGCTGCCTGTGGCTATGCTTGCCTGCGCAAGGGTGGGTGCCATCCACTCTGTAGTGTTTTCTGGCTTTAGCGCTCAAGCTCTTATCGACAGAGCAAACGACGCGCAGTCCAAAGTTATCATAACTGCTGACGGCGGCATAAGGAAGGGCAGGCTGGTCGAGCTGAAAAAGGTGGTCGACGAGTCGCTTCCTTCGGTGGCATCGGTCGAGCATGTCGTTGTGCTAAAGAGGGCAGGCAACGAGGTCAGGATGGGGACCAAGGACCTGTGGTGGCACGACCTGATGGAAAAAGCTGAAAACTACTGCCCGCCCGAGCCTGTAGAGAGCACACACCCGCTTTACATTCTCTACACGTCTGGGACGACCGGCAAGCCCAAGGGGGTCATGCACGGCACCGGCGGCTACCTCACCCATCTATACGCGACCGCTAAGTGGGTCTTTGACTTTACAACACAGGATATCTTTTTCTGTACTGCAGACATCGGCTGGGTGACCGGCCATAGCTATATCGTCTACGCGCCACTGATGCATGGGGTCACGGAAATAATGTATGAAGGCGCGCCGGATTTCCCCAAGCCAGACCGTTATTGGGCGATAGTAGAAAAGCATGGCGCCACTATACTGTATACGACGCCAACAGCACTCCGCATGTACATGAAGTACGGCGACGCAATCCCAAGTTCGTTTGACCTTTCCTCATTAAGGCTGCTTGGCACTGTGGGCGAGCCCATAAACCCGGAAGTGTGGATGTGGTACTTTAAGACGATAGGCAAGGAGGGCTGCCCAATCATAGACACGTGGTGGCAGACGGAGACTGGCGGCATCATGCTGAGCATGTGCACTGGCATTGAAACCATCCCCATGAAGCCAGGCTCGGCGACATTCCCTGTGCCGGGCGTAGATGTCGCAGTAGTCGACGAAAATGGCAGGCCCGTTCAGCCGGGAACCAAGGGCTATATCGTGGTTCGCAGGCCGTGGCCGGGAATGCTTCTGACGCTCTGGGGCGACGACGAAAAGTATAGGCAGGTGTACTGGAGCAAGTTGGCAAACACCTACTACGCCGGCGACTACGCGCTGGTGGACCCGGACGGCTACCTGTGGCTGCTTGGTAGGACAGATGACGTGCTCAAGGTGGCAGGCCACCGCCTCGGCACGATGGAGCTTGAAAGCGCGTTTGTCTCGCACAAGGCAATTGCTGAAGCGGCCGTGGCAAGCAAGCCAGATACCACAAAGGGGGAGTCGATAGTCGCCTTTTTGGTGCTGAAGGAAGGCTTTTCGCAGTCCGACAACCTGCACAAGGAAGTGATCGCGCACATCAGGAGCACGCTTGGGCCCATTGCAACGCCGGACGAAGTATATTTTGTGAGCAAACTGCCAAAGACACGGAGCGGCAAGATAATGCGCAGGATGCTAAAATCGATAGCATGTGGCGGCAGCATCGGCGACATTACCACGCTAGAAGACGGGGCTGCGATAGAAGAGATCAAGCAGGCGTACGAAGATCTGAAGAAAGTAGTAAAGTCCTAGAACTTCCAGGTGGCCATGTACCGCGGCATTATCTCCAGTACGCACGAACTTGGGCCCATTGCAAGCAGGGCTTTTGCAGTCTTGCTTTGTAGGGTGCCTAGATACCTTTTCGCATTGCGCTTCGTAACTCTAGTTGCGTAGTCTGGGTCATCGACCACCCTTGCGGTTCCCTTGCCCCTAACGCCAAAAGTTGGACCCGGGCTTTCGTCGACAAGAAAGTAGATGTCTGGATTCTTACGAAGCACTCTCGCCTTGGTACCCTGCCTGTCTGTCGCCACATAGAACCTGCCCATGCTGTAATAGTACCACACAGGATGCACCATCGGCTCGCCCTTTTCGTCAACAAACGCTAGCCTCAGAATGTTTGGCCGGGCCAGCAGCTGTACGACTTCTTTTTTGGACAGCGCTCTGGCAGCCTTGTCTGCAAGTATGAGCTTCAACAGGGTAATGCAAGCTTGTCAGCCCTAATTAAGCTAGGCTGATATGACCTTTAGTTTAGAGCCCTTTTCGATGCCGTGCGCATCTATGAAGCCGGATGTTGCTGCCATGACGTAGAGCGCTGGCGAGGTGGGCTTGTAGGTGCAGCTAAAGGTGTCAAGCACATTATTACAAGGCGGCGCGTCTTTTATTAGGTAGACGGCGCTGCCGTTCTGGTCGAACCATATCAGGTCAAGGTTGTACTCTACGTTGAGCATCCAGATCTCGTAGAGGTCTGGCTCGTGGTGCTTGAACATGAATGCAGTGTCAAGAGGCAGTCTGTCTTGCCGGAACGTCAGCCACCTCTGCTTCTCTGCGGCGGTCTCGGCTATCTCGACTGTTATCACATTGTTGTCCACTGTGACAGTGCCCTTTGGAAACTCAGTCCTGTTCTCGTCAGCCACCTCTGCCGGGACGAACGTGATCCCAAGCGCCCCCACCGCAACAGCCGCGATTATGACTGGTATCAGGACTGCAGACTTGCGCGCCACAGGCAAACTGCGTGCCAAAAATAATTTGAACTTTATGGAGTGGAGGGGGTGGGATTCGAACCCACGAACCCCTAAGGGACGGGATTACTCATCTCGCCATTATGTATGCATGCATGCATGTCGCGAGAGGAAATGGTGCCGTGCGCATCTGATCTTGAGTCCTGCGCGTTTGACCAGGCTTCGCTACCCCTCCGGCCACACGTTTTATCGTAGAACCTTATTTCATAGTTGCGGCAGCGCATGCCGCTTTAAAGGTTAAATTTTCCTAGATCTAATACTTAGGATGCCGGAGATGCCCAAGCCAGAGACCGTGTCAAGGCTATGCACCAAATGCCATTCAAAGACAGTGCATGAAGTCCGCGAAAGGACAGTGACCGGCACAAAGCTGGTCTGCACTGACTGCGGGCACTCGCTGGTGGTAGCCAGCATGTAAATAAAACATTTATTATTAGATGCACCTTTAGCAGAATGGACATCATATGAACATAAGCGAGCTGAAGGCTGGAATGCGCAACGTGAGCATCACAGGCAAGATAGACAGTGTGGGAGAGCCTCGGACGGTCAACCTGAAGGCCGGTGGCACAAATACAGTCGCAGACGCGATAATTTCTGACGAATCGGGGAGCATCAAGCTTTCGCTGTGGGGCGAAGAGATAAACAACGTCCAGCCAGGCGACAGGGTCTCGGTGGAGAATGGCTACATCAATACGTTCAGGGGTGAAAACAGCCTCAACGTGGGCAAGTTCGGCAAGCTGAAAAAGCTCTAGCTAGCTGATGTATCCCGTGTCGCGGGGCTTTTGGGGTTGCTGGCTCTCAAGCGGCGATCTGCCTTCACCTCTGCCTGCGAGCATCTGTTGCTCTATCGTCTGGATGAGAATCTCTGTGTCTTTTGCTCTCTTGTCCAAACTGGCCATGTCTACCCTGACGTTTATCATCTGGAGGAGCGTTTCGAGTATTGCCTTTGACGCCTTGGCGTCCACGACGTAGCCCGAAGTTTCCCCAAGCAGACATGTCCCCTTCATGTTGCGAAGCTTTGCAATTCCAATGATAAGCCCGTTCATGCCAGTGATGCTCCCACTGTCCATCGCCGAAATGCTGTGCAAAGAAAACGCCTTGACTGCCTCTAGGTCGGTGGCAGTGCCAAAAACTCGCGGCCTGTCGACAAAAACGCCGGTGATATAAGCTGCCAGCGTGAACACCCCCTGTGTGCCAAACTGCTCGGCAATGTTCAGAATTTCCTCTGCCAGCGAATATTCGGAATCAGGGTTCGCCGGCTGCGAGTCGCCTGTCAGTAACAGCAGATCCGAACTGCCGTCACCGCTTTGCCACCAGAATATGCTGTTCTTCATCAGCTCGGCCGTGCCGTCGGGTTTTATCATGACCTGCGGTGGAAACGAGCTCGAGTAAATGTCTACAAGGTGTTTTGCGCGCAGCTCTTCAATCAGGTGGTCGACTGCAAGCTTGCCGACGTAGCCACTGCCTGGAAAGCCACAGACAAGGTAAGGCGACTTGAGCTTGGGCCTATCGCCCGTAGAATAGACAAACCTGATCTCTCGCGCCGACACAAAGAGCTTGAACCATTACATGCGCTTTAAAGCTTTACCAGACGCCGCCTGCGAAATTAAGATATGCAGCTATACGCGTTTCTACATTCTGGCCGCGAAAAAGTATCCCGCTTAGCCGAATATTACCTTATTATCAATAATAAAATACAACTTTTTGTCCTGAAGGATTGTACCAGAAAATTGAAGGCATGAGAGGACTACTAATAAGAAAGTCAAATGTTAGACTGCTTCGCCCGGGATGTTGGAACAACAAAAGTCTGCCGAAAAGTTCACTAAGGAAAAGGTGGCTGTTCTGTTGCTCTGGTTTGGCGTCCTGATCGGCACTCGGACTCTTTTCTTTTAGGCTTCATGCTAGAAAACATGTGGGTAGGCACCATGGGCGCAGTGGCAGTGACGTTTGTCATCTTTTACGCGACTCTCCGCTACATAGGGCTGCAAAAGCATCGCCAGCTGATAAACTCGTCGCTCATGCTCTGCTACCGCATAAATTCTTTTATTATATAAGCGGGATAATCAGCCTAGTGCTTCTTGGCGGCATATATCCTTGGCTTTATCGATTACGGGCACACCCACTATTCCGACAGGCTAATGATCATGCAGCTCAACCAGCAGAAATTCAAACAGTCGCTTGAAGTGCTGCCTGCTACTGAGCAGATGCGCGCAAGCCGATGGAAAATCTGAGAAAGTACTCGACTATCGAGATAACCGCGATAACGCAAGCGCTGACAAGACCGTTGACGGCTACTATTATTCTAAAGCAGTAAGCTACATGTTTGCAAAGGATATTGAAATCATGATATTCATGCTGCTTTTCAGGACAAGGCGCTAGATATTCTGACAGTAGCTCCAAAGGAAGCTGCAAAAGGCTAGCTGTGGCAAATTTCCCTTTGCAAATACTTGCAGCCAACTTTATCTATGACGAATGCAACTCTTTTGTCATGGCGTTAAAATTCAAGTGCCGAGATGTCGGCTTTGATTGCGGCTTTGTGGCAAAGGGAAAGACGGAGGACGAAATACTGGTCCAGTG
>Ga0081538_10005411_pt1 | contig 11477 bp, 10 predicted proteins | sample TabmetS5T2R1_FD_71022 | JGI IMG/M metagenome (GOLD analysis project Ga0081538, IMG submission 71022) | Tabebuia heterophylla rhizosphere microbial communities from the University of Puerto Rico - S5T2R1 | ecosystem: Host-associated > Plants > Roots > Rhizosphere ... | reverse complement strand
GCCTCGGCGGGGGTGTCGAGCAGGTTGGTCTGGCGCACCGCGGCCAGCCGATCAGGGTCGGCCAGCGCGCTGGTCAGCCGGGAAGCCATGTTGCTCGATCTCCTTGGACGCCGACCGCCCCCAGGCGACGACCTCGCTCCTGCGCCTGCGGCCCAGCGGTTCCACCACCAAACCGGCCTATCGTCCCAAGGCGAGCCGCCGCAATCGGCAGTTCTGACCAGCCGCCGCCTGGCGATGGGCGAGGTCCCGGGCGTCTTCGCAGGGCTGGGCGCATGTGGGTCAACGGGTCGGATCGACCCGGACCAGGGCCTCGCCGCCCTTGTCGAGCACCCAGACCGCTCCAGCCCCCAGGGCCAGGACGCGGGAGGAGACCTCGACCAGCGGCTGGCTGATCACCGGGATCGTTCGGGCGACCCGGTTGGTGGCGGGGTCGATCCGCAGCACCGCGCCCTGATGCTGGTCATACACCCAGACCCCTTCGGCCCCGACTTCGGCCCCGACGGCCAGGTCGGCAGCCCGGAAGCTGCCAGGGACCTGGGCCACGACCTTGCCGGTCCGCCGATCGACACGCAGCACCTTGCCATCAAAGGTCATCAGCCACATGCCGCCCTGCCCGATCCGGATCCGGTGGACCAGCTCGGTGGTGGCAGGGACGGTCACGGCGCCGGTGGCGGTGTCGATGCGGTGCAGCCGCCCATCGGCAGTCGCGACCCAGGCCATCTGGCCGTCGACGGCCACCGCGGTCGGCTCCTTCAAGGCGTACCGGTCAACCAGCTCGCCGGTGGCCGCGTCGAAGCGCCTGACCTGGTCGGCGCCTTGGAGGGCGACCCAGACGGCCCCCGGGCCGATGGCCAGGTCCCCTGGCTTGCCGTATGGGTCGAACAACCAGCCGCCGGGCTTGATGGCGGTCACCAGCCGGCCGGTCGACGGGTCGAGGGCCGTGACCTTGATCCGTTCATCGGGGGGGACTCCCGGGTGGACGAGCCACAGTCGTCCCTCGGCGACCGTCGCGTGATGGAGAAGAATAGGAGCTTCACGACCTTCTGCGTCCACGGGGGTCGCGATGCCGAGCATGGCCCAGGTGACCGTGAACGACGGCCGCACCTGGCCGGTGCCCGGGTCGATCCGGGTGATGGTGCCGTTGTTGGCGTGGAGGACCCAGGCGGCGTCCGGCGTGACCGCCACCGAGAGCGGGGCAGGGCCAACCCGGAAGCGGGTGACGGGTCCGAGGGTGGGCTGGATGGGGGTGGGACCGCGCAGGCCGAGACCCGCCCAGATGGCCGCCGCCACGACCAGCACCGCGAACGCGACCACAGCGCGCCGGAGCGGTTGGCGGCGCCGGCGGGCCAGCAGCTCATCCAGGCCGGCGACCGCATCCAGCCGCGTGCGGCTGCGGCGGATCGCCTGAGCAGAGGCCCGAGCGTGGGTGTCGAGGTTCATGGCGCCTCCCCAGCATCCAGGCGCAGCCGGCGGGCCAGGGTCTGGCGCGCCCTGGCGAGGTGCCCCCGGACGGTCCCCTCGGCACAGTCCAGCACCGCTGCGGTCTGTCCGATCGACAGATCCTCCAGGTAGTAGAGCGCCACCGCCTGGGCCTGACGCTGGGGCAGGGCCCGCACCGCCCGCCAGAAGTCGGCGTTGCTGGCCGGCAGCACATCCAGGGCGGGCTCACGGCGGCCGGCGAGGCGGGCCAGGGCGCGGGCCTCGACCACGCGGCGGCGCAGCCCCGAGGTGGCCAGGTTGGCCGCGACCCGGCGGACCCAGGCGGCCTGATGCTCGTAGGAGCCAACGCGGTCCCAGTCCCGGTAGGCGCGCAGGAACGCCTCCTGGGCGATGTCCTCGGCCCCGGTGCGGCTGCCCGACAGGGCATAGGCCAGGTCCACCACCCGGGGGTATTCCTGCAGGTAGAAGTGCTCGAAGGGCCCGGGGAGCCGGACGGCCCGGGACCCGCCATCCCCCGGTGGAGGGGCGGCAGGTCGGATGGGTCGGGCTGCCGGCATCCGGGCCCTTTCGAAGGTTGAGCTGCTGACAGTGTGGACCGATGGACCTAGGTCGCGGAAGCGGGCTGGCGCAGGCGCCGGCGGGTGGCGGCGGCCCAGCCAGCCAGGACGGCGCAGCCGCCGACCACGCCCCCGACCAGGCCGAGCAGCATGCTGGCGGCCACCCCGACCCCCGGCTGGGGGACGGCAGGGACTGGACGACCAACGGACGGGGCGGCGACGTCGGCGCTGCGGTCGGGAGCTGGGACGAAGTTGCGCTCCCCGGACCGGAACAGATGCATCGCCGTCTGGGTGCGCTCGCCTTGCTCGGCCCGCAAGCTGCGAAGCCGGCGGTCGTGTTGATCCTCGGCGGTGGGCGGGGTTGGTTGCGCGGCGATGGCGGCGGCGCTGGTCGCGGTGACAAGCGCGACACCCATTGTCAGCACAGCCAACAGCCGAAGTAGTCTCCCCATGCTGTCCCCCCAGATACGGTGGCGGTCGGTGGCTGCGTCGCGCGACACATCACTAGAACGCTCGGGCACCTTCCGCCGCTTGCATGGATTGCTCGGGCTTCCCAGAGGCCTGAAGCGTCCAGGTTCAGCACCGAGCGATCGGCGATCGCCCTAGCCGACGGAGGTACGGCTCGGTTCAGCTCGTGACGACGGCCTCGGGATCAGTCGGCAAGGAACAGCAGCCGGTCCTGGACTGGGTCGAGGGTTGCGTCCGGGACCTCCGCGAAGGCACACAGCTCGGCCGCGCTGCTGAACCCGCCAAGGCGCTCACGAGCCTCGACCACCCGAGCAGTCTCCGCTGGTGACAGGCCCAGCCGCTCGACCAGAACCTGGTTGGGGACGTGGTTGACGTCGATCAAGCCGCCGTCGTTGAACTGACGGGGCAGGTCGGGACGGCCGATGCGCAACTCCCGAGCAAGCGCCGGATCGCCGGCCACGATCGCCTTCGCCTGCTGGCGCAGGTCGCGGTCGGCCAGGGCCGCGGCCATCGCCGGCTGGACCGCTGGTGGGGAGAAGACACGGCGCCTGAGCACCAGCGCGTGCACGGTGGAGCCCACGATGAGCGCGAACCAGGCCGCGGTGAACAGCGCGGCGCCGAGGTCGCTGGCGTTGGAGGCGTCGGCCAACGGCCCAAACAACCCCACCGTGACGACGGCGTAGCAGGCGGCGACCAGCCACAGCCGTCGGTTGTGGAGCTTGGCGGCGGCGTGGGCGAAGGGGACGAAGGCCAACAGGCCGAGCGTCAGCAGGGGGATCAGCGCCCAGGTGAGGGTGACCACCAACCGCAGCAGCGGGTTGCGAGTCTGTCCGGGAGAAACCATGTCGTCCCACTTCGGTCACCGAGGGCGGGTCGGGAGTATAACGCGGGGCCTGTTGGGCCCAAGTCATCGGCCCGGCGGTGTCCTGACACCAACCGCTACCGCTCAGTTACCCGACACCGTCCCGGTCGGGATCTTCGCCGTTGTGGTGGGTCGGTACCGTACGTTGACGGCCGAGGTGGGGTCGCCTTCGCCGACCCGGTGGAGGCGGATCGGCGCACCGCCGGGGTTGTCGTACAGCCGGATGCCCTCGCCGAGCAGGACCGGTGCGATGTGGAGGTCGATCTCGTCGATCAGTCCCAGTTCGAGCAGCTGACGGCCGATGGTGGGCGAGAACACCTCCAGGTTCTTGCCGCCGGCCGCCTCCAGCCCGATCCGCACCGCCTCGGCCGGGCCACAGCTCAGGAACGTGACGCCGTCGGCGGGCCTCGCGTCCTCGGGGTGGTGGGTGAGCACGAAGATCGGCCCGTCCCAGGCGCCGCCGTACGGGCGGCTGTCACCCGCGGCGTTCCAACCGTCTCGACCCCCGAGCACGGCCCCTGTGGTTTCGACGTACTCCTCGACCAGGCCCGGACGGGACGAGGTCCCGGTCATCCAGTCCATCTCGTGGTTCGGCCCGGCCACGAATCCGTCCAGTGACATCGTGAAGTGCCAGAGCACCTTTCCGCCCGCGGTCTGCGGCTCGGTGTCGCTCATTCGTCGCCCCCTGCGATCTGCTTGCGGGTTGCAGTCAGTAGCCTCACGCTAGGCCAACCCCGCGACATCCCCCGAGGCGGCGCTCGGGGTAGAGTTGCCGAGCCCGTTGAAGGAGGCTGCATGGGGTGGTTCGAGGAGAACCCGCTGTTCTTCTTCATCGCCGTCGTGGTCAGCGTCGAGGTCTGGTGGGCGCTGCGCGGGAGGCTGCTCCGCCTGGTCCGGCAGCGACGGCGCGCCGAGTAGGCGGGCTAGACCAGGCGGACGGTCCGGGCGGCCACGCCGCGGCTGCGCAGGACCAGGTCGCGCAGGGTGGCGCCGGTGAAGGTGGCCGGGTCGGGCGTGGAGGCGGCGACGGCCAGCAGGATCCAGCGCGAGTCGGCCGGGTCGGCGCCGAAGTCGACGTCGAAGCTGACCGCCCGGGGAGTGCGCGGGCGGACCGGCCGGTCGGGGGAGCGCAGCGGGGTGGCCGGGTCGGCGACGGTCCAGCCGCCCGGCAGGCTGTCCCAGCCGCCCGGAGGCGGGCCGCCGGTGGCGAGCGCCTGGGCCACCTTGGCGGTGAAGGCGACCGGCAGCGCCTTCCCGTCGTCGGGTGAGGCGCCCAGCCGGTGGCGGAGCAGGACCACGCGCACCTGGGCGCCGTCCACGGCGGCGGCGTGCCAGTGGTGGACCAGCACCTCCACCTTGGCCGGGCCGCGGGTCAGGGCGAGCGACGCCTTGTCGCCCGCCGGGGCGGGCCGGTCGACGACCAGCTCGAGCAGGTCGGCCTCGGTCGGCGCCGGGCCGTCCCAGGGGTCGGCATAGCACCGCGGGCGGGTGACCACGTCGTTCCAGATGGCACGGTCCACCCGTGGGACCTCCGTGTGGGGGAGGTTGGCCGCCTTGCGGCGGGCCTGCAGTCGCTTCTCGAAGTCCGCCGACCAGCCGCCGTCGGCCCGTACCAGGGGGTCGAGGCGGCGCAGCGCGGTCTGGAACGCCCACAGCCGGTGGCGGTCGAGCGCCCCCGCCGGTTCGTCGACGAGGTCCTGGTCGGGGTTGGCGGGCGGGGCCGGCCGGGGCGCGCCGGGCCGCATGCGCGGCCGCACGTCGGGGCTGGCCTCCCAGCGGAGCCGGCGCGGCCGCGGCCCGCGGGGGTCGGTCAGCGACGCCGGCGCGACCCGGCGCGAGTCCAGCTCGTGGACCCGCAGGAACGTCCGCGGCGGCGTCGGCCCGGTCAGGTCGACCTCGAACACCCCCAGCGCCTGGATCCCGGCCCGCAGCAGCTTGACCGGGCCGACCTTGACCACCTCCAGGTCGGCGACGGGCGCCGCCGGCAGGCCGTTGGAGAAGACCCGCCAGCTCCAGGTCGCGCCGGCCGGGTCGAAGCTGCCGCACCACACGCCGGCCCCGGTGCCCACGTACACGGTCGAGCTGTCGTCCGGGTCGACCACGACCGCGAACGCGGGCGCCTTGGTGCCCTCCGGCGAGCTGCGCAGGCCGGTGGGGTGCCAGGTGTCGTCGCCGTCGAACCACCACAGGGTGTCGGGCGGGTCCGGCTCGGCCGGGTTCTGGGGGCCGGTGGTGGTGAGGTAGAGCGAGCCGTGCCGGCCGCGGCCGCGGTCGTGCCAGAAGGCGTCGGTCCAGGTGGCCGACGGCAGCTCCCGCTCGACCCGCTTCGCCCGCGATCGCAGCCGCCGGTGGGCGGGGTCGACCACCACGTCGTGCACGATCACCGCCTTCCGGCACAGCACCAGCAGCCGCAGCGGCCCACCCGTGTGCAGCGGCCACGGCGACCAGCGCAGGGTGATCACGCTCGAGCCGCCGAACGGTCCGGCGTCGCCCGGCACGCACAGGTCGGTGGTGGTGTCCTGCGGGTTCGCCCTGGGGTCGCGGCCGCTCGGGAGGGTCACCCACGAGCCGTCGGCGCCCCAGTCGTCGGACACCCACACCCGGTTGGAGCCGATGGCCAGCAGGGTCCGCTCGCCGCTGACGACGGCGTCGGCGTCGCTGTAGAACGAGGCGGCGTCGTGCTCGACCTGCTCGGACGGGTCGCCCGAGCGGGAGACGAACCCCAGCGTCGTGCCGTCCTGGTCGTCCCAGTCGGTGTTGGTGTACTGGCGGACGAAGCGCCCGGGATGGCCGGGGTCATAGGCCAGGCCGCCGCCGTCGCCCAGGAACCGCACCGTCCAGGCGCTGGTGCCGACCCGCTGGATGGTGCCGTTGTCCTGGGTGCCGGCGAGCACGTCCACGTCGCTGGCGGGGTTGCTGGCGATGAAGCCGACCTGCAGCGAGGCGATGCCGGTGTTGCGGGCGACGAAGGAGTCGCGGCGGCCGTTGCTGTTGGAGACGAACACCCCACCGTCGCAGCCGATCCAGAGGTCCCGCCGGCCGGGCGGCTCCGACGAGCGGGCGAACACCGCCGCGTGGACGTCGGGGTGCACGCCCTGCCCGCGCCAGAACGGGTCGGCGGCCTCGTTGCCGGAGGCAGGCCGCCTGCCCGAGAGCTGGAAGCCGGTCCGGCCGCCGGCCTCGACGGCGCAGACGTACAGCGCCGCCGACCAGTCGAGGTGGAAGAGGGCGGCGCCGCCGAGCACGACCCGGTCAGGGTCGGTCGGGTCGACGGCGACGGCGAGATCGTAGTCGTGCTGGTCCCTGTCGGGCTCGCCGAACAGCCGGGGCGGGACCCGCCCGACGGGCGTGACCGTCGGGGGAGCGGTTGCGTCGTCGATCCGCCACAGCCGCGCATTGCGCGTCCTCGGCTGCCCGGTCACGCTCAGGGCGTACAGCAGCCGCGACGGGGGCGCGGCCGCGGCGAGGCCGATCCGCGCGGACGGGCCGAGGCCCCGGAGCGCGACCCGCTTGAAGCCGCGGAGGCCGCCGGCCGGGTCGACGTCGGTCACCCACAGGCCGCTCGCCGTCCCGCTCAGGTCGAGCAGGGCGACCCATAGCCGGGTGCCGGCCGCGCCCGTCGGCTTCACCCAGGCGACGTCGGTGACCAGGATGGTCTGTTCGCCGGCGCGGAACGGCTTCTCGGTGACCTGCTCCCAGGTCGAGCCGCCGGCCGCCGGCAGCGCGCGCCGGAACAGCCCTCGGCTGGTGGCGGCCACGGCCTGGTCGGGATGGTCGGGGTTGCGGGCCAGCTGGAAGCAGCCGAAGCCGGCCAGGTTCGCGGCCTCGCGGGTCCACGGGTCGACGAACTTGTCGGCCAGCGCCACCGGCGCCGGCCCGACGGCATGCAGCACGCCGACGCCGCCGAAGAAGCGGTCGTCGGCCAGCTCGCCCGTGCCGACGAGGACGTCGTCGCCGGAGCCGTCGGCGGCGCCGCCGAACCGCACCGATAGCGCCCCGACGGTGAGCGCCTCCGCGCCGACCGCCCCCACTGGGCCGCTGTGCCCGCTGATGAACATGCCCAGCGGCAGCCAGGAGAGGCCGGCGTCGTCGCTGTACCAGACGCCGCCGTTGGCGGTGCCGGCATACACGCGCCGCCCGTCCGGGTGGACGGCCAGCGCCCGCACCCGCCCCGATACGCGCGGGGTGGTGTCGGCCTGGCCGCGCAGCACCGCGGCCGGCCCGATCGGGACCCACAGGCTGTCGTCGCCGACCGGCGCGTCCCGGGCGGTGCGCCGCCGCTTGCGCCGTGCCGCGTTCTCGGCCGCCAGCCTGGCCGCCACCGCCTCCTCGAGCACGACCGGGTCGGTGGCCCGGCGCTCGGCCAGCCAGGCCAGCCGCTGGTGCACCCTGTCGGGGTTGCCACCCTGCGGCGCGGGGTCCTCGCGGCTCATCGGTCCTCCCTGGTCCGGACGATGCTGACCCGCCGTTGGTGGGCGCCTCGGGCCCCCAGGAGAGACGTGCCGTGCCACACGTTACCTCGCGCCACCCCACGCCCGGTTCAGGCGCGACCAGCTGGCGACTCGGCTGGCAGCTGCGGCTCGGCCGGAGCGGGGACCCCGGCGGCGCGGTAGGCGTCGGCGGCGTCCAGGGTCTCGGTGCGCAGCAGGGCCTCGACCAGGGCGTCGAGCCGGGGGCGGTTGGCCCGCAGGGTCTCCAGGGCCTGGTCATAGCAGCCGTCGAGGATGCGGCGGGCCTCGGTCTCGACCAGCTCCCGGGTGGCCGGCGAGGTGCCGTCGCCGCCCAGGCTGAGGGGCTGCTCGCGGCGTGGGTCGGGCAGCACCGACATCATCCCCACCTTCTCGGACATGCCCCAGCGCCCCGCCATCTGCTTGGCCAGGCCGGTGGCCTGCTCCAGGTCGTTCTCGGCCCCGGTGGTGACCTCGCCGTAGACCAGCTCCTCGGCGGCCCGACCGGCCAGGGCCCCGGCGATCCGGCCGCGCAGGTAGCTGGCGCTGTAGGAGTAGCGGTCGGCGTCGGGGGACTGGAAGGTGACCCCGAGAGCGTGCCCACGGGGCACGATCGAGATCTTGCGGACCGGGTCGGCGCCCGGGGTGAGCATGCCGACCAGGGCGTGGCCGGCCTCGTGGTAGGCGGTGCGCCGGCGGTCCTCGGCCGACAGCACGATCCGGCGCTCGCTGCCGAGCACGATCTTCTCCAGGGCGTCGCTGAAGTCGGCCTGCTGGACCTGGGCGTGGCCGCGGCGGGCGGCCGTCAGGGCGGCCTCATTGATCAGGTTGGCCAGCTCGGCCCCGACCATGCCCGGGCTGGCCGCGGCCACCGCGTCCAGGTCGACGTCGTCGGCCAGGGGGACCCCGCGGACGTGGACCTCCAGGATCTGGCGGCGGCCGGCCTGGTCGGGCGGGCTGATGGTGAGCCGGCGGTCGAAGCGGCCAGGGCGCAGCAGGGCCGGATCCAGGATCTCGGGGCGGTTGGTGGCGGCGAGCACGATCACGTTCTCGGTGCCGGTGAAGCCGTCCATCTCGGTCAGGATCTGGTTGAGGGTCTGCTCGCGCTCGTCGTGGCCGCCGACGCTGAGCGACCCGCCGCGGGTGCGGCCGATCGCGTCCAGCTCGTCGATGAAGATGATCGCCGGGGCGTTGGCCTTGGCCGTCTCGAACAGGTCGCGGACCCTGGAGGCGCCCACGCCGACGATGAACTCGATGAACTCCGAGGCCGACACGAAGTAGAACGGCACCTCGGCCTCGCCGGCGACGGCCCGGGCGAGCAGGGTCTTGCCGGTGCCGGGGGGGCCGGCCAGCAGCACCCCTCTGGGGACCATGGCGCCGAGCTTGCGGTAGCGGTCGGGGTTCTTGAGGAAGTCGACGATCTCGGCGACCTCGTCCTCGACCTCGTCGATGCCGGCCACATCGGCGAAGGTGGTGCGCCGGCCGGTCTCGGGCTCGTAGCGGCGGGCCCGGGAGCGGCCAAAGCCACCGAGGGCGCCCGCGGCCCCCGCGCCCCCCGAAGCCCGCCGGGCCAGCAGCACGAACAGGCCGACCAGGAGCAGCGTGGGGCCGAAGCCGAGCAGCAGCCGCTCCAGCAGGGACGGCCCCGGCGGCGGCTCGGCCGAGACCTCCACGTTGTGCTCGGTCAGCAGCTCCCAGAGGTTGTCGTCGGCGGCGAAGGAGGGCCGGCGGGTGCTGAACCGGGTCACCTCCTGGGTCTGGTCGTCAACGGGGACCTGGACCGGGTTCTTGAACTGGCCCTCGATGGCGTCCTCGATCCCGGTGACGGAGGCGACGTTGTTCGCCTCGACCTGGGCGCGGAACAACGTGTAGGGCACCTCGGTGCGTTCGGGGGGCCGGACCAGCATGGTCGACAGCACCCAGTTGAGCACCAGCAGGCCCAGCAGGATCCACCAGAAGCGCGGCCCGAACAGCCGCGGCCGCTGCGGCCCCTGGCCCCCGTTGCCTCGGGCGCCCTCGACCCGCCACGGCACCCGGTCAGCGGCCTCGGCCGGGGCCCGGTCCGGCCGCTCCGGGCTCCCGGCGTTGGTCCTGGCGTCCCTCCCGTCTCGTTGGGCCTCGGCCATGACCTACCTCCTCCGGTCGGGCGGCTCAGGCCTCCTGCGGTGCGGGAAGCTGCAGATAGGTCAGGCCGCGTAGGTCCAGCCAGGCCCGGCCCGGGCCACGCACCAGCCGCGCCAGGACCTGGCCGCACCGCGGGCAGCGGGCGACCACGCCGGGGGCGTGGTCGAACACCCGCACCTCGGCCATCGGCCCGGTGCGCCCACACCCGCTGCAGCGCCCGATGGCGGTGGTGACCTCGACGCAGAAGACGTCATGGAAGGGGCCGGCGAGCGCATTGCCGTCGCTCCACAGGTCCGAGCTCGTCATGACCCACCTCCGTCTCAGTCGCCCCAGAACCGCTGCTCGCGCCAGGGGTCGCCGTAGTTGTGGTAGCCGAGGCTCTCCCAGAAGCCCGGCTCATCCTGGTCCAGCAGCTGGATCCCACGGACCCATTTGGCGCTCTTCCAAAAATACAGATGCGGCACCAGCAGCCGCGCCGGGCCGCCATGCTCGGCCTCCAGCTCCTGGCCGTCGAAGCGGAACGCGATCCAGGCCTTGCCGTCGGAGAGGTCCTCCAGGGGCAGGTTGGTGCTGTAGCCGCCATAGGACTCGGCCAGCGCGAAGCTGGCGCTGGTCTCCACCCCCTCCAGCAGGGTGTCCAGCGACACCCCCTCCCAGCTGGTGGCCAGCTTGGACCAGTGGGTGACGCAGTGGATGTCGACGGTGACCTTCTCGCTGGGCAGGGCGCGGAAGCCGGCCCAGTCCCAGCGCCGCTGCTCGCCGGTCTCGCTGGTGATGGTGAGCTCCCAATCCTGCAGGTCGATGCTGGGGGTCGGTCCCGCCGACAGGACCGGGAAGTCCTCGACCAGGTATTGGCCCGGCGGCAGCTCGGCGCTGGGACGCCGGCCCCGTCCACGGAACCCGCGTGACACGGTGCTCATCGTTGCGGCTCCTTCTGGTCTAGCCGAAGGTGAAAGCGTAGGCCCGGACGCCAGGATCCAGGAAGGTGATCTCGAAGGTGCGCTCGGTGACCGGGCCGGGCTGGCGAACAAGCTGGTACAGCCGCGGGTGGGTGAGGGTGCCGTCGCCCTGGCCGTCGACGTCGCTGCCGTGGGCGGCGCCCGGGGGCTGCTCGTCGAGGTGCACCCGGAACCGGACGGGAGTCCCCGGCGCCGGTGGGGCCATGACCAGGTGCAGGTCGCGGGCGTGGAAGCGGTAGAGGATCCGCCCACCGGCCTGGTTGAGCACGATCGCCTCTCGCTTGACGGTCCAGTCGCCCGCAAGGGCCCAGTGGTTGCGTCGCAACCGTGTGGGGGCGGCATAGGCGTAACTCGTATCGAGGATGGAACCGTTGGGTGCGACGAAGTTGTCGGTGCGCTCGTAGCCGAGGTAGTTCTCAGGCGACCGCAAGCTGTCCCAGTCGGCGGCGACTTCCACCCCACGGGCGTCGACCGACGTCAATTCCTGGTCGGTGCCGCCGCCGCTGCCGGCCTCGGCCAGGAGCTGTTGAACAATCATCTCGGACATCGCGTAGTCGCCCTCACCGAATCGGTGGTGGCGGATCTGGCCTTGGGCGTCGACGAAGTAGAGCGCCGGCCC
>Ga0081538_10005410_pt1 | contig 11478 bp, 11 predicted proteins | sample TabmetS5T2R1_FD_71022 | JGI IMG/M metagenome (GOLD analysis project Ga0081538, IMG submission 71022) | Tabebuia heterophylla rhizosphere microbial communities from the University of Puerto Rico - S5T2R1 | ecosystem: Host-associated > Plants > Roots > Rhizosphere ... | reverse complement strand
ATTTTTACCAATTCTTATACACTGCCTTTCTGATTATACCTTATGATCGACCAAATATTGATGCAGACGTCTGCATCAGGAGTACAGCCACCTTCAGACTCTGTCAGTGTGCTAGTAGGGTTGCTTGCAACTGCATTACCTGCGATTTCGTTGATACTTCGCAATTATTACTCTGGCCAGCTGAAGAAGAGGGGAGAAGAAGTCATCGAAGCTGGAAAGAAAGTTACAAATCTAGACGGGGTTGTGAAAGACTTCACTCCATTACTAGCGAAGCTCATAATCGCCAACAATGATGGAAAGATTACTCAAAGGGAATATGATATCATAGTGAATGAAGCAAAGAGTAAGTTGATCTGGTATGCAACAGAATCAGGAATCGATCTTAAAGACATGGTGTCAAGTCTAGAAGTGCTTATGAAAAAGACTCCATCTGTACCTATGATGATCCCTACAAATGGTAATGGGGAAGCCAAAGAAGACGTTGGTCCTGTGACCGCAATACGGTCTCCCCGGGCCAAAGCATTCAAAAAGTAGTGCTCAATCCTTCGCGATAAAAAGCGTGGAGGGGAAAAATAGCAGAGGTCAGACAAGCGATGTCAAGTTGTAGGTTGTTTAGGCATGGCTCTTCGCATTCATGCCGTCTAGTAATATACCTTGTTAGCATAGCAATAGTAGTTTTCATGATATATCCTACATGCAATTTAGGGAGTGTTTATGGGATGCGGCCGTTCTCACGTTATTCGTATGACGATATTGTGTATGATGAGTATGATGAGAATGATGTTGATAATCCTAACGCTGAAGACTACTCTACTGTAATAGATAATCTCCCGCTCAATATTTCATCTGTAACTTACCTTAGTGATGGTAATTATCTAAATGCTACAGTATGGCTGAGTGATCCCATACTTGCAGACAGACACAGAGAATATGTGAATTCATCCATAAATTATGTTATGGGAATTTCCGATATAAATCCTATTGATCGAACTGTTGGCGATTTACTTTATTCTGTTGTAATATATCCCGAAAAAGATGGATCATGGACCAAGAGAATCATCGAGTACGAACCTGGAATTTGGTTGTCTAATGAAGGCATCCAAGTAGATGGCATAGAAAAAGATTACATGGATGTGGCATCTAGAATACTAAAGACATATCCCAACGTTACAGGATTCTTTCAAGACAACAATACATATGTTGCCATTGATTTGCCATTAAATGATATAGGTAATCCTGACGAGCTGCTAATTAGTTTCAGCACGTATGCAGAAAAAGACAATAATCTTATTTATGACTATATTGATGTTTCAGATGCGCCAGGAAGAGAACTTTTAACTGTTTTTGAGTGGCCGACATCTCTTGAAGTAAGAGCCAGTGAAAAAGCTACTCGGACAATCCAAATACATATTTTCGAAGCAGCGATACCAGGGGAGTTTACATTACAGCAGAATGCAAAAGCTGATAATTATACATTAGAATTCAGACCAAACAGAATAGAACACCCCTTAAATGGGACGGTAAGGACCGAATTTGTGATAACTGTAGCAGCAGATGTTAAGGATAAAGTATTGCCTGTAGAGGTGAATGTAACTGATACCTCAATTGAGAACGTAAGCACTTCATGGATTGAAACGTTTGACGTGATTGTACTGCCACCGTTATCCGAACTTGATAAACTGGGCAGGTCTTTCAATGGTTTTCTAGTTGGCACATTCGCACTTTATTGGATACCATTTGGTATATCGAGCGTTTTTGGCTACTGGTTATCTAGGAGGATCGATAGGGGGCGATTACCAAAGGAGTTTTTAGAACAAGTGAGCACTAAGGATATCCTCGCGGTCAATGCTTCAGTAGTAGCCGGGGTATTGATATTTTTGACTGTAGGAGGGACCGGATTATTCGGATCTGGAGCGTTAATAAATATTAGCATCCTTACGGCAAGTATCGTTTACCCTTTTGCAATATCTGCAATATTGACCCTGATTACTAATGATCCTGTCTATGGAATAAAGTTTACAATACCGGGATTCGTATTCCTGATGGTCTCTGTAGTGCTGATAGCATTTCTTCTTGGAAATCCGAATCCGCAGAATACTTGAGCGAAAATATCTATGAGAGAAGAACATTATACTGCACAATTTCGACTCGGTGCATACTCTCAACTGCAAGAAAGCACACAGATGTAAATGCAATAAATACGGGTTTTACTAACAGATAACAAACATTATTTATCGATGGATCTGTTATCCTATCCTAATATAGAGTTAGATGATAGTAAATGAAGTCATTAAAGCAAAAATATGATAAGCACTTGGTTATAACCGTAATTGTATTAGTTGCTTTGCCCATATTACTTATCTCTTCTACCTTTATCCTTACCAATGATTTCTATCAGAACCAAGTTATTACATTTTTTTTTCTAATTTTTAATGATCCCGAAATAGGAATTCAGTTTCTAATTTCACTCTCGCTACTTCAATATGTGATATTCATAGTGATGCTTATTTTATACCCTCTTTATCCTTTCATTCCTTCTATAGAAAATCACTTAAGTAAAAGAAATCTAAAGAGCGCACTAAGAGAATATCAAGTTCCAAAGAAGATTGTTTATGCTTTAGTTCCTGTTTTCTTTTTTGCACTTGCTTTGAGAATATCGTCAGGCATTACACAAGAATTATTTCTTTCTATTCTGGGCGCCGTGTTACTTGTACTTGCTTCAGCATTGCTTAGGATTATCCTATTAAATAGAAGCAAACACTTCAATTTTTATCTTGCGAGGCTATCGTTCAGAACTCTGTCAAGAGTAGGAGATGATGATGCTGAAAGAGTGAAGTATCTAATAGATGGGTTGAGCTTTTATAATAAATATATTAGAAGGACCTTGCGATTTGAGATCAATGATCGTAAAATAATGCATTCTATAATTATTACATATGCTACTGTGGATAGGAATCGTTGGATGAAAGAGTTAAGTCAGGCATTTGAAGATAAGGATAAATTAAAACCAATCAGGTGCCTGACTGGGCTTTCTGGTATTAAGGATCCTGAACATTTCTTGGTTAAAGAGTCGGTAGGAAAAAAATGGGAAGAATGGGCCGCTCTTTTAGGAGCCTTAGGATCTGCTGTTGGAGCTATCACTGCTGTATTGGAACCACTTGCCTGATGAGAGCACCTACTTAATTACAAAAAAATAGTTAATCGTTTATTAAATACAAATATGAGAATTTCGTTTATTAATCATTGGGGAGATGATATGCTGTTATAATTTTGCTAGTTATGATTGGGTTATAATTTCTATAAAAAACTGTCTTTTGCTCTAAGAGTGGAGGCTTGCTTGCATCTGCGTAATAATAATAATAAACACAATGATAAGCATATCCTTGAAATCCAATTATTATCTGCTAGTTGGAAAAATTAAATCTAAAACTAGGGGACAGGAATCAGCTTTACCAAAGCTAAAACTGGAGGAGAGAAATCAGCTTTATGTATGTAGCCTCCCCTATAGTTTGGATCTACATTATGAGCTTGATTCTTATACTGTTCAGCGCCCGTTAAATTTCCTAGTTTTTCCAAACACAAACCCCCATTATACAAACTGGCAGCAAGCTGCAGGTTCTGTACGAGCTCACCAGGGTGCATTTCATGTAATCTCAATACCTCATTAAATATGACTATGGCTCCTTGATAATCTCCTAAGTTAAATTTACCTATGCCGAGGTTAGTTTGCTTGTGAATATCTATCTCATAACCGTGGGAAATGAAATGTAATGCGTATGTCTCTTCTTTGTCTCTCCTTAGATTATCTAATTGTAAGTCCACATTAGAATAATAGGGAGCCATAGTGATGCTAGATTCTTGAATCAAGGACGTTCTTTCGAAATACTCCATAGCCTCTTGATGTCTTCCTAAATTGCCGAGAGCAGCACCTTTGTTAACTAATGCTGGAATATAATTGGGATCAATATTCAATACTCTATCATAATATCCGATAGCTTCTTCATAATTTCCCAATCCAGCGAGGGTTGTTCCTTTGTTGTTTAATGCATTAGTATCATCTGGATCTATAGCTAACGCTCTGTCTATGTATTCCATGGCCTCCTCCTCTCTTCCTAAGTTGAAGAGAGCTGCACCTTTGTTGTTTACTGTATTAACATCATTTGGCTCTATAGCTAATGCTTTATCTATGTATTCCATGGCCTCTTCATATTTTCCTAGATTAGCAAGTGCGCCACCTTTGTTGTTTACTGTATTAACATCATTTGGCTCTATAGCTAATGCTTTATCGTAGTACTCTAGCGCGTCTTGGTACTCTCCCAGACTATCAAGAGTTGCACCTTTGCCGCCTAATGCATTAACATCATTTGGCTCTATAGCTAATGCTTTATCGTAGTTCTCTAGTGCGTCCTCCTCTCTTCCTAAGTTGAAGAGAGCTGCACCTTTGCCGCCTAATGCATTAACATCATTTGGCTCTATAGCTAATGCTTCATTGAAGTCCTCTAGTGCGTCAACAGCTGCACCTTCTGCTGGTTCAGGTTCTGGCACTATTTCAGGTGTTGGCTCAGGCTCAGGCTCAGGTTCTGGCACTGGTTCAGGTTCTGGCACTGGTTCAGGTTCTGGCACTATTTCAGGTGTTGGCTCAGGCTCAGGCTCAGGTTCTGGCACTGGTTCAGGTTCTGGCTCAGGTTCAGGTTCTGGCTCACCTGGCGGCTCAGGCTCCCCATCTCCATTCCCGTCTTCCACATCTCCATTCCCATCCCCTCCATCTCCATTCCCATCCCCTCCATCTCCATTCCCATCCCCTCCATCTCCATTCCCATCCCCTCCATCTCCATTCCCATCCCCTCCATCTCCATTCCCGTCCTGCACCAGCTCAATCTCTACCTCCCCATCTCCGTTCTCTACCTGCTCATCTATTAGTGGCTCATCGTCTTCAGAGTTCTGCGCAATGACAGAAGCCCTTACATTAGCATTGCCAAGATAAATCGGTAATAAAAGTGACCATGCAATAATAATAATTAACGTAATTTTACCAAAAGTTAATGTCATAATTCAGGGTTTTCCAAGATAGTTCGAACTACTTCGATAGTTTCATACAGAGCCTCATTTTCAATCCTGTTCAGTGCTGGGTGTAGTAAGAGTATTTCTTTATACTTATCTGGAACTACGGATTCTGACATAAGTCGCTTCAATTCAAAGCTAGTTGGAAGTGTGGTATTAGGAAGGTCTTTGACTAGATCCATCTTTACCAAAAATGGATAGTCATCACCAATGGAATGAACTGCAGCCTCACCTATTTTCAATGTAACAAGCGAGTTAGCTTGAAGTTCATTCGTTGACATACTAGCTGCTAAGGCTAAACGATCAACGTGTTTGAAGGAGAACCCATTAGCCGACACACTGACACAAACCTCCTGACAGTTCTTTTCGTGAAATTTGGCTACGTTGTTGAGAAATCGATATAGGCGATTCCATCAACGATATTACACAGAGATATCTGACTATAGCTAATATTAAACAATTCTGCTAAATTGGTAACTCTTGTGTGTGTTTGTTTTTCTCTGGATACTATCATCTATATCTCCTATTAGAAGCAACTAGTCGAAAAGTTATACTCTGGAAGGATATTTGTGAACCGTCTTCTTTTGCGCATGTATGCGATAGTTTGCGTTCTAGCTCTAGCGGGTAATTGTCAGGTCGTCTAGGTAACTATTGTAGTACGCCCATGTCAAAGCCAGATTATGACATTTATACATTCCAATACCAGAGTAGGATTTGACATCTATATGTGTATGGCAACACCTACGACGCAAGTCCCAAAACCTTCAGGACAAACTTTAGAATACCCTGAAAATATTATCTGTAGAGCAGCAATTGGTTTAATTGTCTGAATTACCCTTTATTCTTATTATAACGCTACAGGTGAGCATTGTAAGACATAACTAGAACGAAAAAACAATTATAGAAATTACTCGAGATCAGCCCAACGACACAATTAATGGAGATCATTAAGTTGATATCATCCATCCTTGGAAGAGGTGCTCCGCCCGGAGAGCAGGAGGTTGAACTATAGCGCAAAGATATTGTGAATAGCCTCTATTACGTTTGGATAGAACGAGATATAGGAAATTATCATATTCAATCAAGACTTTCTAGTGATGGATGATAGCATCGATGAATTTACGGCGGATTCAATATGTAACGGCGAAAGAACAATTGTGGTATAAGCTTTTGACCTGAAAATGCTAGAACGAAAATCTGCTCATTTTAGCAGCTATGGCTTGAGACTGTGTTAGAGAAGATTTCAACTATTCCAAATGCTTTGAATTCTTCATATCATTTGAGATACTGTCGAGAGACCGTAAATTTCAATCACTGAAAAACTGTAATCTCAATCTTAAATAGTATTCGTCATATTCTGTCTTATCCATGAAAAACATGGTCGGTCTTGTCCCTCCAAAATCGGGATTGTCCATCGGTCCACTTCCAATGCTGTTAAATGACTTTACAAAGTGCACATCAGGCGCAATTTTTTGAAGACGCTCCATGAGTGATTCGTCAAGGCTGGTAAAATATTTCAGCACCCCGTTTTGTGGAGGCGCGTCGGCAATAGGGTTGGTTGCGTCGATGACAGTCTTGTCTGACAGTTCTGCTTTCACTTGCCCTACAACTTTTTCTGCAGCAGTGCCTTTTACGCAAAGCACTGCCAAATCAGCTATTCTCGCGCACTGCTCAAATGACGCAGTTTCCAACTCGGGATTTTCCTTCTTGAATTCTGCGGTCTTCTGCGTGATCGCTGCCTAAAACTACCTGATAGCCATGTCCTATAAAAGCCTTGGACAGAGCTTTTGCCACTTCACCGGAGCCAAGAATCCCAATCTTTGTCATTCACAGACATGAGTGATGTTCTGTTTGATTTTAACATTTGTGCTTTTGCTTGCCAAGTTGTTGTGTGCCAAAAAAAGGACGATATACACATAGAAAGAGGACAAACAAGCTTCTACGAACGAAAAGGACAACCTAAAATAAAATTGAGCAAAAATAAGGAGAAAACTTAAATAATTCTTCTAAAAAATGTTTCCAAGAATGGACATTATCTTCGATGAGTATGATATGAGAAAGCTGCCACTCCGACAACGACTTGATAAGATTATGCAAGTTTTAAAAAACGAAAGAGATGAATCGATACGATGGGATTGCATTTGGCTTGCGGGGGAGATAACGGAAGAACTGATTAACACAGATGATGACCCTATTTTTGATGAAATAGCCAACCTAATGGTTTGGATTTTGCGGAATGACGATAATGAAATTGTAAAACATGAGGCTGCTTTTCAAATTGGCGTGCGAAACATGCGAGCGAAAATTCCTTACCTAGTAAATTCTGCACTGAATGATAAAAGCGAACTTGTAAGACACGAAGCTACAGAAGCTTTAGGGTTGATACGAGCCCATGAATGTAAAGAAACGCTGAGAAAGATTTTAGAAGATCCAAGCGATGCAGTTAGGAAAACTGCAGTTCTTGCGCTAAAAAGACTCGACAGGCTGACAAATAGTGGAGATTATACCTGCTCTAAAGTCTAACTAACTGTGACATATTCCTATGATCTATGGTAATCAAAAATTGTCGATAAAAGCTTTGACATGTAAAAGAAGCTATATATCCTGATCGAACTAGTAGCGCGGGTGAAGGACTTTTTGCAAAGGTAGACTTTAAGAAAGGAAATCTTATTTTCACTTGGAAAGGAGTAAAAAGAAAAAAGGCAGAGATATCCTTGGTATGTAGGCCACAGATGGCTACAGATAGATAAAAATATCAATGGATCGCTCTGTTTAGAAATATAATCCTGGATGATATATCAAGCATTCTTGCAATCCAAACTCTGGCATCAAAGATTCCATAAAAATTATTGCAATGAAAAATATTAGGAGAAGCGAAGAGGTGACAATTGACTATTCAACTTCTGAAAGTGAAAACGGCTGGTATCTCATATGTCATTGTAAAAACAAGAATTGTAGACGTATGATAAGATCCTATGAGTTTCTGCCCCCTAAATTGAAACAGAAGTACATGGATTTTATTTCTGAATATCTCAAATGATTTATAGCATATACCCTAACCTAGATTGTTTTTCTATGTTTGTATAGTGCATAAGCGACTATCATGTAACCTACTATCCACATCGAATTCACAACATGTATTTCGTCATATTGACCAAATATTTCAAGGTAATAGTACCAAACATCTGTAATACTGTTTATCATAATTCCCAGCGCAAGAAGCAGCCAGACTGTTCTTAAAATGCTATAGCGGAAAACGCTCGCCCCTAGAATGGCAAAAGAAAGTGTTACAGAAGTCGCAGCAACAAATATCAATCCATAATAAAAGTCAAATGTAAGCCCACCGCTTTCAAATGCGAGGTATGAATAAGCTGATACTATCGCAATCGGAATCATGGTCAACCAAATTTTTGTTGAAATATCTAATCTTCTTTTGAAATACAAGCTATTCCTCACAAGATGATAAATTGCAAATGGATAAAACGCAAAAAAGAAAATGTCTGCGATAGAAGGATAGGGTTCTTCCTGTAAAACTAACGTATAGTAGCTCCAAACGATCTCGCCGATAAAAGTCATCAAATATGCCAATCCTAAAGCAAAGTATGCTTTCCCAAAAACCTCAGAACCCCAATATCTTCGTGCCACCAAAAATGCGAATATTGAAGGGATTACTGGAGTTACCAGTTCTATGAGTAGAGTTGTATCAAACGTATCAGTGATTGGTGCTGCCAAACCAAAAAAAAGCGATAGCTGAAAGGACACTCCCAGACCAACAATAAGTCCGAGCATCTTGTAATTTAGAGACTGTTCTAAGCCCTGCGGAGGTCGTGCAGTAGCATCTCTCATGGCATTGGTAATAAGAATCATGTACATAAAGCCTTTTTTTGCTCACTAGAAGATGCATCACATATGGTTTTAAGCACGTAGAACGTAGAGTGGCAAGCCAGATGTTAGTAAATTATTACTGACAACCGTCTAGACCCATATGTCTGAGTATTCTAAACCGGTATTTCTTTCAGAAGTCTGCGGCTATTCTTCAGCTCAACGGAGCGTTTTTACAATAAGCAAACATGAAATTGTCAGTTGTGATAGTTGTTGGTTGTACCATGCGTAAACGGTTGTCTGAAAAGGCTTCTCAGCTCCTATTGCACAAAGTGAAGTATAATATCTATAAAGAAAAATAATTCGGTAGTTCCTGTGGTCGAGTAGAATTAATCCAATAGCATTGCTGAGGTCGTGGGTAGTTCAAATCGCACCCGGTGCATTTCTTTTACGTCCAGTCTGGGAATTGGTGATGAACAGGCATTCCCGCATCGTAAAGCCATAGTCCTCTGTTTTTTACTTGCCTATTTTAAGGCTACCATATTATTCCAGAACATGATTCCAAATCCCTTATAATATGAGCAGATGAAATCCGGCTTGGTATGGGGTTAGAAAAGGGATTAGAAAAACTCTTTGAAGAGGACGGCGAAGTAGAAGGGTTCAAAGGAATAGCTGATCTCCAAGAGGGAGTACCCAAGGAAGTGAGCTTCACATCTACAGTAACGGGTGAAGACAACAAGTTTCCAAACGGCGAAGATGGAGGCTGGGGCACCATGACTCGACATGCGGATGGCACAGTTGACGTCAGCTACAAAGGTTCACTAAAGAAAGATAAAGATCAAATAGTGTGGCGGTCTCATGAAATGAGCAAAGTGGAAGGTGGAAAGCTCAGAGGACTAGAAATAGTAACAGGATTTTCACAACGAATAATTATTATGGAAACAGAAATCGACCTTCATTCTAATAAGTTCCATAATACTGCATACGAATGGAAATAAACAGTACAAAGAAAAACAGATGAGAAGACGAGAGTTGCGTTAGCTGAGGTCGCGGGTTAAATTCTGCACTTTGCATTTTTATCAATCGTGAATCGCCGGAAGGTCTACCCTTGGTAGACTATCACTGGTGATTTGAGCGTGGATAGGTAGGCCTTCTACTCTAAAAGTAGACTGCTGCTCTGGCATAGTAGACCACGGATTTGCCCCTGCGATCCCAAGCTTGGGAAGCTCGTATTTTTGACAAAGGTTGGGTAAGAGCTATAGCTATAACCACAGTATCTATAGAGAAAACGATGACTACGATTCTAGATTCTCCACTCGTTTCGTTTCAGGAAAAAGCGTTCAGATGCAGATTTTGTTGTAAGCGCCAAAATGACAGAGAGGAGTCATTGCAAGCGCTCAATGTCCGGCTAAAGGTTGATGACAGCTACCACCAGAGCATCGGGCAGCCCTTGAGAGACTATATGCCGTTTACAAGCTTCCAAAATACAGCAAGGACGAGCAGGTCGAAAAGCTACTGGATAGAATAAAGGAGAGAAATATCAAAAAGACCCTTTCACCGGCGAAGTTGGCTCCGTTACATTCTATGAAAATGTCGAAAAGGCTGATTTCCTGAACTACTTGCTCAAGCGCTACCACCTATATATGACAAGCCCACACTCGAGACATGTTCAAGTATTGAGAAAAGTGGTGCAAGGTCTTTTTCACAAAGCCGGAGCTTATCCTGACGGAAAATCGCCATCTGTCCGAGAGTGGATAACTGGAGCAATGCGCAGGTTTGGCGAATACTGGGACCTGAAATTCCACGACCCTGAAGTTCTCCTGCTGATTGACGAGATAATCCCCCGTTATAGGATGGATAAGGACATCAACATAGAGGTGCTATCTGAAACATTTCCACCTTGACGCAGAGACCGTCATCATCCCATATGAGCTACGTGAGCTGGCTTTATTCTCAGCAGTACCCGCTCTTCGCCTGGCGCTCGTCTAGGATATTTGTCCTTGCCCAGGTATTTCTTTGCCAAATGAGTAACGCTAACATGGGATACACATGCCTGTAGGAAACCGATCTCTTCCAGCCCTTTTGTTTACTCGGCTCACAAAGTCATATAATGTAGAGTATGATCTGTTTATGGACAAATGATATTGACGATCGCTATATGGTTGCTTGAATGAGGAATAATCTGTATTCTCTATGACATCACTTTCAAAATATCATTAGAGACATATGCCTAGCAATGATTAATAGCCAAGCTTGAGTTCCTAAAAAGTGTGTGTGTGTGTGACAAGATATGAAATCCGAGAACCCTGTCATAAACCAGATTCTTGATGCTTACAAACCAATATGGTCGATAAATCACGCTGCTTCTCTAATGGGTTGGGACTTTGAGACTTATATGCCTAGGAAAGGCACTGAAGAAAGAGGAGTGGCCGATTCTCAACTTCGCCTGCTGTACAAGCAGCTTCTGCTAAGCAAAGATTTTGTTGACCTTGTCCAGTCGGCGAAGAAGAAACAGAAGGAGGATGAGGAGGGCCTTAACGATGTAGAAAAGGGCATCGTACGGGTGCTTGACAGAAACATAACTAGGCAAATGAA
>Ga0081538_10005409_pt1 | contig 11479 bp, 10 predicted proteins | sample TabmetS5T2R1_FD_71022 | JGI IMG/M metagenome (GOLD analysis project Ga0081538, IMG submission 71022) | Tabebuia heterophylla rhizosphere microbial communities from the University of Puerto Rico - S5T2R1 | ecosystem: Host-associated > Plants > Roots > Rhizosphere ... | reverse complement strand
TCCTGAGACCTGCAAGAACCTTTCGTAAAGCTGAGCATGGCGTGTGGGCGCTGCTGGCGCCGTAGGAGCGTTGCCGCCGGGCCGGGTAAGCCGGTGTGCGCACTAGGGGGGCTAACTCATGCAAATTTAACACCACGGTGGGATAATCATCATCTTCTCAAGCAAGGGAGGGTTGTGTATGGCGTACTGGACTGCAACGCAGGCAACAGCGTCTCTGGTGTCACGCCTCGGTGCGGCTCGGCTCATCCTGGTGTCAAACCGTGAACCCTACAGCCACCGCTGGCACCGCCAGGCTCTCGCTGTATCTGCAGGAGTTGTACCCGCACCCGTGGGCGCAACGAGCTGGGATGGTGCAAGGGTACGCCAGGCGTCGGGGCTGCAGGGGTCGAACCTGCTTGAGGATGACCCTGTCATCCGCTGGACTCGGCCGGCGGGTGGCCTCACCTCCGCGCTTGATCCTGTCATGCAAGCCTGTCATGGTACCTGGGTAGCGTGGGGGCACGACAGCGCAGATCGACACACCGTTGATGCGCAGGATCACGTGCAGGTGCCGCCTGACAACCCGCAGTACACCTTGCGGCGCATCTGGCTCAGCGAGGCACAGGTGCGAGGTTTTTACTATGGCTTTGCCAATAGTGCCCTATGGCCTTTGTGTCACCTCCAGCTAGAGCGGGCCATCTTTAAGCCGCGCCATTGGCACCACTATCAGCACGTCAATGCTGCTTTCGCCGCCGTGGTCGCCGAGGAGTGTGGCACAGAGCCAGCGGTTGTCTGGCTCCAGGATTACCACCTGGCGCTCTGCCCGACCTTCCTCCGCCAGCGTGTTCCTGATCTCGCCATGATGCATTTCTGGCATATCCCCTGGCCCCCCTGGGAGATTTACCGGGCCTGTCCCTGGCGCCGGGAACTGCTGGAGGGCCTGTTAGGCAACGACCTCCTTGGTTTCCATCTGGAGCAGTACTGCCGTAATTTCCTGGAGTGCGCCGAACGGGCGCTAGGGGCGCAGGTCGATACGACCGCCGGGACGGTGGAGTACGCGGGGCATGTGACCTGGGTGCGGCCGTTCCCCATCAGTATTGATTACGACGCGTGGGAGCAGCTCGCACGGGGACAGCGTGCGGCCCAGCGCATAGCGCGCCTGCGCTCACAGCCCGACCTGGCCTTCCCGCTGCTCGGCCTGGGAGTGGACCGGCTCGACTACACCAAGGGCATCGTCAGTCGGTTGGAAGCTATTGAGCGGCTCCTGGAAAAGTACCCAACCTATCAGGGACGTTTGGGCTTTATACAGATTGCTGTGCCCAGCCGCACGCAGATCGAGGAATATCGTCGGCTGAAAGAGCACGTGGAAGAGGTGGTGGCACGGATCAATAGCCGCTTTAGTAGGGGAGCGGCGCACCCCATCCATTATCGCTACGCGCAGGTGGAGCCCGCCGAATTAGCGGTGTACTACCGTATGGCCGATTTCGCCATGGTCACCTCCCTGCACGATGGCATGAATCTAGTGGCGAAAGAGTTTATCGCCGCCCAGATTGAGCGGCGGGGCGTGTTACTCTGCAGCGAGTTCGCCGGCGCGGCCGAAGAACTGAGTAATGCCTTGCTCATCAACCCCTACGATATAGAAGGCGTGGCAGAGACGCTGCGCCAGGCCCTGGAGATGTCGCCCGAGGAAAAGGCGCACCGCATGGCTCGCCTGCAAGAGTATCTTGGGGAGCATAACATCTACAAATGGCTGGTCGATGTCTTTTCCACGCTGGCCAGCATCAAGGAAGGCAACGAGAGCACGGCCGTGAGCGCCTGGGGGTATTTGGGGACAGTATTCCAGCGCTGTCTAGCGACTGGCAATGATCTCATGAATATGAGTAGCAAAATTCTGCGCCTAGGACAGGAGTAGAGCCACGAACACCGCATGAACGCACGGTCGCCGGGATTCCCGGGGGCTCAGCTGCAACAATGCCTTTGAGCCCCTGCCCGGGAAGTATGCTGCAACGAAGTCCGGGGCGGCTACTCGTGCCCGCTGCCTAGCGCCCTTTAAACACTGGGCGGCGTTTCTCGAGGAAGGCACGGCGCGCTTCCTGAGCATCTTCAGAGCCCTGCAGGATACCACCAGCATTGGACGTCAGCACCATGGTGGTCTCCAGGGAGCTATCCAGGGCAGCGCGCATGATCCGTTTGCTGATCCACTGCACCATGGGCGGCGTGCGCATAATGCGCTCACACAGGTCCCGCGTCGTTTCCTCCAGTTTATCAGCGGGCACCAGGTGGTTTAATATACCCCACTCATAGGCGCGCTGGGCATCCATGTGTCCGACGTAGGCAAACTCCAGCGCTCGGCCCAGCCCGACCATCTTGGGCAGGTAGTAGCACCCGCCGTTCTCCATGATCTGTCCTAGTTGCTGATAGCCAATGAAGCGCGTATGCTCGCATCCAATACGGATATCACAGTGCAGGGCCATATCCATACCCGAACCCACCGCCGGGCCATTGAGCATGGCAATGGTGGGTTTGCGGATGAGAGAGATATCGCGGTGCAGCTTGGTAAAGCCGTGGAAGAAATGTTCTCGGGCAGCATCTGGACCCTCAGGGATGTGACGATTGCCCGACACATTCTCGCCCTTGACCTCATCGGGGATATCGCGTCGCATGTCAGCACCCGAGCAGAAGCCGCGTCCGACGCCTGTGAGGACAATGACCCGGATGTTTGGATCATCGTCCCCAGCCCGCATGTATTCCCCTACTTTGGTCACTGTGGCGTTTTCCTCAGCCGTACCGACGAGAGCATTCATGCGCTCCGGGCGATTGAACTTGATCCACAAGATGCCGCTGTCCTCGGGCTCATATAACAAATAATCGACAAGCTTCGGTCCCATGGGTTTCCTCCGTCTTCTCGGCCTGGCTCCAGTAGGCAGGTAAGGCGTGCGCTCCACAGCACCGGCGCTGTGCAGACGCGAGCAGCATAGCCGGCAGCAGGCATACTGTCAAAGTCCAGGTGTACGTCTCCTCGCAGACTGGCTCTGCAGACATTCTGCCTGCGAGCACTTTTTTCTGGCGCTGTCCAGAACGCTCCCCTACACTCTGATAGCACGAGCAAATCTATACACAGAGAGGATGAGACTCTATGGCAATACAGACTGTTGGCCTGTTGAGCCCCGGGGATATGGGACACGTTGTAGGGCAGGTGCTGCTCCAGCACGGCATGCGCGTCGTGACCTGCTTGCAGGGCAGGAGTGAACGCACGCATATGCTGTCACGCCAGGCAGGGATTGCCGAGGTTCCCACGTACGAGCAACTCGTGCGCGAGGCGGATCTGCTGCTCTCCATCCTGGTCCCCGAAGAAGCGCTGAATACGGCCCGGCTCGTCGCCCAGGCGCTACGCAGTGCCGGCGCGACGACGCTCTACGCCGACTGTAATGCCGTCTCGCCCAGGACGGTCCGCGCCATCGCTGAGGTGATCACCGCCGCCGGCAGCCGTTTTGTGGACGCTGGCATTATCGGCTCACCGCCGCGTCAGGAAGGGAGCACACGATTTTATGCCTCGGGGCCTGATGTAGAGGAGTTTGTTGAGCTGGGCCGCTATGGGCTGGACGTCCGCCCGCTCGGGTTGGAGATCGGCCAGGCGTCGGGTATTAAAATGTGTTACGCCGCCTTCACCAAGGGTACGACAGCCCTGACGACCGGTCTGCTCACGGTGGCACACAGCATGGGCCTGTATGAGCCGCTGGTCCAGGAGTTTCAGAAGAGCCAGGGAGACCGCTACCGTACCATGGAGCGCCAAATCCCGACGATGCCTCCGAGGGCGCACCGTTGGATCGGGGAGATGGAAGAGATTGCCCAGACGTTTGCTGACGCCGGGCTGACGCCCAAATTCCATCAGGCTGCGGCGGATATGTACCGCTTCGTGGCTTCGACTCCTCTAGCTGAGGAGACTCCTGAAACGCGTGACCGTGACCGTACCCTGACGCAGGTCATTGACGTGCTCGCTGCCAGTCTCAAAACGCAGCCACCGGCATAAGCGCCATCACGGCGGATGCTTTGCCACACCCTCTTCCGGTAGAACAGGCAGCATGCTCGGCGCGACCGCGATAGAAGCGGCCTGTGCCGCTGTAGTGCGCTGGCAATGGCAGGGGCATCATGCGTTGGTGGCCGTCGGGCGGGCTATGGCGCCATCCGAATTTCTTGCGGCTGTGGGGTGCGCAGATCGGCAGCGCGTTCGGTAGCAGGATCACGCGCACGGCGCTCCCCATCCTGGCTATCCTGTCGCTCGGGGCGAGGACCACGGAGGTTGCCGTGCTGTCAGCGCTCAGCGTAGCGCCCGGCGTGCTGGTGGGCCTTGGTGTCGGAGGGCACATCGATCGCACGGCCAGGCGGCCGCTGCTCATCACGGCCGATCTCGTTCGGGCCTTGGTGCTTCTCACCATTCCCCTGGCGGCATGGTTCGGGGTGCTCTCGATGCCCCAGATCTACGCGGTGGCGGCCGTCGTCGGTGCGGCGACGACACTGTTTCAGATCGCCGACAACAGCTTTCTACCGGTGCTAGTCGGCCAGGACAGGCTGGTGGAAGGCAACGCCAAGTTGGAAGCGACGGACGCTATCGCCGAGGCGGCCGGGCCCGGTCTCGCCGGCGTGCTCATCGAGGTGCTGACCGCACCGCTCGCCGTGGTCATCGACGCGCTGTCCTACCTGTGGTCGGCCTTCCTGCTCAGCCGGATTCGAGTGCCTGAAACACCGGCGGTGGTAGACGCCGCCCCGAGTGTCCTGGGCGATATCCTGATCGGCTTGCGCGCCTGTCTGGCGCACCCGCTCATCGGCCCGGCGTTGATTGCCGACAGCGTCATGGGCTTCTTCAGCGGCTTCTTCTTCGCCCTCTACATGCTCCTGGCGCTGGAAGCCCTCGTTCTCTCCCCCGCGACGGTCGGCATCATCATCAGTGTCGGCGGGATCGGGGCCTTCGTCGGCACCATGATCGCACCCCCGTTGGGTCGTCTCAACGGTACGGGACGCGCCATGGCGCTGTCCCTCGGCCTGGGCCAAGCCGCGACTCTGTTGATACCACTGGCGCTGGACGGCGGCGCGTTGGCGATCCCCCTCCTCGTCCTGCAGCAGTTGGTCGGTGATGCCTTCCTGGTTGCCTATGTGATCCATGCGATCAGCCTGCGGCAACGCGTGCTGCCTCCAGCAGTACTCGGACGCGCCAACGCAACGTTCCACGTGATCCCTGGCCTGCTCCTGCCAGCGGGCGCCTTGGTGGCCGGACCGTTGGCCAACGTGCTCGGCCTGTCTGCTGCCCTCTGGATCGGCGCCTGTGGCGGCCTGCTGGCCGCGCCCGTGCTGCTGGCGTCGCCACTCGTGCGGCGGCGCTGACACCGTCGCGTCAGCGTACAATAGTCGAGAGCGATGTGTATTGGAGCAAAATCCAATCCGTATAGACTAAAGGTCCTAATTATGCAGACTATGCCAATGATACTAGATTTATCGTAGATTCTATGCGCTTCAGGCACGGCAAGGGAGTTTTTAGCAGTTGTAACCCGGTGCAATATCAATGTATACTTCTGGCCACAAGCCTCAAAAAAGCGCTTTAGGCAATAGTACCTCTTCTGGCCCCATCACACAATTGTCATGGACTCTGGAGCCTTCGTATGCGCCCGACACTGATCTCATTCAGACGACGTCTGTGCCGCAGTCTGGTCGGGTTCGTCATCGCCATACTCACCGCGCATGGCCCGGTGGAAACTGCGCTCTCGACGTTTACCGCAGTCGCCGTCCTGGCAGCGCCACAGACGGCGGCGGCACAAAGCCAGACCCGGTCGAGTGGCGGGTATACCCGCCCGGGGGGCTACAGCACACGTACGCCGTCACTCGGGGGCAGCTCCTGGGACCGTAGGCCATCGGTGAGTGGTGGGTACGGGCGCCCGACTACCTCCAGGCCCAGTCGCTCCAGCAGTCCATGGAGCCTGCCCAGGTCGGCGAGCGACCAGGCCCTCGCCCGCCAGTCCTCACGCGAGGCGCTCGACGCCTTCCGTCAGCGGTCGCAGTCGCAGCCCGAGGTTTACTCGCGTCGGCCTTCGATTGGGTCGCCGGGGCCGTGGGATGGGCCGAGGCGTCGCGATCCGGTGTGGGACACAAGGGCTGCACGCCAGGACTGGTACGGCCGTTCAGGATGGTCACCCCCGTCCTCGGCAGGCCGCGCCCTCCCCCAGTTTGGCATGTGGGACGGGATGTTCGTGTGGTATCTGCTCAATACCCTGTCGCAGCCCGGGCATGCCGACTTCTTCCATCATCATGCTACTGATCCAGGCTATGCCGCATGGCGGTCGGAAGCAGACCGGCTGGCCGCTGCTGATCCGTCGGTGCGCCAAAAGCTGGCAGAACTGGATACGCGCCTCGCGGCCATGCAAGAGAAACCGCGTGTCAAAGATTACGTGCCGCCCAATACGCCACCCAGCGTTGCGCTGGCCGCCGACCGGGAGGCAGACGACTCGGGATGGGGGTTGGGGTTCATTCTGTTCCTGGTGTTCGTCGGTGTGGTTATCTGGTTCGCCTGGCGCCGGTTGGGTGCTGGTCGACGCGCGCGCGAGGTAGGAGGAGCAAGCGATCAGCCTGCTGGTACATCCTATCGGCCGGATTGGTTCCGCGTTGGCATGACATTCCCCGTCGATCCTGCGCCATTCATTCTGGCGGCGAACATGACGCATGTGCAGGCGCCAGAGGGAGCAACATCCAGCGGTTTGATCAGCGTTGAGGCGGTGGGTGAAGTCAGCACCGACGGGGTGCGTTGGCATCGCGTGTATCTGCCCGGCGGACAGTGTTTTTTTCAGGTCCATCTCGATGCCGATGGACAGCCTGACGAGTGCCGCTACTTCTCGCGGCTCGACGAAATCGTGCCGGCCGGCCCGGAAGAGTGGGCCTTCTGGCTCGATGCAGCGGAGGGGGCGATCGGCTGGCCAGAGTTCCAGACCAAGGACGGCAAGGTCTACACCCGGGTATGGTCACAGGGTGACAGGCGCGTCGCCCCGCGCGTCCTCACCGAAACACTGACGCATGCCACTGGCACCACAAGCCAGGAACGGCAGGCGATGCTCTACGCGGCTCCGACCGGGGCTGAAGCACCGGCCCCGGTGACCGAGTACATCCTGGTCGCTGCAGCGGACCAGGACGGCCAGGCCTGGGTAGAGCTCCATGCTGGTATCGACGTGCCTGTCGGCATGCTCCAGCTAAGCTAGCAACCAACGTACGCAAAGGAGATAAAAGAGAAAACTATGGAGCCGACTATCACCACCATCCTGCCGCGCCTTGGCAGTGGCTTGTTCGTGCTGTTGCTGCATCTCCTGACGACTCTGGCCCTGCTGGCGCTTGGCGCCCTCTGTTATATGGGCGTGACCCCGTTTCGCGAGCGTACTTTGATTGCGACCGGCAACACCGCTGCTGGCCTGGTACTGGCCGGGACCCTCATTGCCCTCGCGATCCCGCTGGCCGCCATGCTGGCCACCAGCCACATCTGGCTTGACATTGTGGTATGGGGCCTCGTGGCGGTGATCTTACAACTCGCCACCTTCGTGCTAGCGGTGGTGGTGTTTCGCAACCTGCGGGCCATGATCGAGGCCGGTAACGTGGCGGCGGCCGCGGCGCTCGTTGGCGTGCAGATTGCTATCGCCCTGTTGAACGCCGCAGCCATGGCTGGTTGAGCGCCTGACGCGGCATGTCTCGGACAGCAACCACAGGAGGGATGTATGTTCACTTTTGTGCGCACGTTCCTAGGTGTGAAGACTGACCAGGCCGTCCAGGCCGGGGTCGAGGCTCTGGTGCGTTGGGACCCCCAGGCGGCGACCGAAGCCGAACTCCGTACTATGGAGCGCCACCTGGACGAACTCGGGTTGCAGGTGGCGCAGGCGCGCGCTGCATACGACCGCGAGCGGCAAGAGGCCGTGGCCATCAAGGGATTGCTCCAGCAGCGTATGGCGGCGGCCGAACAGCTCGAAAGGCAGAGAGCCATCGAGCCCACTCCCGAGCGCAAGACTGCCCTGGAGAAGAGCCTGGCAACCCTGCTTGGGATGTTAGAGCAGATGACCCCTGAAGTGGAGCGCGAGGCGCAGGACGAAACCGAGGCGCAGGAGTTCTTAGCCACGCTGGAGAAGACCTATGCCGAGGCGGGCGCCAAGCTCAGGGCCGCACGCAGTCAGCTCGAGCGCGCCCAGCGCGATATGGGGCGTGCCGAACAGCGGCGTGAGATGGCCGAGCGGCAGGCCGAGGCGGCACGGCAGGCGGCTGGGCTCAGCCACACCACGAATAGCCTGAATACCGCCCTCAAGGCGATGCAGGACGCCGCAGCGAAAGATCTCATGGCCGCTGACGCCGCCGGCGCGAAGGCGCGGCTCCTCCAGCCGACGCAGCCCGAGCAGGACGACCCTAATATTGTCGCCGCGCTCGCCTCTGCCTCCGGTGCCAGGCCGTTGCCACAGAGCCTGTCCGAGCGTCTCGCGGCGCTCAAAGCGCGCCAGGGCTGAGCCCCTGGCCGGCGGCAAGGACTGTCCTCCCAAGAGGAGTACCAGGTTGTGGCTTCCAGACTATATTACAGGAGGTAGGTATGGGACTCTTTGACTTTGTCAGAAATATTGGAAAAAAAGTCTTCTCACACGATGAGGAAGCTGCAGAGAAGATCAAGACAGAGATTGAGGCGGCGAATCCGGGCGTCAGCGGCCTGGACGTGAACTATGACCCGCAGTCGGGCACGGTGGCGCTTTCCGGCCAGGCAACGTCTGCTGAAGCCATGCAGAAGGCCGTGTTAATGGCGGGGAACGTGCAAGGTGTGAGCCAGGTTGAGATTGCGAGTTTGAGCCACCCCGAGGAACAGGAGCAGGTTGAGTATTACATCATCCAACAGGGCGATACGCTCTCGAAGATTGCGCAGCAATTCTACGGCAGTGCCAATAAATACCCGCGTATCTTTGAGGCCAATCGTGAAGTCATTAAAGACGCCAATCTGATCTTCCCCGGTCAGAAGATTCGGATTCCCCCCGAGTAGTACGTCACTGCCTGGCTTCGCGTTTTCTCGACGAGAATCGGGGGCAGCTATATGCCCCCTGTCTCATGGGGGAAGGAAGACTATCTATGTCAACCAAAACTGATTTCACCCCGGAAGAGTGGGAAACCCTACGCCATGCACCCTATCTAGCAGCCGCAGCCGTCATGGTTGCTGGACGGAGTGGCATCCTTGGTTCCTTCAAGGAAGCCTTTGTCACAGCGCAAACCTTTTACGCAAGCGCCTCGAGCGAGAGTCCATTGATTAAAGCATTGAGCGCCCAAGATGAAGTCAAACTCAGTCAGGAGTTTGTGAGTAATCAGCTCTCCTTCCGAGAGGCCGATCAGGCACCAGAGAAACTGCGCAGTCTGGCGGTTGAGACATGCCAGGCGGCGATTGGTCTCCTCAATCAGAAAGGCGGGGCCGGAGAAACCGAGAGCTACAAGCGCTGGGTGATGGATATTGCAGAGAAGGTCGCCAATGCTGCGAAAGAAGGCGCATTTTTTGGCCTGGGTGGTGAGCGCGTCAGTGACGCTGAAAAAGTGGTCCTTACTGATCTGGCGGCGGCTTGTAATGCCGCCGCTGCCACAGAGCCTCGCGGCGCTTAAAGGGCGCCCAGAGGGGCACGCTCAGCGCTCCAGACGGTCGCGGAAGGCCCGCAGCGCGTACAGCAGATCGGCCATGAGCGCTTCCTGGTAGCGGTAGGCGAATTCCTGGCCCATCGGCACGAGTATCGACAGCGACTGACGGCGGCACCGGTCCGACAGCGTGGTGAGCTGGTCTATAATGGCGTCAAGCTTGGCACGCGCTTCCGGGGTGCGGTGCTGCGCGCTCGCGGGCATCTCGGTGATTTCCCCGACTGTGACCCCTGAGCCGAACAGGAGTGGCAGCGCGCTCTCGATGCGGACCCGGAGCGTGTCGACGCGCCACAGACGGAAGGAGTGCCACCACGACATGACATTGCTGAGGATCGAGAGCCCGAGGATGAGCTGGACCCAGCTCGCCGTCGGCATGAGATCCACCACCCAGGGCGCGTACACTCCCACAATGTCCGGCCCCCCGTTGTCCATGTAGCTCCGGGCCGCTGGCGCCCACCGCAGCCCCGTCAGGTTGGGGCGGTCGCGGTTGTCGCGCACGAAGTCCGGGAACACAGTGGTCAGCACGGTAAGGAGGGCTTGCGTGACCGACCGACGTGCACAGCGATTGCCAACGAGCAGCGTGTCGAGGCGAAGTATACGCTTGTCTTCACCTGGGAGCTGACGTACCGGATCGTACTGGCCGGCGGCGATGCGCCCGACGCGCGTGAAGGGGAGCCGGCGCGCGAGTGCATCGGCGCCGGGGAGGTTCAGGATCTGGAGCTTGCGGTCGCGCACGGCCTCGGTGAGCAGCCTGGCGTCCTCATCGATGACCATGGCTCCGAGATCGAGCTCGCCGGCCTCGAGCTTGGCGAGCTGCTCGTCCATGCTGTGGGTCGACAAACGCAGGTCAAGATCGGCGAGCGGGGCAACCACCTGACGCACGAGGCGTGCGGTGCCGCTGCCGCTGGGCCCGATCCCGATGCGCTTGCCGCGCAGGTCGGTCAGCACCCGGAGCTGGTCGGCGTTCAGGCCAAGGAACACGAGCGACTCGGCCTTACTGAGGCGGCCGATAAGCTCGAGCATGTGGTCGGCGGGCCAGTCCATACCCTCCTGGACGAGGGCGAAGTGGATGTTGCAGGCGGTCTTCGCGGCGATCAACCGCTCGACGTTCTCAACCGAGCCTGCCGACGAGAGATTGTCGATGTGCCCCCGCTGTTGTTGCGCCTCGGTGGCGAGGGCACTGACAACCGCGTAGTAGTTCCCACGCTCGCTCCCCGACAGGATCGCCACCCGCAAGTTGGAGAGGTTGGGCGTGCGGTTGGCCCAGACGACCAGCAGGCCGATCAGCGCCAGCAGGCCGATCAGCAAGGCCGTCTTCAGGCCGGTGGACGGGGGGGAGCTGCGCTGCGGCAGCCCGATGACACGTTGGAACCGCTCTTTCATGGTAGGGTAGTACATAGCAGGCTCTGCAGCATATCTCTTGTCAGGAGTTATTCAGTAGCTGCCGAAACGGCTCCCGTCAGCGCACATGACTTGTCTAACACGACTCACTGGTCAGGCCTATACGCCACGTCCGGTGGCCTGCTGTCAGGGCTATTTTCTCCAGAGTAACGCTACTATCATCCCCACCCCCGCCGCAATCATTAACGACTGCAGCGGCTTGGCTCGGACATAGTCCTCCAGCGTCTTTTCGAGCTGGCCCACGGCCTCGCGACCCTGGGCGGAAAGCCGCGACGCTGAGGTCTCTGCCTGGCGCCTGGCCTCTTGCACTCCTTCCTTGAGCTGACCGCCTACCTCCTGCGTCCAGTTGCGGACCTGGGTGCCAAACTCCTGGGCCCGCTCTTGCACCTGGGCCCCGAGTTCTTGGGCGTGGTCGCGCACCTGCGTG